>Ga0160441_100186_pt1 | contig 66262 bp, 49 predicted proteins | sample HID1971K_E1MG_FD_108260 | JGI IMG/M metagenome (GOLD analysis project Ga0160441, IMG submission 108260) | Enriched millipede-associated microbial communities from UW Madison campus, WI, USA - HID1971K_E1 MG | ecosystem: Host-associated > Arthropoda: Insects > Digestive system > Unclassified ... | reverse complement strand
CTGCTTCTGCTTCTGCTTCTGCTTCTGCTTCTGCTTCTGCTTCTGCTTCTGCTTCTGCTTCTGCTTCTGCTTCTGCTTCTGCTTCTGCTTCTGCTTCTGCTTCTGCTTCTGCTTCTGCGAAAGTATCCTCGACAACTCCATTACTGTCAACTATTTCTTCGCTTGATCCCTCTATTTCGGTCTCTTTCTGTTTCTCATCATGAACATTGGATTGTTGAGGATTTTGTGATTCCATACTAGATCACTCCTTCACACAATATATTGCTCACTTACGATAACCTTTGCAGCGATTTTTCGTTTCAATGTAATGACATCTGTGAGAGATGCTTTTGTTAATTTCTTCACGATCGATAGTTGCATTCGCAAGGCATCACCTGACTCCATACGTACAAGTGCTTTTTTAGCAATGCCTTCGATCTGTTCCATCGCTTCTTGCACATACACTTTAGTCATCAATGCTACAATTGAAGACTCATCTTGATCCAATCCAAGGGATATACGTTTCTGAGCTCTTAAGTAAGCGCTCTCCATTGCAAACGTTAAAATCATCATATTAGCGAGTAACTCTAATATTTCTTGCTCTCTTTCCAACTTTACACCATATCTTTGAACAGCGACGCCACCAATCATCAAAAACAGCTTCTTCGCTTGCTCTATGCGATGACTTTCTAAGCTTAAGAGTCCTTCAAGATTAGGAGTTATTTGTGGCTCTAATAACTGCGCTTGTAACTCTTGGATTTTATCAAGTAACGGTAACTCATTTTTCATCGCTTTCTTAATGAGCGTCCCCGGAATTAATAGGCGATTGATTTCGTTTGTCCCTTCAAATATGCGGTTAATTCTTGAATCTCGATAAATTCGCTCAACTTTATATTCTTTAATAAATCCATAGCCACCATGAATCTGCACGGCTTCATCACTTACAAAATCTAACGCTTCCGATGCAAACACTTTTATCATTGAATACTCCATCGCATACTCACCAATGGCTTTAGCTGCAAGCCTACCGCTATCAGCAGCTATATGGGATGCAGTTTGATCAATCTGGGACAGCATTGCATCCATCCAGCCAGCGATCCGATACACCATACTTTCTGTTACAAAAGTGACAATATTCATATCTGCTAATTTAGCACCTATCAGTGGATATGAAGAGATTGGCTGATTGAATTGCTTACGAACATTGGCATATGAAGCAGCTAATTGAATCGCTTCCTTCGCTGTACCAAGGCATGCTGCACCGAGTTTAAACCTGCCAATGTTTAATATGTTAAAGGCTATAAGATGTCCTTTACCAATTTCACCTAATACATTCTCCACAGGAACATACACATCTTCAAAATATAGTGGACATGTGGATGAACCTTTTATCCCCATCTTATGTTCCTCTGGGCCAATACTGAATCCCGCCATTTCCCGCTCTACAATGAATGCCGTAAAAAGTTCATTATCAATTTTGGCATAGACGATAAAAACATCAGCAAAGCCAGCGTTTGTAATAAATATTTTTGAACCGTTCAATATATAATGTTTGCCATCTTCGCTTAACTTCGCATTCGATTTTGCCCCTAATGCATCTGAACCCGAAGCCGGTTCAGTTAAACAATAAGCAGCGATCTTTTCTCCAGTAGCAAGTAGCGGCAAATATTTTTCTTTCTGCGCTGTTGTACCAAAAAAAACAATAGGAAGCGTTCCTATCCCAGTATGAGCACCTACTGAGAGTGCAAATGATGAGCTTTTGGCTAACGTTTCAGCAAGTAATGTTGTGCTCACTTTATCGAGACCTAGCCCGCCGTATTGCTCTGGAACATCAGCACCTAACAACCCTTGCTCTCCTGCAATACGCATTAATTCAACCGTTAATTCATAATTAAGTGCCTCAATATCCGCATCGTTCGGAGTTATTTCAGCATCCATATATTGCTGCGCCGCTTCAGACATTAGTCTTTGTTCACTTGTAAAATCTTCTGGAATTGTAGTTAACATAGGATCACTATTCTCAATAATGAATCGTCCGCCGAAGGAAGTTGCCTTAGTTGTAGACATTCTAATCACCTCCAAAACTAAATACATGACCTTATCCTTTCAGTAACGTAAGCATAATCATTGCGACCACAAACGATTTCGCTTGTCAGCGCCAAGAAGATCACATGAACCTAGTGACGCGAAGCGCGGAGCGTACGCACTTGGTACGCGGCTACTTGCGCTAGCGATGAATGCGATATTCGATGCCGAATACACATCGTAAGCATAATCATCGCTCTGACGATCGATCACAAGCGAGATGCTCAATTGGAGTATACTTCTAGTAACCCAGCTGCCCCCATCCCTCCTCCGACACACATCGTGACTATGCCCAAACCACCTCCACGACGCGCTAATTCATGGATGAGTGTTACACTCAGCTTCGTTCCTGTACAACCAAGCGGATGACCGAGTGCGATAGCTCCCCCATTCACATTTACCCTTTCAATAGGAATTGATAATTCACGTATTATAGGAATACATTGTGCAGCAAATGCTTCATTCAGCTCGAATAGATCAATATCTTCGATCGTCACTTTGGCCTTATCTAATAACTTAGGTATCGCTGCGATTGGACCAATTCCCATCACTTCTGGCGCAACACCCGCTACTGCATAGTGACGAAAGGTTGCTAGCGGCTTCAGTTCTAATTCCTTTGCTTTACTTCTACTCATCACTAACACAGCAGCTGCACCGTCACTCATTTGCGAAGAGTTACCTGCTGTAACCGACCCACCAACGGTGAATGCTGGCTTAAGTGCCGCTAATCCTTGAGGTGATGTCGTTGCTCTAACCCCTTCATCAAGCTTGAATTCAAAACTTTTTTTACGATATTCTCCCTTATCATTACGAACGGATCTCGTCACCTCAATCGGTACAATCTCATCTTCAAATGCACCTGAAGCAATCGCCCAAGCCGCTTTCTGATGACTACCAGTAGCAAATTCATCTTGATCTTCTCTACTGACCCCATACCTTCGAGCAACTTCCTCTGCAGTATGCCCCATTCCCATGTACACTTCAGGAATACGATCAACAATATCGGGATGCGGAGATAATCTGAACCCTGTCATAGGAACATGACTCATACTTTCTACGCCGCCTGCCAATATAACTTCTGCCTCACCAAGCTTAATCCGCTCAGCTGCATACGCAATTGCCTGTAAGCCAGATGCACAAAATCGATTTACGGTTACTGCAGGTGTAGATTGCTCTAAACCAGCATGAAGAGCTATAATTCTTGCCATATTCAACCCCTGCTCACCCTCTGGCATTGCACAGCCGATGATGACATCGTCAATTAATGACTTTGAAAAGGTCGGAACTGTATCAAGCAATCCCTGGATAACACTTTTTCCCAGATCTTCGGCTCGTGTATCCGATAGACTCCCTTTTTGCGCTTTCCCAACTGCCGTTCGTACCGCAGCTACAATTACCGCATCAGTATCTTGATCATCGAAATATTTGCTCGGCATCTCTATTACTCCTTTCTAACTCGATTTCTATTAATTGCGAAGTGGTTTACCTGTCGTTAACATATGGCTCATTCTTGCCTGAGTTTTCGGTTCTCCACATAAACTCAAGAATGCTTCACATTCCAGATCAAGTAAGTACTGCTCACTTACGATCGCACCAGAAGAAAGATCACCGCCACTTAAGATATGGGCTAACTTAGTAGCTATTAATTCATCATGATTACTAATATATTTCCCTAACTTCATCGACTGAATTGCAAGCTTCAATACTGCTTTCCCTTCTCTACCAGCTACTGTTACAAGCTGTTCCTTAGGAGCTTCATAACCTGCACGATCTAGTCTCAACACTTCCTTTTTTGCTTCTGAAATTCGATTTTCCTGACGCATAATGACACGGTCCTGTGGTCTTGCAAAACCTAGTCGAGCAATTTCATGACCGCTTGTTGACGTTTTGGCCATAGCGATCGTTTCAAACATATGATTAAGATGAGGCTGTAAGTCACCAGCTAGTAATTTTCGTTCGCTAATTCCATTAGGTCCTGCACCTGCTGCAGCTCGATTCATCGCAAATATCGCTGCTTCTTTACTACCACCACCTGCAGGTATTAATCCTACTCCTGTCTCTACTAGCCCATAATAAGTTTCAGGAGAAGCAATAATGACATCTGCTGGTAAGCAAGCCTCTACTCCGCCTCCTAGAGTCATACGATGTGGTGCAGCAACAACTGGTCGATCTAATCGTTTCAACTGCAGCATACTTTGCTGGAAGAAACGAATAATATCCTCTACTTCATCCCACTCTTCATTCTGAGCTTCCATAAGTAGCAACATAATATTAGCGCCTACACAGAAATTTTTACCTTCATTGGCGAGTACGAGACCACGCCAATTACGAGATACTTCATTGCTAGCATAGCGAATCGCACTTAATACTTCCGACCCAATCGCATTACTCTTAGAGTGAAATTCTAGTGCCACGACATCATCACCAATGTCGATAAGACTTGCCCCAGAATTACTCCAGATCGTTGCCCCACGTTCCTTACACTTACTAAGTGAGATTACATTAGGATCTTCCTCTATTTGTTCAAATTGTTGGTGGTGTACATACCATGTATAACCCGAGTCCTTCTTGTAAAATTGAGTAAGACCGCTAGCGAGCCATTTTTCTACCCATAGCGGGATATCCTCTCCTTCCGCCTTCATACGTGCTACTGAAGATTGCACTCCAATCGCATCCCATAATTCAAAAGGACCTAGTTCCCAGTTGAAACCAAGCTTCATTGCCTTGTCGATATCTACAATGGAATCAGCAATTTCACCTAATAATTTGGCAGAATAAAGTAGAATGGGCTTTATTGTACTCCATGCAAAAAGAGCATGAACATGGTCTGGGTAGGCATGAAGTAGAGCATTTACTTTACCCGCTACACCTTTACCTTTCTTAGCTGCCTCTATGACCGGTGAATCAATTGGCTCTGCGATCTCGTAAGTGAGTGTATCTAACTGCAATGATTCAACGATGCTTTTTCCTGTAGGTGATTTTGATTTGCGATAAAACCCTTCTCCACTCTTTTGACCGAGTGCACCTTTCTTAACAAGCGATTCTAAGATTGGTGGTCTTGTGAACACCTTTTTCTCTTGTTCATCACTACTGCGACTGTGTACGTTATCAACAACATGTAATAAAGTATCCAGACCAACAAGATCAAGCATGCGATAAGTTGCAGTCTTAGGGCGTCCCATTGCGATACCAGTAAGTGCATCGACTTCATCTATACTTAATCCAAATTGCGCAGTTGACTCTAATGTAACGAGCATGCCATATGTACCTATACGATTAGCAATAAAGTTGGGAGTATCCTTCGCACGTACAACTCCTTTACCAAGCTTTTGTTCACATAAGTAATGAAGAGTATCTACGACTTGAGGTAGTGTATCTGAGGTCGGGACAACTTCTACGAGATTCATATAACGAGGTGGATTGAAGAAATGCGTCACTGCAAAGTGTTCGCGCATATCTTTGCTACAATGCTCAACCATTTGATGAGCGGATAATCCTGATGTATTTGTACTGACAAGTGTGCCTACTCGTCTTGCTTGGTCGATAAGAGTAAATACTTGTTGCTTAATATCTAGTCGTTCCACAACTGCTTCAACAATCCAATCTACTTCACTTAACTGCTTCGAATGATCGCTTAGATTACCAGCTGTAATATTTTTGACAAAACTATTGTCATAGAGCGGTGCAGGTTTTTGCCCTACCATAGCTCCAATCGCTGCAATAGCAAGTCGATTACGTACCGATGAAGATTGTAAAGACAAACCTTGTAATTGCTCATCTGTTGTTAAAGCAGAAGGTACAATATCCAACAACCATACAGAATATCCCGCATTAGCCATATGAGCAGCAATTCCAGCTCCCATTACTCCTGAACCGATTACAGCTACTTTGCGAACAGGTAAACTTGTTTTCTCATTGTTCACAATGGATGAACTCATAGCAGATCCACTCCTTTCCTTCTTTAATTGTTTCGCCGCCGATTATGCTACATAGCAGTATGTCGTGATCACAGTCGAGCTTTGCCGGCTACCTCACTACTATATGTATGTGAAGGGAGCATATCTCATGATGGTTCCTTCACATCACTGTTGATTTATTAATTATATTAAAGATCCATTTAGTTCTTTTCTGCATGGAGTTTGCTTGATTTAGCAATTACATCGTTCTCTCGCTATCTATAACGCCTAGTACGCTAGTAGCTAAAACTTCAGCAACATCTTTCGTTACAATACTTCCGTCCTCCACTAATGCTTTTACACCATCTTCTAACATCGTCAGACAATAAGGACATGCCGAGCTTATCATTGTTGGTTGTACCTGAAGTGCTTGCGCTGTTCTAGCATAGTTCACGCGAGTACCACTATGTTCTTCCATCCACATCAACCCACCACCAGCACCACAACACATCGCATTTTCTCTGGATCGTTCCATCTCTTTCAGTATGACACCTGGTATTGCTTGCAATATCCTTCTAGGTGCATCATATAATCCGTTATAGCGTCCTAAATAACAAGAGTCATGCAGAGTAATCGTTTCATCTAAACGATAATTCGGCTTTAACCTACCTTGCAGAATTAATTCATCGAGAAGTTCTGTATGGTGAAACACTTCAATATGCGGTGCAAGTCCAAGCTGAGGATATTCCTTCTTAAAAGTATGGAAAGTATGAGGACAAGGTGTGACGATACGTTCAATATGATAACGATGGATCGTTTCAATATTTTGCTGCGCAAGCTCTTGATAGAGCATCTCATTACCTATTCTGCGAGCGGTATCGCCTGAACTTTTCTCTTCTAGACCTAGTACAGCGAAGTTGATATTAGCATGGGTTAGTAGCCTGATCAGATCATAAAGTAACTTTCGACTACGATTGTCATAAGAACCCATTGAACCAACCCAAAGTAGTATATCTGTCTTAGTAGCAGAAGCTTGGCGCTCCTTCATTGTCTCAACGGTTATTCCCGTCTTTTTCTGACAATCGTTCAGCCAGTCTGCCCGCTCGCTTCGACTTATCCCCCATGGATTACTTTGTCGTTCAATGTTTTGCAGTGCTCGTTGTGCATCAGCTGGCATACTTCCTTCCATTAATACCAGATGTCTACGCATATCGATGATTTTATCAACATGTTCATTACCTACTGGGCATTGTTCTTCGCAATTTCTACAGGTCGTGCATGACCATAGTTCTTCTTCTGTCATTACATCTCCTATTAGCTCTAATTGCAATGGATTACGACTCTCTTCATATTGCCATGCTTTACTTTGCTTGTTCATCGTTGTCGAAATATCTGTTTTCCACTTTGTGTCGTTTGGCATTGTTGTAACTTGTGAATGATTCACCCCACTATCGCTTTTGTGTAATTGTCGGCTCTCACTTACTTGTAATTGTTGCTGATCACCTGTACTGCACATCATGTTCATTACATGTGCCCCTTTAGTGAGATCACCCATACCCCAAGGTGGTTGTTTCCATAGCCCTTGCGGTAGCCATGGTGACTTCGAAGTTATAGCTGCCCCTTTTTCCGTTGCATGATCACGAAGTTTAATAATCATATGCATCGGAGATAATATTTTCCCAGTACTTGTTGCGGGGCATACGCTGGTACAACGGCCACATTCTACACAGGCGTATAAATCTAGCATTTGCTTCTGGTTAAATGCGTGAATATGACCTACGCCAAAGCTTTCTGCTTCCTCATTTTCAAGATCGATGTGACTTAATTGTCCAGTTGGAACAGATCGTCTGTACCATAGATTAATTGGCGCTACTAGTAAATGAAAATGTTTGGACTGTGGAACATAGATAAGGAAACTCAATAAAATGAGCAAATGTAACCACCAGCTGATCTCAAATCCGATCTCTGCGATCCCACTTCCTTGATCTACCCCTAACGACTGCAAACCAGTAGCCACTACATGACTAATTGGAGCATATGTTGCAGAGCTTGCAGATGCTTCATTATGTAATAATCTTTCAAAGCTCAAAGAGAACAAGACACTTAACATAAGCAATCCAATAAACCAATAAACTAGTGATGGCTTGGCACCGCGCTTTAAACGTGGCAGTCGCTCTCCGTAACGACGAAATGCACCTAATATAATAGCTACTAGCACTATTACCACAATCCATTCTTGTGACCAACTAAAATAGCCATATAACGGCATCCAAGGAATTAATGGTACGCCAAATAAACCTTTTAACATTAGATCTAATGCTCCGAGCTGAAGCGATAGAAAACCATAGAAATATATAATATGAAGTAGTCCACTACGAATGTCTCGGAGTAATTTACTATGAGTAATAATTTCAAAGGTTACTTTTGAGGAAGGTTCACTTTTGCTCCATGTCACAGGTGTTGCAAGTGCTATGTACTGAATTCTTCGCTTTAAGATTTCTACAAACATCCATATCGATAATCCAGCTACACAAAGTGTAAAAAACAGTCTTACGTAATCACCAGTTCCCATATTCATCCTCCTTTTCTGTGGTCTTGTTGATTATTCGATAGCACTGTTTATTTATATGTTGCCAAAAGAGTTAACATGCGTTCAATTCGACAAAAAACTAACGGTCAATTGCGTGCTATCTTCAGTTGTCATCGCTTATACCTAGTGCTAATCTATGGGGGTGAAGATATTTGAGAGAATGTATAATCATTCAAATTCGTTATCGATAAGGGGCCTAGTCATAAATGACAATAAAGAACATGCAAACAGTAGAACGAACGGAAATTAAGCTAGTTGGTTACACGGTGACGGTATCGTTAAATGAAGATATAGAAACTGGAATCGTAGTAAATTTACGAGAAAAGCTCATTGAGAATCTTAATAAAGTTACTAAGCGCTCAGAACATAAAGGATTTTACTTGGTCCAAATTTACCCCGATGAGGAATGGACGCCAGATGTTGCTTTCGAAAGTATTGTTGCCGTGGAGGTCATAGATTTTGATCCTATTCCTGAAGGATTCGTTCGAAGAATAATACCAGCTGGAACATATGTGAAGGTTTCTCACAAAGGACCTGAATCTGAAATAGAACAAACTTATCATTCAATCCGTGAAGAAGGTATAGCCGCTTTCAGATCTTTTGATATGGAGTATTGGGCGGATTTTGATTCTTTGGAGAAAGAGGACAACATTATAGACATTTATTTGCCATTTGAAGCATAGCCCTATTGATAACTGTACATTTTCGCTTACAATCTAACGGTCTATTTCCACACAAACTCTCATATTGTAGCACTAACACTTGCTTAATTAACAAGTTCAATGAAGGCATATGTTCCTACTTTGCACATGCTACCCCTATTAGCATGTGCACGATATGGATCAATGCTTCTTTGTTATGACATTTGCAGTCGTTCATAACGAAGTGTTGCATGGAGCCTACTCAACGTCGAAAAGGTAGCCAGCTTGTGAAGCGTAGTATAAGCTTTCGATGTATGTTACTTGCAGAAACATCGTAGGTTCACGAGCCAGCTACTCACATTGGAGTGCCCTCCTTCCGAAAATTAGCTCCATCTACTCGGCTTACGAACTCCTGCTTTTTCACCTTGCAATTTAAGAGAAAATTTACAACGATATGAGAGGAGCATCCGTATGTTCAAAATTGTTGTCTTGTTGAAACAAACATTTGATACAGAAGAAAAGATTCATATTGTTAATGGGGCCGTCAATGAGGAAGGTGCAAAGTTCATTATAAATCCATATGATGAATACGCACTTGAAGAAGCATTACGAATTAAGGAGCAGCATGACGCAGAGATCATCGTAATTTCTGTAGGTCCAGAACGCAGCACTCATGCTTTGCGCTCCGCACTTGCAGTAGGAGCAGATCAAGCTATCCTAATTGCTGATCATACAAATTATAGTCAAAGTAGTTCCGTTGCTCATTTACTAGCAGCTACTATACGACCAATGAAAGTTGATCTTATATTAGCAGGGCTTTTCGCAGTAGATAGTGGTAGTGGGAGTGTCGCTTTGCAAGTAGCCCAATTACTCCAGTTGCCTCACGCTTCTGCTGCTATTAAAATTCAACTTGGAAATGCTGAACAACTACATATAAAAGAGTTACCATGGGATGGAAATGTTGCACGAATTGAACGTGATGTTGAAGGTGATACAGAAACGGTCCTTCTCCCACTTCCTGCTCTTATAACAGCACAACAAGGTTTGAATGATCCTCGCTATCCTTCTTTGCCAGGCATTATGAAGGCCAAGAAAAAACCGTTAACAGAATTATTCTCATCCGACTTGTTACAATCAGAAGATTTAACAAAAATCTCAGCAAGCGCGACAAGTTGTGAACAGATTCTCCCACCTGACGCTAGACCTCCAGGGCAGTTCATTACAGGGACAGCCCAGCAGCAAGCATCTTCTCTACTAGAACAATTGATAGAACGTTCTATTATCAAGAAAGGTGGAGATTCTTAATGAGTAATCACATTGTTATTGTCGCTGAACGAAAAGGGACAACATTACGTAGAGTTACATTAGAAGCTATTACTGCTGCAACCACGTTATTAATTGGACATTCAGGTACGATTCACGCCTTCCTTTCAGGCAGTGATGATGATAATAGCCTTATTGCTTCTGCGAAAGAGATACTACAGTATGGTGTTCATGAAGTATATATCGCAAAACACGCACATTTTGAACCCTCTCAAGCAACAATTATTCTACCTGCACTAACAGATGTTATTAGAGAATTGCAGCCAACATATGTCGTTATCGGGCATACGTCCTACGGTCGTGAACTTTCACCTCGTCTTGCAGCAGCTTTACATAGTGGTTATATCGCAGATGTTACATCGATAGAATCGTCCGAAGACAAAATTAGCTTCATACGCCCCATCTATGCGGGAAAAGCATTTGAGCGTAGACAATTTCAAGGCGTTGCCCCTTATGTTGTTTCCATCCGTCCAAATAATAATGTCCCTGCTACATTAGTTGAACCTGTAACAATTACTAATCCAGACGAGCACATACACCAGGTCAAATGTGAAGGAATTCAGCTATCATCAATCGTCCAACATGTAGTTAAGCGGATTAATGAAGGGATTGATCTCACAGAGGCTGAAATTATTGTTGCAGGAGGAAGAGGCGTTAGAGGAGCTGAAGGTTTTGCAATATTAAAGCAATTAGCTGATGAGCTGGGTGGAGCAGTTGGAGCTTCTCGTGCAGCTTGCGATGCTGGCTATTGTGACTATGCACTGCAAATTGGCCAAACCGGAAAAGTTGTAACCCCTCAACTGTACATCGCTTGCGGTATTAGTGGTGCTATTCAACATCTTGCAGGTATGAGTCAATCTCGCACCATTGTAGCCATTAATAAAGATCGTGAAGCCCCCATCTTCTCTATTGCAGATTATGGTATTGTTGGAGATTTATTCGAGGTTGTACCACTCCTAACGGCACAATTACGAGAAATTCGACAATAATTTTATTTATTTCAAAAAAACTATTGCTTTATATAGCTCCTGCGTGATAAGATACTACTTGTCTCTAAGAGATATTTAATACACGGAGCTGTGGTGTAGAGGCCTAACATGCCTGCCTGTCACGCAGGAGACCGCGAGTTCGAATCTCGTCAGCTCCGCCATTATTTTAACGACATAGAGTCCTTCGGGACTCTTTTTTTGTTTTAAATTGTAGTTGGACTAACGTTCGCGTTTGAGTAGTAGTACGAATTAGCTTGGGTGCGCTTCGATGACAAATCGCTGTTCCAATCGGGTTGTGCTTGGTGACCGACGTGATGACAAATAGCTGCACCAATCGCCGTAGGCCTCGGATTTATAGTAAAAGGAACAGTGGTATAAATCCGAGGATAAAAACGACCGCTATCGCTTTCCCACAGCGATTCGCCCTCTCCGCTACTCTAAGTGGTTTGTGTATACAACAAAGCAATTATTTCCCTTAATTCACATAGAAGCTCCATCTATCATGCAAGGACTAGTACTAATACTCTTCAAAAACCCTCTATTGTATCTTTATCCCGTAATTCATAGTATCGCTATAACAATGAAGCTAAAAAATAGGCGACCACTTTTCGATATAATATCGAAAAGTGGTCGCCGCTTAGCTTAAACACTTCTTCAGGTGGAATGAAGGGCAGTTTTTCTCTTCAGTTGATGATTCAGCTCAACTTTGGTGAAATGAAGGGCAGTTTTTCTCTTCATTCGATAATTCTGCTCAACTTTGGTGAAATGAAGAGGATTTTTACTCTTCATTCGATAATTCTGCACCACTTTGGTGGAATGAAGGGCAGTTTTTCTCTTCATTTCACGATTCTGCTCAACTTTGGTGAAATGAAGGGCAGTTTTACTCTTCATTCGATGATTCTGCACCACTTTGGTGAAATGAATGGCAGTTTTACTCTTCATTTGACGATTCTGCACCACTTTGGTGCAATTAGTTATATTGTTTAATTATGAATGATTCTTGTTGAATCTCTTTCGATTAATTCTGCAGGAAACTTAAGCTGAGTATGTGTTACTTTTTTGTTAATAAGGTCAAACATGATTTTTATCGTTTCCTCCGCCATTCTAGCTATCGGTTGCCTAATTGTAGTTATAGAAGGATGATAATAGAATGACATATCAAGCCCATCAAAACCTGCAACGGAACAATCCTCTGGAATAGAACGACCTGCTTCTAACAAAGCTTTACTTGCACCTATTGCCATTGAATCAGAAATGGCAAATAACGCCGTAAATTCTAAGTTTTCTTCTAACATTTCCTTGGTGACAACATACCCATTTTCCATTGAATAACTTTCTAGATGAGCTTTCATAGGACGTACCAGTTGTTCATCTATAGTTAGACCATGATCTTCTAGTGCTTGCTTATACCCTTGGTATCGCAATTGACCAATACTTCGATCTTCCATTGAAGCAGAGATAAGTGCAATTCGCTTATGTCCTTGGCTACATAAATAATCAACCATTTTATAGCTTTCTGCAAAATCATCTATGGAAACATAAGAGTAATTATACGTATCAAATTCAGAAGATAACCCAACCGTACAAAGAACATAAGGTACAGTTAGTCGCTCTAATTTATCCTGAGAGTGAGATAGATAGCCCCCAAGAAAAATGATACCTTTTAGTTTCTTTTCTTTAACTAACTCTATTGCCACATCAATTTCGTCTTGATGTTCGTATACACGATGTAAAATAAATGTATACTTCTTATCTTTTATTCCTTTTTCAAATAAATCAATCATTTGAATGAAAAAAGGATTGTTCATCCCTTTAATTAATACAGCGATCGTTTTCGATGCAGTACGTTTCAAATTACGAGCGTTGTTATTAGGAACATAATTGTTCTCTTTCACAACTTTCATAATCATTGCCTTTGTCTCGTCGCTAATATCAGGATGGTTGTTAATCGCTCTAGATACTGTGGTTATACCTACACCACATATTTTCGCAATATCAACAATAGTAAGAGAAGCCATAATCATACTTCCTTTATGCCTTATTTGAATGTAGATTAATGAATAAACAAAAATCTACACTACTACTTATTCGTCATCCATTGAGAATTAACCTTTTACTGCACCAGCGACAACGCCTTCAATAATGTATTTCTGACAGAATAAATAGAAAATGACAATAGGAATAATAGCTAGAACTAGCATTGCCATCATTGCACCCATATCAATCGATCCATATCCACCTTTAAGATATTGGACAGCAATCGGAATCGTTTTATACTCTGTACCGATAATTAGATAAGGAAGTAAATAGTCATTCCATACCCACATAACATTAAGAATAGCAACTGTAATAGCGATTGGTTTCAATATAGGAAGAATAACTTTAAAGAACATTTGTGGCGGTCCCCCACCATCAATCATAACCGCTTCTTCTATTTCAAGTGGTATTGATTTAACAAATCCGCTGAACAAGAAGACCGATAGACCTGAGCCAAATCCTAAATAAATAATTAATATTCCAATAGGATTGTCTAAACCTATTACGTTAGCTGTTTTAGTCATTGTAAACATTACCATTTGGAATGGTACGATCATAGAAAAGACAAACATGTAGAACAATGCGCTAGCCCATTTTGTTTTCACACGAGTTAGATACCAACCCGTCATTGAAGTGAAAAATACAATTAATGAAACTGCACCTATTGTAATGAACAAGGACATTCCGAAAGCTGAAAAGAAATTAATTTTCTGAATACCGCTTGTGTAGTTTTCAAGTCCAACGTACGTATCACTGTTTGGGAATACAAACGGTGCATCACTTATGAAAAATTTACCCTTAAAGGAGTTCATCAAAACGATAAGTATTGGGGATAGAAATGCTACTGCCAATACGACAAGAAAGAGAAAGAGAAACGGTCGCTTTTGTTGTGTATCATCCATTAGTTTTCGATCTCCTTTCTTCTAGTAATCGCAAGTTGTACGATAACAATAATACCTACCATTAGGAAGAACATTACCGCTTTAGCTTGACCTACACCTTCAAAGCCTGTTTTACCATAGAATGTGTTGAAAATATCTAAAGCTAACATTGCCGTTTGTTTGGAAGGAGCACCTGCTGTCAGTGCTAAGTTTTGATCAAATAATTTGAATGAATTTGAAATACTTAAGAACAAACAAATCGTAATTGAAGGCATTACGAGTGGCAAAATGATTTTACGAAGAATAACCCAGTTCGTAGCACCATCAATTTTTGCTGCTTCAAGCTGTTCTTTCGGAACATTTTGAATACCAGCAATGTAGATGATCATCATGTAACCGATTAGTTGCCAATTCATTAGAATAACTAGTCCCCAGAAACCATAGGCTGGATCATTCGTAAGTGTTACATCGAATTTATACAGAATACCATTAAATATTAATTGCCAGATATATCCTAATACAATACCACCAATTAAGTTAGGCATGAAGAAAATTGTACGGAATACATTTGTTCCTAGTACTTTTTTGGTTAGTAATAGGGCAATCAAAAATGCAAAAACGTTAATTAATACTACAGACACAATTGTAAATCTAGCTGTAAACCATAAGGCATTAAGAAAGTCCTTGTCTGAAAATGCTTTAATATAGTTGTCTAATCCAACCCACGTAGCATCATTTACAGTTGTAAACTGTGTAAATGACAAGTATATACCCATAATAAACGGAACGACGAAAGCTAGTGTAAATGCAATTAATGTCGGCAATGCAAAAAGAGCAAAATATTTCTGAATCATTTTCTGCATAGCGTTCTCTCCTGTTCTGCTATCTCTTGTAATAACAGATGTCACTATACTTGACTTGCGTATAGTGACATCTGCATGAATTACTTATTCTTTACTTAGCTCTTTCACTTTTCCAAGAATCAACTACTACAGAGGATACTTTATCCCATGCTTCGTTGCCTTGAGCGTATTGAAGTAATGCATCACCAAAGCTATTTTTGAAGTCTTCACTTGGGAATGCAGCAAATGTCCAAGCTACAGATGTTGTATCTTTTTCCATCCAAGCTAAAATTTCTTTCGCAAGTGGATCAGCAGGTTTTTCATCGTCATTGAACGTATTGAATGGAGCGATGAAACCAAGATCATTCGTTACATATGCTTTACCAGTATCACTTGTGAACAACCACTCAAGGAATGCGATAGAAGCTTGTTGTTTTGCCTCAGAAACTTTGCTGTTAATTGCGAAGTAGTTTTCAGTACCAACAGCTAAACCTTGTTTTTCTTCACCCGTTACACCAGAGTAGATCGGAAGGAATTTAATATCCTCAGCTTTTACAGTGTTACCACTTACTTCATTAATTTGGTTCCATGCCCAGTTACCATTTTGAACCATAGCAGATTGACCAAGAGCGAATTCAGCCATAGAATCTGCTACTGTTTTACTACCTAGAAGTGTAGGTTTTACAGTAGAGTTGTTGATGTAAAGATCGAAAATATTTTTGAAGTTGTTGCCATAAGAGAATTTAATCTCGTTAGCAGCAAGACCAGCACTTGTAGCATTGTCAAAACCTTGAATATCATTGAATTCATAGAACAAAGGAATGTTCGCAAGATGCGTTTGCCATCTCCACTGTTCACCAGCACCTAGAGAAGTAGAAGAGAATACGCCTTTGATGCCAAGCGCTTCAGCATTAGCTTGCATATCTTCAACTACTGATTTCAATGTATCGAAGTTGTTTACTTCTTCCATTGAAGAGATTGCAGTTGATTTTGTACCAAGTGCAAAGTATTTCTCCATAATTGCGTTGTTGTAAATAATACCATATCCTTCTACAACGTAAGGAATACCATACACACCTTCTCCTTCAGTTACTGCAAGACTTTGATCAGAAAGGTAGCTGTATAATTTAGTATCTTTCAAATCAAGTGTGTAGTCTTTCCAAGCTTCATATCCAACAGGACCGTTAATTTGGAAAATTGTTGGAGCTTCTGATTTTGCAATTTCTGATTTTAAAGTTGTCTCATACGTACCAGCAGCAGCTGTTACAACTTTAACTTTAACACCTGTTTCTGCTTCATAATCTTTAGCAATTTTTTCGTATACTTCTGCAATTTCAGGTTTGAAATTTAGATAATAGATTGTTTCATTTGACTTGGCACCTTCAGCACCTTTATTGTTGTCTGTTGTTGCTGGATCATTCGTGCCTGCATTGTTTGAGCAAGCTGCGATAAATACTAACGACATTACTAAAAGCATACTTAATACTCTGTTAACTTTCTTCATTCTAAAATCCCCCTCTAAAATGAAAATCTATAGTGAAAGCGTATTCCGGAAAGCTTATCGGAAACGATACCGAAAACGGTTTCACTCGCAAACTTATGGTATCACAGACGTTTATAATTGACAATCGTTTTTTTTACATCTCACTCCTTTTCTCCAAATTTAGTCCAATTCATTTCCAGAAAAATTACTAATAAGCATAGGTTCTCCTTGAGTCTATAAGAATATTCTCTAATTTTTTTGAAACGAAAAAGAGTTATCAACGTAGTACTACGTTGATAACTCTTTTGGTTGTAGTTTATATAGTGGGTTCTTAATTACACATTAATTCGTTCGTTAATATTTTTCACATAATCATCAACAATACGAACCTCAATCATGTCATCTTCTTTCAAAAACTTAAACACCCCATTATTAAAGTCAGTTCCAACCTCTTTATAGAAGATGCCTTCGTATTTTGCATAATGTGTATGATTGAAGCAAAGCTTATACTCATCTTCAACACATGTCAGATATGCTCTAATTCCTTTTTCGTAGAACTCATCTTGGTTCTTAACATCACGAGAAACGGAAATAATATGCAAATCTATGAAAGGAATTTCGTTCAATAACACATTGATAAATGAACCACGTGTAATCTCTTCCCAACGATTTTGCGCTGTTTGACCTAGCACTACTTGAGTAATTTTTTTGTCTTTTGCAACCTCTGCAATAACTTTTGCAACTGGTCGTTTCTCGTTGTATTTAATAATAAATTGTTCTGCGCCATGCTCTTGTGCAATTTTTTTCCAAGCCGAGATATAATGAATCTTTTCAATATCCCATTCACTTTCTGGTTGAGCGTCTACTGTCAACACATATAGAGGACATTGCAGCATTTCTGCTATTTTGCCGCCTCTCCGAATAAGTCGTTCACCGTTTGGCCCATAATACACACAGACCAGTATGCATTCATCCATACCTGCAGTCTTCATGATTACTCATTCACCTCATCTTAATAATAGCTTTAGCCTACATAACTGGGGTGCTCTTGTCAATGTAGTTGTTGTATAATTAATAGAAATTAATTCAGATTATGCTAACGATGGTACTTTTCATGTACAATAGATTGCATCGTGAGCAGAATATAAAAAGTTTATAGCTTATGCTTTCGATGTTACTTTTTATTTACAAGAAGTTGCATCGTGAGTAGAAAATAAAAAGTTTAAGCTCACGCTTACGATGATACTTTTTATATACAAGAAGTTGCATCGTGAGTAGAAAATAAAAAGTTTAAGGAGGAAGCCTTTTTGTCTACTTTACATCTAGCGATCTTACTTCCCTTTGTATTTGTCGTAATAATCCCATTATTATACAAATACACAACAGCTATACATACAGGCTGGATTGCGTTAATTGTTCCTGTAGCCCTGTTTGTATATTTCGCAGGTCACTTCTCGATTTATGACGCGATTGAACCAATAACGGTCTCTGTCCCATGGATCCCTTCGATCGATATTCATTTTACACTTTATTTAGATAGCCTCTCATTGCTATTTGCCTTGTTAATAACAGGTATTGGATCATTAGTAGTTCTGTATTCCATCTTTTACCTGTCAAAAGACCGTGAGCGACTGCATCTATTTTATGCATACCTAATGTTATTCATGGGCGCTATGCTTGGTTCAGTTCTATCAGACAATCTCCTTGTATTGTATACGTTCTGGGAACTCACTAGCGTTTCATCATTTTTACTAATCGCATACTGGTATCAACGTCAACGTTCAAGATATGGTGCTCAAAAAGCGATGTATATTACGATGACTGGTGGCTTTTCCATGCTCTTAGGCTTCATTATTCTATATGTAGCCTCCGGCACTTTCAGCATTCGTGAAATTATTGCAATGGGTGATACGATATCAGCACATTACCTCTTCATCCCTGCGATGTTCTTTATACTACTAGGAGCATTTACGAAATCAGCTCAGTTTCCGTTTCATATTTGGCTACCTGATGCTATGGAAGCTCCTACACCTATTAGTGCATACTTGCATTCGGCAACGATGGTCAAAGCAGGAGTATACTTAGTAGCACGAATGACTCCGATTTTCGGAGCACAACTTGAGTGGTCATGGACAATAATAATTGTCGGTATTATTACGCTATTCTGGGGTTCTTTCAACGCACTCAAACAATACGATCTAAAAGCTTTGCTTGCTTATTCCACCATAAGTCAACTCGGATTAATTATGAGTTTACTCGGAGTCGGCTCCATGGGGATGAATGGAATGTTTGGGGATGAAGTAAGCTTTGCCTTTATGGGGGCATTTCTCGCAGCGATCTTCCACCTTATTAATCACTCTGTCTTCAAAGGTAGTCTGTTCATGATGGTAGGTATACTGGATCATGAAACAGGTACACGTGACATCCGTAAACTAGGTGGTATTATGCATCTTATGCCAATATCATTCACATTGACGATGATAGGTGCCTTCTCTATGGCAGGTTTACCACCATTCAGCGGATTTATTAGTAAAGAGATGTTCTTTACGAGCATGCTTACGTTATCTGAAAATAACAGTTCATGGGTCAACATCATTCCTGTTATAGCTTGGGTAGCAAGTATTTTTACATTTATCTACTGTATGATTATTATTTTCAAATCGTTCACAGGAACCTATCACGCGAACCTGTTAGAACGTGTGCCTCATGAGGCTCCAGTGGGTATGTTAGCATCACCCGCAACACTTTCTATCCTTGCAATTGCCCTATTCTTATTCCCTGGTCTGATTGTAACGTCTATTTTAGAACCTACGGTTAAAGGGATGGCACCTAATGTATTTGCAAAGGATCCCGACTGGCACGCTCATATTACCGCCTGGCATGGACTTAACTTAGAATTATTTATGACAATAGGGCTCGTCATTATCGGCATATTGCTATTCTTGAGAATCGAGAAATGGAAAACTCCAATCTTCTCTTTAATATCTAAACGTTATAGTTTGAATCAGGTATATGATAAAGGGATGATAAACCTTGAGAAATTCGGTACTGCCGTTACTCGTAGCTATATGACTGGTTCTACAACACATTATCTAACGTATATTTTCTGTTTCTTAATTATTACGGTACTTGGAACATTGCTAGTTACTAATTCGTTCTACCTCGATACATCTAATGATTCACCAATAGAATGGTATGAATTCGTATTAGGTATTGCAACGGTTGCAGCGGCAGTATTTGTTCTATTCTCCACATCTCGTCTTATGTCAATTATGGGAATCGGCGTTATTGGATTTACAGTGTCTCTCTTCTTTGTTATATTCCGAGCACCCGATCTAGCTTTAACACAGTTAGTCGTTGAGACCATCTCTACGACACTGTTCTTACTATGCTTCTATTTCTTACCGAAGATGAAGACAAGTATAACTTCTTTAAAATTCAAACTAACTAATGCTGTTATCGCTTTAGGGGTTGGAACTACATTAACATTAATTGGTTTATCTGCTTATGGTCATCGTATTTTTGTACCTATCGCAGAATATTTTAATGATTCATATAAATTAGCAGGAGCAAAAAATATCGTAAATTCGATCCTTGTAGATTTCCGAGCATTCGATACGATGCTTGAAATTGTTGTATTGTTCTCTGCTGGTATCGGAATCTATACACTAATTAAACTAAGACATGCGGGGAGGAATGATTAGAATATGAAGTTTACTGATGTTTATTTGCAGACAGCTACGAAAATTCTCGTATTTATAATCATGACTTTCTCTATATATGTACTGTTTGCGGGTCATAATAATCCAGGTGGAGGTTTTATTGGAGGGCTTATTACTGCTTCTGCACTGATATTGCTCTATATTGCCTTTGATCTCCAATCGGTACGTGACATCATACCCGTTGATTTCAAAAAACTTGCAGCAACAGGTGTACTAATTGCTCTATTAACGGGTGTAGCATCTCTTGTGCTGAATATCCCTTTTCTCTCTCAAGCCTTCACATACGTCGATCTACCTTTCCTCGGAAAAACGGAACTTGCTACTGCTATGATCTTTGATCTAGGGGTATACTTAGCAGTTCTAGGAACAACGATGACGATCATTACGAGCATAAGTGAGGATGATATCTAATGGAAACGTTTATTATTATTATTTCTGGGATACTTTTCACGATTGCAGTATACCTTATTTTGAATAAAAACTTTTTACGTATCATTCTTGGCGTAACGTTGTTCAGTCACGCTACCCATCTTATGCTAATGGCTATTAACGGGCTTAAAAAAGGAAATGCGCCATTATTAAGTGAAAATGGTGACATTTATACAGACCCCATTCCACAAGCGCTTATACTAACTTCTATTGTCATTAGCTTCGCACTTACAGCATTATTGCTTGTGCTTGGCTATCGAACTTATATTGAGCTTGGAACTGACAACATGAAAAAGCTGAAAGGAGAATCGCATGAGTAATATTGTTATCTATCCTATTCTCATTCCTTTGCTGATGGCAATGGTGCTCGTATTTTTCCGTGAGAACATTAAGTTACAGCAATGGTTAACTGGCATAAGTGTACTCGTAGTAATTGCGATATCTGCCTTCACTGTCTATCATGTTTCTGAGCAAGGTATTATCGTGCTAGAACTTGGTGGTTGGTCCGCACCATATGGTATTGTGCTCGTTGGTGATATGTTAGCTGTATTGCTAGTTACGGTAGCCAGCTTCGTTACATTGATGTGTTTATTATTCGGTTTCAATTCATTCGAGATTGGACATAAACGCCATTTCGTCTATCCTATGATTCTAATCTTACTTTCAGGGGTGAATGGCAGTTTCTTAACGGGTGACATCTTCAACCTATTCGTATTTTTCGAGGTTATGTTGATTGCATCTTACGTACTTATTGTACTTGGTGGCAAAAAAATTCAACTTCGAGAGTCCATTAAATATGTACTTATTAATGTTATTTCATCTACTTTATTTGTTATCGCAACAGGATATTTATATTCTGTAACTGGAACACTGAATATGGCTCATCTATCTGAACGTGTTGCAATGGCTGGCCAAGACGGCCTGCTTACAGCAATAAGCTTCTTATACTTAACTGTATTTGGATTGAAATCAGGACTACTCCTGTTCTTCTGGCTACCTGGTTCATATAGTGCTCCACCTGCACCAATCGCAGCATTGTTTGCTGCCTTGCTAACAAAAGTTGGTGTATATACTGTCATTCGTGTATTCACGCTTATCTTCTACCACGATAAAGACTTTACACATACGGTGATGATGTGGATGGCAGCCATTACGATGATTCTCGGAGCATTAGGAGCCGTCTCACAATGGGAAATTAAGAAGATCCTGTCCTATAATGTTATCGTTTCCGTTGGATTCATCTTATTCGGTGTATCGATAGCTACCGATCAATCTTTGAGTGGTTCACTCTTCTATCTCATTCACGATATGTTATCTAAGGCATTGATCTTTATTACTGGTGGTGCCATTATTAGCATCTTCGGTACAGACAAACTTAAAGAATTCAGTGGATTAATACTATTCCGTCCACTACTTGGTTGGTTATTCTTTATCGGTGTGCTAGCATTAGCAGGCGTGCCTCCACTTGGTGGATTTGTAGGTAAAGTAATGATCTTAAAAGGTGCAGTAAGTGCAGGAGAATTGATCGTATCGATTGTAGGATTATTAACAAGCTTACTCGTGCTTTACTCTGTAATGAAAATATTTATCCATAGCTTCTGGGGCGAGACTCTTATGAGTGAAGGGCAAGAGTATTCAACTGGAACGAACGCATTATTACCTGGTACAATTCTTGTCATCTGTATTGCTGGTATGGGTATTGGTGCAGAATGGATAATGACATTTATATCACAAGCTACCGAAGTAATGGTTAATCCAAGTATATATATCGAGGCTGTACTCCAGCAGATTAGTCCTTGACCCCAGCCTAAGTAAAAGGGAAGTGAAAATCAATGACAACGCAGATACTGATTAACCTATTAATTGCTTTTATTTGGATGTTACTCAATGAAAGCTGGAATATCGTTATATTTGCAGTCGGCTATGTAGTTGGCTTTATCATCATCCTAACCATGAGACGCTTTTTCCCGACACCTTTCTATGGGAAGAAGTTGTATGCTGTCATAAAGTTATTAATACTATTTGTAGTTGAATTATTCAAATCAAGCATCGTGGTATTGAAAGAAATTCTTCGTCCTAAACTAACGATTGAACCTGGTATTTTCAAATCCGAAACGATTTTGGAAACTGATTTTGAAATAACTTTGCTTATATCATTACTGACTTTAACTCCAGGTTCTGTCGTAATGGAAGTTGATCCAAAACAAAAGGTAATGTATATCCATGCAATGGATGCAAAAGATTTTCATAATAACATAACAAAAACTAAGAAGAAATTCGAAAATGCGATTATCGAGGTGATGCGATAATGTTTGATAAAATTATGTTACTTGCGATGTTTCTACTTTCGATCTCACTCATTATTACACTATATCGAATTATAAAAGGGCCAACGATTCATGATCGAATATTGGCACTCGATTCTATAGCCTATATTATTATCGGAATAGTTGCTATATTATCGGTACATCTTAACTCTCATGCTTACTTTGAAACGATTTTGCTAATAGGTATTCTGGCATTTCTAAGTACAATTGCATTAAGCAGATATATGGAGAGGGGTGTCGTCATTGGGCGTAAACGGAATGATTGAATGGATCGTTATTATCCTTGTATTGTTTGGCACATCGATGAGTTTGTTAAGTTCATTCGGACTCATACGATTGCCGGACGTATATAATCGTGCTCACGCAACAACCAAAAGTGCGACTTTAGGAATACTATCCATATTATCAGGTGCATTTATCTATTTCTTTTTCACACATGGCGTTTCAAGTATTCGTTTATTGTTAGCTATTGTTTTCGTATTTCTGACCGCTCCAGTTGCTGGACATCTCGTTACTCGTTCTGCACATCGGTACGGCACACCACTGGCCCCAATTAGTGTGCAGGATGATCTGCAAGAAGTTTATGATCAACAAAAGATTGATGATGAAAAAGTACGACCTGTCGATGCAGATAACTAATGTGCATCGATACGCAAAAAGGAGTTCTCCCACGCTGGAGAACTCCTTTTTGCTTACTATTCTATCGTACCTACCACAAGGTGGATATTTGCTTAACGTAAAATTGAATAGATACATAAACTCTGAATTCGTTAACTTCTTTGTTTCTAATCCAAAGTTTGAATTTTTCCTCAGTCCTTTTGATGGTAGATCAGTACGACCGACATATTTATAATCAATGATGTCTACTTTGTATCGTTTTATATTTCTATTTTTTATATACAAATTCTCTAATATAATTCTGTAGTTCGTTCCATTCATTAGGATTACATTTTAAATTAAAACTTCTCTCAGGCTCAAGATTGCAATTTCGAAAAAAACACCATGTAACACAATCTGTAAATATTACTTTTTTATTTTTAAATAAGTGCGACTCTAATTGTTTTTCATGAACCTTAATAAGTTTTGATTCATTCAAGTGTTTATATGCCTTTATTTCAATTGCTGCAATATATTCAATGCTTTGTTCTTGAATACCAATATTTACATATTGATATCCGCGCGCCAACAATAAATCTGGTGTACCGCCATTACCAGTATAATTATCACGATTATGTAGTTTTGTATTGCGATTAGTAGAAACATCTATTACTTCAATATCTGTATTTATGAATATCCTCTTCAAGAAATAAGATATAAGTTCTTGATAATTTCGTTCTTGAGGATTATTCTTTCCTATTTTTTCAATATGTCCTATATATTCATCAAGTGAATAATTGTATTCTTCAATGATATACATATTGTATTTCTCCATTCTTCAAATCGTTTAATTTATATATAATTATACATATATAATAAATATAACCGCTATTTAACTATGATAAGGTATTTTCAAACGAAAAATTACCATAGGCAAGTTTTATCAATGCCTATGGCTTATATACTGCACTTACTTATGGTACGGTTCACCACGCTGTCTGTAACGGCAATTTATAGGGCCATCCTTTGTGGGGATGACCCTTTATTAATCTAGATTTGTTCAGTGGTCATCTTCGTTAACGCCTATATTTTGTTCGCATAAGAGCGTTATTTTTTCTTCACCGGTATCCAGATTTCTCCTGAAACATTCCCATGCCGTGCCATTCCATAATACATTTCGAAACTAGGGCCCTCAACCTGTTCGTATTCAGATGTCGGAAACCACTCAGAATAGATTCGTTGCCATAGTTTTTGCATATCACATTGCGGCTCCGGAAAAATCGCCCACGTTAATGTTGGGACAGAAAGTTTTGTAAATCTCTCCGGAATTTCAAGACCCTTAGGTAAATGATAACAGACCATGTATTTGAAAGATTCTTTAGTGTGATCGTAAAGGGCGGCGTGTAACATGGTGTCACCAAAACGTCCCAGTAAGTCGTTCATAAGATCAACGCTGCCATCATCATCACATTTTATACGGAATTGAGGAACTTCAGAGAACGCTGTTTTCTGGTCTGCATTTATAATTCCATATACTCCAAACATCTCAAAAGAACCTCTTTGCTCAATACGGTAATTCATTTCGACATCCCCTTTTATTGAAATATGAAAGGACATTCGAGGATAGGCTTTTAGAGAAACGCCTGTATCGCGCGCAGATGTCGGCATAATACCATGAAGATTCTTAAAGGCCCGTGCAAACGCCTCCGGAGAATCATATCCATATTTCATAGCTACATCTATAACCTTTGAGTCTGTTGTCTGCAGTTCGAATGCCGCCAATGTCAACCGTCGACGTCGAATGTACTCCGATAACGATACGCCAGTAATAAATGGAAACATTCTTTGAAAATGATAGGTAGAGCAACAGGCTCTCTGTGCTATTTCATCAAATGAAATAGTGTCCACTAGATTTGTTTCGATATATTCCATGGCACTATTCATCCTGTCCAACCAATCCATCGTATTCCCTCCCTTCAAGGTAATTTTATGGGAAATAAAAAATGAATACCTTGCAATTTCTGCACGAAAAAGTCAGCAAAAAACTTGCATTTACTTATGGTACGGTTCAACGTTCTTAATCTCAATTTAACTGCCAGTTAGCTTAATCACTTCCTTCACTACACTCCACTCACACACAAATTGATGTTGACCAATGACACTTAGAAAATACTTCACAGCGGAGAGAATAAAAGCTGGCGGAAAAGTGAATACGTTCGCCCTTATGCTCCCATTTCCACCTTGTTCAAATCGAACAAATGGGAGCATAAAAGGCGATTGAAGCAGTTTTTATTCTCGCAGCGAAGCGACTCATCACTGCCCCACCCACTCTATATAAACCATTCACCAATTATTAATTGCATGCTCGACAAATCCAACAAGATTATTAATCTGCAATACTTCCCCGTCATCCAAAACTACTTTGCCATCAAATTTAGCAAATACTTGATGGCAACTATTATCGACAAATAACATTTTAGTAGCCGTTTGTTGATCATATATCGGAGTGAATATCATCTCAAAGCGACCATCATCACTCGTAATCTTCTTAGGAGCCATAAAGCCATTTTCATTGAGAGTAATATTAACCTTACTGATTTTATGGGCTTTGCCGTCATAGAACAACATGTTCTCGGTAGCTGCGGTAGTATCACCAAAACCAAAACCGATATTGAAACCAAAACGCTTCCCATTCACATAACTACTTCCACTACCCCAAATCCATTCATGACTAAATGGCCATACTCCTCTACCCCAGTCAATTAGACCAAAAGCGGTTTCCGGTACAAATGTATACTCCTTCTCACCATCCCCAATTTTTACAATACCTGTTGCAGGCATACAATTTGTCTTATGATTGTAGTAAAATTGTGTATTCTTCCCTGTAAAAGGAGTAGCAACAACTAGTGAGGTTAGATCGGGTTGAGACAGTGTAACATCCACTTCTATCGTGGGATGTTTCTTACTTGTTGAACGACAACGTAATCTTCTTCCTCCAGCATAGACCTCAAAGTGCATCTCTACATCTTTACTATGGTAATGTAAATCACCTTTTTCTGCAGAGCGAGGCATTTTCAATCTATTGAATGGAAGAACTAGCATTTTAGTTATTTCATAATGCTTGCCAGATGCAAATTCAAACAGTTTAACTGACACATGACCCGCATACCCTACATGACCAATAGTCATCTGCATGCAATAATCGGCATTATTAACTTGATAGAAATCCCACTCTTTAATTTGCCAAGGAAGTGCATTGATATGCTCACGATTATACGTTAATACTGCTGAGGTACTATAACCCTTTTGGTTCAACATACCATCATTATTAAGTAGCGGGCCTGGCGTAACAATTTCGTATTGCATATCTACACCTCCGGAATTTTTCAATACGCGATTTGGCATAATGTCCCGCTTGTATTAATGGTAAAAAGTTAATATTGCAAAGATAGATGGTGTTATTATAAAAATTAAATTATCACTATTATAAAACGCTTTCATACTTTTGGATATCTATTTTTCCGTTGAACGGAAATTTTTGGGCTGCGACGATTTTTTGCAATTTTACTAGCCCTAATCTTGCTCCTTCAATTAATTCCTCAGGATATTTTAATGCATGTTGATTATGAACAAACTCATCTTCATCTACAACTTTCCAATCCTCTTGAGGCTCCTGCAAATAATCAAGATCCAGATCGATAAATGATATAATATTATCTTTGTATTGTGCTGGCATAGCGATATTACAATAATGCATCATCTCTCCATGTTCGCGAAACGATACTGAAAATGTATACCATTCATCAAAAAAGAAAATCTCAATAGATGGATAGGGCATTATAAATTGCTTGTGTTTCGTATGATGTTGAAATGCTCTACCAGCATGACATGCTACCATCGCATATTGGTCATTAAGTTCTATTAAATCGGCTCCCCATTCATAATGTAATCGATTGGGATACTTAAATGCTTGAATTTGCACTGCTTTTCTCAACTGTATATCTTGTTCCAATACGATCTCTCCTAGTTGTAAGGATATAAGAAGAGCCATCGTAAGATGACTCTTCTTGTATCCACTATATCATTTTTCTAATTATTGAAATGGTATGTCCAGAAGTTCTCTTTACCGAATTTCAGTTTCACTTCTGGTGAATTCGTATCGCCATTACCAAACATCTCAGAGATTTGGAACTGCGTTGCATGTGCAACAATGGATTCTTTTTTCTGAGTGAGATATGATGACACATCCACAGTAATATCAGGTTCTCCGTTAACATCATACATGTCATGTGCAAATGCTAGACACCATACTGGTGGACGTTCATTGGCAGGAATACTCTGAAGTACACGAATGACTGAAGCTCCAGTAGCATCATGATCTGGATGTACACTAAATCCAGGGAAAAACGTAAATACTAATGTTGGTTGTACATCGTTATATATTTCTCTTATAACCGAATCGATAAATTCCTTCGGCTCAAACTCAACGGTTTTATCAAGAAATCCTAACATACGTATATCTTCAAAGCCGATCGCTTTGCAAGATTCAATCAATTCTTGCTTACGGTAATGCGGTAAGCTAATTCGGTCAGCAATTAAGGGATTACCGAGACCTCGTCCCATCTCCCCTAACGTTAAACAAGCATATGTTACTTGCGCGCCTTCATCAATGAATTTCGCAAGAGTACCTGATAATCCGAATGCTTCATCATCAGGATGCGGTAAAACAACCAATATTTTTTCTGACATGGTGAAACCTCCTATTATTAGGTGTAAAAGGCTAACTTCGTAGCCAGTCATTGTGATCAAAGTTGAGCTTTTTCCAGTTTCCTCTTCCAATAAAGGTTCTAAACGTTCGGCTGTCAGCACCAAGAAGATGACATGAAGCTAGGGAAGTGAAGCGCACAGCGTACGCACTTGGTACGTGAGCACTGGAGCAACCGATGAATGGCAGTTTCGCTGCCGAATAAGCTACGTTAGCATAATCATCGTGATCACAGTCGGACGTTTAGAACTACCTCTTTAGAAGGGAGTTGTACTCAGTTGTAGGGCAACTACAAGCTTCCCCTCCGTATTAATGCCTGCTAGCACTAATCTACCTTGTTCATCATCAACGAAATGCGTTAGTCCTTCAGCATATACCCAACCATGCTCAAGCTTTAATCCCACTCGATATGGGCCTTTTCCTTCAATTGAACCATGTGAATACGTAATAACTGCATTACGAATAAAATTAGCTGCAGGATGTTTTGTTGCATCCAGATGTGCAGCGTAAGCTCCAGTCGTTAATTCCAAATGAATATATAGTGGAGTGTTTTGAAAAGCATCAATATGTTTCTGTATATCTTCAACCTGAATCGGATTCATAAATACGCCTCACTTTCTTTGCTATTCTCTATTATACAAGATATTGCCCTATACATTGAATACTAATCTTATTCCAACTATAAAAAAGGTACTACAATGATGTTGTGACTGTCATTGAATGTTAACAATGAGCCTAAATCACAGCATTTGTAGTACCTAATAAATAACAAACCGCATACTCATCGTAATCACAAGTGAATGTTTTGAGCTTCCTCTTATAATATAGGTTCATAACATTTGCTTGTCAGTACCAAGAAGATGACCCACAGCGGAAACGAGTAGCACAGCGTACGTTATTGGTACGTGAGCACACGCAGGCTTTCGATGGGGGGCATATTCGCAGCCGACTACGCTACGTCAGCACTCATCGTGATCACAAGTGGATGTTTTGAACTTCCTCTTTATAGTTGCTTCATATATAATAGCTTCCCTTCACCCGGATAATAATACTCAGGCAAATGACACATAAATGTAAAACCATTGCGTTGAAACATCTTTCGAGCATTTTCATACTCTGGTAAATCACATGTAAATGTCTCAATATAACGTCCTTGACGTGCTTGGCAATACTGGAACATCGCATCCATCAGTTTCCAACCTAACTTGCGATGACGATATTCTCGATGTACACCGAAATATTCTAGACGGTAACCTCCACTACGATGTTCATTCTCAACAAAAATAATTGCAGATATAATATGATTTTCCTCTTCTTCAAACCAACAAAACACATGTTTTTCTTGTAAACTTCGCATCGGTAACCAACGTAATTGTTCCGTTTCCCCAGGTGTAAATCGTTGATCGTCAAAACAATGCTCACCTAACAAAAAATCAGATACTTTACCGGCTTCCGTTCCAGTTGTAACTGGCTTAATATTAATATGTTGATGGTTCGTTTCATTCATTCGTTACCCTCGTTTCTAACATCTGTTTATAACATATGATTTTTCAGAGTGCATTCCACTTTAATAACTATGATATTTTCAATGCAGCATTCCAGTTTAATTGGGCTCCCTCTTGATAGTAACGATCACTTTCAAAGAAATATAACTTCGCAATTAGATCATAACGATTACGCTTCACTACTTGAACAAATCCTTCACGAGCGTCATAAAATCTTCCGTTGCGATATGCTTCAATGGCTGCTTCAAATTGTTTCTTTGTTTCCGCTTTTAATTGGCGAATGTGTACTTGATCACCTTCGAACCAATCATAAAGTTGAATTGGAGCTTGATCTGAATCAAGTTGAATCCATCCTAGTGAACGACAATGCATCGTTCTAGCAAGTTCTAACTGCTGTCTTGCCTCTGCAGTCAACAACACAGATACACCAAGTTTTTCAGATAGTCGTTCAAGATCAAGTGCTAGTTGTACATGATTAGAAACTACACTACCTTCAAGACGTTGCTCCTCGCCAATAATACCAAGCATGACGTCCCCTGCATGAATCGCTACACCAATATCAATAAATGGTAAGCCTAATGCTGTTCGTTGTTCATTGTATTCTTCAAGTGCACGACGAATATGATAAGCTGCCATTAACGAATGATTCGTATTGTTTGGAAACATTGTCAACATACCAGGTCCTAAGTAACGACTAATGAACCCACCATGCTCACGAATAATTGGTCCAAATTGCTTCAAAAATGAATTAATAAATATAAAGTTTTCAGATGTGCTTAGCTTACTAGACATATCATTGAACTGACGCATATGACATACTAGAATTGTCATATTACGAGTTTGTTGTTCACCAAGCTGTACATCAGACATATTCTTTTTGCCGAGTACTTCAAGAAACTGCTGTGGTACAAATCGGAAATACATATTACTCAACTTCGTAACTTCAAGTACATATTTTTTGATTGCACCAGCCATCATATTGAAACGATCACCTAATTCAGCAACTTCATCTCTTGTAGTGATTTGCACTGTAACATCCCATTCGCCACTTGCGATTTGATTAACACTGCGACGTAACTTACGAATGGAAGCTAAGAAGTAAATCGTCATAATTGTAATAATTGCGCCAAGTACAACACCAATCCATGCAACGATTTGTAGAACTGTACCAAGCAAATTCATATTGCTACGTGTAATACCGGACATATCTTTACCCGTTTCATAGATACCGATCACTTCATCTGAACTATTGTAAATTGGACCAAGAGCATACATCCATTCTCCACTTGCATCTTGCCATTCACCTAGTACAAGTTCTCCCTGATCTAGAACGGTTTGATTCTCCTCTGTTATCTCGAACGGCGTAAACATGGTCATACCATCATCATCATCCATCACAATATAAAGCTTACCATCCATATAGCGATAGATTGTATTGTATAGACCGTCCCGCTCCTCACCAGATAACGAGAATACTTCATCCAAACGTTCCTTCACATAGACAAATGAACTACTCTTATAATCTCTCGGTGACGTTAGTTGCTCTAGCTCGTCTCCATCAACAAGATAGTTACCATTAGCTGCTAATATTTTCAGTTGTTTGAACGTGTCTTGTTTTTTCTCTGCTGACACTGATTGATACACTGTGTACGACAACCAAGCCATACATAGTAATAGTACTGGTAGTATAATAAGCAATTGCTTCATTAGCAGATACATTTTCCGCTTCATCATGTCGCTATAAACGAATTTAAGCGTATAAATAGCAATTAATAAAAGCAATGCTGCAAATGCCCAGAACAATATCGCTAACAAGACATGCATTGAACTATAGCGATATCCATCATAAAATTGTACAATCTGACCTTTTGTATCAAGTTCAATAACTTGTTCAGATGTCGTTACTAGAATATGTCCGTAATCAAGTGAGAGGTCAGTAAAACTTGACCATTCGATATTGTCATACTGTTGTGCGAGTTGTGAAAGTGAGAGAATAATCTCTGGCTTTGCTTGCTTATCTGCCCATGCGATACGCATAACTGATTCTGTATGTTGATCCAAATAATAAATATATGTGTCTTGTGCCGCATCGATTTCAACAGGGAAATTTAGAATATTTTCATTGGTAGAAGGAAAAAGTTGAGTTGATTCTGTTCCTAATTGGGAGAAAAGGAATCCTTGTTTTGTAGTATAAAACACTGGGGAGGAGGGTTTGCCCGTAACTTCTTTCAAAAAATGATTACTTGGCATTTCAATATGTGATACTTGTTTCGGATATTGCAGTAAACTACTGTGCACATCAATACTTAGCAACGTTGTTGCATGTGTTTGTATATTGGAGAAATAAAGTTCAGAGCCTTCTATGTACAAATTTTGTAGACGTCCTACTCGCATCAATGAATCTGTGGCATCATATTGCTCGCTATGAATAACGGTCCGATCTTTACCATCAGCGCTTATCTTCAAAATTTGCTCGCCTATTACTTGTAAACCATAGTTATCGAGCATCGTCAGTAGCGCATATGCATTTCCATCCGTATCTGTCGTGACGTCGTTGAACATATATGCATGGCTAGAATCTTGATTCATCTCGCTTGCCAGTGAGTAGATTAGTTTACCTGAGGAATCTATTTTCTGTAAAAACTTTTTGGAATCAACAATCGTGTACAACGATCCTTGCTCATCCTTAATGGCTTGAGAGATCATGGCGTATTGCTGGCTAGTTTTCAATGGCTGGAAGGTGGCCACTTCTCTTAAACTAACAATAAAAATAATACACACAAGCATACTAATTAGTAATAACATCAGCTTTGTTCTCAATACAATCTCTCCCGTACTTGAATAGATTTATGTTTATCCATCGAGAAACCTAGCTATTATATGGCACTTAGCTTCATTTTACTATATTTAAGTAATTTTGTGTTAATTTTATAGTTAATTATTGCTCTACTACAGTACAAATAGTAGAATATAAAGGAATCCTCCCTTTCTACTCATATGTATGTGATATTCCTCTCAATATGGCATGCAATTATAACTATATAAAGCTAGGTGATAAACATCGGACAGCTCGTTTGTGGTGGAGCATCGCTCCAGTGTAGTTTTGGAATGGCACCAAGCATCTTTCTCTCTCTCCCAACTAATAGAGTGACAACCACTCTTCCTTACGCCAATATACTAGACAACAAGCCTATGGTTAATATTTTACCCTTTAGTATGTGCACATCTATTGCTAATCCGGTAGTAGCTAGTGCTACAGCCGCTGCGTTAGGTGTATTAACGCCAATGCCATGTATACCAGTAACCGTTGCACCATGGGCACCTGGCTCTCCTACTGTGATGATTGCCAACATGCCCGCACTTAACAATAGTTCAAAATGTATGTGCTCTTATGGAGGCGTGATCTCCATTAATACACCCGGACAATTTACTGTTCAGGTTCCTTAACAATTTCATTGTGACAGAAGGAAGAAGGAGTAATGGCTCATGATTGAAAAAATTATTAAGCCGTTTCTTAACCCTATTAAAAAGCATGTTATTATGCCGCTTAAGCGGTTAAAAAACTGGCCTAAACTACTGGCGAAATGGATTAAACGTCAGTTCGCAAAAATATTAGGTAAAAAAGAAACAACAAAAGAAAGTTATTTTGCTATCGGTAATTATTACATATCCAAAAAGCTCGTTATCATTATTATTATCGTGATTCTTGTACTCTATTTCTTTATTTTTATTAAGCCTCCTAAGTTCATTAATAAATTGTTTAATCGTACCCCTTCCATTACATTACAAGCAGATGGTTCTGCTTCAGCTTATACAGGTAAAGCAAAACTACTTACGAGTGATAAAGTGCTCATTTATGAAGGAGAACTTGCAAATGGAGTCTATGAAGGTGCAGGAAAGCTCTTCTATTTGAACAAAGAGTTACATTATGACGGACAATTTTCAAGAGGCCAATTCCATGGTATAGGAAAGCTTTATACTGACAAAGGATTACTAGTTTATGATGGAAATTTTTCAAATGGTCAATATGACGGTGAAGGTAAGCTATTCAATACTGATGGCAAACTTATTGAGCAAGGGGTCTTTGCATTAGGCACATTAACAGAAGGTTCTAAGTATGGTGACGATGGATCGCTCATCTACACAGGTAGCTATGTTGATGGCATCTATGAGGGTGAAGGCACGTTATACTACCCTAATGGTGATGCATCCTATCAAGGTAACTTTAAGGCAGGAATTCCGCATGGGCAAGGAAGAAAGTATACGGAAACTAAGGCACTAGTCTATGAAGGGGAATGGTCTAACGGTATTTATGCTGGGACAGGAACGTTATATGACGCTAATAAAACTATCATCTATCAGGGACAGTTTCTGAATGGAAACTACCACGGAACAGGAAAAACATTATATGATAATGGATTTATTTCTTATGAGGGTGGTTTCAGTAACGGTAAGCGATCCGGTCAAGGTATAGAATTTTTTGAAGAAGGCAATGTGATGTATCAAGGTGAATTTCTTTCTAATCAATATCATGGAACCGGTACGATATTTGATGAAAAAGGAAATACGATCTATACTGGCAGCTTTATGAACAATCAATATCACGGTGCTGGTGAAAAGTATAATAGTGATGGTTTGTTAGAATATCAAGGTAGTTTCAAATACAACAAACTTAACGGCATTGGCAAATGGTATGAAGACGGAACTCGTATAATTTACATCGGTAACTTCCAAGACAATTATCTCGATTTTAATGAATTACTTAGACTGTCATTCACTGAACGAGAAACATTACTTGGTAAGCCTGCCTCAGTGAAATCGCAGTTAGATGAATTACCTGAAGTTGCTCGACCAGTTGAACCAATTAGTGAAGAGCAAGCTGATAACTCCCAAGCTGCGACTAAACCAATGGAAGCACTGGCTTACAATTACAACTCTACCATTATAACTGCAGCATTGGATTCTGTATTACCGTCAGGCACTACTGAGCCTGCAACAACTGAGCAGACAGCTATTATTCAAGGGGCAGACGTACAGTTCTTCTATCCTCAGCTAAGTTTAACTTTCGAAACTAGGCAGGCTGATGTTTCAGTCGCAGAATATCAATTACTATCTTTCACGATATCAGAAGGACATGTACTCGATCAATTCTACACGGAGCTTCTAGAACGAGTAACTGCTACACCTGATAAAGTTAAATTAGTGTCGCTCGGATTAACACGTACTTTTTCTATTGATGAGGTCACTTATAAAATTAAACTTAATCTCGATGAGAAGCCTGTCTCTGCAACTGTAGATCTCACAACTCAGTCAATCGATGTGTTACCGAAACCATCATCGAAACCTGATGAACCCAAATAATTAAAAGGAGCATGGAAGCGTCATATGACGCTTCCATGCTCCTTCTTACATTCAGCACCGCTACGCAAACAGTACGATCCTCCAATCGGCTTTTGTACAAGGATTTATTGGAATTTGTATATGGTATAAATCCTTGTACAAGGCCGAACGCTACCGCTTTTCCACATCGACTGTTTGCTCCGCTACTCTGGTAGTTAAAAAGACATCAATTAGATGAATTAACCCTCGATTAGACCAACATATCTTATTTCCTTGCCGTCTACTTTAGCAATTAATATCGCTCCACTTTTTGTTATTGGTTCATGAATTTCTGTTCCAATAGGAAGTATAGTCGCCATTCCTTGTTCAAATGTAAGATCGTTGTTATATTGTTTTTCAATAGTTAAGACTCTATCACCAATGGTTAGTTCTGCTTGTTGTACCCATTCATTGTTACTTGCATTTTTGTAGATAACATCTTTGTATTGAAAAATATCTGCATTCGGATTTTCAGCGAGAATATCTGTTGCTGATGGATTTCCAATTGATGTTGGAGTACGAGAATGTTCGGTATTGCTTACTGTTGATTGGTTACATCCTGTAAGTATGAATAAAGCAATAAATAGTGAAATGAATACCTTCATACCTCAATTCCCCTTTGCTCAAGTAGCTTAATCTTCGAAATTTATATTCCCTATGATCTAAATAACGAAAACTACTCAGGTTATGTTGCAGATACTTGGAGGCTTTGACCTGTGCCAAACATAAAACGAAGGCACCCAACCAGGTGCCTTCGTTTATGAATCAATATAGAATCAGTCTGCTTCAGGCACCGTATAACCGGTATTATTATGACCGTTTCCGATCGTTTCGCTCAAGTCAGTGGTTTTGACGTTGTCCACCTGGACGCTCACATAAGTGCCTGGGGCTATACTCGCCAGACTGTCAACCTCTAGCGTAACTTCATTCTCATGATCAATGCCTCCCCAAGTCGCCGAGTGCACGATCACCGGTTGGATGTTCATCCCGCCCTGTGCAAATACAATATAGTTTCCATCCGCTGCTGAAGTTGGGTCCACGTTCTTGCTGAACGTCAACTTCAGAAGACTTCTCCCAGAGATGTTCGATTCGCCGATATACGCCAGGCTGTTTGCAGATAAGACTGGCGTGGGAACGACCGTAATTTGCTCTGTCATGATGTTACTATTCGCCATCCCGGTTTTCACTGCAATCGCTTTGATCGTATAACCGGTCGGTACAGAAATGGGTCCGTTATACATAACGGTGTACGGATCAGTCTGCGGGTTAGTCGTCGGATCATGAATACCGTCCGTCGTGTAGTAGATCGTCGCATCGGACGTCGTTGTGCTCAGCGTAACTAGGACACTGCCGTTCGAGTCAGTCTGAATTGCCGTTGGGGTTGCTACTTGCACTTGTGCAATCGTATACGACACTGACATGACTTCGCTGTTCGTCATGCCGCTTTTCACTGCGATCGCCTTGATCGTCATTGCATTCGTGATCGTGATTGGGGAGCTGTACACCGTGCTGCTGGTGTTTGGCACGGTACCATCCGTCGTATAATAGATCGTTGCTCCTTGCGTCGCGTTGATCAGCGATACACTTGTGCCTGCCGTAACAGCTCCGCTTGAAGGATTTGCTGTCGGTGTCGCCGCTTGCTCGATAATCGTGTAGCTTACGGTCATTACACTACTGTTTGTCATGCCACTTTTTACTGCGATCGCCTTGATCGTCATTGCATTCGAGATCGTGATTGGGCTGCTGTATATTGTGCCGTTCGTTGGGCTTGGTGCGTTACCATCCGTCGTGTAATAGATCGTTGCCCCCTGCGTCGCGTTAATCAACGATACACTAGTGCCTACCGTTACAGCTCCGCTCGAAACACTAGCAGTCGGTTTCGCAACCACTCTGGGCGTACTGACTACCGGCGGCACAACCTCAGGATCTCCAACTATATAAGTTCTAGTAGCTGTAACTCCACTGACCAGATCTGTCACTTCAATGTCGAATTTTTCACCCGTTGAACTCCACGAGGTATCCGCAAAGACAGTAAACGTTGTAGGGGTACTAGATGTAGAGTCAGTAAAAGCAGCAACCGAAAGGTACAAAGAGAATCCTATGAAATCTTGAACCGTTTCTCCAAACTGATTAATTGCTCTAAACTGAATAGGGACCCTGCTCGAGCTGGGAAGCGTGTCGGATGTAGTGAGAAATTCAATCTTGGTGACTCTCTCGGCAGTTACAGACACGGTGGCAGTGGATTTGTCTATATCCGCAGCATCAAGGCCGGATAAGGTTATGACGTAACTTCCTTCCTCTAAATTTTTCGCGAAGATCAATGTAGCACTTCTTTTATCAGCAGCCCAGTCGATTTGTGCACCTTCTGCCTTTGTGACGGATAAACCAGCCTTCGTTGAATCTACGGCCTTATTAAAGGTCACGTTGATTTTCTTTACGCCTACTTGCTTCGCTTCCACGATAGACACTTTCCCAATGGGAACGTACTGTTGTTTGGCTTCATAAGCACCGGTAAGAAGCAGATCTCGCGTTGCGTTGGTTTGACCGCCGAACTTCCCGTCTGCCCCGTTCGGCAACAATTTAAGTTCCAATGCCAAAGCGACATACCCCTTTGCCCAGGGGGATACAGTAGTATCATTCACGCCTAGCGTTGCCTTGGCTTCCGCGTCCTCGCCGAGTCCGCGAATAAGGAACGTCGCGAGCTGCTCTTTCGTCACCTTACCGGCAGGATTGTAAATCCCCTCGCCATAGCCATCTGTGATCCCTGCTGCTTTTACCGCCTCGATGTACGGCAACGCATATCCATTTGCAGGGTCGTCGGCTCTGACGTCTTTGAATGAAGACGTCGTTTCGCTCGCATCCACCTTCAAACCGTAAATCAATGCCGCAACCTTGGCAAACTGGGCACGGTTCATCTCATCTTTGAGCCCGAACGTCGTATCGCTGACACCATCGAAAATCCCAGCACTAATCAAAGCGTCGAACTTGGCTTTCGTTGCCGCATCCAGATCCTTCAGGTCCTCAAAATCGGCAGAAGTCTTGGCTGCCACATTAGCTGGAAAGCTGAAAGCAGCATTTAACCCCAATAGAGCCACCAGTGTGAAAATTAAGATTCTTTTTTTCATCGGATTCATCCCTTCTAGTGTTAAGTTAAAAAATGGTTTGCTTCACAATATCAGAGCCGACTAAACTAAAGCGATATACTTATCATACGATTATACAAGTGTGTTTCCCCTCCAGCCATTTTTCTAACCTTTTCGGCAAAAATGTTGTCGATTTCTGCTTCATCATATTACAGCCGGTCTAAACAATTCCTAAACAATTGCTAATGAAAAGGAGTATCCCTCAGTTATTATTCATAACTGAGGGATACTCCTTTTATGGAAGAAAACGTATCAATTTATACCCAGCAATCTCCTGACCTTTTCCTTCGGCTCAATCCCCAACTCAGTCAGAAGCAGCATCCTCAAAGTCTCATATTGCTTGATCGCCGAAATGCGGTCATCCGCCAAAACCAGTACGCGAATGAGCCGTTCATGAATGGACTCATTCAGCGGATTATGTACAAGCGCCTTCCGCAGCAGTTCCGCAGCCGCATCATAGTGCCCCCTCTTCTCCTCACGTTCATGAAGGCGAAGCAACATTCCGACGTACTTGCTTTCCAGACGAACTCGCGTCGGCTCTGACCATTCGTACGAAGTGCCTGCCATAAAGCCCTCTCCGTATAATTGAACAAGCTCATCGGCATAGTCACGAAGTTTTATGTCTTCAATTTGCTCCTGCGAGGCCAGCAAACGATCCCATTCATCGAGATCACAGTACAACTGGCTCATATCGATGCGATAACCGCCTTCCACATGCTGAACGATACCGTCAAGTCCGATTTGCCTTAAAGCTTTTCGCAAATAGTGAGTCGTTGTATTAAACTGGGCCCCTGCCCGGTCCACCTCCACCTCTCCCCACAAACGATCGAGAATTTGATCTCTACTTACCGCCTCGCCGCGATGGTGAATGAGAAATGCCATTAATTCCTCGGTTTTGGAAGTCCGCCATTTAACCACCGCACCATTCTCTATCTCTACGCGCAACCTCCCGAAACATCGGATCTTAACTCGTGGATGTGCTTCATAAACGGGGAACGATTGCAGAACGAGACGCGCATAACTTGTTGCATCCTTCGAACCCACACCTTTGTCTCCATACGACTGCACATAAATAGACAACAACTCTGCCATCGCCGAGCCTTCGTCAACGAAGCTGCGAATGAACCCTTGAGGTTTGGCGAGACGTAAAGCGGCAGCCAGCTTCGCAAGTGCCGGCTCCGTCTGATTGTCGCGATATAACGTCATGCTCTGCAAATTCAGAATGTGAATGCAGTCCCGCAGACGGTCTTCCTTCGTCAACAGATGATACAGTCGCTCTGAGAGAGATAGCGCGGATTCGAATTGTCCGCATGCGGCCAGCACGCGAACGAGTGCCAACTGTTGAGAAACTTGGTCCAGCGTTGCTTCGTCCGAGTACGACATCCCGCATTGCTTCAACCATTGCTGAGCAGACGCCATGTCGCCCTGACGCACCGCCCAGCTCACCTGTTCCGCTTCAATTTTACTTATGAAGATTTCATAGTCGGGTGAATCGATCTTCAACTTAAGTTGTTCTAGCAGCGTCGCTGCTTCTAGTGAGTTCCCTTTTGCTTGCTGAATTCTAGCAGCTGCCACAAAGAGCTGATACCGATTACGAGGAACCGGATCGAATCCATCTGCATGCATAACGCGGTTCAGCCAGTCCTCCGCTTCCTCCAGCCGATTCCACTCGTACAATACCTTGGCATAGGAAGCATACATCGGCGTCGCATTCGGATGGTTAACGTGATCTCGCCAATACTCGATCATTCTTATGAAAAATTGTGCAGCACCCTGGTAATCGTTAATGTAGCTCAGATGATCTTCAAACTCTTCAACCGAATAATGCTTATTGTTTCCACCTTGAATAAACAAGCTTTGTTCGTGTGCGGGCGCAAACGTATCTCCACGAATAAAATAGTCAGCCGTGCTCAGAAGGTCTTTTTTCACATAGGCAGCCGTACCACAGAAGTAATAGATGTCCCCCATGGTCTTACGCCATACGTCAGCATCCATATGATCCTTTAACGCTTCAAAACGGATACGAAGCCGTTCCGTTCGATCCGGAATGTGATGAAACTGCCGAATGCCGACCATCACGAACAAATAAAAAAGCTCAACAAGTGGTCGGCTCGCTATATACTGCTCAGGCACTTGCATCACCCAACGAGCAACGATGGTATTCTTGCCTCCCAGAAGCTCGTACAGATGCGCTTCGATCAGGCGAGCGACATCTTCATACTGACGGCCCGCCAAATAATGATCCGCAGCTTCTACGATTAGCCCGTTAAGTTCGAGCCATTGCGCAGCACGCGTATTCGCCTGAACCCACCGCTTAGGGTATGACCGAGCAAGCATCGATTGCAGGAAATCAGATAACAGATGATGATAACGATACCAGTTGCGTTGATCGTCCAGAGGAATGATGAATAGCTGAAGCTGCTCTAGCTGTTCCAACTGCTGCTGACCTCTCGCTTGACCGGTCACCGCCTCGCACAATGCATAATTCATCTGGTTTAACACGGAAGTTTGCAGCAAGAAATCGCGCAGCGCCTCCGGCAGATCGCGAATGACTTCCTCTAGCAAGTAATCAGATATGTGCTGCTGATGGCCGCTGAATTCACGAATTGATTCCGTCATATTTTCGCTTCGTTTCAGTGAGATGGCCGCAAGCCGCAAGCCGCAAATCCAACCCTCGGTTTGATCGTACAGCATATGGAGCTGCTCAGCCGACAATTGTAACTCCGTCGTCTCTCGGAAGAAATCATTGGCCTCTTCTAGTCGGAACCGCAGCTGCTCGATCGTAATCCTCCGCATCTCGCCTTTCATAAATAATCTTGCTGTCGGGAAGGGGAGGTCGTTGCGGCTTGCAATATATAAATGAATGTGGTTTGGGAGGTGTTCCAGTAAGTAGCTCATCGACTTCTGGATTGCCGGCATCGTCGCCAGATGATAATCGTCAAACATGATGACTAGCTCGCCTGGCAGTTGATTCAACTCGTTTAGCAGCGCAGTCATCGCCGGCTCCATCGATGCGGAAGATATAGAGGGTCCCTCCTCCAGCAAAGGCCAAACGGTCAGGCCAAAGACGTCGACATGATTCTGAATTGAAATGATGACCATTTTCCAAAAGGTGAACCAATCATCGTCCTGCCTGTCCAGTGACACCCATGCAACAAGCTTTCCGCTTTGTTTGGCCCATTCGCTTAACGCCGTTGTTTTCCCATAACCAGATGGAGCGAATAAGAGCGTCAACTTCGCGTCCATGCCCTCATCAAGCAGACGAAGCAGGTCTGTACGTGCAACCAAGGTATGCCGTTCATAAGGGATGTGCATCTTTGTTGCGATAATCATCGATAACCCTCCATAAGACAGAAAATGTGTAATTAGGAGTAACTTCGACATTCAAGTCGTAAAATCCTATGCTTTAGGCTGCACAACATATGCCCCATTAGCGAATTTGCGCGGGAAGACATTTTGTAGAAGGTTGCCCCGTTATTGATGAGTGATACGGCTCCCCGCATTTGATCTTCAACTATCCTGCCCGTTTAATAAAGAACCGTCAGTCTAATATTATATTTTCTTTTGACAACTACAACTCTTACTAAATGTTGCTCTACTGCTCACGTTTAATTATTAAAATACAAATGATTCAGCTATATAGTAAAAATGCCGAGAAGACGGTAAACTAATTCCCTCTACTCGGCATTTTATTATTTCAGCGAAACGATAGGCGCTATGATCATTAACATAAATCCGGAGTCAACAGCGGTTATATCAACGAATCATTATCGTAGAGACCTGCCCGGCTACTATGCTTTACTTGTTGCCGCGCGATTGTGACTTTGCTCAATCGCTTCTGCAGCTAGCCCCACTGCTTCCTCTTCTACTGCCTTAACTGCCCACCAGCGTACTCGTAATCGTAATCTTTCCGTCTTCTGATGTACTTTGACCCCGATACGGAAGCTGCCTTTACTCGGATATTGAATATGGGCTAATGATACTTTCGGAAAATTCAGTTCATACTCACTTCCCTTAAACACATCTTTGTCACCTACAACAATCGTATCACTCCGCTTCCACATTTCAGGAACAGGAATATTACTTTGACCGTCCTCATCACTCAGCGCAAGGGTAAGTAGTACTGGAAGTTGGGCATCAAATCCATGTTCAATTTCCTCTGAAATAAATCGACGTTGCTTACGATGATACCACTTCAACTTTTTCTCAGGCTCAATCGAAATTTCTACAACACCTGTAATAACCTGCTGCTCATCTATCTCTTCAATCTGAGGTGGAAGAAGTCTCGCAAATTCTTCTTCAATGGTAGGGAAAGGTATTATGTGATTATCTACTTCAGAAATCTCTTCCTGCTCGACAGGCTTCGAGTGTATAGTTGTGGAGAGATTACTTGCTAGTAGCATTTTATAGAGTAGTGTTGGGTTCACAACATAATCATGAAACGGTTGTTGAATTACTTTATCGATGACATAACTTGCACCCATTTGTAACAAATTAATTTGCGCGATATAGATGCAAGGATCACTTGGAGCTTCCATCGCTTGATCCAAAGGACGAGCAAAATAAGCATGAAGAATTCGATCTGCTGCCGATTCTTTACTAATCTGCACGGTCTGCTTAGGCTGCGATAGCTCATACAATAATCGTTCTCCAATCACAAGCTTAGAGCTTCCAGAGACCGATGTTAGTTGAATATGTTTACTTTTTTCATCGCCATCAGCTTCATGAGCACGTAATGTAATTATTTTTTCATACCTTGTGCTATTAGCCTCCGTAGGCTCACTGAAAACGACTTTATCATCAACAAGACCATCGATGACATCTGCATGTTCAAGTTCTAACTCGTATTGGAAAGAAATTGGAGAAGTCTGAAGCGTTTTTTCTATGACGAGCTTTAGTTCAAACGTCTGTCCGTATTCGACATACCGAGGTAACTGCTGATAAATGCGAACCTGACCATCATCGTACCAACTCCATGTATCTTGGATGAGATAATCATATTCAAACTGTTGTGGCTTAGGCGCTTGCTCCGTAACGAAAATTCGATAGCTTTCTAGTATTCGATTATGCTCACTAACTTCCTCACTAGCTCCAACACCACCCGCTACAGTATGCACCGGTTCTTTGCCTTTCTCATCATAGGCAATACACAGATAGACGTTTTTTGCATAATCATTATTTGTAAATCCATCTACATTCGATAGCTTAATCGTAACAGGTGATGCAACTACGATTTCGCGACCTAATTTATCAAGGGCAACTCCTGTTTCCATTGAAATAGATTTATCATCAACAGCCACAACCTGTAACCCCGATACAACTCCGCTTCCAAATAAAAGACGATTGCTTAATCGATGCTTATCTGAATTATACGTTTGCTCAGACATAAAATCTCGTACCGTCAGCAACTTACCATAGAAATACCGATTACGTTCAAATGGAACATATCTTGCTCTATTCATACGCTCATTCCTCTCCTTATCCTATTCCAATCGAGAATTCAATCCTAATCTTGTATGCTTATCTATGCGATTGTCTTGCCCAACATCTATCGTAATCGTATGATGCGGCATCGATGATCGACCATCTAATGTAAGTAAAGTAGGTTCTGATAATACGGTGTTCATCCCTAGATAAGAATGAAGATCCATATATACCCACGGCTGTAATATAACTAATTTGAAAGTAGCAAATACAGGCTTATAATTCTCGACAATATGCTGGAGCGTCACGCGCTTAAGCTCGGTATCGACGTGTTCGGCTTTCACAAGTACATTGAATGCGTGCAGGTCGGCAGCATACAAACGTTCAGCTACATCGCCTAGTTCCACATTCTCTTTTAAAGGTTTTATTTGCTCATATTCAAGCACGATTGGTGTAAATCCTGTATAAATGCGCACTAATGTTTCAATCGCATACTTTGTACCGCGCATACTATATAATTTGGGTGCTTCCTTCATTAATTCTCTTAATTGGTGCTCTGACCAATAATCATCTGATTCGATACCTAGCCATCCAAGTAACCAATGTAACGATCGCCCTTTCACTTGATTAGGCTCTAAACTTCTCGTAACTGAAGCAATGCTTTGATCCGTATCTTCTAGTAAACTTTGATAGATACTTAAGTATCGTGATAGAAAATCTTGCGATGTAGTTTCCCGCTGATAAATACTCGGTAAATAAGCAAGATAAGAGCTTCGCGGGAAATATACTTCCATACTTTCAACAATAGGAGAGTGCATACTTGAACCGATTAACTCTATGAAAATCCATAAGTAGCGACCGTTCGCACGATGTAACAATGCATCTTCCGCATCTTTCAGGGGTGTTATCCATAGTGGCGCAAGTGTATCTAATTTCTCCAAGACTGGAATAGAATCATTTCGAATGTATTGGTCTAAGTGAATGATTTCCTGACCGAGCACGATCTCTAGCTGATCAGATGCATAATAACTTAAATTCCATTGTGTATCTTGATGTTTTTGTACTTGTAGCTTCACCCTATGCCATTCCGTTGCTGCTACACCACTATCAAGACTTTGACTACACCACACACCGATATGCCCATGTCGTTCTTTCCAATAGGCTGTTTCAGAAATCGGATGTACAGTATAGATTTCTTGCTGCTTATCGTTCCATATATATAAATTATGTTTGCCTGCTTCTACTTGTTGACCAAGTGCTAACTCTAACTGACCACGCTTCTTAATGCTTCCATCAAGCGAAAAAGAGATCAACTCACAACCAAGTTCCTCTTCTTCACGAGAAACTAACGCCCAATACTGATGATTCGGATGGTAACAAATAGCACAAACATTTTGAAAAGGTAACGCTACTGTAATTAACGACAACATATTATTGTTTAGTTGCCATCGAAGTAGACGTTGCTCATTGCTATCAAGAATGAGTATATTATGTTGATCGTCTTGTAGTAATTGGTAATGTTTCTGCCCTGTTGGAGCTTGAAGTAACTGATCCTGCAGTACTTTACGCTTTGGCATCTCAACATTAAGCATAGGATCACCAATAGCATCAAAGCGCAGTAATTGCGTATCCTCGGAAGAAGATATTTGACCGATAATAATAATTCCATCTTGATCGTCGTTAATTAGCTCATAACCAATAAAATAATCACTATACCAAGCAGTTGTACTCCATTTCAGTTGTGCACGATCCAGTAAAAAAGATTGCAGCATACTTCCGTTCTCGCCATCATACAGCACAATAATAGACTCACGATTCACAGCAATTCTAGCAGCTTGATAACTCTCTTCATATGGAAGACTCATAACCAATTCTACTAAGGAACTATTAAGATCCGTTCGCCATATACAACCTTTGGAATCGAGCATATACCATCGTTCGTCATTCGTTAATATCGTATCCACAATGGTCTCATGTCCATGAATGAAAGGAATGTTTGTTCGCTTCACTTGACGATACATATAGTCTCTAGCAATCTGTAACCCCGTAAGCTCACCTTGCAACTGAAACGTAGTTCCACTGCCCCAATCTGAGGGCTTACGAAATGTAAAAAAAGTAGGTTGATTCATTGCGATCCTCCTAAAACAATTACTTCATTGGCTTTTTCAAGTAATTGTTACATCATAAGTACAAACTCAATATCATGTTCCCCTGAGTAAGCCAACCCATTAGGAGGAATAATGATGTCCCCACCTTCATCTTGATACACATTATTCCCTTCAGCCATCAACCACACATCTTGGATGTATTGCACTCCCGCTACGGTATGAATCATGTCATACACATCGCTCTTATATATCGCCCTACCAAATTCCCAACCTTCTGATTGCACGGAGGTTTCTGGCTTTAACCAACCATTTAGCACTTTAATTACATCGCGTTCTTTTCCTTCATATTGAGGAGTTACCACAATAATGGCACGAATGGTCACTTTTATATATTCAGGTGCAATGATGTGAAACTTTGATGTTAATAAGCGATAAGGCTCAAGATGTGTAGCAATCGTCAAGCGAAGTCCTTCACTTGGTATTGGGAAGCTACGTGAACTTTCTGGAACGACCACAACCGATATATGTCCCATCGCTCGTTCATTGGGGTAATTGTTCAACCTCGTATGATAGCCAGCTATTGCTCTTATCCTCGCTATGCGTATGCCTGGAATTTCAAGGACACGTTGTTCAATATCCATAGTAGTAATCCCGCATTTAGGTTCAAGAACTTCAAGCTTGATACGATCGAGTGCTTCGCTAACACTTTCTTCCTCTGCCCCACCATAAGCAGGAAACAAGTTCGTTAGACGCAAAGCATTTTTTCTTAATACCATTTCACGAATCGTATCTTCCTTCACATTACCAGCAATTCCTACACCCGTTCGATAACTTATAAATCTAATATTAGGAGCCGCGGAAGCTGGAGGAGATATCCCATGTATACCATCCGAAAATTGTATATGTGACTCTTCATTTGAGATAATATAATGTCTACTGTACGTATCAGAATCATCAAAATCTAATACTGAATCCCAGTCTTCCCATAGCATACAGCCTAGTTTAGCTGAATAATAACCTACTTGCAGACGGACATGATTCGCAAATACTGATGGTATTGGTAACTCATATTTTTGAAATGAAATACCATTACCGACTGCTACATATTGTTGCGCTATAAATTCAGGTTGAATAGCGACAATTCTAATGCTATCTGGACCAACTGGTATTAAAGAAGAAGGTAAAAGTATGATCTTTAACTGCGATTCATCTCGAACTAATTCGTATTCATTGCTTGATATATCAATCCAACTATTATGAACAAAATATTGCACTTGAATATGACCTTCCATAAACAACGCATGATACAAATAGACATGAATGGATTCTATCTGACCAATCATTATGTCTTGCTCCGACCATCCTTCGAAAGTTTGCTCCATACACCATGTCTGGCCTTGTGTAGCAAATACTTCATTCCAGACGAGTCTGCGGATACGTGGTACATCATCAAAGCTACCGCTTAGCAGTTTTGCCCGTAATAATGTCACCTCACTTGAACCTACAGGAATCTCGAATAGAATTGGACCACTTTGATGCATACAATACGATTCATCACGTTCCATTCGTACCGGCTTCCAACTACCACCATGTTCATCTTCTTCGTAGTAGCTCCACTCGACGTAAGCAGACGGTGTGAAATTTTTATATCGTGCTGGAATACGTATCGATGGTTCTTGGCGATCTAGCTCAATCCACAAAGATAGTGGCGTCTTACGTGGCAAAGGTTGTTCTAACTTCAATTGCATCGTTGCATCCTGCTGGGCGTGTTCACCAAAGGGATAAAATACTGATCGACCAGTCGACATGTCTTGAGATAAATGATGGATATCATCCACACGAAGAAGTGTAATTAATTGGTTTGTATCTGGGATAATACTAATGGAACGTACCGTTTCAAATACTAATTGCCCCACTTTCAATTGTGTTCCAAGTGGTATATAGGTTAGCTTACTAGCATGAGAAAAACTTAGAGAAGTCGTTGCAGGCATACGATGACGCGGCATACCGCCTAGTAATTTCAGAAATTTACGTTCGTGAGTAACAGATAGAGAGTCTAACTCGTATTGCTGCATTTCCAGATGCCAAGCCAGCATCTCAAGTAATGTAATACCTGGGTCATGAGCATTCTCATCTGTCCAATCGGGTGCGATACGTGGTATGAGGTCTCTTGCTTCACGTACAAGTTGTTCAAAACTACGATCATCCAGATTAGGTATTGGTAACATGACAATGACTCCTTTCTATTGGTGTAACTCAATAGTCAATCGATGTTGACCAGGTATTACGATGCTATGCGGTAGTTCGTTTATCCGATCTGGATTCCACTCGCTACGTTCACCATTTTCAAGCTTATATGACTCTAGTAATAGTTGTGGAATATGAACGACTGGTCCTACAGATTTCATAAGTGCATAGAACATAGAAGGATGTATCATCCCACCAATTTCCCAGCCTCGTCCGTCAGTATTCCCTGTTAACGGATGTAAAAATTGCTCTAATTTCAACAGCAATTCACGTTCAACTTGTACGACTTCATCCATATTTCGTACCCATATCGTAGCTCGAACTCCAATTTCTAAATACACAGGTTCAATGACTTGAAGCTTATTAGGAAATGCAATACTTGCCGCTGTAGCCTGCAATAACGTATGCTCTACTGCTTTTTTTAGTTCTTGAAAATGAGCACCTTGTCGTCTGCCAGATTGAGGCATTACGATAATAGTTAATGCGCCTAATTCCTTTTCTAGCTTCACATTACGATTAGGTAGACATTTTACTTTAGCTACGTTCGGATGGGCTTCCTTCGTCATCCATTCAAAATCTTCGGCTATAACAGCTCTCTTGCGATGTGCAAAAACTTTAGATCCACGTTCCATCGCTTCTTTAATGGTGCCTGCATCACAACCTCCAGCCGCTTCCACACCATTATGAACCGATTCCACATAAGCTATCGCATTTTGCATCGTTGTAATTTCTCGTTTGCCTACATTACCACGACGTCCGCCACCGCTAATATAGTTAACCTTTACTTGGTCATCCCCAACAATGGACACTGCTCTACCTTGCTTACCGTCACCAAACGTAATTCTCCCCGCTGCTCTATCCATTCGATAATGTCGATCCGTTGGCTTTGATCGAAGAAATTGCTCCACATGTTCATAACGAATCCATACTTTCATTAAATGTTGTTCTGAATCGTGAACCAACTTCAACCGATGAGGAATATCCATTTGTAATTGAGTTAATTCATGAGAGCTAATACTATCAGTCTCATCTACCCATACTTCTTCTGCTAGCACTGGCGTTAAAGAAAGTGAATAGTAACTGGCATGAACATCTTGGGCAATATGATATCCATCAACGAAACTCGGCAATTCGCCCTCAATCGTCATCTGTTGTAATACAGTTAATGTATTTAATAAAATTTGTTTCACTCTAGGTTCATAAACCTTTTCGTTACTTGCGTAATAACGAGTGTCTCGGTTAATTGCTCTTAACCAATATGATTGTTTACCGAAATGACGACTATATGCAAAGTCTTGTGGACCAACAAATTGTATCGTCCCACTTTGCGTAAATCCTTGTGTCTCATCAGCTACTGCCAACGAAGTCCATACAGCCGATGTCCCTACACTGCGTAGATACTCCCATTGAATATGAGGGATTTCCTCACTGGTCCAATTTTTGGTGATCATATCGATATAGAGATGAATTGGACCACGAGTTGGAGCTTGATCAAACCCAAACCATACCGTGGGCTGATAACCACTTAACGGTTGAAAAGGGCGAAAAGGCATACCCCCACTACGCATTTCTGGAGAATAATCTTTCAGTTCTAAGTTGTTCAATGTTATAAAATGTTGTGGAGCAAATAACGGCTCTGCATATTTATAATTCAATTGAAGCTGAGACACAAAAGGCGAATAGTATACTGCATCAATCGAATATGCGTTATTAACCGAAACAATACGTCCACGTATCCAGTAATTTAATTCTGAGTTAACATCCGTAGCCTCAATATCTAATGGACATACAAAGCTTAGTTCACATATCTGCTTACCTTCCCAAATCATGTTAAACATTGTACTAGCCGTATCTGCTACTTCTAATTGAACCCAAGAACGACCATTCCAATATTCCCACTGCACATGGGTAATTGTTACGATATCTGGTTGATCTACCTTATCAAGTACATCACGTTTCATAATAGGTTTCCAATTAATCGGTTTAGGCTTATTCGGAAATAAACGGTGCATCTGATATTCGAGTTGGAATACTATTGTCGTTAATGACCCTCGCTTAGATAACGTCTCTTCACTACTTATATAGAACAATCCGTAAGGGGCAAAGAAATCACCAAATGGCTCAGCACCTTGAATTGTATTAACAGCCATATCATTAAAATAGGTTCGGTCTGCAAACATCCCAATTTTCTCTTTCGCTGCAGCATAATTCGTTTTCATAATAACGCGTTCGAACTGTACTTTACCTAATGCAGATCCACCTGCTACATCGGAGAGTGATAATGCACGACAGCGAATCCAGTAGCTTTCTCTATCTTCCACAGTACTTTGTTGTAACTTACAACGCGTTAACTTTAATAGGCGAATAGTCGTACTATAACTATGAACCGCATCGAATGTTAACCATTGTCCATCACTGTAATACTCCCATACCACCTTATCTAGATCCGTTAATATAGATACTGATTCTAATAATGCTGATTCATGTTTTGTATGTATAAATGTAAGTTCCAGAGAAGCAGGTTCATCAACTAGTAATAAAAAATCATGTGCAAGATAAACGGTATGTTCTTGAATGTTAACCCCTTCACTACCATATAACGCTATAGAAGTTTCTTGTTCTGTGGCACTACCAATATTGATATCTATACCATCATTACGATGAACAACAACACGATCTTTACGAGGATATACAGCAACGATTTGCTGTAATTTAGCTGTTGTTAATAAGGCTGGTCTAGAAGTTTCAAACACAATAGGATCACTACTATCCATACTGTTAGCGGATAATTGTATTCCTTTATCGATAAACACTGATTCAGGTGTTCCCTCAGCTAATTTAAACGTAACTTGAGCAATCGCAGACGTTGCATGAGCCCGCTCAACATTAAAATGATTGAGAAATGTAAGATAGCTTTTATACGGTATTTGATTGAGCCTTTGAATATTCCCTTCTAATAAATGGAGAAACATCAATGCGAGTGCACTACCAAAGTCAGGATCATCCTCATTGAATTTCCATTCTGGCGCATAATAAGGAACCATCATATTCAATTGTTCAATGAGTTGTTGATGCTTTCGGGTATCAATCAATGGTGATTGATTAGCCAGTCCTAAGCTCGTATTCATGATTCATCGCTCCGATGGATTAGTTTGATCCTTCATATAAGTAGAAAGGATACACTTGGTTATATAAATTATTAGTCGTTCTTACTGTATATTGAACATGGATATTCAGTCGATTGTCTTCGCTCAGATCAGGTTTCACTTCTACTTCTACTTCATGAACACGCGGTTCCCATTTCATAATGGCACTGAGTACTTCATTTTCGATTAGCTGCAACGTGAGTGCATCATTGTTTTCGAACAAATATTGTTCAATGCCACTACCATAATCAGGACGCATAACCCGTTCGCCCTTCGATGTCCATATTATTATTTTTATCGCCTCGGCTATATCATCCTCGAATTGGGATGACTTCACGCGACCTGTTAACTCATCGACTTCGATCGGAAACTTCCAACCACGACCTAAAAATTCTTTAGACATTACCGTCCTCCAATCATGCAAAGTTTCTTTTTGAACTTTCTATTCCAATGTGAGTCCAGAAAGTAGCTTTTTGAACTACCTATTCCAATAGGGGTTCAAAAAGCGGGCTTTCAGAACCGAGAAGATGGAGTCAATTTTAGGAAGGAGGAAACGTAAATGTACGTACTTGGTACATGCGTACCGGACTTCCAAAATTCACTTCATATTCGACGTCGACTAAGCTACGTTAGCGCAACATCGTTATCAAAGCCCACTTTTTGAACTACCTCTTAGTTTATTTTGACCATGGCCCCTTTTATATTGATTAACCCACCACTATTAATGTCGATTGAAGCATTTGCTTTCATTTCTAATTTACTATCAGCCTGAATCTTAACCGCCATAGCTTTCAAAGTTATTTCAGCACTACCTTCTAATTTAATCGAACCACTCTTATCTATCGTTACTTTCGTACTACCACTACTTACCGTAATATTTCCGCTAGTGCTATTCATCGTTAACTTTTGATCTTTATCTTTCGTAGCTAACTGAACTTTTTTCCCTTTGTCATCTAGCTCTAGCTGATGGCCTTCTGCCGTTGTAATGGTTATGCTACCTTCTTTATTCGCATCGTTAAACACAATTTCATGGCCTGCTCTTGTTCTAATCTTACGAATATCATTATTATCATTTTTACCCTCTGGTGGTTTCTCGACATCATTCCATAGACTCCCAATAACGATTGGCGATCGAATGTCACCAAGTAAAAATGCTACAAGTACCTCATCACCAACTTCAGGAATAAATAGTGCACCTCGACTTTTTCCACCCATCAAGGTTACGATTCTAGACCAATCTAATTCCTTCTGATCATCAATTATCGGTATTTTAACTTTAACTCTGCCAAGTTTTTCAGGGTCTTTATTGTCAGTAACGAAACCTGTATACACACCTTGCATTAACTCGTCGGTATCTTCAGATGAGAAACTATCAAATATATTAATCATCACTACACCGCATTTCCTTGTAAATTAAAACTAGAACGGTAGCCTGAGCCATCAATAACATGTGAAGCACTCTCAATGTAATACATATTGTTTAAATGAGCCCCTAGACCACTAAGTTCAACGTATCTACCAGCACGTAACTCTGGCATTCCAATACAACTAGCTTTCGCACTAACTAATTCCATACTACGTTCTTGCATTTTTGAATCTGCAATTCCTCTGGCCTCTGCTTCATCATTCACAGTTTTCTGAATCACTTCCACAAAATCTCCTAGTTTGCTTAAAATATTCGGTCCCGTACGCGAGTTTGAGCCTATTTTATCTACTTTTGATGATTCTACATAAATCGTTTTTTTCTGATTGCGCAATGTCGCCTTCACAATAACTTTCGTTACCTGTTCTGATATATCTTGTTCTAGTTGAAAGCTACTGAGATGTTTGCCCCATTCTAGCTTCATAACAGGTGTTTTGTTAGATGTCATCTCACGATAAAATAATTTCTTGCCAACAATAAAGAAGTCATAATCTAGTTCTTTCGCAAGATTATTCAAAAATTTATGATCATTTTCAACATTTTTCACGATCTTAGGATATGTAATCGTTGTAGTATCGATATCAAAACTAGTAATTCCGTACTTTCTGCCTATTTCTTGGACGATATCACTAATTTTTTTGTTAGCCCACACCTGTGGCTCTCCGCCTCGCATCATATAGAAGCTTATATCCATTGCAGTAATGGCGACTGAAGGAGCATCGTTCGTAGAAAAATCAAAAGCTACATTGGATATATAGCCAAAGAAGATCGGTGTAAGGCGATCAGTATAACCAAACGATACTTCAACAGAATTACCTAACATCAGTAATGAGTTCGTCCACTGAAAATCTCGCTTAATAAGATCATAGGCATTCGTAACCGCAAAGCTTGTCATATCTGCTTTTTTCGTAACCGAAGTATCAACCGTTACCGATTCTACCGCCATTCCTTCTCGTATAATATCTTTATTATTAATAACGATTTTGAAACTAGGAGCGAGGAATCCTCGATAATGCTCTTCAAGTTTATCGAAACTCGTCTTAGAATTATCTAGCTTTACACTACTCATTCTGCTCCCCCTCTAGCCATATAAACGTGGAATTTTGATTACAGTACCCGGTTCTAACCGACGTGGATCAGCAATCCCATTTGCACGAGCGATTGCCCTCCATAATGCAGCATCCTCATATTCTTCAGCAGCAATTTGCCATAATTGATCCCCTTGCTTCACCGTTCTCTGCTTCGTACGATCAGCAGATTGACGAGGGATTTCTTGAAGTTGTTCTTTTACCGTCTTAGCTGACTTAAACGATACATCCAGTTTGGCACGGACTGGCTTTCCGCTACGGTTAAACATTGTATAACGCTGACTTACTTTTTCAACTACCCCTTGAAATGTTAAGGAACCCCATACGAATTTACAAAGTGGTGGTGCATGTAAATCTTTATCTACATTTAACAATCCAACGATTTTCATCGTATATTTACGTACATCTTCTGATTTTTCGTAGCTATCAAAAAATAACTCCATGGATAGAGTTGTTGCTTCACCAGAAACAAATTGAGCAATTGGCTGGGAAGAGCCCGGAATGGATTGCCATGAGAACTTATTGGATGATTCTAGAGAGTATTCCGTCGGATTGAATAATACATTTACTCGCTCCTGCTTTGATCCTGCTATAACGATGATCATCGCCTTTTCTAACGCCATTACTGCTCAGCTCCTTATTTATAGAAATGACGCTTATTTCTCTTCCATGCTCGAATGCTATTATGGTGAGCATATTGTAGTTGTAAACTATCGTCCGTTACGATGCTGTTCCAACCTTATCTTTCGGGAAATTTGATCAAATAGCTGATCTGATAACTGCCTAATATTAATACTAGGTTGAATCGTTGTTTCTTTCGCCACGGAAATTTCCTGCTCTAGTCGCTTCACAGTTACTTCAAGTTGTTTCATAGCATTTAATTGCTGGGAATCATCCTGCTGCGTACTTTGCTGCTTTGCTACATGTAAATTCATCGATGATTGAGTATGGCTATTCACTTGTTTTACAATTTGTGAACTACGCTTTTGATATTGTTCATTCACAATCAATGTAAAGTCCTGCTCATTCGTTTGTCTCATTTGAACTATCGATAGAGGAGTCTGGGTACTAATCATATCTTTCACTTTACTTAATAATGTAGCTCCTCCTAGTTGCTTCAATCGCTTTGTTAACCGCTCACTTTGTTGCTGTTGCTGTGAGGAGTGTATAAGATTATTCTTATTCGTTGTAATGAAATTCATTTTTGTTGAAGTTAAGGACATTAGTTGAGTTTTACCAGGGACATCTATAACAACTATATTATTATTGGAATTTTGTATCGTTTGAATTTTAGTTTTCTGTAGTTCAGTAATTAATGTACTTAATTGTCCCGGACTACTACTATTTAGTTGACGATATACTAGTTGCTTGGATACAACTTGAGTTGTTGCTTGCAGTTGTTTCAACTTACTTTGCAGTACCTTCACTTGTTGCAATTGCGTTTTATTAACTTTACTTATATGAGTAAGTTGACCTGTAATAAATGATTGATTGTATTGAGGTCGCTCTGTTATTGAGTTCATTGTGCTACTGAATGAGTTAATAGCTTGTTTCATATACCCTTTGTTTGTCGCAACTATTGCGGAGACTGAGGGTTGTTGCACAATAGCTTTGTTTTGTATTTCAACCGGCTGTGTGACTTGCTGCGTGACATGTTCTGTAACCTGCTGATTAATTTGTTCATTGCCTTGTTGGGTCACTTGCTTTGATATCTGTTCATTAACTTGTTGGGTCACTTGCTTTGTTATCTGATCTTTGACTTGTTGCATCGTTTGCTTTGTTATCTGATCTTTAACTTGTTGTATAGTTTGCTTTGTTGTCCGTTCATTGTCTTGCTCTTTTGTGTGCCGATCTACCCGCAGTTCATGCTTCCTATTCTCCGTGTAAACTAATTGTGCTTGGCGGCGTACTCCTTGCACCTGTGATAATAATGGAACATGTTGTATCCGAGATAATTGAGATGAGCTTGTTGCTGATAATGATACGGATCGACGATTTGAATCTTTGCTATTTGTGTCCTTGCTTCGTCTATCCAATTCTTGTGCAAGCTGTGCTTGAGATACACGAGCATAACTTTTACGTTGCTCCTCTGGTAGTACTCTATAGCTTAGCTTTACGACAGGAACAAGTGATAACTTACGTGCTCTTGGCGTCTTTTTCTTCTCAACCAATTCAATCCCGTAAATGAGTCGTTCATTACGCTCTATCAATCGCTGATGAAACGATGTTACTGAACGTATTTGTACTGTAGTTGCTTCAATACGGCGTTGTTGTTGCCTCGCTGCTTCACCTGTAAGTATCGCTACCTGTCTTGTAGCTGACAAAACTACTTTGCTATTTTCCTTTTGCATAAGTAAATGCTCATTGTTTATATTTTTATACTTATGTGAATTCTCATTATTAGTAATCTCTTGTTTTTGAATTTGCTTATTATTTATAAGTTGCTGTTTATATGAATGCTGATTATTACTAATTCGTGAATCTACCTGTGTAAGTAGATTGCGATAGATCAGCTTTACTTTCTCATTTACCCCTGCATCATTCCTATTAACGAATGGAATATATACAAGTTTTTGCTCATTTTGTAACATTCTTTGATAATATTTAATGCTATTAATATAATGCGCTGTCGTTTTCAAATAATACTTCATATCGTTAATAATTGTCTGACGGTTTGTGGTGCTATGATTTGGCGCTCGATTAGCTTGTGTTACGGTCTTACCTCGTTGTACAGTATTCGTTTGTACCGAACTCTTGACATGTGGTGCTGAATTTATTTGTGACAGATAATCAAGAGATTTTCTACTTAATGGTTGATAACCTAGTTGATGTTTCTGTTGGCGTAATATCAAAATTTGCTCTTTTGTTATTTTGCTATGCCGTTGTTCCATTGAGGTTGATAATAGTTTATTAAGTAATGCTTTTCTTGCCGTTTGTGCCGTAGTTAAAGTAAGTGATTGTGCTGTAGATGGAGTATGCGATGGCGGAACTAATCCATGCAAGGTAGCCTTCGTTCGAGCGCGATTATTACGTTCAGCTAATTCAGCTGTAATACGTTCCTGCTCTTCTCTAACAATATTTCTTATGTATGGGCTAAGTAATACTTTAGCTAATGCTACCTGCTTATTCCGAACTTTTCGCTTTGCTTCACTCTGCTCAATATGATGTAAACTATTTACTGTCTGATTGATAGAGTAAATAGAATCACTACTATTAATCCAAGGTGACGAAGATGATACTGATGTTGGATTACTTACTTGATTAGAAGTAGTTATTGGTATACGTATTAGCTTAGCTGTAGATTGCATACTGTTAGTCGACAGTATGTCGTTAATGGTGAGTATATTGTTCGTAGCTTGAACGCTCTCGAACCTTTGCATATCACTTAATTTAGTTAATATCGTTTTATGTTCAATTTGGGTTTGCAGATGCTGTAGTACCTTCCGCTCTGCTTGCTTCTGAGCCGTTTGTACAACTTTCTCAAGTAAAGTTGTAGTACGCTGTGTAGTTTCACTTCTTACTGCATCTGTATTTGCACTTCTACCTGTGCCCATACTTATACTTGTACTTATACTTGTACTTATACTTGTACTTATACTTGTACCTGTATTCGTACTTGTATTCGCACTTGCACTCCATCGTTCATTAGCTGACGATGAATTTACAAGTAGAGAAGCATTTTTATACTCAACAATTCGATTAAGTTGATGATGCTCGTAAATGAGCTTAATATGCAGGGGCTGAATAACCTTCGTCACATGAATAACTGGAGATTTCGCGAATGTCATAGCGTCACGTCTCTTAGGCTGTATCCGATGTTGTAACTTACTTCGTGCAAATCCGTTATCAATTCTCCAACCGTATTTACCAACGATCCCATTAGCGAAATGTTGATCTGCTAGATGTATTTTCCTTATCGGCTTGACTTTGTTCTTTGACATATTCTAATCTCTCCTTTCTCATTGTGATGGAAGTTGTCAATGATCTACTACAAAAACTTAAAACCATTATGTACAAGTTCAATTTGTTCGATGGCAACTTCGCTAACACTTGCGTTAAGCTCAGGTCCTATCCATTTACTTGGAAAGGCATCGTTAAATGTCCAGCGACGAAACTCTCGAAACTGCTCGTCAAATAAAATAATTGAACCACTACGCCGTACAATCTTCCCTTTCACCACATCGTCATACCAATCCCATAGTTCGTAAGAATCTGTTAAACCATGCTTTAGCACAATCGGAACAAGCTTTGTACGCATTGGCAATTGATGTGAAAACTCGTTCACTCCGCCCTCGTTATATTGCTCTAGTTCTGTTTCGACAACTAGACCACTAACTTCCGAAAAACTTGCTACGAGCAGATTCTCTATTTCGACCATGAATCGATAGTTACCAACGACATTAGAAAGATATGAATCTTGTTCTGGCATATTGTTCACCTCAGCTTTCAAAAAATACTGTTAGAACACGTCAAATGGATTTTTACGTTCTTTGTCATCGCCCATCTTACGATTAATCTTCGATATTTCATCGCACCATTTCCGTCGTTCACGATGCTCCATATTCATAATATCCTCATGTTTCCAGTGGAAGTAATAAGCGATAAATCCTGCTTCCTCATATAGACGTTGCTCAGGATAAACGCTTATGCTCCTTCCATCTCGGACAAAAAAGAGATATCAACCTCATGTTCATGCTCACACTTAGGGCACATTGTGCGTACGGATAGCTTTTCTGTTTCATTAATTTCTCGATAAAAGTTTTGCAGAAACGCCAGATCGGCAGTAAAGAATTTCTCAATAGTTTTCGTATCTACTGCGCGTACATCTCCAAGTTTTGTAATAACGCGAGCTAGTAATATAATCGTCAAGTATCCTGGGTTTTGCTGCACCCGTTGATCTCTCATTGGCAAGATCTCATCCGCCGCTGTTGCAAGTCTCATCGTGCCACGACGATGTAAATTACCATTCTCATCGACATAACCTCTAGGCAACTCAAATTCAAATTCAGTACGAAATGACATTCACTATTCCTCCCAAAATCTTTTCATATGTTCTTGTTATACTTCCTATTGGTGAAACGAAACCCAGCAATGTGTACGGAAGCGTACACGAGCGGTCATCGTACTTGAACGAAGCTTCCAATAAAGGTTCAAAAAGTGGGCTTTCGCAAGTCGAGAAGATGCACTCCAGCGGAAACGAGTAGCACAGCGTACGTTTCGTGTACATGAGCACCTACAATGTTTCTGCAAGAAACATACATCGTAAGCTTATGCTAGGCTTTCGATGGGGGCATATTCGATGTCGAATATGCTACGTTAGCATACACATCGTTATCAAGGCCCACATTTTGAACTACATCTAATAACAGATGAAGGAACAACATTTTACAATGTTGTCCCCACCTACTCACCTTAAAGCGTCCGTAACATTCCTTCATGCGCAAGTTCTAGAAGCTCAATTGCAACTTCAGAAGCCGTTGCGTTGAAATCAGGTGCCGTATACTTAGTTGGCCAAGCTTCATTTACTTGCCATGTGGCAACATCTTCGCCTTCTTCACTGATCGCAATAATCGTGATTGTTTTACGCTCTACCGTTCCTTCTACGATACAATCTTGAATCCATTCAAATAGATCCAACGAATCGGTAGCTCCCCATTTCAAGGAGATGTTTCCATACTTAGCAAGACCGGGTAATTTACGAGGGGTTATCGTATCTGTACCTTCTCTGTATTCAATAACGTCTAGTGATGCATCAAATCCGGAAACCTCACTAAAGCCCGCTTGTTCAATACCCTCTACCTCAACACGGAATCGAAACTTGCGGAATGGATCATTTCTTTCGCCTGCCATATGTTAATCTCCCTTTCTTTACTTAATTAATTTGTACATTATTGTTCGTTCGTTTTCTGTGTAATGCGGAATACAACGAACTCAGCTGGTTTCACTGGTGCAATACCGATAACACAGATTAATCGACCGTTATCAATATCATCTTGTGACATTGTGTTGCTACTAATATCAATATAGAAAGCTTCACTTGGTGATGAACCTTGCAACGCTCCACCACGCCATACACGTGTTAGGAATGCATCAATTGTACGATGTACTCTTGCCCATAGACGCTCGTCATTTGGTTCAAATACAACCCAGTTTGTCCCTTGTTTTATCGATTCTTCAACAAAAATAAACAAACGACGAATATTAATATATTTCCATAAAGTATTAGAGCTTGTTGTTCTTGCACCCCAGATACGAATACCTTGACCAGAGAAGCTGCGGATAAGGTTAACACCTTGAGGATTCAAAACATCTTGTTCACCACGGTTATATTGAACATCTAATCCAGAAACACCACGAATAACTTCATTTGCTGGTGCCTTCTCTACTCCACGAGTACTATCACTTCTAGCATAAACACCTGCTACTGATCCAGATGGAGGAACCATAATATTGCGTTTTTCTAATGGATCAAATACTTGTAGCCATGGATTATATAACGCAGCGTAACTTGAATCAAATAGTTCACGATGTTCAAGTACATCCTGTACCGATGTTTTATCACGCGGAATATCTAGAATCGCAAAGCGACTACCTAAATTTTCACAATGTGCAACAAGTGCCAATTGAACCGCTGCATCAGTTACACCAGGTACTGAAATGATGCTAATACGATCATTGTCTACAAAGGATTGAATACCTGTACGCTTACCAGGACCTTCGTCAACACCAATATATGTAGCAGGCGAAACATTTCCTTGTGTACCATCCAATCCACCAGTAAGCTGCACCGTTACTTTACTGCTACTTTCAAATAATGCCGCAACACTACTATTTTCTACTCCAGCAATTTCTACTAGAGATGATTTTACAAGTACTTTATCCACGAAATTTGCAGCATTTGTATTAAAAGAAACATGCTCATACTTTTCAACTACGTTTCCATAACCTAGTTGAATTGTGAATTCAGCCGTCGATAATAGTTTTGTTGGTATTGCCCCATCTGCAGTAACCACTTTACCGCTAAGTGCTTTAGATAAACCAATAATTCCGTCTCTAACAGATTCGATAACGGCTTGCTCAGATCCATCTTCACCAACAAAATTCACTTCATCCCCTACATTAAACCCGGCACTATTTTTCACTGCATATAACTTTTCGCCAGCTTCAGCTGTAATGTAAGATTTCGCTTTACTAGAAGGTGTAATAAGAATATTAATGCTATTTCCCCATGATCCCGCGTTTTTTGCCCATACTTTAAGCTCTGCATTACTACCGTTAGCTGCTTTTGCATCCTCTGGTGCTACGCGCACAATGTACGCTTGTGAGCCCCCATTAGTAAAAAATTGGTCTACTGCATAAGCTAAATAGCGGTATTGACCAAACTGATTGTCAGAAAGGTAACTACCAAAATTACGTTTGAAATCATTTAAGCTAGTTACTAAAGTTGGTAGCCCTTTAACTGGCCCCATCTCCGCAATTCCTATAAAACCAGCAATACTTGTGCTTACACCAGATAACGGTTGACCAGCACTATCAAATTCTTCTACATAGACTCCAGGTGAAAAATATTCAGCCATTGTTTTTTCCCGATCCTTTATCTGCTTAACATGCCTTTTGATAAAGATCGGTTCCTCCTTTCGGATATTAGATATAGTATAGCGAGTATGTATGTTGCATATTTCGCTTTACGATTGAGGTTCATGCTGCTGTAACTTAAGATGTCGCTCTTTAACTCTAGATACTGATTTCGTGCGAGTTGAATCCAGAAATACTGGACCTAGTTGATAAGCTGAGCTTAGTTTATAGGGCTGATTCGGAAACAAACTAATCATCGTTTCTAGCGGTACGTCCGCTTTGACAATACGATAAGTTCCATCTGTACCTGTTAATGCCCCTTCTAAGTCTTCTCCTCGAAGTACTGCATGATCATGCAGTAGCTGTATCGTGCGACCGATAATCCGTTGTTCATCAATCGCTCTAGTAAGTACATCAGACGATGAATGAGCAGTAATTAAGTAGCTTAGATTCAAAGGAATTGGTGGGTAACGCATTCGATCGCCCTGATCAATAAGATCATTGCTTCGAACTTCCGTATTCTCACGAACATCGTACAAATATACCGTCAGATTCATATCGCCCTTATCCATTGGACTAGCAAGACCAACTCCATCTGGATGCGAGATCAGCTCTGGTACAAGTGCTTCACGTAGCACCTTTACTAGAGATAGACCAATATCTGTTATGACAGAGTAATCCGCCACTTGCATCACCCCTTCCAATATTGTGCATATGGCCCTAAACGATCCTTCATTAACAATTTTCCTGTTTTCTTATATTCTTGAATCGCTGCCTCTATGAAATGTTGCATATTGAGCTTTGTGCGATCTTGTGCAACTAAATATACTGCTGTTAATACGATATTTTTAATTGGACCACCAGATAATTCAAATGTTTTAGCTAGAAACGGTATATCCAGTGGCTCCATAGGAATATGTGATGGAATAATAGAACGCCATAATTGTTCACGTTGCGTCGCATCTGGAAATGGAAACTTAATAATATATTGAATTCTTCGCATAAATGCATCATCAAGATTTTGTGAAAAGTTCGTAGCTAGAATAGTCAATCCATCGTACTCTTCCATCTTCTGTAGCAAATAGGATGTTTCCATATTGGCGTATTTATCATGAGCATCTTTCACTTCTGACCTTTTACCAAATAGAGCATCTGCTTCATCGAAAAACAAAATAGCTCCACTTAACTTCGCACGATCGAACACATCAGCTAGATTTTTCTCGGTCTCTCCAATGTATTTGCTAACGATTCGCGTAAGATCGACACGATACAATTCAGCATTCATCGCTTTCGCCATAACGAGTGCTGCCATCGTCTTACCAGTTCCAGGCGGACCGGTGAACAACATACTTACGCCTCTTCCATAGGGAAGCAGACGTTCAAAACCCCATTCATTCATGACAATATGTCGATTAGCTACACGATGACAGGCTTGTTGTAATAGTTGTAATGTTTCTTGTGGCAGAATAAGATCTGGCCAATCCCATTGTGACTTTATTTGTACTGCTTTTTTCTGTAAACCATGATGGATAAGTCCATTAGCGGCTTGATGAAGCCAATAACTATCATCTTGCTCATCTTCCTGTTGTATATGATCTGAATCTATCGTTGACCAGCGCTTCAGTATCGACGCTTCACGAACAGTAGAAGCAATTTGTCCTGCTGTAAATTGAAATTTGGTTGCTAATTGTAATGTCAAAGTTGGATTAATTGTTAATTTAGAATCTGTATAGGCTGTCCAAAGATTGGAGCCTTCTTCAAGTGTTGGGAGTGGGAATGTAATGATTACACGTTCTATTTGGTCATATTTTGTAATGAGCGGCAAATGGTTATTACTATGGAGGATGACAATATCATTCCAGTTCTGAAGCTGCTCCTGTAATAATTGCAATCGAGTATATCTTTCTTTTTCTTCATTGTTCGAAGTAAGTCGCTCAACATGATTGAATATAGGAATCGCATTCATGAGCTTTGCTTCCTGAAGAAAAAGTTCAATAGTCTGACCTAGAAGATGTATATCATTAGAAAGGGAGGTTGTGTCTATTTCGAGCATTGATCTGCCCATGTTTCGTGCTACGTGTTGACTATGTAATGTTTTTCCACTACCAGTTGCTCCAATCATTAATAGCATAAAAGGTCGCCCGCGATAATGGTTCACATACTTAATCAATTGTTGTTGCAACGGTTCATGAATCATAATTGGGAGGAGTGATTCATGTTGTTGCTGCTCGGTATAACGTATTGAGCTTAATAATCCGTTATATTTCCAGTTCATTTCTAGTATGTAGTGAATAATTCGTGATTCAAGTACAAGTGGTTCAACAAGTAATGATGAGTCTTTGTTAGCAAAAGATTGGGTTGAAATAGTAGTAAATAGATTCTTTAAGTTGCTTGATGCATTCATCATACGTCGATATACTTGCTCTTGTTCTTCTCTACTGCGACAACATAAACGCATAAGTAGATCAAGCGTTACAAATTGGCAAGTGAGATCATCTTGAACATAACCATATAATTTCAAATATTTGCGATTCATATGTGGCGCTAGAGAAACGATCAACAATCGAATATCTAGCTCATCTAAACACAATCTTTGTTGTAACTCAATAATAGAAATTGGTATCGATAGTTCTCGATTTCGTTGTAATCGGGTATCAATCATCCTCTCTAGTGTGAGGACGAGTTGAAGTTGCTCAGCATCAAGTGTTATATAGGTTAATTCTGTAGCAAGTAATTGCTGTGCTTCTGCTTCTGTCAAATACATTCCTTTGAATGGATTTCGCTGCGAGTTTTGTAGTTCTTCTTTATGCAGCATCGCATTCATTTCTGCTTCGAGCAACAAATCCAAAATGACGAGCTGATCATGCAAATATTCACTTGCTGTTGCATACGGCTCAGTCTTTATTGGGACCTTTAAAGCTTCGCCCATATCATTCCATCCTTTTCCAGTATATTGTTACTGATTAAGGTCATTAATAGTACATCTAATTATATTTTTGCATTTACTTACACTTTGTGCAATATCTTTTATTTATTTGTGTAATCTAGATCACATTAATAGATATAGTTCTAAGAACTAAGATAGTCAATGCACATAATTGCAATATCATCACACTGTGGATAGGTAGCAACAAAACTTTGAACGTCATTTATAATATACTTTACTTGATCTTCTGTAGAACAGTATAGTTGCTCAGTTAAATAGTGTCTTAAACGTTCCATACCATACCATTGTCCGTGCTCATTTTCCGCTTCTGTAATGCCATCCGTATACATAATAATCCGATCATCAGCTTGCAGTTGTAGGATTTGAGCGACATATGGAGCTTCTGCTAATACCCCGATTGGCAATCCTTTTTGACTACTGAGCGTAGTAACTGAACCATTGCGTAGTAAGAGCGATGGACAATGACCAGCATCACAATATACAAACTTACCTGATCTAGTATTCATAATGGCTAGAAAAATAGTTGCAAACATTGTAGAATACTCCGTACTTAATTCTTCATTAATTGCTGTAATGATTTGCTCTGGTGAAGAGAATTCCGTTGATTTGGCTTTAATCCAGATCATAACTGCCGACATAAAAAGAGCTGCTGGCATCCCTTTGTCTGATACATCGCCTAAACATAGGAGGACATGTTCATCATCTAGTGGAAAGAAATGATAGAAATCTCCACCTACTTCCCTTGCAGGCATTAAAGTAGCATTCAAAGTACATGCATGCATCTGGTAATGATCGCCTGGGAGAAAGCTCTCTTGAATCTCTCTAGCAATTCGCATCTCGCTCTCCATCTTTTCTTTTGCCGCTGTTGTCTGCATTAGACTATTCATATTATGTTCAAGCGCTTCATACAAAAGCATATTTTCAATGGCCATTGCTACTGGAGCGCTCATACTCTCCAACATTGCCAAATCTAGCTTATTGAACGGACTTCTACCCTTTTTGTTAATGACTTGCAACACACCTAACAATGCACCATTACTTTGTACCGGAACACATATCATATTACGAGTTGGAATTGCTGATCGCTTCGCTACTTTACTAGACCAGCGTTCATCTTTTTCAGTATTAGGAATTAGTAACGATTGACCATGTAAAGCAACCCAACCTGCAATTCCTTCACCTGGCTGTAGTCTAATTTCTTTTACTTGCCTATGATTCTCACCGGTTGCTACTTCAAAATATAGCTCACCACTATCTGGATCAAGCAAAATAATGGAAGAACCTTCCGCTCGCAATGAGCGTGCCGTTGTCGTCATAATAACTTCTAGCAATTGCTTACGCTTAATCGTTGAACTTAGCTGCAAACTCAAATCTAGTAAAACGACATCTCTTCGATGTTGTTCTTGCAACTTTCGAGCATAAAAAACACTTCCAACAAATGCAACAGAGATAATGCCAAAACCTAATTGTAACAGCATGCTAACAGTCCTTTCTATGCATTAGCTTGCAAAGATGCCCATGCTTCCTCTTCTGAGTTACAGATTGTAAATATAGCAGAGAAGCCAGATAGATCAAAAATATCTTTTACATTACTTTGCATCCCATATAGCACTACTGAACCTTGAATAGCCTTTGTTCTTTTGATGGCAAATAACATTACTCTTAATCCTGCACTACTAATATAATCTAAT
>Ga0160441_100184_pt1 | contig 67229 bp, 59 predicted proteins | sample HID1971K_E1MG_FD_108260 | JGI IMG/M metagenome (GOLD analysis project Ga0160441, IMG submission 108260) | Enriched millipede-associated microbial communities from UW Madison campus, WI, USA - HID1971K_E1 MG | ecosystem: Host-associated > Arthropoda: Insects > Digestive system > Unclassified ... | reverse complement strand
GTGATCCTGGGCCTGTCCGGCGGCGTCGATTCGTCGGTGGTTGCCGCGCTGCTGCACAAGGCGATCGGCGACAAGCTGACCTGCGTGTTCGTCGACACCGGCCTGCTGCGCTGGCAGGAAGGCGACCAGGTGATGGCGATGTTCGCCGAGCACATGGGCGTCAAGGTGATCCGCGTCAACGCCGCCGACCGCTACTTCGCCAAGCTTGAAGGCGTGAGCGACCCGGAAGCCAAGCGCAAGATCATCGGCAACCTGTTCGTGGACATCTTCGATGAAGAGTCCAACAAGCTCAGCAACGCCAAGTGGCTGGCGCAGGGCACCATCTACCCCGACGTGATCGAGTCGGCCGGCAGCAAGACCGGCAAGGCCCACGTGATCAAGAGCCACCACAACGTCGGCGGCCTGCCCGAGCACATGAAGCTGGGCCTGGTGGAACCGCTGCGCGAGTTGTTCAAGGACGAAGTGCGCCGCCTCGGCGTCGAACTCGGCCTGCCGCGCAGCATGGTCTACCGCCATCCGTTCCCGGGCCCGGGCCTGGGCGTGCGCATCCTGGGCGAAGTGAAGCGTGAGTACGCCGAGCTGCTGGCCAAGGCCGATGCGATCTTCATCGATGAGCTGCGCAAGGCCGACCTGTACGACAAGACCAGCCAGGCCTTCGCGGTGTTCCTGCCGGTGAAGTCGGTGGGCGTGGTCGGCGATGCCCGTGCGTATGAGTGGGTGATCGCGCTGCGCGCGGTGGAAACCATCGACTTCATGACCGCGCACTGGGCGCACCTGCCGTATGACTTCCTGGGCACGGTGAGCAACCGGATCATCAATGAACTGCGGGGGGTGTCCCGCGTGGTCTACGACATCTCCGGCAAGCCGCCGGCGACGATCGAGTGGGAATGAGTTGAATGAGAAGGGCGCCGAAAGGCGCCCTTTTTTCTCGTATTCGCTATACGTGCGCTTCGCCGCTGCAACTCAGGATGTTGACCCAAGCCCTACCTACTAGTAGAGTGACGGTATGCAGCCTGACCTCTCCCCCAAAGCCGCGGAAATCGTCGCCCACGCCCGGACCCTGCTGGAGGCCGGTGGCTACAACGGCTTCAGCTATGCCGATATCTCGGCCAGGGTGAACATCAGCAAGGCCAGCATCCATCACCATTTCCCCAGCAAGGCCGAGCTGGTTCGCACGGTGGTGGCGCTGTACCGCGCCGAGGCCCGCGAGGGCCTGGCCATGCTGGACCGGCAGTTGGATGATCCGCTGAAAGAGCTCAATGCCTACGTTGACTACTGGTCCAGCTGCATCGCCGGTGGCACGGCCTCGTTCTGCATCTGCGCCATGCTGGCGGCGGAGTCGCCGATGATTCCGCCGGAAATTGCCGAAGAAGTGCGCGGGCATTTCGAGGATCTCAGTGGCTGGCTGACCGCCACCTTGGAGAAGGGAGTAGCGCAGGGGCAGTTCCAGCTGCAGGGCGCCCCGTCGGATGAGGCCAAGGCCTTCATGGCCTCCGTGCATGGGGCAATGCTCGCCGCACGTGGGTTCGGTGACGCGCAGACGTTCGCCGCCCTGGCGCGGCTGTCGGTTGCGCGGGTGACTGCACAGCGTTGAACCATTTTTCCTAAGCCCGCCTTGTGCGGGCTTCTTCACGACCACTAACCCTACCTACTAGTAGGTTTAATTGAGGATCACTCCCATGACACATCCGCTCTCGACACTCGGTGTACTGCATACCGCCATCAGCCTCATCCCGGTGCTGGCCGGCATCTACGGCTTCGTGCGCTATCGGAAAATCGACCCCGCCACCGGGGCCGGAAAGCTCTATCTGGTCGGCCTGGTGCTTGCTGTGGCGACCTCGTTCACCGTCTCCAGCACCGGTGGCCTCAACCCCGGCCACGCCTTCGGCATCGTGGTGCTGCTGGTGGCGTTCGGCGGGGTGCTGGTGAACCGGATCGGCTTCCTTGGGCGACTGCGACCGTACCTGTCCGCGTTCGCGCTGTCCTTCAGTTTCCTGCTCGGGTTGGTGCCTGCCGTCAATGAATCGCTGACCCGCCTGCCGGTGTCGCATCCGCTGGCCGCCGCACCGATGGCGCCGGTAGTGCTGCAGACCCTGCTGGGTTGCTTTGTCGTGTTCCTCATCGGCATCACCGCGCAGGCCTGGATGATCCATGCGCGCAACAGGCGCATGGAGTGACGTGCAGCCGGGCAGGGCCCGGCGCTACCAGACTGCTTCCAGGGTCCGGAACGGCTTGCTGATCAGAATGCCTTTCGCATCAAACTCCTGCACGTCCCGCCCATCCACACGCACCTGGCTGGGCCGCGTGCGCGAAGGCCACCACACCCGGACCGCAGCGTCGTTCCGCAGGCCCCTGCCCAACGTCACCTTGAGCGTGTTGCCACGCTGCACCGCGTCCATCTGCAGCGTCCCGAACGCCGTGGGCAACCGCTCCACGGCCAACCCGTCGCCCACCAGCCACGACGGCGGCGTACCCGGCAGCAGCGACAGCGCATCGTCGTCTTCGCGCATCAACATGCCGAACAACGTGCGACCGTACTCGGCACCAATCCACGTGTGCGGCATGTCACCCAGGTAGCGCGGGAAGCGCAGCCGCGAGTGGACGACTTCGGCCAGCACCTGCCATTCCAGCGGCCGGCGGTCGCGCAGCAGGCCCTGCAGCAGTTCGTCTGCGGCTTCGGGCTGGTCCAGGTGCACGTAGCTGAGCACATTGCGGATTTCATACGGGGTGTAGGCGTACAGCGCATCGGGCTGGTTGCGCCTGCGCACGTCTTCCAGGTAGCGCGCGAAGGTGGTGCGCAGGGCCTGCTCGGGCAGCACGTCCTGCGCGCCGGTGGGGTCCAGCGCGATCGAAACGCCGGTAGGGTCGCCATCGCCCAGATCGGCGGAGGAGGGGATGAAGTCGATGCCCTTCCACGCCATGGTGGCGCGGATCGAAGCGGCCAGCGCGTCGTGCAGCAAGCGGTATTGTTCGCGCGCCCACGCGGCGGTTTCGTGATCACCCAGCGATTCGGCCAGCCACGCGCCGTCATGCCAGCCCTTCAGGCCCCAGTAGTCGTCCCAGTAACTGTGGGTCGGCGAGGGGTAGCCTTCGTGACTGATCGACGGTGCCAGGATGCCGGCGAACCGCTCCGGTGCGGGCTGGCTGGCCATGTAGCCGGGCACCAGCGTGCGCTCGCGCAGCTCCTGCAGGAAGCGCAGGGCTGCTTTCACCTTCGGCAGGTAGGCGCGCACCGATTCCGGGCCACCGTCCAGACGCGCGACGTCGGCCACCAACGCGACGTATTGGCCCTGGCTGTCGTATTCGATGTCCGAACCGAAGCCGGTGTTGACGCTTCCGTCGTTGTTGAGGATCGGCGAAACCAGGCCGTTGGCGTGCACGCCATGTTCGGTGTACCAGGCCAGGTAGTCGCGCGCGATCCGTGATTCGCCCATGCGCAGCAGCACTGCCGAGGTGGCCATGCCGTCGCGGATGAAGGAGCGGTTGTAGTTGCGCGGCCCCGGTTGCATCGCCGGGCCGGTCTGGTTGATCAGCATGTACGCCGCCTGGGCGCGCAGCATATCCACCAGCGAAGGGTCGGGCAGGCGCAGGCCGACCTGGCCCAGGCGCGTCTGCCAATCTCCGGAAACGCGGGTGGCAAGGCTGTCGAAAATCGCATCGGGATCGCGGCTCTTGACGCCGAACGCGATCGGCGGCGGTTCCGGAAGCGCGCCGTCGCTGTTGGCAGCCGCGGTACCCAGCGGGAACGCGACCACGACCGACTGGCTGGCACCCGGGGCGAGGTCGATGCGGTAGGCGAGGGCGGCCGCTGCCAGGCCATCCGGGTCATCGGCGTGTTGCGCATTGGGCAGTTCGCCTTGCGCCACCGCAGCGGTGATCTCGGTGCTGCCATCGGGGCCGAACGGCGCCACGCCCGACGCATCCACCGGCGTCAGCGAATGCAGCAGGGAACGTCCGTTCACCCGCACCGTGGTGCCTTCGATGGCCACCGAACGGATCGGCGAGAGGCCACCGTTCTGCCACGGTGGGTTCATCTGCATCGGGCGCGTCACCAGCGACAGGCTGCCCGCGATGGGGGCAGTGCCTACGTTGCGCAGGCGGTGGCGCACCAGCGTGACCGGTTGGCCGCCCAGCTCAACTGCGAAGGCCTCGCTCTTCAATTCCAGGCCGGGTTGCGGTTTCCATGTCACCGAGGGCATCGGCTTCCAACCGTCGCGCAGCGCGTGCTGCACTGGCTGGTCGGCGGCGCCGGCGGCAGTGCCATCGGCACTGCGCCAGATCGGCTGTACCAACGGTGCGCCCTTGAACGCTTCGATGTTGCCGTACTCGTCGAAGATCGATTTCTGCAGGCCGCCGTGCACGCCCACGGCGGTCCAGTAGGTCTGCTGCAGGTGCAGGGAGGACGGGAACAGGGCCCGCTGCGCACCGTTGGCCGCGTTCTGGTAGCGCTTCATCGGCGTCATCACTGCCGCCGGACCGAGCAGGCGCAGGCGCGCGATCTTCGGCGCATCACCCTGCACCTGCAGGCGCAGCGCCTGTGCTGTTACCGGCGCGGTGCCGGCCAGCCAGCTCTGCTGCCGGCTGCCGGCCTGCGGGTCATGCGCGAGTTCGCTCCAGCGTCCCTGTGCATCCTGTACCTGAAGGCGCGCGCCGCCGTGTGCGCCTGCCCAGTCCACTGCCAACCCGGTGGTGGAGAGGGCCCTCGGCAGGGCGATCTCCAATACGTGGCTGCCGTCTTTCCCGGCGGGGATGGCCACGGCGCTGCCGCCTTGCCACACGGCCGCTGCCTGGGTCGCGTCCAAACCGGGCATGCGTGCTGTCGCGCGCTGGTCGAGCGGCTCGAGTTCGAAGATGGACACGCCCCAGTCCGAGGTCCGCTCAGGGCTGGCCAGCCGCAGGTAGCGGGCCTGGCGCGGCGCGAAATAGAGGGTTTCGATGCCGCCGAGCGAGTCGCGCATGGTGTATGCGGTCTGCCACTGCCTCCCATCCAGTGAGGTCTGCAGGCTGTAGCCCTCCGGATTGGAGACGTCCCAGGTGAGGCGCGCGCCGCTGAGCGTGCTGGGTTTTCCCAGATCCACCTGGAACCAGTGGCCCGGGCTGAATGCTCCCCCGGTGACGGTCTTGGGATCGCCGTCGATGAGGTGGCTGACCGCCATGGCCGGGACTTGCTGGGAGGAACTGCTGGCACGCCACTGACCACGGTCAGGGAGGTCCTGGGCCAGGCTGGCCGAAGCGAAGGCCAGGCCGAGTACCGGAAGCAGCGCGGCGCGACGAGCGATGTGCAAACCCATCAAAAAGTCCTTGCCTGACATGCCTCGCCAATGAGGCAGCGCCAACGCTATCAGGCGCTGTAATCGGTTACACGACGCGATGCAATATCGGGGCCCGCGTAAAGGTGCGGTACTCCACACATTCTTCACATAGCGGTGGAAGGAGTCCGACCAGCAAAGCACGATCAGGACACCTCTTCACGGAAGAGGGTGATGGTTGTCAGTTGACAACTGTTGCCCGCACCGCCACACTGGAGCCGTCCGATGGCAAGACCGAAGCATCCAAAGCGGGAAGTAGAAGCTGCCATCGCGCACGCCGAATTGATGGGTTGGCGGGTAGTGGTTGGCGGGAGCCATGCATGGGGGCGCATCTACTGCCCCTTCAACGACAAGGACTGCCGCTGTGGTGAATTCTGCATTTCCAGCATCTGGAGTACGCCGAAGAATCCAGGCAACCACGCAGACGCATTGCGTCGCGTCGTAAACAACTGCGCGAAGCGCAGGTGATCAATGTCCGAGGAGCAGGATCATGGAGTACATCTTCACCCTGAAGTACCAGTTGCCAGACGCTCACGGCGACCTGCAGGCGCTGGTTGAACAGCTCGGGGAGCAGGGGTGCGATGACGCCCTGGTCGGTACCGGATTGCCAGGCCGCATCGCGCTGGAGTTCACGCGTGAGGCCGGGAGTGCTGAGGCTGCGGTGCGCAGTGCGCTTGACGATGTGCGGCGTGCCCTGCCAGGCGCGACCCTGATCGAGGTGACGCCCGATCTGGTCGGCCTCACCGACGTCGCTGCCCTGGTAGGGGTGTCGCGGCAGAACATGCGGAAACTGATGCTGTCCCATCCAGACAGTTTTCCCCTCCCCGTACACGACGGGAGCACCTCGATCTGGCACCTGGCCGATGTCCTGGCCTGGCTGCAGGCACGCGGTGGCTATGCGTTGACCGCGGGCCTTGTGGAAGTTGCCCGGGCAGCGCTCGAAGTGAATGTCGCCAGGGAAGGGATGCGGCTTTCCCGGTCGAATCCTGCCGGAGCGAACTGAGCACCTGCCTGCCTTGACGAATCGTCAAGTGGTGCAGGCCGCGACTTGACGGGCTGCTGGTTCAAGCATGCCCGCGCTTTCCCCAGACTGGTTCACGAAGTCACAGCCACCCGGCTGCCGACGCAGTCGAACCATCAAGGGGAAAACCAGATGATCAGCATTCCTGTTTCAGACACCTCGCATGCCCGCCTGTCCCGCGCCTCACGCTGGCTGTGCAGCATCGGCTACGCCTTCCTTGCAGTGTTCTTTGCCTGGTCGGCCCTCAGCGGACACCGCCAGGCCGAAGCCATCCTCAAGGATGCGGTGACCGTGCAGGCACCGGTACAGGTCGACCACATCGAGGAAAAGCGCCGCAAGGGGCGGGTGTCCTACCAGTACCACTTCCGCTACGACTTCAGCGTTGATGGCGTTGAGTACACCGGCCACTTCTCCACCTCCGAGGACAACGCCACGCCGTACCTGGGCGAAGCGCCGCAGGTCGACGTGGCTTACGCACGGAGCAACCCCGCGCAGTTCGATCGGCTTGATCGGCTCGAAGGCCAGAAAGGGCTGGGTTCGGTACTGGGCCGGGTGATCGTGGCGCTGGGCATGCTGGCGATCCTGGCCTTCGTGGTGCACCTGCTGGTGACGCGCAAGCTGTTCGTGCGCCAGGCCCCTGCGCTTCCTGCGGTCTGAGCCGGCGGCAGGCAGGGGAGCGCAGGCATGGTTGACAGTCCATACGGTCACGGTAGGGTGTGCGACTCTCTTCCGTTCTGGTCGTTTCCGATGCCTGCCCCTGAGTTCGCGGACCTGCTGTCTCGACACATGCGGCGGATCCGGGCCAGTGCCGGCGGGGTGGCCGCCGAAATCGGCATCAGCCGCGAGGCGGTCAACAACTGGCGGGCCGGCACCTCGCGGCCCAGCCGCCGGCACCGCGACCGGGTCCTGGCCTGCGCCAATTACCTGCGCCTGACCGAAACCGAATGCAATGCATTGCTGCAGTCGGTGGGGTTCGAGCCGGAATTCCCGGTGGAGCCGGTCTCGGCACGGGAAGAGCAGGCCGATCCCGCCGTTTCAGTGCCGCCCACCGTCACCCGGTTGTTCGACCGGCTGCAGTTGCTGCGCCCGTATCCGGTGAGCCTGCTGTTGACCCAGGCCCATTGGGGGCAGCCCCCGGAGCGCGCGGCGATTCTCGCTGAAGCAGCCACACGCTATGGGCAGGAGCGCGTGCTGCACCTGCAGCCGCCGTTCCGCTCCGGCGAGGGCGACCAGGACTACTTTGCCTTGCTGGCCGCGCAGTGCGGGCTGGACGGCGTTGGCTCGGACGCCAGTTTCGAGATGGCGCTGGCGCGTCGTCTGCAGCAGCCCGGTGCGCTGTTCTGCCTGGTGAGCCGGTTCGAGCAGGGGGAGTCCGGGCCACGCGACGTGCTGGCCGGCATCCTGCGCAGCCTCAGCGAAATGTACAGCGGCAAGCTGCACCTGCTGATCTGTGGCGGGGCCGCGCTGGCCGACCTGAAGTACCAGGGCGGCGATCTTTCGCTGCTCAACATTGCGGCCAGCGAGAGCTGGCCGGAGCTGGGAATCGAGGACATGCGGCGCAGTGCCCCTGGCATTGGCGATGACACGCTGTCGCGCGCGCTGCGGTTGTCCGGCGGGCATCCGCTGTTGGCGCAGGCGGCGTTGACGTTGCTCGTTGACACTACTGTCGACGATGAGGCGGTCACCGATACGCTGTCCAGCCATCCGCGCCTGTGGGAAGCGCTGGTACCGCTGTTGCGGGATGACGCGGCGCGTGCCGCCGTGCAGGGCTGGCTGGCACAGCCGGTGGTGGCGCCGGCGCGGCCGTACCTGGCCGATCCGCTGCTCCGCCACCTGTACTGGAACAACCTGCTGACCGCGCGCCCGCACCCGCAGGGGCACTGCCTGGAATGGCGCTGCGAGGCGATCCGCCGCGCCGTGCGGCAGGTGATGGATGGCATGCAGGTGCAGACCGCATGAGCAGGCCACCGCGCCGGCAGCCGGTACTGCGCTGGTGGTGGCTGCTGCTGGTGGCCGGCCTGACCTGGTTCGTCGGCAGCTACCTGTTCGTGCCTTGGCTCAACCCGGTGCAGCTGCTGCGCATGCAGCGCGACGGCGAAAGCATGATGCTCATGCAGCGGGCGAACATCGACATGATGTTCCTGCGCGAAGAGGCGTTGTCGTATTGGCTGCAGCATGAAAGCTGGCCGCAGCAGGTGCACGTGCCGGGCGTGCATGATCCGGAAGAAACGCTGGTAGTTGCCGAACTGCCGCAGCCGTTCGTGTTGCGCCTGCGCTTCACCGACCGCTTCCCGGCCAACAGCGGACTGCGCGGTGCGGTGATCGAGCAGACGCTGGAGCCGCGCACCCAGTACTGGCGTTGCCGTCCTGGCGATCCTGCGCCACCGTCGCGCTGGTTGCCGGCCAACTGCCGGGCGCAGGCACCGTGGGGCATCGTGCAGTGGTTGTCGGTGGTGCTGGGGCTGTCGGTGCTGGGCCTGGCTGGGCTTGGCATGCTCTGGTATTGGGTGCGACCGGCGGTGGCCGACATCGTGCGCGAGCCACACCGGCTGCTTGTCCAGCCGTTGCAGGCATTGCCCGCCATCGACCGCCAATTGGGATGGCTGCGGCTCAGAGATCGCGTCCTGGCCGGTGCCGGGATCGCCACGGTGCGCTGGCGCGACGCGCTGCGCCACCTGCAGGCCACGCCAAGCACACGCGCATTGCAGCTGGCCGCGCGCATCGGTGCGATCGATGCGCCGGCAACGGGCTGGGCGCTCACCGGCCTGGTGCGCGAATGGACCCTGCCGGACAAGCTGCCGTTGGCCCTGGAACGGCTGTGGCTGTACCAGCCCGATCCGGCGTTGGCGGCCGATGCCATCGTGCAGCAGTTGCGCGCCATGCCCAACGGGCAGGACGTGGTGCTGGTGGTGAGCCCATCGCTGGCGGTCGAGACCGAACTGGCTGCCTACGCCGAGGATCCGGCCAACCTGTGCGTGTGCCTTGGCCAGGCCGCCCAGACCCGCTGGCTGCTGCAGCCGGGCGCGCTCGACGCGCTGGTCGGGCTGCTGGCCCGGCAGCTCCGGGTGACCCGCATCTCGCCCTACCAGACCCACGGCGGCATCACCCGTCCGGCGGCCTTCTTTGGACGCGAGTCGCTGCTGGCGCGCGTGCTCAACCGCGAGCCCGGCAACTACCTGTTGGTGGGCGGTCGGCAGCTGGGCAAGACAAGTTTGATGAAGGCCATCGAGCGACGCTTTGTCGGCCACCCGCGCGTGCACTGTGTGTATCTGTCGCTGCGCGATCATCGGCTGACAATGCGGCTGGCGCTGGAACTGGGCCTGGCCGAGGACACCGGGATCGATGCGCTGGTCGCCGAGTTGTCCGCGCGGGCAGCGGGGCGCGGCCTGCTGCTGCTGATCGACGAGACCGACCTGTTCCTGCGCGCGGAAGCGGCACAGGGTTACCCGCAGCTGGCGGCGCTGCGCGCGCTGAGCGAAGAGGGACGCTGCCACTTCATGCTGGCCGGGTTCTGGGACCTGTACGAAGCGGTCACCCTGGATTTCGCCTCGCCGCTGCGCAACTTCGGCGAGGTGATCCATATCGGCGGGCTGGAACAGGACGCCTGCGTGGCCTTGGCGACCGAACCGATGGCGCGCCTGGGCGTGCACTTCGCCAGCCCGGACCTGCCGCAGCGGCTGGTGGCGGCGTGTGGTCGCCGCGCCAACCTGGTCGCCATTGCCTGCCAGCAGCTGCTGGGCCAGCTGGACCGTGGCCAGCGCGTACTGGATGCAACGCAGGTACACGCGGCGCTGGTGAGCGAGCCGATGTTCGATGCATTGGCCGGCTGGGCGCGGCTGAGTCCCGATCCCCTGGCGTGCCGTATCGACCGCATCGTGGTGTACCAGGTCGCCGGTGCGCAGCTGGTCGGCAGCGGCGAGCGCGGCATCACCCTGGTGGAACTATTGGCTGCATTCGATGCAGCGGGTGCGCGGGTCGATCCGGAGCAGGTCCGCCACGCCCTGGCACGGTTGCAGCTGGCGTATGTGGTTCGCCGTGACGCCGATGGGCTGCCCTACGTATTTGCGGTGCCGGTGTTCGTTACCCAGTTCCAGCGTGAAGAAGTGCAGGCACTGCTGCAGCGCGAACTGCAGGCGCTGGCCGCGGGCGCGGCGGTATGACTCCTGTATCAAGATAACGAATGAGAAATTACGTCTCTTCGTGACGCATTTCCCTGTGTGTATCGACGCGATTCTGGGATAGTGGTGCGATGTTCGTGCGCCACGGCGGAGTTGATGCTGCATCCACAGGATTTGTCTTCGTCGCAGATCGGCGCCGTGCTGGCCCAGGCCTACGGCCTGCAGGTCAGCCATCTCGTGCAGCGGCCGGCGGGTGCCGATGCGGGCGCCACGGTGTACCAGGTGACCTCCGATGACGGCACGCGCTGGTGGTTGAAGTGCCGCCGCTATGCCGTGGCCGATGCCGTGTGGGAGGTCATGCAGCATTTGCGCTGCGCGCTCGGCCTGGACGAGGTGGTGGCCCCGCAGCCCGCGCTTGATGGTGCCCCGGCCACGTACGCCGAGGGCCTGCAGTGGACGCTGTTTGCCTATGTGGAGGGCGAGTCGGGGTTCGAAGTGGCCCTGTCGCAGGCGCAGTGGCACCGGCTGGGCCAGGTGTTGCGCCAGGTGCATGACACCGCGTTGCCGGCCCGGTTGGCGTCCGGTCTTGCGCAACCGGGTTTCGACGATGACACGGCGGTGGAGCGGGTGGGGTCGTGGCTGCAGCGCGGTGATGAGCGTTGGCCCATTCCCGATGCCCTGGCGGAGGATTACCGGCGGGTCTGGCGGCAGCGGCAGGCGCGGGTGGCCGAGGTCTGGCAGCACTGCATGACGCTGCGTGAGCGCCTTGCCGGGCAGCGCTGGTCACGGGGGTTGTGCCATGGCGACCTGCACGCCGGCAACCTGTTGCTGCGCGCCGATGGTGGGCTGCACCTGATCGACTGGGACGACATGGTGCTGGCGCCGCGCGAGCGGGATCTGATGTTTGTCGGCGCAGGCGTGGGAGGGCGCTGGGGACGCGATGACCCGCCTCTGTTCCGCGAAGGCTATGGCGCGGTGGTGTTGGATCCGGTCCGGCTGGCGTACTACCGCCACTGGCGGATCCTGCACGACCTGCAGGAGTTCCACGACCTGCTGCTGGAGCCGGGTGCGGCCTCGCGTCCGCCCAGCCAGCGCCGCCAGGCGTTGCGTTTCATGGAGGAGCAGTTCGCGCCGGGCAACGTGATCGATGCGGCTGCCCGCAGTTGGGCTGCCGTGGCGTAGCGCGGGTCGTCGACCGTGCTTACTCGCCCGGCTTGGCGCCGGCCGTGGCGGCTTCGGATGCCGCGCGCCGCACCAGTACCGCCTCGCGGTGCGCGATGTAGGCATTGGCGGCAAGAATGATGCCCGCCCCGATGACGGTCCAGCGGTCCAGCGTTTCATTGAACAGCAGCCAGCCCAGCAGGCTGACCAGCGGCAGCTGCATGAAGCTGATCGGGGTCAGCGCCGACACTTCGCCCAACCGCAACGCGCGGGTCCACAACAGCTGGCCCAACGTGCCCAGCACGCCGGTAGCGGCCAGCCAGGTCCACGCAACGCCGCTGGGCCAGACCCAGCCGAACAGGGCAGGCACCAGCGACAGCGGTACCCAGAACACGTAGGTGTAGAACACCACGGTATCGGCCCCGTCCACGCGGGTCAGCTGCTTGATCTGGATGGCGACCAGCGAACTGAGCACGGCGGCCAGCACCGCCACCAGCACGCCCGGGCTGAAGGTGGCGGCGCCGGGGCGAACGATGATCAGGACCCCGATGAAGCCACAGACCACGGCCGCCCAACGGCGCGCGCGTACCTTCTCGCCAAGGAACAGCACGGCTGCGATGGTGACGAACAGGGGCGTGGAGTACGACAGCGAGATCGCCTGCGACATCGGCAGGTGGCCGATGGCCCAGAACGCACAGAGCATCGAGGCCAGCCCGATCAGGCTGCGCACGAAATAGCGGGGCAACTGTGTCGTGCGGAACGGCGAGCTGCCCGGGCGCAACAGGAACGGCAGCAGCGCCAGCAGGCCGAACGCGTTGCGGAAGAACGCCACTTCCTGGGTGGGCACGTAGCGGGTGGCATAGCGGATCGCCACGGCCATCAACCCGAAGGCCAGGGTACTGCCCAGCATCAGCAGCGCCGCACGCATCGGTGTCGGCGCGGGAAGGGCAAGCTGGACGGTCACCACTGTGCGCCGATCAGGCGCGGCTCCGGTTCGATGGGAACGCCGAATTTCTCCAGCACCGAGGCGGAAATGCGCCGCGCCAGCGCGAGCAGTTCGGCACCGGTGGCATTGCCGTGGTTGACCAGCACCAAGGCATGCTGGGGCGCCACGCCGGCATCGCCTTCGCGGAAGCCCTTCCAGCCGCAGGCTTCGATCATCCAGGCGGCCGAGAGCTTGCGCCGGTCGTCCTGGTCGGCCGGGTACACCGGCAGGCCGGGGAAGTGCTGCAGCAGCACCTCTACCTGTTCCAGCGGCAGCACCGGGTTCTTGAAGAAGCTGCCGGCATTGCCCAGCACATCCGGGTCGGGCAGCTTGCGCCGGCGGATGGCGATCACCGCATTGGCCACGTCGGCGGCCACCGGCAGCTCCACGCCCATCGCCTGCATTTCCTCGGCAATGCCTGCATAGCCCAGGCGCAGGGCATGCAACAGGGGCAGGCGCAGTTCGATGGCGCTGATCAGGTAGCGGTCCGCATCGTGCTTGAAGACGCTGTCGCGATAGCTGAAGGCGCACGCGTCGGCGTCCAGCCGTACCCATTCGTTGTTCTGGCGGTCCCAGGCTTCCACCGCCTGGATGAACTCATCGACCTGCACGCCATAGGCGCCGATGTTCTGGATCGGGGCCGCACCGGCTGTGCCCGGGATCAGCGCCAGGTTTTCCAGCCCGGACAGGCCGTTCTGCAGCGACCACATCACCAGCCCATGCCAGTTCACGCCGGCGCCGGCACGCACCACGGTGTGGTCGGCGCGGTGTTCCAGCACTTCGATCGAGCGGTTGGCGAATACCAGTACGGTGCCGGGCACGTCGTCGGCGATCAGCACGTTGCTGCCGCTGCCCAGTACCAGCAGCGGGTGGCCGGCGACCTGGGGCAGGGCCAGCACATCGGGCAGCAGGGCAGCGTCGTGCAGCTCCAGCAACTGCTCGGCCACCGCGTCGACGTGGAAGGTGTTGAGAGCCTTCAGCGAGGCGTTTTCGGTCAGTGACCAGGCAGGCATTGCAGTACTCATAGGGGGGCCACCGCGCCACGGCTCGGTGCTTCGCGGCGTCGGCGGATCGCCTCCACGCAGTCGTGCACCAGCGCCGGGCCGCGGAAGATCAGGCCGCTGTAGCACTGCACCAGCGCGGCGCCAGCAGCCATCTTGGCCACGGCATCGGCACCGGACAGGATGCCGCCGACGCCGATCAACGGGGTGGATTCGGGCAGGCGCGCGCGCAGGCGGCGCAGCACCAGGGTGGACTGGCCCAGCAGCGGCGCGCCGGACAGGCCGCCGGCTTCGCTGGCATGCCGGTCGGCGGCAACCGAACTGCGGTCAATGGTGGTGTTGGTGGCGATCACTCCGTCCACCTTCAATTCGCCCAGCACGCGCGCTGCGGCATCGATGTCGCGGTCGCTCAGGTCCGGGGCGACCTTGACCAGCATCGGAACGCGCTTGCCATGCTTGGCCGCCAGCGCTTCCTGGCTTTCGCGCAGCTGCGAAACCAGCTGGCGCAGCGCGGTTTCTTCCTGCAGTTCACGCAGGCCGGCGGTGTTGGGCGAAGAGATGTTGACGGTGATGTAATCGGCCAGCGGATACACCTTCTGCAGGCAGTGCTGGTAATCGTCGAACGCCTGCTCGTTGGGAGTGTCCTTGTTCTTGCCGATGTTGATGCCAAGCAGGCCGCTGCGGCGCTGCGCGCGTTCAACATTGCGCACCAGTGCATCGACGCCGAGGTTGTTGAAGCCCATGCGGTTGATGATCGCCTGGTGGGCGGGCAGCCGGAACAGGCGCGGCTTGGGATTGCCTTCCTGCGGACGCGGCGTGATGGTGCCGATCTCCACGAACCCGAAGCCCAGCGCGAACAGCGCGTCGATGTGCTCGCCGTTCTTGTCCAGGCCGGCGCCCAGACCGACCGGGTTGGGGAAGTTCAGCCCGAACACGTTGGTCGGCAACGGGGCCGGGCGGCGTGCCAGCAGCGGCGTGGTGCCGGTACGGTAGGCGAGGTCCAGCGCACTCAGGCCCAGGCCATGGGCGCGTTCGGCGTCCAGGGAAAACAGGAAGGGTCGGGCAAGCGAGTACATGGCGTCCAGTCAGTCCAGCGTGCCGATGAAGGCACGGGTTTGGTATTCAAAAGCGATTTTGCCATCGACCGCGTGCGCATCGAACAGCTGCTGCAGCGCCTCCAGCATGGGGGCGTGGCGCGGGTGGCCCGGCGGCGGGGCATAGGATGACGACAGCAGGCGGCCGCGCAGGCTGTCGGCATCCATGTACTGCGCGTTCGGGAACCGGGCGGTGCCGCGCAGGCCCGGGCCGAACCACGCGCGCATGGCATCGTCGTCCTGGTAGCGCTCGGCCACCTGGGTGTAATCGGTGCCGAACTCCAGCAGCAGTTGTTCGTAGCCGACCAGGAACGGCGACGCGTCGAGCAGGCGCGAGTTCCAGAACACCAGCGCAAGACCCTGCGGGTGCAGGATGCGCTTCCATTCCGTGCGCACCGCATCGGTGTCGAACCAGTGGAAGGCCTGCGCCGCTGCGACCAGGCCGACGCTGTCGTCGGCCAGCGTGGTGGCTTCGGCGGTGCCGTCCACCAGCTTCAGGCGCAGGTACTCGGCGGCCAGCAACTTCTCGGCCGCCTCGCGCATCGGCGCGTTGGGTTCCACCGCGATCACCGGATGCCCGGTGGCCAGGAACAGGCGTGTGGAGATGCCGGTGCCGGCGCCGATGTCGGCGACAAGGGTTTCGGTGGGTACGCCCATCTCGCCGTGCACCCAGTCCAGCAGTGCCGGTGGGTAGTCGGGGCGGTAGCGGACGTAGTCCGCCACGCGGTTGCTGAAACGTCCGGTTGCGTCCGATCCGCTCATGGGCACCTCACGATTGCAGGGAAACGAACCAGGCCAGCCCGCCGAAGAACAGCACGATGGCCAGCAGCGCCAACAGGCTGCCGATCACCACCACCCAGCCCATGATCAGGCCGGCCAATGCCAGGCCATCGCCTTCCAGTTCCAGTGGGCGGCGGCGGATTTCGGCGCGGGCCATGTGCCCGGTGACGATGGCGACCACGCTGCCCAGGAAGGGAAGGGCGGTCCAGCCGAGGATGCCGGCGATCAGGCTGATCAGGGCCATGGCGCTGGTTTGGCGGGGCGGGAGGCTCATGCGGCTCCTGGGGGAAGGTGGGACAAGGGAATCATAGGGCCAGCGACGGGTTTATCCCATCAGGACCTGGCCGCCATCGACATTCTAGGTATGCCCGGTGATCCAGCGCGCCATCGGCGAGCACAGGAACAGGGCGGCATCGGCGATTTCCTGCGGCTGCCCGAAGCGGCCGAACGGGATCCTGGCCAGGGTGCCGTGGTAGAGGTCGGGGTCCTGCTCGCGCCGGCGTGCCCACAGCCCGTCCTCGAACTCGATCGAGCCCGGGGCAATGGCGTTCACCCGGATCCGGTGCGGGGCCAGCGCCAGCGCCTGCGAGGTGGTGTAGTGCATCAGTGCGGCCTTGGCGGCGCCATACGGGGCGGCGCCGGGACGCGGCTGCTGGGCGGCGATCGAGGCCAGGTTGAGGATGCAGGCCTCGGCCGACTGCTTCAGCCAGGGCAGGGCGAGGCGGGAGGCACGCACCGCCGACATCAGGTCGACGCCGAGGCTGGCTTCCCAGCCGGCTTCATCGTCGGTCATGCCGTAGCCGGTGGCGTTGTTGATCAGCACATCGATACCGCCGAGGGCATCGGCGGCACTGGCCAGCCAGTGCTCGATATCGGCCAGGCGCGAAAGATCGGCCACCGCGGTGTGCAGCAACAGTCCCTGGGCAGCGGCGTCATCGCGCAGTGCGGCCAGGCCGGGTTCGCCGCGGGCGCACACCGAGACACGGGCACCGGCAGCGGCAAAGGCCAGCGCCATCGCGCGGCCGATGCCTTTGCTGCCACCGGCCACCAGTACACGGCGGCCGGTGTAATCCAGGCTGGGGCATTCAACCATCACAGGTCGAACTTGATGCCCTGGGCCAGCGGCAGCGAATCGGAGTAGTTGATGGTGTTGGTCTGGCGGCGCATGTAGACCTTCCATGCATCCGAACCGGACTCACGGCCGCCGCCGGTGTCCTTCTCGCCGCCGAACGCGCCGCCGATTTCCGCACCGGAGGTGCCGATGTTGACGTTGGCAATGCCGCAGTCCGAACCGGCTGCCGACAGGAAACGCTCGGCCACCTTCAGGTTCTGGGTGAAGATCGACGAAGACAGGCCCTGCGGCACGCCGTTCTGCATGTCGATGGCTTCGTCCAGGGTGCTGTACTTCATCACGTACAGGATCGGCGCGAAGGTTTCGTGCTGCACCACTTCGTCGCTGTTCTTCAGCCCGGTGACAATGGCCGGCAGCACGAAGTTGCCGGCGCGGTCGATGCGGGTACCGCCGGTTTCGATGGTGCCGCCGCTGGCCTTGGCCTTTTCGATCGAGGCCAGGAACTGCTGCACGGCGCTGTCGCTGTTGAGCGGGCCCATCAGGTTGGCCGCATCGGTCGGATCGCCGATCTTGCCCTCCACCTGCTTGTACGCCTTGACCAGCGTGGCCAGCACGTTGTCGTAGATCGATTCGTGCACGATCAGGCGGCGCGTGGTGGTGCAGCGCTGGCCGGCAGTGCCGACCGCACCGAATACGATGCCCGGGATGGCCAGCTTCAGGTCCGCGCTCTCATCCAGGATGATGGCGTTGTTGCCGCCCAGTTCCAGCAGGCAGCGGCCCAGGCGGTGGGCAACCTTTTCGGCGACCTGGCGGCCGACCTGGGTCGAACCGGTGAAGCTGATCAGCGGCACGCGCTTGTCGGCCACCAGCTTCTGCGACAGCTCGGTGCCGGCGTCGTTGACCAGGAAGAAGATGTCCGGGAAGCCGGCGCCACGCAGCGCTTCGTTGCAGATGCGCATGGACGCGATGGCGGTCAGCGGCGTCTTGTTGGACGGCTTCCACAGGCACACATCACCGCAGATCGCGGCCAGGAACGAGTTCCATGCCCACACGGCGACCGGGAAGTTGAACGCGCTGATGATGCCGACCAGGCCCAGCGGCTGGTACTGCTCGTACATGCGGTGGCCGGGGCGCTCGGAATGCATGGTGTAGCCGTACAGCATGCGGCTCTGGCCCACGGCGAAGTCGGCGATGTCGATCATCTCCTGCACTTCACCGTCGCCTTCCGGCTTGCTCTTGCCCATTTCCAGCGCAACCAGCGAACCCAGCGCATCCTTGTTGGCGCGCAGCGCTTCGCCGCACAGGCGAACGGCTTCGCCACGGCGCGGGGCCGGGGTAGTGCGCCACACCTTGAAGGCTTCCTGGGCACGGGCCACGATGGTTTCGTAGTCGGCGTCGGTGGTGGCGTGCACCTGGGCGATGGCCTCGCCGGTGGTCGGGTTGACCGAGGTGATCACGCCCGCGCTGGTGGCCGACGACCACTCGCCGTTGCCGAGGTAGGTGCCAGCATTGGTCGCGTCGAGGCCGAGCGCCTTGAGCAGGTCAGAGGACATGCAAACTCCTGTTGCGGATCGAAAAGGGCGCAGCCGCTGGCAGGGTGGGGGGTGCGGCGTGCAGACCCGCCATTCTATCAGGAGCGCTCAGCCGGCATTGCCGCAGCGCCACACGGCGCCGCCCGCCCGGTCGCGGCGGCCGCTAGAATGGACACCATTGTTCGCCCCCCAGGAATCTGAATGAACGTTACCGTTGCAGAAGGCGTGGTCGTCGGGAACCGTCTCCCGTTCGTGCTGTTTGGCGGCCTGAATGTGCTCGAAGACCTCGATTCGACCCTGCACGCGGCCGAACACTTCACCAAGGTCACCGCCAAGCTGGGCATCCCGTACGTGTTCAAGGCCTCGTTCGACAAGGCCAACCGCTCTTCGATCCATTCCTACCGTGGCGTGGGCCTGGACGAAGGGCTGCGCATCTTCGAGGAAGTGAAGCGCCAGCTCGGCGTGCCGGTGATCACCGACGTCCACGAAGTGGCCCAGGCAGCGCCGGTAGCCGAAGTGGTCGACGTGCTGCAGATTCCGGCGTTCCTGGCCCGCCAGACCGACCTGGTGGTGGCCATCGCCCAGACCGGCCGTGCCGTGAACATCAAGAAGCCGCAGTTCCTCAGCCCCACGCAGATCAAGCACATCGTGTCCAAGATCCGCGAAGCGGGCAACGAGAACATCATCCTGTGCGAACGCGGTTCGCAGTTCGGCTACGACAACCTGGTCGTGGACATGCTCGGCTTCCGCGAGATGATCGAATCCACCGGTGGCTTGCCGGCGATCTTCGACGTCACCCACAGCCTGCAGCGCCGCGATGCCGGAAGCGAAGCGTCCGGTGGCCGCCGCCGCCAGGTGGCCGAACTGGCCCGTTCCGGCATGGCGCTGGGCCTGGCCGGCCTGTTCCTGGAGGCGCACCGCGACCCGGACCATGCCCGCTGCGACGGCCCCAGCGCGCTGCCGCTGAGCGCGCTGGAACCCTTCCTGGCCCAGATCAAGGCCGTGGACGAGCTGGTCAAGGGCTTCGCGGAGCTGGAAATCCGCTGATCCGGGCGTACCCGTGCGGCGCCATCGGCCTTGGTCCTGTCGCTGAATACCGGTATCCTTCACCGCTGCATGCACGCAAGGTGCATGCAGCCTGCAGCCAGGCTGCACGCCTGGCCGGCACATGGCCCCGTAGCTCAGCTGGATAGAGCGTCCCCCTCCTAAGGGGAAGGTCGCCCGTTCGAATCGGGCCGGGGTCACCAAAATCAATGAGTTACGGCTATCTTGGCATTCGACGGTTGCCATATTGATGCCTATTCAGGCTCGAGTTTGGCACAGTTAGCACACCTAAAGCTCGGTTTGCTCTGGCAGCCATGGGACCGCTTTTGCGAGTCCATCGCCTTGCCCGTCGGTCTGGGCAACGAGTACGCTCCGATTGCCTAGGAGCCCGCCCATCATGGACGTGCATGGCCCAAGGACGGAACCGTATGACCATTTTTCAGTTGGTTAAGATCGCTCTAGACACGCTTTATGCGGAAGTGGTGCAAGCTTACGGATCCGACGCAGATGCCAAGATCACCGACCGCATCGCTTACCTGTCCAAGAGCTACGTGTCGCTTAGTAGTTCCGATCGCGAACCGGTCAACTACAAGGATCCAGCCACACGTTTTGCGTACGTCTACAAGTACGTGGCGTCCCACGGCGACTATGTGGTGCAGGTGCTCAATGCCCTTCGTCAAAAGGTTTCGCCGATCTTCAATTCGGATACGGTGCGGGTATCCTGTGTTGGCGGAGGGCCGGGTAGCGACATCATCGGATTGCTCAAGTATCTCGACGATCACCAAGACACAGAGAAGGTTAAGAAGATTGTCTGTTATCTGCTCGACCGGGAGCAAGCCTGGGCCGACACTTGGACCGAGCTCGATGAATCCTTGAATTCCAACATGCAATTCAATGTGCATTTTCAGCCACTCGATGTCACCAACCCTGACTCATGGGCGCAGCAGAAAAAGTTTCTTCAGGCTGACCTATTCACTATGAGCTACTTCGTTTCGGAGGTCATGGCACTCGATGATGGCATGGTCTCAGAGTTCTGGCAGACTGTTTTTCACGAAGCGAAGTCGGGAGCACTCTTCCTCTACGATGACAACGGCCACGACGATTTCAATGGTTATTTCGATAGCCAGTGGAAAAAGGCAGGGCTGGAATGCATCGTTGCGAAGACGAACGAGCCTACTTGGCCGAGCTATGACGAGCAAAAATCTGATCTCGGCAACTATCTCACCAAGTTTGGGCAGCAGCCGAAGCTCAAAACTTCCCTTACCTACCGCGTGTTACGTAAACCTTGAACAGCGACTTGTTCTCGTCCAATCGATCGTTTGAGCGTCTCCCTATGCGGGATGCTGATGTGTTCCTGCTCCGCGATCTGAAGCTTCCGAAGGGCAATGACGAACTGCTGAGCGAGTTGATTGAACAGACCCCTTGGAGATCGGAGGAGGTCACCGTCTGGGGCAGGAAATACTTGCAGCCTCGCTTGATTTCTTGGCATGGAGATCCGGGCCGCTCCTACTCGTACTCCGGCATATCGGTCCAACCGGCGCCTTGGTCAAGCACCCTGACCGAATTGCGGCGTGTGGTAGAGATGGTGTGCGGCGAGGCTTTTAACAGCGTTCTATTGAATTTCTACCGTGACGAGCGGGACAGCATGGGCCTCCACAGCGACGACGAGCCCGAACTCGGCCCTCGCCCCGTTATTGCTTCTCTAAGCTTGGGCGAGGCGAGAACGTTTACCTTCAAACACAGGAAACTTGTAGACCATCCGTTAGTGAAGATTCCGCTCGAGTCAGGTAGCTTGTTGCTCATGAAGGGCGATACACAGAGGAATTGGAAGCATGGAATCTCCAAGTCCTCGAAGCCGCTCGGTCGCCGCGTCAATCTCACGTTTCGGCAGATTCGCTAACTTGGTGGTGATGGAGCTGGCTTGAGCTGGGAGTCTAATGTCGCGATATGGCAACAGCGCGTTTGACTCAGATGTTGGAGCGTCCTTGATACACCTGCCTCGACTCAAAAGGGGATGTCGTCATCCTCGAATGCCCCGATTTTCGGAGGGGGGGCAGGTTTGAACTTCTTAAGAGCCTCTTCGACCGGGGAAACCCATTCCTCTTCGTCAAGGAATTGCAGTGTGACCCATGCGTTCTCATAGCGCTGATCCCCTTTTGCAAGTTCGGTTTTGCAATGATTAATCAAATTGGTTGGAGGCTTAGGGGCGAGCGCGGGCAGGTGGATGAGGAACGACTTGAACACATAATCTTGCTTCTTTCTTGAGACGGACCTAAGCGATGCTACCAGGGTCCTGAGTAATTCCGCCTTGAGGCTGAAGTGGCTGAGGAAGGAGGTGGCCCAAGTCGCTAGCCCGCCGCCTTCGAACCGGTTTGTTACCGTATTGAACATGCCCTCTGCGGCACTTTTTACTATGCGATTCTCCGAGCGTAGTCTCGCGGCTTCGGATATCTCAAGCCATTGCGGGCCCTCTAATAGGCGAAATACTGTCTTGAGCTCCCCGTCGGAGTTGCTCGTAAGTAGTGTCCGGCTTAAGACCTCAAAAAACCGCTTTGAATCGTCCTCGTTCAGTGATTTGAGGCATGCTTGAAAGAATTCACTGCGCTGGCCCAAGATGCTGTCGCTCACTTCCTCGAACATTGCTATTAAGGTGTCAAGGCGCTTGTTTTGAGGGACTTGTTCCAGAAGGATCGCCGCATATCTTTCGTTCTCCACAAAATTGATGTCATTAATTCTCTCGATGATCAAATCGATAGAGAAAGCATCCTTTGAGTGGCCAATGATCCGAAGAAGGTAGTCCACAAAAAGAAGGATTGCATCGCAATCTAATTTCGAGTCGACGGTTCTTTCGTGGCTTCGAGGATTTCTGATCGCTTGGTACAATCCCCTCGATAGCTGTTCCACGCCGGCCTGGATGTTCTTCTCCGACTCCGTAACCAGTCGATTGAGCTTGACCTTAGGGTCTTTTGTTCCTAGCGCTGCGCCTACGAGCGCTACTCCGTCGCTCTGCAGTCCTGACTTGAGCCGAAGTACATCACTGAAGTGATGCATTGCGTCCAATATCGCATTCGCCCAGGCTTCAGACTCATAGCTTTTTCGCACAGACGACCAAAGCTGTTCGCTAACCTCGCTAGAAGGGTTCATGGTCATTACGCCAAGACGTGGTGGTGTCGGCTGTGAGTGTTGCGCGAGCATTCCCATGCGTCAATATCGGAGCTTAGCTGCACAAGCTAGAAAGCCCTCTGTGCACCCCCGTGGACTCTATGGGGCCGCGTTATTTGAGCCATCAGGCGGTTTGGCCGCCCAAAGAGCCTGGCGTTAGAGCCTCAGCTGGTTCACAGCATCTGCGTCCCCCTCTGGGGTGAGATGCGCGTAGTACTTCTCAGTAGTGGAATAGTCCGCATCTCCCGCTAGCAGCTGGACCCGGCGCAGGGGCGCTCCTCGCATCACCAGATGTGCGCAGAAAGTATGGCGTAGGCGATGTAGGCGTCCGCCAATCTGGGCGCTCTCGGCATCTCTCTGAAACCAACCTGAAACCGTGTCCTTGTGAACGGACACCAAGGGGGTCGGGTAGGTGCCGCATCGGCCACCTCGCGTAGCGGTTGAGTGGAATTTCTCTCCATTTGCCGGACTTGGTCCGACCGGCGCCAGTTTCGTCTGGGTCGCTTTCGACGAAGAGGCGTCCTCTGACGACTGACGCTTTCTCTAGTCCGATGATTTCTCCGCGCCTCAGCCCTGTGTGGGCCATGAACATCCACAGCGGCGTGGGAACCGGGTTGGCCCTTTACAATCTGCGCATTGCAGAACGGTCGTAAAACTTAACCGCTACCCTCTGTACGCCGCGCGGGGCCTTTATTACCTTTAGCGGATTGACGTCCAGCTCCTTTCACTCAGCGCCAGCAAGCTGCCGGTCCTGACACCGAGGGGTTCGGACGCCAAGCCTTTCTGGCGGTGGCTGCAGACCGTCCCATCGTGGCCGCGCGCTGCAGCGAGCCATTCACCGTCAGCCAAGTGCAGCCGGTGGCGGGCGGATGGGAGTTTGGATGGATCAGCGTCAGCGGCGGGCCGGGCGCGGTAATCGGAGACACGATTGAAGTGTTCGTCTTCGACCGCCCGCCTGAGCGGTCTGGCCTTGGCTTCGGCTTGCAGATTTTCGGTGCCGACGGACGGGTCGTTTTCGAGTCCCAGAACAAGTACATGAAGGTGGTGGACGCGCGGACCCTGGAAGGTGCCACGCCGACGGCGAACGTCAACTTGGGTCCGGGGAGTTGCGCGCAGATCATCACCGTTCCCGGCTTCCGATGGACGGGCATTCAGGCTTCCCCCACCGCCGACTGGCAATGGGCTTGCTTCGCAGGCGTCCTCACCTCCAACGCGAGCGGCTACACGGTGGCGCGGGGAACCACGGGGGAGGGCACATACGCCTTCTTCGGCATGCCGGCGCCGCGAGCCGAGAGCGCCCGTATGCACATTATGACCGTAGACGTAACCGGATACTGACCGGAGATACACGATGGCCCTTTTGAGCTAAAACACTTCCTTCGGCACCCGCTTCGAAGCGATCGCGCCGCGCATAGCCATAGACTGGAACCCCTACACGAACGATGGGCCGGTCACGCTCCACTTTGAGCGGCTGACCACCCAAGTGGACGGCACGGTGCTGGCGAGGACGTTCCTCGGCGTCCTGCCGGCCACGATCAGCGACCTGCTGGCCAACACATACACCAATTCCCACCCGGTGACGGGTGAGGAAAGCATTGAGCAGGGTTGGAAATTGATGGCGATGATCAAGGCGGCGACGGATGCCGTTTATGAGGCCTCGAGGCACTCGGCTTCGCAATAGCAATCAGCGTGGCCATTTTCCGGCTAGTACTCAGTACACGGCTGATACCTTGGTTCTTGATAGATCTACCGTCTCGTCCAAGTGGCGGACTTCTGGTCCGATCCGACATACTCAGCCACGTCCGGATCGGCGACGGATCTCACGACCAAGGAGCAAGTCATGTCATCATTTCCTTCAAGAGCGGTTGAGATATGGAAATCATCCCAGGCGGTAGGTATTAGTCCCATAGCTGGGGTATTTTCCTTTGAAGTATTCCACACGGTGATGGTTTCGCAGACTTTGCAGTTCTTGGCTGAGGTTGCTGTTTCGCCTCCACCCGGGGTTGGCGAGATTTCTTCAGCATTCTTGAAGGGTATGCGGTACGTCGATGCTGCCAAGCCTACGCTCCTGTTCTGGAAGGAATTTCGGAATTCGGAGGACTTGTTTTCGTACGACCCGGAGAAGCTGTCTGAAGCAATTCGCCAGATGGAAATTCACACTGACATAAATCTCACCTTCGGTCGCGTCACCTATCTCGCCGATGTTGGGCGAGGTCCAGAACTGCCACTTTGGATTCTTTCTAGGCTTCCATTTGGAAGGGGGTTCGCGTTCGAGATTGAGGAGCGCGGAGCCGCTTGCACCTCCTTGGGCTGTGGAGATTTCCAGCTCACAGACGCGGCAAGGGTTGCGCAGCAACATTACTCGACGGGCATGTCCCTGCTCGCGGGAGAAGACGCAGTGTCCGGCCTAGTTGATGCGGCTTTTATGCAGTTCTATCTTGCGACGGAGGCGATCTTAGGGAGCCATGAAAGAGTTGACGCTCTGAATAAGGGGGCGCAGCTGTTCGGTGGCGCGTTTGACGATAACCTTAGGTGCATCGTGGCTCACCTGTACATCGCGCGACATCGTTTTTTTGGCCACGCGCACCCTAAGTTTCTTAGAGGAATACTCGATGCCGACGCTGCATTTGACATCGCGAAGCAGGCTCTTGTGGCTAGGTGGTGTGCAAGGCGACTTTTGGAGCTTGAGCTTAGACGACCGTTGGTTAAGCGAGAAATGAGGCTCTACTCTGGGCCTCAGCAGTCCGTTGCCTTCTTCGGTGATGCAAGTTCACTGGAGTCGGAGTTTGAGCTCCCGCGCTGACATCCATCCTGACCCGCCGTTGATGATGCCCGTCTGGCGAGCGGGACAATAACAATAAGCAGTGTGCGCAGGACACTCTCTGTTTGTGATGCAGCCACATGACTGGGGCTAGCTGCAAGACGCGCGATATGCTGGGTCGAGAATCATTCTTGTCGATGGGGTGAGGCGAAGGCATCGAGCAAGGCGTCCCTGTTGTTGCGCGGCGAGTTGACGGCTCGGCTGACCCGGTATTCCTCCATCGCCGGCTCGCTGGCCAGCAGCATCGCCATTGCGCGGTCGGTGTCGGCCTGCATCCACTCCTCGGCCTCGCCGGGCGCCAGCCAAACCGGCATGCGGTCGTGGATATCCCCTGATACTCCGCTGCTGGCGCTGCTGGCGCCGGTGATGACGGTGAAGGTTCCCAGGTTATTCTCGCCGAGCAGCTTGCTGGCGTCCTCCCAGAGGCCGGCCGTCCACAGCGGCGTGGCCGCATGGATGAACCACGGGTCCTTCTTCTTGTCGTCAGGGTTGAGGGACCGCTCGTAGTAGCCGGCCATCGGAATCAGGCAGCGCCGGGCCTTGAACGCGCTGCGAAACGCCGGCTTGGTGGCAACGGTCTCGATTTGGGCATTGATGGTGGAACCCTGCAGGCTCTTCGCCTTTGCCCAGAAGGGAGCTTGCCCCAGGCCAGCCGCTGCACCTGCAGGCCGTCGCCGCGGTCAAGCACCACGGAGGCGCGCTGAGTCGGGGCCAGGTTGTAGCTGGCCGGGAGGGACAGGAGGTCGCCCACCAGCTGGGGGAAGCCTAGGCTGGCCGCGTCTTGGATCGGGGTCTAGACGAATCGGCCGCACATGGCTCGAGCCTACCGCTGGACGGGGTAGGCGGAGCGTGTAGAGCTACACTGCAGTCTGCCACCTGCAGGACTCAGTGATGAGTAAGACGAATAAGGGCACCACCGAAATCGGCTTCTGCAACCGAAACGGCCAGGAGACGGTCCGCGCTACCGGCGTGCCGGGCACGGACCACCTCCAATACGTGTACGTGCTCCAGTGCAAGCGCGAGCTTTGTGGGGAGATTTATGGTGCGAATGGAAGTGACATCCACCAGCGCAAATGCCCCGTCTGCCAAGGTGGCCGGCCGGGCCTGCCCTTCACCGTAGACTAGGCAGCCGAGCACACCCGTCGCTGTACTGCGGCGCAACCTCCCGGCCGTTCGCCTTACGAAGGTCGGGTGCTAGAGTCGCGCCCATCGGGCGCGATATTGGGGAGGGGGCATGGGAAAACTGCACACGCTCGTTTACGCAAGCCAAGTTGCGCTTGGGGTGACCCTTCGCCAGATCGATGAACTGGCGCAGAGTGCCGCTGCTCATAACGCGATTTCAGGTGTCACTGGCGTATTGCTTACCGACGGAAGCCGGTTCCTTCAATATATCGAAGGCTTGGAGACGGGGGCGCGGCCGCGTACGCCCGCATCACGTTCGCTCGCAGCCACACGGATATCGTCGAGCTCGGGCGAAGCACCGGCGGGCCGCGGCGGTTCCCGTACTGGCCGATGCGATGGTTCCTATTGGAGCCAGAGGATCTGCGGATCGCACGGGTCAGCGATTGGCTTGGGCTGGCGTACCGGGAGGAGGCGACGATGTTCCACGTCCCCACCGGCATCGAGCGTGTCACCGCGCTGGTGAACCCCTTCGTGGGAACGGACCTGCCCGGGGAGAGGGCCAGCTGGTGGCTGTCGTTTTGAGGTGGAGGTGAGGCGGCCGTCTCAGCCTCTGAGCGGACCGAGGGATATCGTGCGCGCATGGACAATTACGAAACCTTCAGCGATCCCGAACCGGCCGCCCGCCCGGACCCCACGAAGTTAGAACCGACGTTCGGGCACCTGTCCCTGCCGGACACCCGCGCCCAAGAAGAGCAACAGGCGGCGTCCATCAGAGAGTCAGCCAGGCGAAAGGGCAAGGGCCGCGGCAGGTGGTGGGAGAAGGGCTGATCGTCGCGCACGTGGGGCTACAGTCGCCGGCGTCGGCATGAGCGCTCAGAGGCCGTCGGGATCGCTGAGAGGCAGCTCAAGGGTATCGCCCTTCTTCGGTAGAACCTGATCGACCATCTTCACGTAACGCTGCCAGCCATGCCCGCTCGCGATTGCCAGGCGTTGGAACATGATCAAGGAATGTAGGTGCTGCGCCAGCAACGGGTGGCCGACGTCGTCCGAGAGCCATTGATGAAGCTTGTGCGGGCGCGTACCGCTGTCGTTCTTGGGCGTGCGCAGTTCGAGCTCTTTGAGCACTCCGGTGCCTAGGCGGTCATACACCAAGTCACGCGTGTAATGGGCGACCACGCTGAACCTGTTTTTCTTCATTCCCGGCCAAGGCCACCCCTTGAGCTTGTAGATGTTCTCGTAGAACTCGTCCGGGAAGCGCTTCGTCCAAGCAGCTAGCTCTTTCCGAAGGACGATATCCAAGTACTGCTGCAACGCGTCTCTGGGGCGGACTTCCTGATAGCCCGTCGCCTCATCGACGAGGGCGATGATTCCGACTTGTGACAGAGCCCGGACGAGGACTTCCGCTTGTTGAGCCACCACGAGCTGAGACGTGGTAAGCGCCTTGGCCTCCCGAGCACGCAGATAGATGTCGCAAACAGATGGAAGGGCTTCTGCTCGGAATGCCTCCGAGACGACACCCTTCGTGCTGCGCACTTCGGTCCCGGTCAAAATCTCCTTCAAGTCATTGTTTATGAAGGGGTGTAGCGTTGCGGCTTCCAGAAAAACGGGTAATTCGGTCCCGGTGTATTTCCGCCCCCGCCACGGCCTGTTTAGGGCCTTCATGATTCCCCGAGTGCTGATGTAACGATATCCGTCCTCTAGCACGTAACAGGGGATCGATACTCCCGCGATCGTGAGGGTGCCTTCATGTGTGGCCTTCCTAGCCACACCCCAGCGCGCCTCTGCTGCCTTCTTCGCAATTTCTGAGCGCTTGCTGCCGGAGAGGGCCGTAGCTCTTGCGCGCCCGCCAGCGGATTGGGGAGTGTCATTCGGGGCGTTGTCGTTCATTGCAAGCACCTCGGGTGGAAATGCTTGCAATATGCATCAGCAAGCATCCCGACGCAACATGCGTGCGTCAGCCCGATCCCGCCACCGAGCCACCGACCCCAAAGTGACCCCACTCCGGAGTTAAACGACTGATTTCGCAGGGACGCAGATGATCGCGACGATCGGCTTAGTCGTTGTTTTTGTTGATCTTGCGCGACCTTGACATGGTGGTGGTCGGGCAGCCTGTCCGTCAGTCACAATTGGTTCTCGGTCACAGGAGCTGCTATGGAAGGCGAGATCGCAAATTGGAAGATCATGGACTGGCTCCAAGCCGGGGTGCATGTGATTGGTTTGGTCGGCGGCGTCGCCGGTGGATGCTTGTTCCTTACGCGGAAAATGCGTCGTTTTGCCAAGGTCAAATACCCGCCGCAGGGCGAAGCGGGGCCTAACTTGCTTGCTCCTGGGGTCGTTCAAATCAAGCAGGGGCAACACGTTGCATTGAGCGCGGTCGTCCCGGACGACACCACCTTGGTGGTTGTACTTCAGGGAGAGCCAGCGCTCGCGCCTCCGGAGGGACCGCTGGCGATCCCGCTCGCTGCAAGTATCGGCGGCGCATGGTTCTACTCCGTGGCTCCTGGCCCCCTCAACTGGAGAGGCAACCGCTACAGTCCCGGAGCCGCGGGAAGCGGTCCAGTGCAGACGTTCACGGCAAGAGGCGGCCCGGCCGAGCTCGACATGCACTTCGGGCGGCCCGGTTCAGTCACCCTCGCGGTGTATGAGAAAGGCGATGCGTCACCGACGTGGACGAAGCAAATCCGCGTGCTGCCGGAAGCCTAACTGGATGGCAATCTCGCTCCGAAATCACCTTTATGGGATGTCATTTCTCGGACAAGACGGATGAAGGTAAATCCAGGTTGCGGAGCGGATGCGATATCCATGTGTTTGATTTAGAAGAAATGGTCGTGAGCTTCCCAAGCTATTGCGCAGTTGCCGGTATGGGCGCGAAGTTTGGCCGGCTTATCACATGGCACAGGGAAGGTCGCATCCCTTGGTGCATACAGGGGCGTCGCCCCGCTCCTAAAGGGGAAGGTCGCCCGTTCGAATCGGGCCGGGGTCACCAACATCTTGTGCAGGACACTTCCTGCACGCTTCCCTCGCCGTCCATTGACGAACCACCTGTCAGGGTTGCTTCGACGCCACCGAAGGAACCCCCATGTCGACCTTGGACAACCGTCTCGAATTTCCGTGGCAACCCGTTTCACAGGTGCCTGCGCCCGACCCGTCTCCTGCTGCACCTGAGCCGCCGATGGAAGAGCCGCCTCTGCGCGAGCCGCCGGTGACCGAGCCACCCAGCGAAGCGCCGCCCGAAGGCGATCCTCCACCGGCGGAGCCGCCGCTGGAGGCACCGGTTCCTTCCCGCCAGGAATGACACGCTTGTTGCTGAAACGCCGCATTCAATGCGGCGTTTTCTGTTGTAGCGAGGATGGATTGCACGCCGATGTGATGGCGCTGTCGCGGTGCGAACACGTCACGACAACGCCGGCTTTCCATGATGCAGACATCACTTAACGCCGCATTTTCCAAGGGTTCAAAGGTCACGCCGACTTCATTGCGATTGCGGAAAAGTGGATGCACCCCGACACGGGTCAACACGAATTCTTTCCAGGAGTAGAAATCAGTGAGCACCGAATCCAAGACCGCGCATACCCTCAACGACATCATCGAGATTGCCCGCGATGGCCAGGACTTCTACACCGAAGCGGCCGACAAGGTAAAAGATGCTGAGCTGTCCGCGCTGTTTACCAAGATTGCTGGCGTCAAGTCGCAGATTGTCACCTCGCTGAGCAGCACGGTTGCCGCCACCGGCGCCAAGCCGGCCGAGCATGGCACCGTGGTGGGCTCCATGCAGCAGTTCTACGGCAAGGTCCGCGCCACGCTGGGCGATACCCAGTACGGCTACGTTGCAGAGCTCGAGGAATCCGAAGACCGCCTGCTGAAGGCGTTCAAGGAGACCCTGACCGACAGCGATACTCCGCCGGCCGCCCGTGCGGAAGTCAGCCGCCTGCTGCCGCTGGTCCAGGAAACCCACGACGTGATGCGTAACCGCAAGCACGCCATGAAGCACTAACGGGTCGCGGCGACCCCGGTCGCCCCTCCTGTCTGCAGACGCCCCGGTTCAGCCGGGGCGTCTGCGTATCAGCCGGCCAGGCGACTCCACACACCCGCGTACGGCCCCGTCGGATATGGTGCATACTCGATCACAGTTACCGGCGGGATTGCTCATGGAACACATGCGTTGGCTCACGCTTCGTCTTGGCAATAACCAGTCCATCGGTCCTGGCGTTCTCAAGGACCTGTGGTCCAACGCGTGCGAGACGAACCAGTCGTCGGTGACCCGCGATACGGACGGGCGCTCGACCGCTTATGCGCTGCATGCGCCCACTTCGCTGGCCTACCCGAAGCGGGCCGAGCTGCGCATGCGCGAGCTGCTGGAAAAGGCGGGTTACACCTTCACCATGGGCTCGCTTGCCGATCGCCCGGCACCACAGCCGGTGCGCTTCCGCTGAGCGAGGCTATCTTGCCTGGCGGGCGAGGGGCAGTACCCGGCGCATGATGCGGACCGGCACGCCCGTGCGATGTGTCTGCCGCTCCAGTGGCTCCCAGCCCAGCTGCGCATACAGGCCACCATCATCGTGCTCGGTCTGCAGGAACACTTCGCGCACGCCGTAGCCTTGCGCTTTCTGCATGAGTGCCGCGATCAGGTCGCTGGCGAGCGCATGGCCACGATGCGACGGGCACACGTAAACGCCACCCAGCCAGTGCAGCCGCTCGGGGCGTTCAGTGCGTTCATGGAATTTGAGCTGCGCGGCAGCAACGGGCACCTCGTTGTCCGTTGCCATCAGCAGCATGGGGAGCTCGTTGTCGTGCAGGAACACTTCCAGCCGCTGCTGTTCGTCTTCCAGCGTCCAACCGGGCACGCGGTGGCCCCAGGTGTCGAAATACCAGCGTGCAACAACGGGCAACAGGTGCGGTGCATGGCTCAGGGTCAGAAACGGCATCGGGTACTCCCTGTACGGCGCGACGGTACTTCCCATGACTACGCCCCCGTTATACCACTGGGGTATTGGCCCCTTGTCGTGACGCGTTGCAGGTTTTGAGAACCGCGCGCAGACTTGGATCTTCGGTCAGGCCTGCGCTCACGATGTCTTCACCCGCGTTCAACCTTCGCCGCTATGGCCGCTCGTCCAGCGTGGACCATCACGCGTTCGCGCAGTGGGTGGTGCCGGTGCGGGGTGAACTGGCGTTCGAGCTGGAAGGACATGGCGCACGCTTGGACCCCCTGCAGGGCGCCTTCGTGGCGCCCATGGCCGGGCATGCCCAGAGCGCCGGTGATGACGACCGCTTCCTGATCGTGGACTGCCCGGCGGAGATGTTCGACGACGACACGCTCGAACGCCTGCATCGCCAGCCGGTGCTGGCCTTGCCAGTGCAGGTGCGCGCGATGGCACAGCGGGTGGCGGACGCCGCACACGAACGGGTCAACGACGACACGGTCCGATGCGAATTGCCCGGACTGCTGCAGGCGTTTTCGCTGGCCGGCAGTGCAACACGGCTGCAGGCGGTCTGTGCGCGCATTGAACGCGCACCCGGACAGGCGTGGCCGGTGGAGCGCATCGCCAGTGAGGTCGGGGTCAGCAGCAGCCGGTTGCATGCCGTGTTCCGCCAGGCATTCGGGCTCAGCCCGCAGGCCTGGTTGAGCGCCAGCCGGTTGCGCTGGGCGCGCGGGCAGCTGGCTGCGAGTGATGCGTCCATTGCCGACATCGCCCAGTACGCCGGTTATTCCGAGCAGAGCGCATTGACCCGCGCACTGCGCCGGGAGTGGGGCATGACCCCGGCCGATTACCGCCGTCGCTTCCGGTACTCGCAGTAGTCTGGGTCAAGATCGTCCGCCGCGTCGCGCCTACACTGGCGCAGTCTTTTTGTTGCCGGGCGCATGGCTGCTGATGAATCGTTCGATGGGTGTGGGTATCGCCAATGGCGTGGCTGCCGGGGCGCTGTGGGGCGTGGTGTTCCTGGCGCCGGCGGTGCTCAGCCATTTCAGTGCTGTGCAGCTGTCAGCCGGGCGCTATCTGGTCTATGGACTGATTGCCGTGGCGCTGCTGGCACCGCGCTGGCGCGAGCTGCGCGAGCGGATCGGCATGGCCGAATGGCGTGGTCTCATGTGGCTGAGCCTTGCCGGCAACCTGGTGTACTTCGTGCTGCTGGCCCATGCGGTGCAGTGGGCGGGCGGGGCGGCGGCGTCGCTGATCGTCGGGCTGATTCCCGTAGTGGTGACGGTGGCGGGCGTGCGCGAGCAGGGCGCAGTGCCGCTGCGCCAGCTCGCGCCCGCACTGACCCTGTGCCTGTTCGGGGTAGGCCTGGTGGGCTATGAGGCGCTGCAGTCCGAGCATGCGCAGGGCTCGGCCAACCAGCGCCTGCTCGGCCTGCTGTGCGCGTTTGGTGCGCTGTTCTCGTGGGCGCTGTACTCCATCGGCAACAGCCGCTGGCTGGCGCGGCGCCCGGACATTTCCGGCCACGACTGGTCCTTGTTGACCGGCGTGGCCACCGGTGCGCTGGCGCTGCTGCTGGTGCCCAGCGCGTTTGTCGTCCCAGGCCCCTCGCACGCGCCAGTCGACTGGATGTGGTTCTGGGTCATCAGCGCGGGCGTGGGCGTGGTTGCCTCGGTGTTCGGCAACGCCTGTTGGAACCGGGCCAGCCGCAACCTGCCGCTGACCCTGACCGGGCAGATGATCGTGTTCGAGACGCTGTTCGCGCTGCTGTACGGATTCGGCTGGCAGCGGCGCTGGCCGACCCTGATGGAATCGCTGGCGATCGTCTGCCTGGTCTCCGGGGTGCTGTTGTGCGCGCATGCACACCGGCCGCCACGCGCGGTGGCCGAGCACGCCGGCTGATTCCGTTGCGCGGCCTGGATGGTCACATTCGCAACTTTTTGGCCGACGATGTCTGCTGTTCGTCGCGTTTGACTTTTTGCGGTGCAACACTTGACAAGCACCCGGTCGGCGTAGTTTTCTTGGTCCATGGTCATTACCGCCGCCACCGTCACGCTTCGCTCCACCGCCCTCACCGGCGGCGTGCGCAGCGGTGCCCTGGCCACCGGTACCACCACCATTACCACCGTCACCACTCGCCTGGTGCGGCCCGTCGTCTTCGCGTAATTTCCGAAAACAACGGCCCCGCACCAGACCAGGTTGCGGGGGATCTCCTTCAGCCTGAATGACGCGGGGCCTCGAATCGAGGTCAGCATGTCTTCTGTCGCCGCTTCACCCGATGCCGCTGCATCGCCTGCCTCCTCCGCGCCGCTGCGCGCGGCCACCTCGACGGTCGTGCACAAGTTCGGCGGCACCTCCGTGGCCGACGCCGACCGCTACCGCCACGTGGCCCAGCTGCTGCTGGCCCGAGACGAAGCGGTGCAGGTCACCGTGGTATCGGCGATGAAGGGCGTGACCGACGCGCTGATCGCGCTGGCCGGTGCCGCTGCCGACAACGCGCCGCAGTGGCGCGACGACTGGCATGCACTGCGCGCCCGCCATCGCGGTGCCGCCGTTGCGCTGCTGGGCGAGCATGCAGGCGACACGGTGGAATGGCTGGATGCGCGCTTCGACCACCTGGCCGAGGTGCTGGGCGCGCTGGCGGTGATCGGTGAGCTGCCCAGCGAGGTACTCGACCGCGTGCAGGGCCTGGGGGAGGTGTATTCGGCGCATCTGCTGGGCCACTTCCTGCGCAGCATCGGCGAGGACTGCGCGGTGCTGGATGCGCGCGAGGTGCTGGTGGTGGACCGAGGCGAACTGGGCGTGGACGTGGACTGGGTGCAGAGCGCGCAGCGCTTGGCGGTGTGGCGTGACGCGCACCCGGCGGCGCGCGTGGTGGCCACCGGGTTCGTGGCCCGCGACCGCCGCGACCGGGTGACGACCCTGGGGCGTAACGGTAGTGACTACTCCGGTGCGATCTTCGCCGCGCTGTTCAACGCCGATGAGCTGCATATCTGGACCGATGTGGACGGCGTGCTTTCGGCCGACCCGCGGGTGGTGCCCGAAGCCGTGCAGCTGGAAGCGCTGAGCTACGACGAGGCCTGCGAACTGGCGTATTTCGGCGCGAAGGTGGTGCACCCGCAGACCATGTCGCCCGCCATCGAGCGCGGCCTGCCGATCATCATCCGCAATACCTTCCATCCGGACCATCCCGGTACCCGGATCACCGCCGAACGCACCAGTTCCGGCCCGATCAAGGGCCTCACCCTGAGCCCGGAGCTGGCGCTGCTCAACCTGGAAGGCACCGGCCTCATCGGCGTGCCTGGCACGGCCGAGCGCGTGTTCGCCGCGCTGCGCAATGCGCACGTGTCGGTGGTGATGATCTCGCAGGGCTCGTCGGAACATTCGATCTGCTGCGTGGTGCGCCAGGCCGAAGCGCAGCGGGCGCGCGATGCGCTGCTGCAGGCGTTCGCGCACGAACTCAGCCTGGGCCAGGTGCAGCGCGTGCAGCTCACCGACAATGTCAGCGTGCTGGCGGCGGTGGGCGATGGCATGGCCGGGCAGCCAGGCGTGGCCGCGCGCCTGTTCGAATCGCTCGGACGTGCGCAGGTGAACATCCTCGCCATCGCGCAGGGGTCCTCCGAACGCAACATCTCGGTGGCGGTGGACAGCCGCCACGCGACCAAGGCGCTGCGCGCGGCGCACGCCGGGTTCTGGCTGTCGCCGCAGACCTTCTCGGTCGGCGTGATTGGCCCTGGCAACGTGGGCGCGGCGTTGCTTGACCAGTTGCTGGTCGCGCAGCCCACCCTGCTGACGCGCGCCAACGTGGACCTTCGCGTGCGTGCGGTGGCATCGCGCAGCCGCATGCACCTGGATGCGCGGGGCGTGCAGGGCGACTGGCGCGCTGCGCTCGCCGGGCGGGCCCAGGCGACAGACCTGGACCAGTTCACCGAGCACCTGCTGTCGGCGCACCTGCCGCACGCCTTGATCGTCGACTGCAGCGGCAGTGCCGATGTCGCCGACCGCTATGCCGGCTGGCTGGCCGCCGGCATCCATGTGGTCACTCCCAACAAGCAGGCCGGCGCCGGTCCGTTGCAGCGCTACCACGCCATCCGCGAGGCGGCCGCTGCCACCGGCGCGCGGTTCCGCTACGAAGCGACGGTCGGCGCGGGGCTGCCGGTGATCACCACGTTGCGCGACCTGGTCGATACCGGTGATGAAGTGCTGGCTGTCGATGGAATCTTCTCCGGCACGCTGGCCTGGCTGTTCAACAAGTACGACGGTCAGGTGCCGTTCTCCGAACTGGTCGCGCAGGCGCGCGGCATGGGCTACACCGAACCGGACCCGCGCGACGATCTGTCCGGCGTGGATGTGGCGCGCAAGCTGGTCATCCTCGCGCGTGAGGCCGGCCGTGAACTGAGCCTGGAACAGGTCAGCGTGGAAAGCCTGGTGCCGGAGGCCCTGCGCCAGGCCAGCGTGGACGACTTCATGAGCGGGCTGGCATCGGTGGACAGCGTGTTCGCCGAACGGCTGGAGCAGGCGCGTGCGCGCGGTGCGGTGCTGCGTTACGTGGCACGGCTGTCAGCGGATGCAGCGCAGGTGGGGCTGGTGGAGCTGCCGGTTGGCCATGCGTTTGCCAACCTGCGCCTGACCGACAATGTGGTGCAGTTCACCACGCGTCGCTACTGCGAGAACCCGCTGGTGGTGCAGGGCCCCGGTGCGGGTCCGGAAGTGACCGCTGCGGGCGTGTTTGCCGATGTGCTGCGGGTCGCGGCGGGTGAAGGAGCGCGCCTGTGAGTCCAGGCAACGTGCTGGAGGCGCGCGCGTTCTCACCGGCATCGGTGGGCAATGTCGCGGTGGGGTTCGACATCCTCGGCCATGTCATCGCGGGGGTGGGCGACACCGTGACCGTGCGCCGCACTGACGCGCCGGGCGTGCGGATCCTCTCGATCCGCGGCACCACGGTGGATCTGCCGCTGGTGGCGGCCGACAACACCGCAGGGGCGGCGCTGCTGGCGATGATCGACGCGCTTGCGTTGCCGTTCGGCTTTGAACTGGAGATCGACAAGGGCATCGCGCTGGGCTCGGGCATGGGCGGCTCGGCGGCGTCGTGCGTGGCCGCGCTGGTGGCGGCCAATGCGCTGCTGGATACGCCGCTGTCGCGCGACGCGTTGTATCCGTTCGCGCTGACCGGTGAGGCGGTGGCCAGTGGCGGCCGGCATGGCGACAACCTCGGACCGATGCTGCTGGGCGGGTTGGTGCTCAGCACGGCGGACCGGCTGGTGAGCATCCCGGTGCCCGCCGGGTGGTACAGCCTGCTGGTGCATCCAGACGCCGTCCTGGAAACCCGTCGAGCGCGTGCGGCGCTGCAGGGCAGCTACCACCTTTCCGAATTCGTCACGCAAAGCGCGAACCTGGCGCTGGTGTTGAGCGGCTGCTTCCGCGGGGATGCCGAGCTGGTGCGCGCCGGCCTGCGCGACGTGCTGGTGGAGCCGCGTCGCGCCGGCCTCATCGAGGGCTTCGCCGCGGCGCGCGACGCTGCGTTGGCGGCCGGTGCACTGGGCGCCAGCATTTCGGGGGCCGGCCCCAGCGTGTTCGCGTGGTTTGACAGCCAAGCGGCGGCGCACGCCGCGCAACACGCCGTGCAGGCCGCTTTTGCCGTTGCTGGTTTCGACAGCCAGGGCTGGGTATCGCCGTTGAACGCGCCCGGGGCATGCCTGCTGTGAGCGCGCTTTCCACTCTTCTGCCAGGATCTTCCATGCAATTCGTTTCGACCCGTCACGCCGCACCTGCAGCCACCCTGAGTGCGGCCATCGCCGCCGGCCTGGCCCCCGATAGCGGGCTGTATGTTCCGCAGCAGCGACCCCAGGCGCAGCGCTGGCAGGCGCAGGGCAGCCTGGCGCGCAACGCCGAAGCGGTGCTTGCGCCGTTCTTCGCCGGCGACGCGCTCGCGCCGCACCTGGCCACGTTGTGCGCGGAGGCCTTCAATTTCCCGGCACCGCTGCGTGCGCTGGCCACCCCGGGCGACCACGTGTTGGAGTTGTTCCATGGGCCGACCGCCGCGTTCAAGGATTTCGGCGCGCGTTTCCTTGCGGCCAGCCTGGCCCAGCTCCAGCGTGACCGTGCCCGCCCGCTGACCATCGTGGTGGCCACCTCGGGCGACACCGGCGCGGCCGTCGCGGCGGCGTTCCATCGCCAGCCGGGCATCCGCGTGGTGGTGCTGTATCCCGATGGCCGGGTATCGCCGCGCCAGGCGCACCAGCTGGGCTGCTTCGGCGACAACATCCACGCGCTGCGCGTGGCCGGTTCGTTCGACGACTGCCAGGCGATGGTGAAGCAGGCCCTGGGCGACCGCGAGCTGCAGGCAGAGGTTCCCCTGAGCTCGGCCAACAGCATCAGCCTCGGCCGATGGCTGCCCCAGATGAGCTACTACGCCGACGCGGCGCTGACCCACCATGAGGCGACCGGCGAGGTACTGAACCTGGTGGTGCCCACCGGCAACCTCGGCAACGCGATGGCAGCGGTACTTGCCCGCGCGATGGGCCTGCCGCTGGGGCAGATCGCACTGGCCACCAATGCCAACGACGTGCTGCCGCGCTTTTTCCACGGCGGTGGATACCGGCCGCTGCACAGCGTAGCCACCCTGGCCAACGCGATGGACGTCGGCGCGCCCAGCAACTTCGAGCGGCTGCGCTGGCTGTATGAAGAAGACGACGATGCACTGCGCGCGGCGTTCCGCGTCGAGGCGGTTGACGATGCGGCGATCCGCGAACTGATTGCCCGGCGCCATGCGGCAGCGGGCGAGGTCTTCTGCCCGCATACCGCCACGGCGGTGAAGCTGCTGGAACAACTGCGCGCCGAAGGCGTGCAGGGCCATTGGGCAGTCGCCGCAACCGCACATCCAGCCAAATTCGAATCGGTGGTCGAACCGCTGATCGGCCGCCCCATCGAAGTACCGCCAGCACTGTCGGCGCTGTTGGAACGCCCCGCACATGCCGAACCCTGCCCACCGCATTACGCGGCGCTGCGCGAATTCCTGCTGTCCTGATGTATCCAGATCCCAACCCGGGACGTAACAATTCGTAGGGTCGACCGTTGGTCGACCACCGCGCAACGCGCGGCGCAAGCCTCAAAAACCGTGCTGTTTCGGCTGATCCACACCCGTCCGGAGTTTAAAGATGACCGAAGCCGCCCCTCAGCCCCCGCACAGCACCTGCAACCCGGCCTCATCCAGAATCTCGACGGTGTTCAGGTGGGGCAGGGCAATCAAACCCTGCTGCCGCAGCTTGGTGAACGTGCGGCTCACCGTTTCCATGGTCAGGCCAAGATGGTCGGCAATGTCGCTGCGCCCCATCGGCAGGATCACCCGCAACCCATCCCCGCCCAGCCGCGCTTCACGCGCGGCCAGCCGCAGCAGGAAATCAGCCAGCTTTTCAGCCGGCTGCAGGCGGCCCAGCGCCAGCGCGGCATCGGCTGCTTCGTCCAGCGCCTGGCAGGCGCGCTGCAGCAGCTTGCGCTCCAGGTGCGGATAGCGTGCGCGCAGGTCCTTCATCGGGGCCAGGCCCACGCGGCAGACCCGGCTGTCGGCGATGGCTTCGATGTCGTAGCGGTGATGGTCGCTGCCGGTCAGCCCGAGATAATCACCGGGCAGCACGAATCCGCTGACCTGGCGGCGGCCATCTGCCAGGGTGCGGACCAGCCGCAGCGCGCCTTCGGTCAAGGTATAGACATGTTGGCGGGCCTCGCCAGCGCGGACCAGGGTGGCCCCCAGCGGCAGCGGCTGCGACACCGTGACCCGTTCCAGGGCCTGGACTTCATCGGGCGACAGCGCCGAACACACGGCCAGGTGGCGCACCGAGCAGTGCAGGCAGTCACGCAGCGGCGAGCAGCCCGGTGCGGGATCTTCTACAGCGTCAACGGCGGTTCCGGAGTGGGGCCGGGTCATGTCGAACCAGGGAGCGGGGCCTGCCTATGATACGTCATGCGGCCGTTGGCCAAGTTGGACGCGGCCAATGACGGCCGCGCGGCCCCGCTGCGGCTAGAATATGCAGCTCGCTCTTCCCCCAAGTTCCCCGCAGGAGTCCCGCAAGTGATCAAGCCCCGTACGCCGCCCGGCATCATGGAACTGCTGCCGCGCGAGCAGATCGCGTTCCAGCGCATGCTGGACGTCATCCGCCGCAATTACGAGCGGTTCGGGTTCCTGCCGGTGGAGACCCCGGTGTTCGAGCTGTCCGACGTGCTGCTGACCAAGTCCGGTGGCGAGACCGAGCGCCAGGTGTATTTCGTGCAGTCGACCGGCGCGTTGGCCAATGCGGCCGAAGCGGGTGACAAGAGCCTGCCGGAGCTGGCGCTGCGCTTCGACCTGACCGTGCCGCTGGCGCGTTACGTGGCCGAGCACGAACACGACCTGACCTTCCCGTTCCGCCGTTACCAGATGCAGCGGGTGTACCGCGGCGAGCGCGCCCAGCGCGGCCGGTTCCGCGAGTTCTACCAGTGCGACATCGACGTAATTGGCAAGGACAGCCTGAGCACGCGCTATGACGCCGAAGTGCTGGCGGTCATCCATGCGGTGTTCGCGGAGCTGCGCATCGGTGATTTCTCGGTCCAGCTGAACAACCGCAAGCTGATGCGCGGTTTCTTCGAAAGCCTGGGCGTGGCCGACGGCGAGCGCCAGATGGCGGTGCTGCGCGAGGTCGACAAGCTTGACAAGCGTGGCCCGGATTACGTGCGCGAAACGCTGACCGGCGAAGGCTTCGCGATCCCGGCCGAGCAGGTGGACCGGATCCTCGCGTTCGTGGCAGTGCGCTCGAGCAGCCACGCTGACGCGCTGGCGCAGCTGGACGCGCTGATCGCCGACGGCACTGCCAGCGAGACGCTGAAGCTGGGCGTAGCCGAGCTGCGCGAGGTGCTGCAGCTGGTGAAGGCGCTGGGCGTGCCGGAAACCGCGTACTGCCTGAACTTCTCGATCGCCCGCGGCCTGGATTACTACACCGGCACGGTGTACGAAACCACGCTGACCGACCACCCGCAGATCGGGTCGATCTGTTCGGGCGGCCGTTACGAAGACCTGGCCAGCCACTACAGCAAGTCCAAGCTGCCGGGCGTGGGCATTTCCATCGGCCTGACCCGCCTGTTCTGGCAGCTGCGCGAGGCGGGGCTGATCGCAGGCATCGAAGACAGCAGCGTGCACGCGCTGGTGGCGCTGATGGACGACAACGGCCTGGCCGATTCGCTGGATATCGCCCGTCGCCTGCGCGTGGGCGGGATCAACGCGGAAGTGCAGATGGAGCCGAAGAAGATCGGCAAGCAGTTCCAGTACGCGGCCAAGGCAGGCATCCGCTTCGTGGTGCTGGCCGGTGAAGACGAGCTGGCGCGCGGCGTGGTGGCGGTGAAGGATCTGCTGCGCGAGCAGCAGTTCGACGTTGCCCGCGATGAGCTGGCGAGTGCATTGCAGGTGGAGCTGGAGCAGACGCGCGCGATGGCGTGAGTCTGGTTTGGTTGATGCTTGTCTGGCAACGGCACCTTCGGGTGCCGTTGTTGTTTTCGGGTGTCTGATTGCGGGATTTCACTGTGCACCAGGCGTTGCCCGGTGCTTCCATGCATCCAGGCGAAAAGCCTTTATGCACGCCATTCCTGGTTTGGCGGGACGGTGCGGGTTTGCGGGACACGCCGTGAATCCGTCCTTGGAGTCTTGGCAAAAACATCCATGTTTTTGACAGTCCCGCAAACCCGCCCCGTCCCACCTTCGACAGGTGGTTGGTGGCCAGGGGTTACAGCGAAAGCGTCTTCGTTTCTGGGTCATGCGTTACCGCATGTGGATGGCTTCCTGGCAGTCGTCTTACGACCGACCCTACCGCTGCGGACGTCATGGATAGCGGCGGCAGGGTTGGTTTCCAGACGTCCGCACCGAACAACTCCATGCCCGGTAACGCATGAAAAACATCGAACCCGGCCTTTGACGTTCCGTGGCCACCAACACACCGTCGAGGGTCGGCGGGGGCGGGTATGCGGGACCGTAGAAAACATGGATGTTTTCTACGAGCCCCCATGGATGGGTTCACGGCGTGTCCCGCATACCCGCGCCCGCCGGCCCAGCTCGGGCCATGCAAAGGCCACCAGCTATTCGCGCAGATCCATCGCCAGCCGGGCAGCGCCCGGCGACGGATGGCCATGCTCCATCCCCACTGCAACAAAGGCCTGAACCTGAACGCAGTACGCGCGAAGCTCAGGCCGATTTGGCATCAGTCCGCTTTTGCGCTAATGTAATAGCACGCTATTACATTGATACGATGAAAATCCGCCCCGTCCCCCGTGAGAAAGACCCCCAGGCCGACCTGGACAGCTTGGCTGGCGCGTTTGCCGGCCTGTCCAGCGCCGGGCAGGTCACTGCGTTCCTGCGCGACCTGTGCACCCCGGCCGAGTTGGAGGCGCTGTCCGACCGCTGGAAGGTAGTGCCGCTGCTGCGGCAGGGCGTGCCGTATCGCGAAATCCATGAATTGACTGGTGTCAGCGTGACCACCACCGGGCGCGTGGCGCGCTCGCTGGACCATGGCCACGGCGGCTATGCCGCCGCCATTGCCGCGACCGCCACGCCTGCAGCCCCCGAATCCGAGTAGAGACCTCCCCCATGAGTGCAACCCAGACCGCCCCGGCACGTGACCGGCTGCGTATTGCCATCCAGAAGAGCGGGCGCCTGGCCGAACCGGCGCGCAGCCTGTTGACCGCCTGCGGGCTGAGCTGGCGGCAGAGCCGCGACAAGTTGTTCTGCTACGGCGAATCGCTGCCGGTGGACCTGCTGCTGGTGCGCGATGACGACATTCCCGGCCTGATCGCCGACGGCGTCTGCGATTTCGGCATCGTCGGCCGCAATGAACTGGACGAGCAGGGCGCCGCGCGCCGCCGCATCGGCCTGCCCGATGCCTACCAGGCGCTGCGCGGCCTGAACTTCGGCCAGTGCCGGCTGATGCTCGCCGTGCCCGAGGAATGGGACTGGCAGGGCGTGCAGCAGCTGGCCGGCAAGCGCATCGCCACCAGCTACCCGGCAATCCTGGCCGACTGGCTGGCCGAGCGCGGCGTGGATGCCCAGGTGGTGGAGCTGTCCGGTTCGGTGGAAATCGCTCCCCGGCTGGGCACCGCCGACCTGATCTGCGACCTGGTCTCCAGCGGCGCCACCCTGGCCGCCAACCAGCTCAAGCCGGTGGAAACGCTGCTGGAAAGCGAAGCCGTGCTGGCCGGCCCGGTGAAAACCCCTGACGATGCCCGCGCTGGCCTGATGGCCATGCTGCTGCGCCGCCTCGACGGCGTGGTGAAGCTGCAGGACAGCAAGCTGCTGATGTTCCGCGCCGAACTGGACCGCGTGTCTGAACTGGCCCGCCTGTTGCCCGATGCCGACCCGCTGGTGCAGTTGCCCGATGATGGCGGCCACCTGCGTTTGCAGACCATGTGCCACGGCGCATTGACCTGGCAGCGGTTGGAAGAGCTGGAGCGCGCAGGCGCCCAGGGGTTGATGGTGTTGAGCGTGGAGCGGTCGCTGGCATGAATCGTCTGCAATGGTCCCAGTTGAGCGACAGCGAACAGGCACAGGCGCTGCAGCGCCCGGTGCAGGCCGTGGCCGCGCGTACCCGCGAATCGGTGGCCGCGCTGATCGCGGCGGTGCGTGACGATGGTGATGCCGCCCTGCGCGAAATCAGCCTGCGTTTCGACGGCGTGGCCCCGGCCTCGTTTGAAGTGAATGATGAGGAATTCGCCGCCGCCGAGCGTGCGGTACCGGTCGAATTGCGCCAGGCGATGACCGAGGCCGCCGAGCGCATCCGCCTGTTCCACAAGGCCGGCATGAGCCAGGGTTATGCGGTGGAAACTGCGCCGGGCGTGCGCTGCGAACGCATGGTGCGGCCGATTGGCCGCGTCGGCCTGTACGTGCCGGCGGGCAGCGCGCCGCTGCCGTCCACCGCATTGATGCTCGGCGTGCCGGCGCAGCTGGCCGGCTGCCGTGAAGTGGTGCTGTGCACCCCGCCGCGCCGCGATGGCAGCGCCGATCCGGCCGTGCTGGTGGCCGCGCGCCTGACCGGCGTGCACCGCGTGTTCAAGCTGGGCGGTGCGCAGGCGATTGCCGCCATGGCTTACGGAACGGCCAGCGTGCCTGCCTGCGACAAGCTGTATGGCCCGGGCAACAGCTACGTGACCGAAGCCAAGCAGCAGGTCGCCCAGGATGGCGCGGCGGCGATCGACATGCCGGCCGGCCCTTCCGAAGTCCTGGTGATCGCCGATGCCGGCGCCAACCCCGCCTTCGTTGCCGCCGATCTGCTTTCGCAGGCCGAACACGGCCCCGATTCGCAGGTGCTGCTGCTTACCGATGATGCCGACATGCTGGCCAGGGTCGAGGCGCAGGTGCAGGTGCAGTTGGCGCAGCTCTCGCGCGCCGACATCGCCGCGCAGGCACTGCAGTCCTCGCGCCTGATCCTGGTCGATTCGCTGGTACAGGCCTTCCAGATCAGCAACCGCTACGCCCCCGAGCACCTGATCCTGGCGCTGCGCGAACCGCGCGACTGGCTGGCGCAGGTGGAAGCAGCCGGTTCGGTGTTCCTGGGCGATTACACCCCCGAAGCGCTGGGCGATTACTGCAGCGGCACCAACCACGTGCTGCCCACCGCCGGCGCCGCGCGCGCCTACAGCGGGGTGAGCGTGGCCAGCTTCCAGAACATGATCAGCGTGCAGGCCGCCACAGCACAGGGCATCGCCGCCATCGGCAACTGCGCGCGCGTGCTGGCGCGTGCCGAAGGGCTGGACGCGCACGAGAACGCGGTGGCACTGCGCATGGAGACGGCCGCATGAGCGCCGGTACCGTGCTCGACCTGGTGCGCAGCGACCTGCGCGCGTTCGCCGGGTATTCCTCGGCACGCAGCAGCGCGCTGGTGGGTGACGTATGGCTCAATGCCAATGAATCGGCCTGGGCCAATCCTGCCGACGCGCAGGGCATCGCCCGCCGCTACCCCGAACCGCAACCCGAAGCGCTGCGCGCGCGGCTGGCCGCGCTGTACGGCTGCTCTCCCGACCAGCTGCTGCTCGGCCGTGGCAGCGATGAAGCCATCGACCTGCTGGTGCGCGCACTGTGCGAACCCGGCCGCGACGCCGTGCTGGTGACCCCACCGGTGTTCGGCATGTATGCGGTGTGTGCGCGCCTGCAGAATGCACCGCTGCTGGAAGTTCCGCTGCGGGATGCCGGGGATGCGTTGGAGGCGGATATCGACGCCATCATCGCCGCCGCCCTGGCAGGCAATGCCAAGCTGGTGTTCCTGTGCACGCCGTCGAACCCGGCCGGCAGCACGATCTCGCTGGACGACATCGAACGCGTTGCCCGGGCGCTGCAGGGCAGGGCACTGGTGGTGGTGGATGAGGCCTACGGCGAGTACGCGGAGCAGGCATCGGCCAGCAGTCTGCTGGCGCACCGTGACAACGTCGCGGTGCTGCGCACCCTGTCCAAGGCCCACGCCTTGGCCGCCGCCCGGATCGGCAGCCTGATCGCCGCCCCCGCGTTGATCCAGGCGCTGCGCCGTTGCCAGGCCCCGTACCCGGTGCCCGCGCCGTGCACTGCACTGGCCCTGGCCGCGCTGGAACCGGCCGCGCTCGAGGTCACCGCGTCGCGCGTGGCCCAGATCAAGGCCGAACGTGGCCGCCTGGCGGCGGCCTTGCAGCAGGCTGCCGGCGTGGTCCGCGTGTACCCCTCGCAGGGCAATTACCTGCTGGTGCGTTTCAGTGACGCCCAGGCCGCGTTCGACGCGCTGCTCGCCGCTGGCGTGGTGGTGCGCGACCAGCGCGCCGCGCCGCAACTGCACGATGCACTGCGCATCACCGTTGGCAGCCCGGAGGAGAACGACCGCGTGCTCCAGGTACTCAGCGCCCGGAGGGCCGCCGCATGACCCCCATCCTGTTCGTCGACCGCGACGGCACCCTGATCGAAGAGCCCGCCGATTTCCAGATCGACGCCTACGAAAAGATCCGCTTCGTGCGCGATGTGATCCCGGCGATGCTGAAGCTTCGCGATGCCGGCTACCAGTTCGTGATCGTCAGCAACCAGGACGGGCTGGGCAGCGAAGGCTACCCGCAGGCCTCCTTCGACGGCCCCAACGACCTGATGCTGCAGATCTTCGCCAGCCAGGGCATCGTGTTCCGTGACGTGTTGATCGATGGCACCTGGCCGCACGACAACGCGCCCACGCGCAAGCCCGGCATCGGCATGATGCTGCCGTACCTGCAGGACCGCAGCATCGACTGGGCGCGCTCGGCCATGGTCGGTGACCGCCCGACCGATATCCAGTTCGCGCAGAACATGAACATCCGTGGCTTCCAGCTGCGCACCGCACAGTTTGGTGGTGAGTGGGACTGGAACGGCATCGCCCATGAACTGGCCGATGCGCCACGCCGCGCCACCGTACAGCGCAACACCAGGGAAACCCGCATCCGGGTCGAGGTCGACCTGGACCGCACCGCCGAACCGCAGACGCACACCGGGCTGCCGTTCTTCGACCACATGCTGGAGCAGATCGGCAAGCACGGCGGTTTTGCATTGAGCGTGCAGGCCGAAGGCGACCTGCACATTGACGAGCACCACACCATCGAAGATACCGGGCTGGCGCTGGGCCAGGCCCTGCGCGAAGCACTGGGCGACAAGCGCGGGATCGGCCGCTACGGCTTCACCCTGCCGATGGACGAAACCCTGGCCAGTGCCGCGCTGGACTTCAGCGGCCGCCCTTACTTCGTGTTCAAAGGTGAGTTCAAGCGCGAGCGCGTGGGCGACATGCCGACCGAGCTGGTGCCGCACTTCTTCCGTTCGCTGTGCGATGCCTCGGGCCTGAACCTGCACCTGAGCGTGCGCGGCGACAACGACCACCACAAGGTGGAAGCCTGCTTCAAGGCGCTGGCCCGCGCACTGCGCCAGGCACTGCCGCGGCAGGGCACGGCGCTGCCCAGCACCAAGGGGGCGCTGTGACCGACGTTGCCCTCATCGATGCCGGCGGCGCCAATCTCGGCTCGGTGCGCTACGCACTGGAGCGACTGGGGGCACGCGTGCAACTGGTGCGCGATGCGGCGGGCCTGCGCGGCGCATCGCGGGTGATCCTGCCCGGCGTGGGCGCGGCGCCGCACGGCATGGCACGCCTGCATGCGCAGGGCCTGGTGCAGCCGCTGCGTGAGCTGCAGGTGCCACTGCTGGGCATCTGCCTGGGCATGCAGCTGCTGTTCGAACACTCCGAAGAGGGCAACGTGGAATGCCTGGGCCTGCTGCCGGGCGTGGTCCGCCACCTGCACCCGGCGACCGGCATCCGCGTCCCGCACATGGGCTGGAACCGGCTGCTCCCGCTGCGCCAGGCCGCGTTGATGGACGGCGTGGCCGACCGCGCCAGCGCCTACTTCGTGCACAGCTATGCCGCCCCCTTGAACGAACACACCGTGGCCGCCTGCGACCACGGCGGCCTGTTCGCGGCAGTGGTGCAGCGCGGCCGCCACAGTGGCGCGCAGTTCCACCCCGAGCGTTCCGCCGCTACCGGCGCGCGGATCCTGCGCAACTTCCTCGAGAACGAACCCGCATGAGTTTCACCGTCTATCCCGCGTTGGACATCCGTGAGGGGCGCGTGGTGCGCCTGCTGCAGGGCGACTACGCCCAGCAGACCACCTACGGCGACGATCCGCTGCCGCGCGCGAAGGCGTTCGCCGCAGCGGGTGCGAGCTGGATGCACCTGGTCGACCTGGACGCCGCGCGCGCCGGCGGCTACACCTTGGCCCCTCTGCTCAGCGCGATTGCCAGCGAAAGCGGCCTGAAGGTGCAGACTGGTGGCGGCATCCGTCGCCGCGACGACGTGGCGCGGCTGCTGGATGCCGGCGCGGCGCGCGTGGTGGTGGGCTCGGTGTCGGTACGCGAGCCCGAGACCGTGATCGGCTGGCTGCAGGCGTTCGGCGCCGAGCGCCTGACCATCGCACTGGACGCGCGCCAGGCCGACGACGGCCGCTGGCTGCTGCCGGTCCATGGCTGGACTGAAACTGCCGACGTGACCCTGGACGAGCTGGCCCAGCGCTATGCGCAGGCCGGCATGCGCCACCTGCTGTGCACCGATATCGCCCGCGACGGCATGCTGTCCGGCCCCAACATCGACCTCTACCGTCATCTCTCCAACCTGCTGCCTGGCGTAGCGGTGCAGGCCTCGGGCGGGGTGCGCAGTGGCGCAGACGTGGCCGACGCAAAGGCCGTCGGCTGCGGCGGGGCGATCCTCGGCAAGGCGCTGCTGGAAGGCCGCATGACCCTGCAGGAGGCGCTGGCATGTTGAGCCGCCGGCTGATTCCGTGCCTGGACGTGCGCGATGGCCGCGTGGTCAAGGGCGTGCGCTTCCGCGATCACGTGGACATGGGCGACATCGCCGAACTGGCGCTGCGCTACCGCGACCAGGGCGCCGACGAGCTGGTGTTCTACGACATCGGCGCCAGCCCGGAAGGGCGCGCGGTGGACGTGGGCTGGATCGAGCGCATCGCGCGGCTGATCGACATTCCATTCTGCGTGGCGGGTGGCATCAGCGACGTGGAGACCGCCCGCCGCGTGCTGTATGCCGGCGCGGACAAGATCTCGATCAACTCGCCGGCGCTGGGCCGCCCCGCGCTGATCGAAGAGCTGGCCGATGCTTTCGGCGTGCAGTGCGTGGTGGTCGGCATCGATTCGGTGCGCGAGCCCGATGGCGAGTGGCGCGTGCGCCGCTTCAGCGGCGACCCGGACAAGACCCAGGCGGTGCCGGTGCGGACCCTGGACTGGCTGGTGGAAGCCCAGCGCCGTGGCGCCGGCGAGATCGTGCTCAACTGCATGGACAGCGACGGCGTGCGCCGCGGCTACGACGTAGCCCAGCTGCGCCAGGCGCGGGCGCTGTGCAGCGTGCCGCTGATCGCCTCCGGGGGTGCCGGCGACATGCAGCACTTCGCCGATGTGTTCGACCAGGCCGATGTCGACGGTGCGCTGGCCGCCAGCGTGTTCCACAGTGGCGCCATTGCCATTCCCGCGCTCAAGCAGTTCCTGCGCGAGCAGCAGATCGAGGTTCGTGATGTCTATTGAAGTATTGCCCGCCCGTGAGTCGCTGGAACAGCTGGACTGGGCCAAGGGCGATGGGCTGTTGCCGGTGGTGGTGCAGGACGCCGACACGCTCGCGGTGCTGATGCTGGGCTACGCCAACGCCGAATCGCTGGCGCTGACCCTGGAAACCGGGCGCATGACCTTCTATAGCCGCAGCAGGCAGCGGTTGTGGACCAAGGGCGAATCGTCCGGCAACGTGCTGGAGGTGGTCGCCGTGCGCGTGGACTGCGACCGCGACACCCTGCTGGTGAGCGCGCGCCCGGCTGGCCCGACCTGCCACACCGGCAGCGAGAGCTGCTTCGCGCAGGCGCCCGGCAACTTCCTCGGTCGCCTCGACGCGCTGGTGCGCGAACGCGAACAGCAGCGCCCGGCCAACAGCTACACCACCACCCTGTTCGAGCAGGGTCTGCGCCGGATCGCGCAGAAAGTGGGCGAAGAGGGCGTAGAGACGGCACTGGCTGGCGTGGTGCAGGACGACGGCGCACTGCTTGGCGAATCGGCCGACCTGCTGTTCCACCTCACCGTGCTGCTGCGCGCCCGTGGGCTGTCGCTGCAGGATGCGGTGGGGGTGCTGGTGGCCCGCCACGCCGGTTGAGCGGGCCGCACGTCATTTAACGTCGTTGAAACGGGCCACAGGGGATGATGTGCGGCTTTACAATCGCCCACCTCCAACGGAACGCCTCGATGACCCGCACTGCTGCCTGGCTGGCCTGCCTGCTGTTGATGTCCGCACCTGCCTGGGCCAGCGAGGCCACCGTGACCGGCAAGGTCTACCAGGAGCGCGACGGCAAGCCCGGTCGCGGCCCGACCGACCCGGCGCTGGCAGGGGTGCAGGTCTCCAACGGTGAGCAGATCGTGCGCACCGCCGCCGACGGCAGCTACAGCCTGCCGGTGCGCGATGGCCAGACCGTGTTCGTGATCAAGCCCGACGAGTTCCGCTTCCCCGCCGCGGCCAACGGCATGCCCAGCTACTGGCGGCACTACGCCCCGCAGGGGTCGCCGCGGTTGAAGTACGACGGCATCACCGCCACCGGCGGCAATGTGCGCAACTGGGATTTCGCGCTGGAGCCGGTCAAGGACGCCGACGCCGCACGCGCCGGCTTCGAGATGCTGGTGTTCACCGATTCGCAGACCGCCAGCCGCCAGGACGTGGGCTATTACCATCGCGCCATCGTCGAACCGATCATCGGCAAGCATCCGGCGCGGCTGGGCACCACGCTGGGCGACATCGTCAACGACGATCTGTCGCTGTACCCGCAGATCAACAAGGCCACCGCACAGCTGCAGGTGCCGTGGTTCCATGTGCCGGGCAACCACGACCTGGACATGGATGCCGGCGATGACCGCCATTCGCTGGACAGCTGGCGCGCGGTCTATGGCCCGGACACCTACGCGGTGGAGGAGGGCGGCGCCAGCTTCGTGTTCCTGGATGACGTGGTGTATGACCCGACGGCGAAGCCGAAGTACGTCGGCGGCCTGCGCCCGGACCAGTTCACCTTCCTGGCCAACTACCTCAAGAGCGTGCCGCGTGACCGCCTGCTGGTGCTGGGCATGCACATTCCGCTGTTCGATGCCGCGCCGGGCCGCGAGACCTTCCGTCACGCCGACCGCGCGCGCCTGTTCGCCCTGCTCAAGGATTTCCCGAACGTGCTGGTTCTCAGTGGGCACAGCCACACCCAGCAGCACTACTACCACGGTGCGGCCGAAGGCTGGCAGGGCAGCAAGCCGCTGCATGAGTACAACGTGGGCGCGGCCTGCGGTGCGTTCTGGTCAGGCGTGAAAGACAGCAGCGGCATTCCAGATGCCACCATGAGCGACGGCACCCCGAACGGGTACGCAGTGCTCTCGGTGAAGCCGGGTGGCGAGTACGGCCTGCGCTATTACGTGGCGCGCGCGCCGGATGATTACCAGATCGCCCTGCACGCGCCCAAGGTGCTGCGCAAGGGCGCCTACCCGGCCTGGGGCGTGTACGCCAATGTGTTCATGGGCCAGGCCGACACGCTCGTGGAGTATCGCGTGGATGATGGCGCGTGGCAGAGCATGAAGCGGGTGGAGCAGCCGGACCCCCGCCTGGTGGTCGAGAACGTCGCCGACGACACCGCCGAACGCCTGCGCGGTTTCGACCGCTCGCCCGAAGCCACGCCCTCGCCGCACCTCTGGCGCGGCGCGCTGCCGACGGATCTGGCCGCTGGCGCCCACAAAGTGGACGTTCGCGCCGTCCACGCCGACGGCCCGACGGCAACGGCCAGCACCACCTACCGCCTGCAGGTAGCCAACCCGTAACGGTCCAGCACGCACACCGCAATACGCCCAGGTATGGCAAACCCCGGCTTTGCAAAGCCAACACGATCACCGAAAATCCCGGCAATGACATCGAATCCACCCAAGGCCTGCGCGTGAGCGTTGCAATACCGTTCCCGGACGCGCATCCGGTCTACCCGCGCCCGGGTTCCCAAGGCGACACGTTGATCGTCGCCGATGTCGGCGGTACCTACGCACGCCTCGCCCTGGCCGACGTGGTGCCCGGCCAGGCGCCGCGCATCCGCAACCTGCGTCGTTTTGCCTGCGCCGAGTTCCCCAGCCTGGCGGCCATCCTCGCCGCGTTCCGCGCCTCGCAGCACCTGGCGCCGGCCGCCGCGGTGGTCGCCATTGCCGGGTTGCTGGAAGGCGACCACCTGGTCAACACCAACCTGCCGTGGCCGGTTTCGGTGGCGGACACGCGCCGGGACGCAGGGCTCGCCACGCTGGACCTGATCAACGATTTCGAAGCCGTCGCCTATGCGATTCCGCACGTGGCAGCGGACACCCTGGTGGCGTTGAACGGCGAGCCAGCCAACGGCAACCGCTGGCCGGCCCTGGTGCTGGGCCCGGGCACGGGGCTGGGCGGCGCACTGCGCTTCGAGGCCGGTGCACGCGCGGTGCTGGCCAGCGAAGCCGGGCATGCCGCGCTCGGCGCCGGCACCGCACTGGAACTGCAGGTGCTGCAGCAGATGCTGGCGCGCTGGGACCATGTGGACAACGAACGCATCCTGTCCGGCAGCGGCCTGATGAACCTGTATCCCTGCCTGTGCGGCATTCGCGGGGTGGAACCGCAGTGGACCACGCCGGAAGCCCTGATCGCCGCCGCGCACGCGGGCGACGACGCGCTGGCGGTCGAGACGATGGAGGTGTTCTGCGGTTGGCTGGGCAGCCTGGCCGGGGACCTGGCGGTGACCTTCGGGGCGCGCTCGGTGTACCTGGCCGGCGGCATCTCCAGCCACGTGGCCCGTTTCCTCGACGATGGCCACTTCCGCACCCGTTTCCTGGCCAAGGGCGTGATGCGCCGGGTGCTGGAGCAGGTGCCGGTGTGGCGGGTCGAACATGGCGAGCTGGGCGTGGTGGGCGCGGCCGTATGGCACGCCGAACATCGCTGCGCGGCCGCATAAGCATTTTCCCGGCCCTCCCGGGCTGGTGCGTTGGGAGAGCAACCAGTGACTGATCGTAGACAGTTCCTACAGGCCGGTGCATTGGCCGCAGGCGTGATGGCGTTTCCGCGCGTGCAGGCCCAGGCCAGCGGGCGCGCGCGGGTGGTGTCCACCTGGGATTTCGGCGTAGGCGCCAACCAGGCCGCGTGGAAGGTGTTGTCTACCGGCGGCAGCGCGTTGGATGCGGTGGAAACCGGAGCGCGCTGGGCGGAAAGCGAACTGTGCAATCCGACCGTGGGGCGCTGCGGCAACCCGGACCGCGACGGGGTGCTGAGCCTGGATGCCAGCATCATGGCCGGCGACGGCCGCTGCGGTTCGGTGGCGGCGCTGAGCGAGATCCTGCACCCGGTATCGGTGGCCCGCAAAGTGATGGAACAGACCCCGCACGTGATGCTGGTAGGCGAGGGTGCCCAGCAGTTCGCGGTGCAGCAGGGCTTCAAGCGCGAAAAACTGCTCACTCCGGCTGCGGAAAAAGCCTGGCAGGAGTGGTTGAAGACCGCGCAGTACACCCCCGAGATCAACGCCGAACGGCGCACGCGGCCAGGCGACAGCAGCAACCACGACACGCTTGGCATCCTCGCCATGGACACACAGGGCCAGCTGGCCGGCGCCTGCACCACCAGCGGCATGGCGTGGAAGCTGCATGGTCGGGTAGGTGACAGCCCGATCATCGGTGCCGGCCTGTACGTGGACAACGAGGTGGGCGCGGCCACCGCGTCGGGCGTAGGCGAGGAAATGATCCGCAACGCAGCGTCATTCCTGGTGGTGGAACTGATGCGCCAGGGCCGCTCTCCGGCAGAAGCCTGTCGCGAAGCGATCGCACGGGTGGTACGCAAGCGCCCCGAAGCCAGCAGGACGCTGCAGGTCTGTTTCCTGGCCATGGACCGCAATGGCGAGGTCGGCGCGTACGCGCTGCATCGCGGTTTCGTCTACGCGGTATGCGACAAGGATCGCCAGGACGACCTGCGCGATTCGGCCTCGGTATACACCAGCGAGCAGACCTGAGCATGCAGCGGCGCACCCTCGAGATCGCCTCGAACTCCGTTGCATCGGCCCTGGCGGCGCAGCAGGGCGGTGCCGACCGCATCGAGCTGTTCGACAACCTGGCCGAGGGCGGCACCACGCCTTCGCACGGCAGCATCGCGGTGGCGAGGGATCGGTTACGGATTCCGCTGTTCGTGCTGATCCGCCCGCGCCCGGGCGACTTCCGTTACGACGCCCTGGAAACCGACATCATGCTGCGCGATATCGCACAGTGCCGGCAGTTGGGGTGCGACGGGGTGGTGATCGGCGCACTGGATGCCGACGGCAACATCGACACCGCGCTGTGCCGCGAACTGGTCGCCGCCGCGGGGCCGCTGGGCGTCACCTTCCACCGGGCGTTCGACGCTGCGCGCGACCTGCCGACCGCGTTGGAGCAGGTGATCGCGCTGGGCTGCCAGCGGGTGCTGAGTTCCGGTGGCCAGGCCAGCGCGGAAGCGGGCAGCGACATGCTGGCCAGGCTGGTCGCCCAGGCAGGTGATCGCCTTTCCGTAATGGCCGGAGCGGGTATTGGTCCGGGCAATGTCGCGGGCATCGCCACGGCTACCGGATGCCGTGAACTGCACGCCTCTGCAAAGGCGGTCCGCGTCTCGGGCATGCGTTATCGCAATGCCGACCTGCGTGGCCTGGACAACGACTGGACGCAGACGGATGCCAACATCGTGGCTGGGTTGCGCGCTGCGCTGGACGGTATCGTCTCGTAAGGCAACAGCAAAAGCAGCGTCTTCAATGCTACGAGCAGGGAGGCAGTCGGGCAGCCCCTTACGGGACACGCCGTAAACCCATCCGTGGGGGCTTGGCAAAAACATCCATGTTTTTGACAGTCCCTACAGGGGCTACCCGCCTGCCTCCCCGACGGTTTGCGTGTGCGGTTGGCTCAAGCAGCCACGCAGGGCGTGGCTCTACGAGGGTGCAAGCCGCTACGGCGGGGTAGGGTCGGTTCCCAAACGACTGCCGTGAAAGACACCGCGCCCAGTAACGCATGAAAATAATCGAAGTCGACGCCCAAAAAAAACGACAACCGCCTATGAAAGCGCGGTTGCCGTGGAGGAGCGTTTCCCCTGCCCGAAGGCAGGGTTGGGTTGACGCTTAGAACTTGTAGGTCGCGCCGAAGTACAGCTGGCGGCCCGAGTACAGGCTGGAGATCAGACGGGCATCGGTATCGTTGCCGAGGTGGACGCGCTGTTCTTCCTTGGTGGCATTCAACACGGAGGCGGTGAAGGTCAGCGCGTCGGTGAAGTTGTAGGCCACGTTGAGGTCGAGCTGTGCGTACGGCTCGGTGTACTCGGTCATGCCGCCATTCAGGCCACCGACCACTTCACCACGACGGTTGTACGAGGCACGTGCCAGGAACTTCTCGTTCTCGTAGAACACCGTCACGTTGGCCTGGTTCTTGGCGCTGCCGACCAGCGGCGACGAACCGATGCTTTCACCATCGAGCACGATCGAGGCCAGGTTGGTGTCGTTGTAGGTGTAGTTGGCCTGCACACCGAAGCCCATGTCGAACGTGTACTGACCGTACAGTTCCACGCCCTGCGACACGCCATCGCGGCCGTTGGCCTGGGTCTCGTAATCCTGCACCGTGACCGACTCGCCGCCGACCACCATCTGCACGTCACGCACCACCGGCACGGTGAAGTTGTCCACGTTCTTGCGGAACAGGCCGATACCCGCAACCGCGCCCGGCTTGAAGTACCACTCCAGGCCCACGTCGAACTGGGTGGCCTCGAACGGCTCCAGGTTCTTGTTGCTGCCGTGGCCCTGCCAGCCTTCCTGCGGCGCGCCACCGGCGACGCGACGGTCGTTGACGTACTCGGCGCTGTAGTAGCTCAGTGCACCCGGCGCGGCAATGCTGGTGTAGCTCGGGCGCGCGATCACCTTCGACGCCGCGCCACGCAGCACCAGGTTCTCGGTGATGTCCCAGGCGATGTTGAAGCTCGGCAGGAAGTCGGTGTAAGTCTTGTCGGTGCCGATCAGCTCGAACGACTTCTGCCGCGCCAGGCTGTCAGGCAGGCGGACGAAGCCGCTTTCGCAACCGTAGGTCGGGAACGCTGCCGCCGCCGGGTCGGTACACGACATCGGTGCACCGGACGCGTTGTCGAGGAAGTAGTCGTTGAAGCGTTCGATCGCATCGCTGGACTGTGCGAACTGCTCGGTACGCACCACGCGCAGGCCGACGTTACCGCGCAGGCGGTCGGTACGGAAGTTGGCCTGGAAGTAGCCGGCGTAGACCTTCTCGTTGACGTTGTAGACGAAATCTTCTTCGGTGCGGTTGTGCGAACCGCCGTAGCGGTCGTTGAGGTAGTTGATGTACGCCGGGTAGTTGATGCCCGGGAACACATTGGCGTTGAAACCGCCGTTGATGCCACTGATCGGGTTGGACAGGAAGAAGCCCGGCTGCGCGATACCGGCCGTGTTGTCGCAGCCCGCCTGGTAGCGGTTGTTGTCGTAGTCTGCCGGGTCGGTGCCCGGGCAGACCCAGTACGTGTTGCCGGTATTGCGGTGGACCTTGCCATCGCTGTACTTGGCGCCGAACTGGAACGAATCCAGCCAGCCGGTCTCGAACAGTTTGGTGAAGTCGGCCTGGAAGTGGTTCTGCTTGATCTCGGTCTGCATCCAGGACGAATCGGTCGAGCCGGTGTCCACTTCAGCAATGCCGTTCATCAGCTGCTGCTGCAGGTCGGGCGAGAACGTGGCCGACGGCGTGCCGGTCAGGTCCCAAGCCGAGTACTGGTTGCCGGTCTGCCACACGCCATCGACACGGCGGCGCGGCTTGGCCGACATGCGGAACTTCATCGACGGGCCACCCTCGGACCAGGTGCGGCCGCCGCTGAAGGACGCCTTCCACAGCGGGCTGATGTCCCAGTCGACGCTCAGGTCGGCGGTCTGCGACAGCGCCTTTTCGCGGCTGTAATCGCCGGTCAGCTGCGGGGTGGGGATGGTGCAATCGTCCGGACCCCAGCCACCCGGCGGCAGGCCGGCGGCGGCAGCTTCGTCTTCACTGCAGTAGTAGGTCTTGCCCGGGATCTTCTCGAACTGCGCGCCGGTGACGATGGAACCGCTGGGATCCATGGTCAGGCCGTTGAGCAGGCGACCGCCGGCCCAGTTGCCGTCCTGGTTGTAGCGGGCCATGTTCCATTCCGGAATCTTGAGCATGTTCTGGGTGTAGTCACCCTCCAGCTCGAAGCGGAAGTAGTTCGCCGTCAGCGTTACGTTGTCGGTCGGCTTGAACTGGAAGGTCAGCTGACCGCCCTTGCGCTGGCGCTCTTCTTCCTTGACCGCGAAGTTCACCGAGGTCGGCATGTAGAAGTCGGTGTAGTTGCGGCCGTTCTGGTCGTTGAAGCCGGAGTTGCCCCACCAGTAGTTGACACCCCCCTGGTTCATGTCATTGCCGAACACGTCGCGCGCGGTGGTGTCGGTGCCATACCACTGGTAGTTTTCCGTGGTGGCTTCCATGGTGCGGCTGGTGCGCTTCTGCTGGGTCACGCCGACCAGCACGCCGAAGCGCTCGTCGTCGCTGTGCCAGGAGTAGAGCGCCGACGCCTGCGGGTCAACGTCGCGGCTGTTGTCCGAGGAGGTGCCTTCCAGGGTCACGTAGCCGGAGTTGGACTCCATCTCCAGCGGGCGGCGGGTGTGCAGGATGACCGTGCCGCCGATGCCGCCTTCGTCGATGCGCGCTTCGGGCGACTTGAACAGCTCGGCGCTGGACAGCATGTTCGACGGCAGCAGGGTGTAATTGAACGAACGGCTCGCCTCGTCATTGGTTTCCGAGGTGGCGATGTAATTGCCGTTCAACTGGGTCAGGGTCAGGTCCGGGTCCAGACCGCGCACGCTGACGCTCTTGCCTTCGCCGCCGTCACGGGTGATCACCACGCCCGGCACGCGCTGCAGCGAATCGGCGACGTTCTTGTCGGGGAACTTGCCCACGTCTTCGGCCGTGATCACTTCGACCACGGCGTTGGCGTCGCGCTTCTGCTGCAGGCTCTTCTCGATGGCGTAGCGGTAGCCGGTCACCTGCACGCTGTCGAGCGTGGTTGCCGAGGGGGTCTCGGACGGGGTGGTGGCCTGCTGGGCGAACGCGGCGGCCGGCACGAAGGCGGCGGCGGCCAATGCGAAGGTGATGGCGGCCGACAACGCGTCGCGGCCGTGTTTGCGGGACATCTGGTTCATTCCACTCTCTCCCTTGGATTGAAGCGTATGGCTGACACGTTGTATCGATCTAAATTCGGAGGCCGAATTGGCGTGGGGTTACAGGTCTCCACGCCCGCCGTGGCCGGTTCTGTGACGGTTTGGAGTTGGATCGATCTAAACCGCTGGCGGCGAATTTTTAACACGGCCGGGCCCGGGACGCATGCTGCTGCGCAATATGGACGGGGAGGGGGCAGATGTGCCTATGGCCCCTGGTGGGTGGTCTGTTATGTTGCGCCGCAGAATGCATCCCGCAATTTGTCCATGGTTTACTTAAATCGATCTAAATTCACGTCGTCGTGACTTTGGAGCGATCCAAACCATAGGACCCACTGCATGCGCCGATTGCCGTCCCGCCTTGCCCTTCCGCCCCTGCGCCGCCCGCTGGCGCGCCTGGCCTGCCTGGCCGTGCTGGCCTTCACCCCGATGCTGCAGGCCGCCCCGGCCGCGCTCGAGCGGGAGGTCAACACCTTCATCGGCAGCAAGGATGACGGCAATACGTTCCCGGGCGCCTCGGCCCCGTTCGGCCTGATCCAGGTGAGCCCCATCGGCGAACACTATGCCGGCTGGCGCTATGACGATCCCAAGATCCGCGGGTTCGGCCATTCCTTCCTGTCCGGCGCAGGCTGCTGGGAGCAGGGCGGCCAGGTCTCGGTGCTGCCGGTGACCGGCACCATCGGCCCGGGCGGTGATTTCGATACCGACAACGCCAAGAGCTTCGACCACAAGGCCTACGCCTCCGGTTACACCCACGAAGGCGAAGTCGGCCAGGCCGGCTACTACAAGGTGCGCCTGACCAGCTACGGCGGCATCGACGCCGAAGCTACCGCACGCACCCGTGCCGCCGCCGAGCGCTACACCTTCCCGGCCGACGCCGGTACCGGCCACGTGCTGGTCAACGTGGGCCAGGCCAACGAGCGCCATTCGGTGATCGGCAGCGTGATCGACGTGGTCGGCGACCGCGTGGTCGAAGGCAAGCTGGTCACCAAGAGCTTCTGCGGTGGCCACCAGTACACCACCTGGTTCCGCATCGAATTCGACCGCCCGTTCAAGGCCCATGGCACCTGGGGCGAGGGCGGTGGCCTGCCCGGCGCCCGCCATGGCATGGAAGGCGAGCTCAAGCCCAGCGGCGCGTGGCTGAGCTTCGACCTGTCCAAGGGCCGCGCGGTAACCGCGGTCAGCGCCATTTCGCACGTGGATGCCGAAGGCGCACGCGCCAACCTGCGCAGCGATGGCATGCAGGATGGCCGCGTGCTTGGCTTCGAGCGCATGCGCAGCCTGTCGCAGCAGCAGTGGCGCAAGGAACTGTCCACCGTGCGCGTGGACAGCAAGCATGCCGACGACCGCACCGTGCTCTACACCGCGCTGTACCACGCGCTGCTGCAGCCGCTGACCGGCAGCGATGCCGACGGCCGCTACCGTGGCTACGACGACAACATCCACCGCGCCGAGGGCTGGACCTATTACGAGTATTTCTCGCTGTGGGATACCTACCGTGCGCAGAACCAGTGGCTGGCGCTGACCCGCCCGCAGGTGAGCAGGGATATCGGCCGCAGCCTGCTCGCGATCAACGAGCAGGGCGGTTGGCTGCCGCGCTGGGGCTATGCGAACTTCGAAACCAACATCATGACCGGGGACCCGGTCACCCCCTTCATGGTCGACCTGTGGCGCTTCGGCGCGCTGGCCGGGCGCGAAGGCGAGGCCTACACCGCACTGCGCCGCAATGCCTTCGAACTGCCGCCGATGAACTCGCGGCATGCCGGCCGCTCGGGCAACCCGGGCTATGTGGAGAATGGCTACGTCGCCTACGACCGCGCCTTCCCGTCCAAGGGCATGGATGTCGATCCGCACCACGGCGGCTCGGCCACCCTGGAATACGCCCTGGCCGACTGCGCGCTGGCGCAGATGGCCGATGGCCTGGGCCATGCCGACGATGCCGGCGTGCTGCGCCAGCGCGGCCGCAACTGGCAGAAGGTGTGGGACCCGAGCGTGCGTGACGAGGAAACCGGCATGAGCGGCTTCCCGCGCCCGCGCATGGACGATGGCAAGTGGTACCTGCCGGCCGACGGGCATTACAGCCCGCGCTCGCACCATGGGTTCCATGAAGGCACCGCGTGGCAGTACCAGTGGCTGGCCCAGCAGGACATCCCCGGCCTGGTCCAGGCCATGCACGGCCGCGAGAACGCCGGCAAGCGCCTGGATGCGTTCTTCGCCTACGACGCGCTGCTGCAGTCGCCGCTGCAGGCCGCCCGCAAGGAGTGGGTGGTGGGCCCGTACAGCTACTACAACCAGTACCGCTACAACCCCAACAACGAACCGGACCTGCATGCGCCGTGGATGTACACGCTGATCGGCCAGCCGTGGAAGACCGCCACGGTGGTGCGCGCCGCGCAGCAGCTGTTCACCAACGCGCCCAATGGCGTCACCGGCAACGATGACCTGGGCACCATGTCGGCCTGGTACCTGTTCAGTGCGCTGGGCCTGTACCCGGCGGTGCCGGGAAGCGGCGAGTTCCTGCTGCATACCCCGCGCTTTGCCAAGGTCGAGGTCGACCTCGGCCAGGGCCGCACGCTGCGCCTGCAGGCTCCCGGTGCCGACGGCCGCAAGCTGCAGTACGTGCAGGGCGTGCAGGTCGATGGCCAGGCGCATGCCCCGGTGTGGGTGGACTGGAACCGCCTGCAGCAGGGCGGCACCATCGCCTACACCCTGGGCGATACCGCACCGGAAAGCGGTTGGGGTACCCAGGTCGACGCCCTGCCGGTGTCGTACTGCGCCACCCCGGGGGCCGCGCTGGAATGAGCCCGCCGGCCGCGATCCGTTGACCGATGTGATCGTTTAGGCTTGCAGGACCATGAGGACGCCGACGCCACGATGAAAAAGGACACTTCCGCTGCCAAGGGAACCCGCGCCAGCACGCCCCGTGCCGGTGCCGCACGTGCGGTCACCGTGACCGACATCGCCGATGCCATCGGCGTGTCGCGCGCCACGGTGTCGCTGGTGCTGCGGGGCAGCCCGCTGGTCAATGTCGACACCCGCGCGCGGGTGGAAGCCGAACTGCGCCGGCAGCGCTATGTGTACAACCGCGGCGCAGCCAACCTGCGCCGGCGGACCTCGACCAGCGTGGCACTGGTCATCAACGACCTTTCCAACCCGTTCTTCGCCGAATTCGCGTCCGGTGTAGACGAGGCGCTTGGCGCGAAGGGCTACGTGACCCTGCTGGGCAGCACCGGTGAATCGCCGGTGCGGCAGCAGGCGGTGTTGACCACGCTGATGGAGCACACCCCGGCCGGCCTGATCCTGTCGCCGGCCGAAGGCAGCGATGCCACCGAAGTGCGCCAGGCCGTGGGCTATGCCAACGTGCTGCTGTTCAACCGCGAGCTCAAGGGCGGCGACTGGGATTTCCTCACCCTGGACAACCAGCAGGGCGCTTACCTGGCCACCCGCCACCTGATCGAGCAGGGCCATCGCCGCATCGCCTTCTTCGGCGGCCATGCCGAGTCCAGCTCCTGCCACCAGCGGCGTACTGGCTACGCGCAGGCCTTGGCAGAGGCGGGGTTGTCGGTGAAGCCGGACTGGCTCATTGAATCGGCGCCCAACCGGTTGGAAGCCGCCGCGCGTTCGGGCGAGCTGTTTGCCGGCGACGTGCCCACCGCAGCGGTCTGCTACAACGACACGGTAGCCTTGGGCCTGATGCTGGGCCTGGCCTCGCGCGGCGTGCAGCCGGGCCGCGATTTCGCGGTGACCGGGTTCGATGACATTTCCGAAGCAGCGGTGGCGTTGCCGCCGCTGACCACCCTTACCGTCAATCCGCGCGAGCGCGGCCGCCAGGCGGCCGAACTGCTGCTGCAGCGGCTGGACGATCCCACCGCCGCACCGCGCCATACCGTGGCACCGGTGCAGCTCCGTATCCGTGACAGCAGCGGTCCCGCCGTCGGCTGATCCCGTTCCCTTTCACCTGCCCGCACACTGAGGCGCGTTACGCATGCCCATTTCTCCAACGCATCGCCTGCCCACATCGTCATCCACCGCGCCCGTGGTCAACACGCGCATGGCGTTGGCGGTGGCCACCACGATCTTCTTCATGTGGGGGTTCCTGACCTGCCTCAACGACATCCTGATTCCGCACCTGAAGGCGGTGTTCGAACTGAACTACGCCAAGGCGATGCTGGTGCAGTTCACCTTCTTCGGCGCGTACTTCCTGATGTCGCTGCCGGCCGGTCGGCTGGTGGCGCACCTGGGCTACAAGAAGGGCATCGTGGCCGGCCTGGCCATCGCCGCCGTTGGCGCGCTCGGCTTCTGGCCGGCCGCCGAACTGCGGGTGTATGAAGCCTTCCTTGGTGCGCTGTTCGTGCTGGCCACCGGCATTACCGTGCTGCAGGTGGCGGCCAATCCGTACGTGGCGCTGCTCGGCCCGGAACAGACCGCCTCGAGCCGCCTGACCCTGGCGCAGGCGTTGAACTCGCTGGGTACGGCGATCGCGCCGATCTTCGGCGGCCTGCTGATCCTCGGCAACACGGTCAAGAGTGCCGATGAACTGGCCGCACTCGGCGCGGCCGAACAGCTGGCCTACCGCACCCAGGAAGCACAGTCGGTGCAGGGCCCGTACGTGGGCCTGGCGATCGCGCTGGCGCTGCTGGCGGTGTTCGTCTACCTGTTCCGCCTGCCGGCGTTGAATGAAACCACCGAACAGGCCGACCCGGTCAAGCACACCCTGATGGATGCGCTGCGCCACCGCCACGTGACCTTCGGGGTGCTGGGCATCTTCTTCTACGTCGGTGCGGAAGTCTCGATCGGCAGCTTCCTGGTCAATTACCTGTCGATGCCGAACATCGGCGGCCTGACCGAACAGCAGGCCACCGGCTACGTGTCCGCCTACTGGACGATGGCGATGATCGGCCGCTTCGCCGGCTCGGCGATCATGACCCGCTTCTCCCCGCGCCTCCTGCTTACCCTGTTTGCCACCGCCAACGCCGTGCTGCTGGCAGTGACCATGGCCACCGAAGGGCAGGTGGCGATGTACTCGGTGGTGGCCATCGGCCTGTTCAACTCGATCATGTTCCCGACCATCTTCGCGCTCAGCATCGAGCGGCTGGGCGCGCTGACCAACAAGGCCTCCAGCCTGCTGATCATGGCCATCGTCGGTGGCGCGATCATCCCGTTCCTGCAGGGCCTGCTGGCCGACCGCATCGGCCTGCACCTGTCTTTCATCCTGCCGTTGCTGTGCTACGGCTACATCCTCTTCTACGGCGTGTGGGGCTCGCGCCCGCGCGCCGGTTTCAGCCAGGGGGGCTGAGCGCGTCATGACCAAGATTGTTTGTTTCGGCGAAATTTTGATCGATCTACTTGCGCAGCCGCCGGCCACGCCGGACACGCCTCGCGCGTTCCTGCAGTACGCCGGCGGCGCCCCGGCCAACGTCGCCGTGGCCGCCGCGCGGCTGGGGGCAGACACCCATTTCGCCGGCATGCTCGGCCAGGACATGTTCGGCGACTTCCTTGCCGAGAGTCTGGCCGGTGCCGGGGTCGCCACCGACTGCATCGTGCGCACCGACGCGGCCAAGACCGCGCTGGCATTCGTGGCGCTGGACGCGCACGGCGAGCGTAGTTTCAGCTTCTACCGGCCGCCTGCCGCGGACCTGTTGTTCCGCGCCGAGCACTTCAGCCCGGCCTGTTTCGACGGCACCCGCAGCTTCCACGTGTGCTCCAACAGCCTGACCGAAGCGGCCATCGCCCAGGCCACGCTCGACGGCATGCAGCGCGCACGTGCGGCCGGTGCGATGGTCAGCCTGGACCTCAATCTGCGCCCCGCGCTGTGGCCGGCCGGTGTCGACCCGACCGCGCAGCTGTGGGAAGCGCTGGTGCTGGCCGACCTGGTCAAGCTCTCGCGCGAGGAACTTGACTACCTGGCCGCGCCGCTGGGCGCCGACGGCAATGCCCTGGTCATCCAGCGCCTGCTGGCGGCCCATGCGCAGGCCGTGGTGGTCACCGATGGCGCCGCGCCGATGCGTTGGCACACCCGCCATGGCAGCGGCGTGGTCACCGGCTTCCAGGTGCCTGCCGTGGACACCACCGCCGCAGGCGATGCGTTCGTGGGCGGGCTGCTGTTCGCGCTCGGTGAGCGCGGTGCCGATGGCGATGCGTTCGTCGACTTCTGCCGCGATGCGGCCGGGCTGCAGGACGCCATCCGTTTCGGTGCCGCCGTTGGCGCGCTGGCCGTGACCCGCAAGGGCGCGTTCGCCGCGATGCCCAGCCTGGCCGATGTCCAGACACTGCTGCAGCAACAACAGGAAACCGCCGCATGACCACCGCCATTCCCGCCCAGCCTGATTTCCGTTCGCCGGAATTCCTGCGCGCGCACATCGCGCAGAGCATGGCGTTCTACCAGCCGCACGAGATCGACCCCAACGGCGGCTTCTTCCACTACTACCTGGACGATGGCACGGTCTACGACGCCAGCCACCGCCACCTGGTGAGCAGCACCCGCTTCGTGTTCAACCATGCCATGGCTTACCGCGAATTCGGCAAGGCGGACGACCTGAAGGCGGTGGAACACGGCATCCGCTACCTGCGTGAGGTGCACCGCAACCCCGTCACCGGCGGCTACGCCTGGACCCTGCGCGACGGCGTAGTCGAAGATGCCACCAACCACTGCTACGGCGTGGCCTTTGTGCTGCTGGCCTACAGCTGCGCGTTGAAGGCCGGCATCGGCGAAGCACGTGCGTGGATGGATGAAACCTGGGCGTTGCTGGAAACGCACTTCTGGGAACCCGGGTTCGGCTTGTACAAGGACGAAGCGGACGCCGACTGGAACTTCAGCGACTATCGCGGCCAGAACGCCAACATGCACATGTGCGAGGCGATGCTGGCTGCGTTCGAGGCCAGTGGTGAAGCGCGCTACCGCGACCGTGCGCTGCTGCTGGCCGACCACATGACCCGCCGCCAGGCGGCGCAGGGCAACGGGCTGGTCTGGGAGCACTACGACCGCAACTGGCAGATCGACTGGAACTACAACCTCGACAACCCCAAGCACCTGTTCCGCCCGTGGGGTTTCCAGCCCGGCCACCAGACCGAGTGGGCCAAGCTGCTGCTGATCCTCGACCGCCATGTGCAGGCCGACTGGCTGGTGCCGACCGCGCGCCACCTGTTCGATACCGCGGTGGCGCGCAGCTGGGACGAAGCGCGCGGCGGCCTGTACTACGGGTTCGCACCGGACGGCAGCGTGTGCGACGACGACAAGTACTTCTGGGTGCAGGCCGAATCGCTGGCGACCGCCGCGCTGCTGGCCGCGCGTACCGGTGACGCGGTCTACTGGGACTGGTACGACAAGCTCTGGGCGTACGCCTGGCAGCACATGATCGACCACCAGTACGGCGCCTGGTACCGCATCCTGGATGCGGACAACCGCAAGTACAGCAACGAAAAGAGCCCGGCCGGCAAGACCGACTACCACACCATGGGCGCGTGCTACGAAGTGCTCAACGTGGTGCGTTGAGTTGACCTTACAGTGAGGCGATGCATGAAGCGTTGGGCGTGGAGCGTTGGAGTGGTTCTGTTGCTTGCGCTTCATGCGCTGCCCGCGGGCGCGGCGCAGCTGCGTGCGCAGTGGTCGTTCCGGCTGCTGCCGGGCAACGCGCAGCTCAAGGCGTATCCCGAGGCGGGCCAATGGCGGCCCGCGTCGGTGCCGGGGTCGGTGCATACCGACCTGCTGGCCCACACGCTCATTCCGGACCCGTACGCCGGTGCACCCGAAGCCGGGCTGCAGTGGATCGGGCTGGCCGACTGGGAGTACCAGGCGCGTTTCGACGTGGACGCCGCCACCCTGGCCGACGCGCATGCCGAACTGGCATTTGAAGGCCTGGATACGTTTGCGGAAGTGAGCCTCAACGATCGGGCGCTGCTGCGCGCCGACAACAGCCACCGCACCTGGCGGGCGCGGGTGGATGGTCAACTGAAGGCGACCGGCAACGTATTGCGGATCGTGTTCCGTTCGCCGATCACCACGCTGCTGCCCAGCGTGCAGGCGATGCCGCACAAGATCGCCGGCAATTACCCCTCGCCGTATGGCGATGAGCCGCGCGATGCGATGGTCGGCAACTTCGTGCGCAAGCCCGGTTACCACTTCGGCTGGGATTGGGGCCCGCGTTACGTGACTGCCGGGATCTGGCGCCCGGTGCAGCTGGAGAGCTGGAACGCGCAGCGGATCACCGACGTGGCCGTGCAGACGCTGGCGCTGGATGCGCGCCGCGCGGATCTGACGGTGGCGGTGGAGGTGGACAGCGCGGCAGCGCGCAACCTGCCGCTCAGTGTGTCGCTGCTTGATCCGGATGGGCAGGTGGCGGCGACGGTGAAGCAGACGGCGTCGCTGCGTGCAGGCCAGCAGGTGCTGTCGGTGCCGGTGACGCTGGACCGGCCGCGGCGCTGGTGGCCGGCAGGCCATGGCGAACAGGCGCGCTACACCGTGCGCGTGGTTGCCGACGCGGGAACCGCCGATGAGGCCGAATACCGCATGCGCACCGGGCTGCGCACGGTGGAGCTGCGCCGGGAGGACGACGCCAAAGGCGGGCAGGGCTTCGCCTTCGTCATCAACGGCGTGCCGATCTTCGCCAAGGGTGCCAACGTCATTCCGTTCGACATGTTCCCCGCGCGGGTCGATCCGGCGCGCATCCGCCGCGAGCTGACGGCCGCGCGCGACGCCAACATGAACATGCTGCGCAACTGGGGCGGTGGTTATTACGAGGACCAGGTGTTCTTCGACATCGCCGACGAACTGGGCATGCTGGTATGGCAGGACTTCATGTTCGGCGGCGGCATGCAGCCGGGTTACGATCCGGCGTTCCGCGCCAACGTCGTGGCCGAGGCGCGCGACAACGTGCGTCGGCTGCGTGCGCATCCCAGCGTGGTGCTGTGGTGTGGCAACAACGAAGAAGAGACCGCGTGGAAGGACTGGGGCCATGGCCGCGACCTGAAGGCGGCCGATCCGGCGTTTGCCGAACGTGTCTGGCAGGGCTACGTCGACCTGTTCGGCAACGACCTGCGCAAGGTGGTGGCCGAGGAAGGATTGGGCGTGCCGTACTGGTCCAGCTCGCCGAGCAACGACCTGGATACGGTGGCCAACGACTCCACCCGCGGCGACAAGCACTACTGGCAGGTGTGGGGCAACCCGGCGCTGCCGGTGCAGGCGTACCTGCGTGAGACCCCGCGTTTCATGTCCGAGTATGGCCTGCAGGCGTGGCCGGTGCTGCGCACGCTGGAGGGCATCATCCCGGCGGATGAGCTGCGCGTGGACAGCGACACCGTGCGCGCGCACCAGAAGTTCATGGCGGGCGAGGGCAACCAGCGCCTGCTGCAGTACGTCGAGCGCGAGTTCGGCACGCCGCGTGATTTCCCCGACTTCGTCTACCTGAGCCAGGTGATGCAGGCCGAAGGCATCGCGCTGGCCGCGCTGCACCACCGTGCCTCACGCCCGTACACGATGGGTTCGCTGTACTGGCAGCTCAATGACGTGTGGCCGGGGGCGTCCTGGTCCAGCATCGATTACGCCGGGCGCTGGAAGGCCCTGCATTTCCATGCAAAGCGGTTCTTCGCCGACCATGCCGTGGCGGCATTGCGCGATGAGGGCGTTACCCGCGTGAGCCTGCTCAATGACCTGCAGCAGCCGCTGAAAGCACAGTGGCGGGTGCGGGTGATGGATGTGGATGGCCGCCAGGTTTCGCAACAGCAGCATGCGGTGACGGTGCCGGCACTGTCGGCGCTGGAGGTCGGGCGTTTCACCGATGCGCAGCTGCTGGGTAAGGCGGCTCCCGCGCGAACCGTCGCGGTGGTGGAACTGCTGGAGGGCAAGCGCGTGCTGTCGCGCCAGGTGGTCTACTTCGCGGCCGCCAAGGACATGCAGCTGCCGAAGGTACAGATCGACAGCCGCTGGACCCAGGACGGCGATGCCATCGTGCTGGAGCTGCGCGCGGCGCAGCTGGCACGCGGCGTGTGGGTGGATTTCGACGGAATGGACGCCACCCTGGACGACAACGCCATCGACCTGGTGCCGGGCGAGCCGGTGCGGATCAAGGTGAAGGCAGATGCCGAATTCGACGCGCTGCGCAATGCGCTGCGGATACGCTCAGTAGCCGATGCGATGGCGGTTCAGTGACCATCCGGCATCGTGCGGGATGGGCGGCGTGATGGATTTGGGGCTGGGGATCGGTAATTGGATGGACTCGCCCCTCGCCGAGGCGTCTGGGCGCCATGGTGGCAACCTATAGCCACCAACAGCGAGGGACGAGCCATGAACAAGGTTACGCCAGCTTTTGTACGTTTGGCTGTG
>Ga0160441_100182_pt1 | contig 67950 bp, 62 predicted proteins | sample HID1971K_E1MG_FD_108260 | JGI IMG/M metagenome (GOLD analysis project Ga0160441, IMG submission 108260) | Enriched millipede-associated microbial communities from UW Madison campus, WI, USA - HID1971K_E1 MG | ecosystem: Host-associated > Arthropoda: Insects > Digestive system > Unclassified ... | reverse complement strand
TTGTTGTAGATGCCGCCGCTGGACTTCTTGACGATCTCTTCGAGCGTCATCGCTTCGAACTCGGTGCCCTTTTGCAGGTTGTTCAGGTTCACCACGTAGGCGTTGTGGTGCTTGCCGTGGTGGTATTCGAGCGTTTCCTTCGAATACTCGGGGGCCAGTGCGTCGATGGCGTACGGCAGGGGTGGGAGCACATGTTCCATGGTTTTTTCTCGTGGGTTGGTTGTGGGGAATGAAGGATTCTAGGAAGTAATCAGGGGGCAGGCGTCAGACGCGTTCCCGTCGCGCCGCCGGGCGTCACGGTCAGGTCGACCGAGCCATCCGAAAGGCGTGCGACCACGGCATCGCCGGCCTGCAGGCTGCCTGCGCTGACGACCGCGCGGCCTTCGCCGTCGGTCAGCAAGGCATAGCCGCGCTGCAGCACCAGGGCCGGGTCGAGCAGCCGCAGGCGCAGGGCCACGCGCTCGAGCCGCTCGCGACGCTGCGTCAGCGAACGCGCGAACTTCGCGGAGAAATCGGTGGCGATGGCCTGCGGCACCTGCGCCAATCGCTCCCGACGCGACAGCACCGCGTAATGCAACCGCTGCGCGTGGTGCGCCAGCCGCAACTGCTGGCGCGCGACCAGGCCCGATGGGCGGCCCAGCCGCGCGGCCGCCTGGTCCAGCCGTTGGCCGAGCACGTCGAGCCGCCCGCCCAGCGCATCGCCGAGCCGTTCGTCAAGCAGGTCGAGCGCGCCGAGCCACAGGTCGCGCGGCGCGCTGACGAGTTCGGCGGCGGCCGTCGGCGTCGGTGCGCGCAGGTCGGCGCAGAAGTCGGCGATGGTGAAATCGGTTTCGTGCCCCACGCCGCTGATTACCGGCACAGGACTCTGCACGATGGTGCGCGCCAGCGTTTCGTCGTTGAAGGCCCAGAGGTCCTCGATGGAGCCGCCACCGCGCACCAGCAGGATCACGTCGACAGCCGGCTCCAGCGTGTAGAGCGACTGCAAGGCGCGCACCAGTTCGGCCGGCGCGTTGGCGCCCTGCACTGCCGCCGGCGCCAGCACCACGGGAATATGTGGCACACGCCGCCGCAGCGCGGTCACGACGTCATGCAGCGCCGCAGCCCCCAGCGAGGTGACAACGCCCACGGCACGCGGCATGGAGGGCAGCGCCCGTTTGCGCGCCGGGTCGAACAGGCCTTCGGCCTCGAGGCGTGCCTTGCGCTGCAGGAACTGCTCGAACAGCGCGCCCTGCCCCGCGCGCCGCAGGCTTTCGACCACTAGTTGCAGATCGCCGCGCGGTTCGTACACCGCCAGCCGGCCGCGCACTTCGACCTGGTCGCCGTCGCGCGGCGTGAAGTCGAGCAGACTCGCCGCGCGACGGAACATCGCGCAGCGCAGCTGGCCGGATTCGTCCTTGAGCGAGAAATAGCAATGACCGCTTGATGCGCGCGAGAAACCCGAAATTTCCCCGCGCACCGAGACCGGGTTGAAGCGCGCATCGAGCGCATCGGCCACCGCGCGGCACAGCGCGCCCACGGCCCACACGCGCGGCCCGGGCGCGGCATTCGGCTCCCTGAAGCTCATCGCGCCCCTCCGCCGCCGAGCGCCACTCTTCCACAACGGGCGCCGCGCTCCCCGCTTTGGAGGGGTATGGTGGAACAGATGCACGAGTTCTCGTGCAAGCTGTTGATTTCATTAAAAAAAGTGCTGCTCAAAATTCAATCGATCTAACGGAAAGCCCGTCCCATGCGGGTTCGGAGACATTGCGCGATGGGTTAATCACAAAGTTATCCACAGAATCTGTGCGTCCTTGCCGACACGCAAACAAGCCGCGAGCCGATGGTGGCTCGGTGGATAATCGCCGCGCATTTGCAGTCTACGGGCCGGAGGATTTTCTTGTTTTCCATCATTGTTGCCGCGGGCTGGCCAATCTGGCCATTGCTCGCCTGTTCGGTCATCGCACTCGCGCTGGTCATTGAACGTTTCACCAGCCTCAAGACCGTCAAGGTCCTGCCGCCGAAGCTGCTGGACGAGACCATCACCGTGTCGCGCGGCGCGGTTCCCGGCCCCGATGTCGTGACCAAACTGGAAAGCAACTCGATGCTCGGCCAGGTGCTGGCCGCCGGCCTGCGCGCGCTGAACGCCAACCCGCGCTGCACCGAAGAAGACCTGCGCGCCGCCATGGAGGCCTCGGGCCGCACCGTGGCGCACAAGCTGGAACGCTACCTGCCGGCGCTGGCCACCATCGCCTCGGCGGCGCCGCTGCTCGGCCTGCTGGGCACGGTGATCGGCATGATCGAGATCTTTGGTTCGCAGTCGCCCGGCAGCGGTGCCGTCGGTTCGGGCAACCCGGCGCAGCTGGCGCACGGCATCTCGATCGCGCTGTACAACACGGCCTTCGGCCTGATCGTGGCGATTCCGACGCTGATCTTCTGGCGCTACTTCCGCAGCCGCGTCGACGAGTACCTGCTGAACCTCGAACTCTCGGGCGAGCGCTTCGCGCGCCACTTGAACGCACTTCGCAAATGACGGCCATCGCAGCAACCGACGGCCGCCACACCAGGGACACCGCGGAACCGGCTTCGCCGGGCCGCAGTTGTCGCCCCCGGAAGGGGGTTGGCGTAGCGACACGAAGTGCGCGCAGCCTGGGGGTGAGCCTATGACTCGGGGCCGCATGCAGTTTCGCCACGGCGCGCGCGACGAGCCGGAGATCAACCTGATCCCGTTCATCGACGTGCTGCTGGTCGTGCTGATCTTCCTGATGCTGTCGACCACCTACAGCAAGTTCACCGAGATGCAGCTGCGGCTGCCGACCGCGGACGTCGATGCCCAGCGCGACTATCCGAAAGAGGTGATCGTGGCGGTGTCGGCCGACGGCCGCTACGTGATCAACAAGTCGCCGCTGGCGGACCGCAGCGTCGACACCGTGGCCGCCGCGCTCGGCGCCGCCGCCACCGGCGGCAAGGACAGCGTCGTGATCATCAGCGCCGACGCAGCCAGCCCGCACCAGGCCGTGGTGACGGTGATGGAGGCCGCACGCCGTGCCGGCCTGATGCAGATCACCTTCGCCGCCCAGTCGACGGCCCAGGCCGGTCACTGAGTGTCGACCGGCGCGCGGCTGCAGGATGCCTGGCTGCGCCGCGGTGCGCTGGCCTGCCTGCTGTGGCCGCTGTCGCAGGTCTACGGCGCCCTCTTCGCGTTGCGGCGCGCCTTCTACCGATGGGATTGGCAGAAAACCGGACGCGTGCCGGTACCCGTGATCGTGGTCGGCAATGTGATTGCGGGTGGGGCCGGTAAGACACCCGTCGTCATGGCGGTCGTGCGCCATCTTCAGGCGAATGGCCTGCGGGTGGGCGTGGTGTCACGGGGCTACGGCCGCCGCACCGACGACTGCCGTGAAGTCCAGGCCGACAGCGATCCGCAGGACGTCGGCGACGAACCCGCGTTGATCCACCATGCCACTGGCGCGCCGGTCTTCGTGGCCCGGCAGCGCATCGAGGCCGCACGCGCCCTGCTCGAACAACACCCGGCCACGCAGGTCATCGTCAGCGACGACGGCCTGCAGCATCTGGCGCTGGCGCGCGACATCGAGATCTGCGTGTTCGATGACCGCGGTGTCGGCAACGGCTGGCTGCTGCCCGCCGGCCCCCTGCGCGAGCCGTGGCCACGCCATTGCGACCTGCTGCTGCACAGCGGCGAGCGGCCCGCTTTCGCCGAGGGCTACACCGCCACCCGCGAACTGGCGCCGGATGCCCTCGCGAAGGACGGCCGGCGCATCCCGCTCGACACGCTCGCCGGCCAGCCCGTGATCGCGCTCGCCGCCATCGCGCGGCCGGAGGCCTTCTTCACGATGCTGCGTGCTCGCGGCCTGACGCTCGCAGACACCCTCGCGCTGCCCGATCACCACGATTTCACTGACTGGCAACGTCCGGCCGGTCCCGCCCTGCCCCTCGTCTGCACCGAAAAAGACGCCGTCAAGCTCTGGCAGCAGGCGCCCGACGCGCTCGCCGTGCCACTGCACTTCGAACCCTCGCCGGCGTTCTTCGCCGCCCTCGACGCGAAGCTATCATCGCTCGATGGATACCAAGCTGCTTGAACTGCTCGTCTGCCCCGTCACCAAGGGCCCGCTGACCTGGAACGCCGAGAAGCAGGAACTCTGCTCGCGCAGCGCGCGCCTGGCTTACCCGGTGCGCGACGGCATCCCGGTGCTGCTCGAGAACGAGGCCCGCACGCTGTCCGACGAAGAGCTGGGCCTGTGAGCTTCACCGTTCTGGTGCCGGCCCGGCTGGCTTCGACGCGACTTCCCAACAAACCGCTGGCCGACATCGCCGGCCTGCCGATGGTCGTGCGCGTGGCGCAACGTGCCCGCCAGTCCGGCACCCTTCGCGTGGTGGTGGCCGGCGATGACGCTTCCATCATCGACGCCTGCAAGGCGCACGGCGTCGAGGCGCTGCTCACCCGCCAGGACCACCCCAGCGGCACCGACCGGCTGGCCGAAGCCTGCGAACAGCTCGGACTCGACGGTGACGCGATCGTCGTCAACGTGCAGGGCGACGAGCCGCTGATCGACCCCGCGCTGATCGACGCCGTCGCCGCCACGCTGGCCGCGCGACCGCAGGCCGCGATGAGCACCGCCGTCCACGCGATCGACTCGCTGGCCGATTTCATGAACCCGAACGTGGTGAAGGCCGTGCTCGACGCACAAGGCCATGCGCTCTATTTCAGCCGCGCACCGATCCCCTGGTGGCGCGACGGTTCTTCGGGCGGTGCGGCGCCCACGGTGCTGCCCAGCCCCGCACCGCTGCGCCACATCGGCATCTACGGCTATCGCGCGGGCTTCGTGCGGCAATTTCCGTTGCTGTCGCCAGCACCCGTCGAAGCCACCGAAGCGCTCGAACAGCTGCGCGCGCTGTGGCACGGACACCGCATCGCGGTGCATGTGAGCGATGTGGCACCGGGTCCCGGGATCGACACGCCCGAGGACCTGGCGCGCGTGCGCGCCGTCTTCGCGGCCGGCTCGCCTGCGTGAGCTGCCGGCCGCCCCGAGGGAGACGGCGGCAATTTGTCACGGGGACGCATGCTATCCTCGATGCAATTCCGCCTCGGCGCGCCTGAGGGCGCGCATGGGGCGCGACACAAAATCTAAGAACCTTCCGAGGACACCATGAGACTTATTTTGCTGGGCGCGCCCGGAGCAGGCAAAGGCACGCAAGCGACCTTCATCTGCCAGAAATACGGCATTCCCCAAATCTCCACCGGCGACATGTTGCGCGCCGCGGTCAAGGCAGGCACCCCCCTCGGGCTGCAGGCCAAGACGATCATGGATTCGGGTGCACTGGTCAGCGACGACCTGATCATCAACCTCGTGAAGGAACGCATCGCGCAGCCCGACTGCAACGGCGGTTTCCTGTTCGACGGCTTCCCGCGCACCATTCCGCAGGCCGACGCCATGAAGGCGGCCGGCGTCAAGCTCGACTACGTGCTCGAGATCGACGTGCCCTTCGGCGACATCATCGAACGCATGAGCGGCCGCCGCTCGCACCCGGCCTCGGGCCGCACCTACCACGTCAAGTTCAATCCGCCGAAGGTGGAAGGAAAGGATGACGTGACCGGTGAAGAGCTGATCCAGCGCGAAGACGACAAGGAAGAGACCGTGCGCAAGCGGCTCGACGTCTACAGCCAGCAGACCCGTCCGCTGGTCGACTACTACTCGGCCTGGGCCAAGACCGATCCGGCCGCCGCGCCGAAGTACCGCGCCATCCAGGGCGTGGGCACGGTCGACGAGATCACGCAGCGCGCGCTTGCCGCACTGAACAGCTGATTCAGCGGCTGATTCGTCAGCCTCTTTCTCCTAGCAGCCCTCCGACTCCGGCAGGGCGGCCACTCCCAAGAGTTCCAGCACCAGCGCAACCCGCGCCTTCACCGGCGTGAGTGCGCCCGCATCCCGCAGCCCGTCACCGGGTTTCGGCAGGATGCGTCCGTTCGCGCAGCGTGTGGCGCGCAACACCACCAAGCCACCGTCCTGCGCCTTCAGCGCCGCGGCTTCCAGCGCGTGGTGCACGGTGCCGTTGCCGGTCGTGGCCACGACCAGCCCGCGCAAGGGCTCAGTCGACGAGAGCAGCAACGCCTCCACGATCGCACCGCTCGCGCCCGCGTGGCTCATGACGATCTCGACGCGGGGCCACGGCTTCGATACCGCCTCCAGCCGCGCCGCATCGAACGGCGCTCCCTGCGGCCACGCACGCACGCGCCGCACTTCGCCCTCCTCCACATAGCCGACCGGCCCCGCATCGCCCGACGCGAAGGCATCGAGACGGTAGGTGTGCACCTTCTGCACATCGAGGCCGCTGTGGATCGCGCCCGCACACACCACCGTCACGCCCTGCGCGCCCGGCGTCGAGGCCACCGCGAGCGCGTCGCGCACGTTCTGCGGACCATCGGGCGACAGGGCCGTCGCCGGGCGCATCGCGCAGGTCAGCACCACCGGCTTGGCCGGCGAGAGCACGGCGTGCAGGAAGAAGGCGGTCTCTTCCAGCGTATCGGTGCCGTGGGTGACCACGATGCCGGCCACATCAGGCTTCGCCAGCCAGTGCGCGCAGCGCGCGGCCAGCTGGCGCCAGGTGTCGGCGTCCATGTCCTTGCTGTCGAGCTGCGCGACCTGCTCCGCCACCATCGTCACGCCGGCCGGCGCCTCGATGCCGCCCAGCAGGTCCGCCACGCCCACCTGTCCGGCGGTGTAGCCGATGTTGTCGCCGCTGCTGGCGGCCTTGCCGGCAATGGTGCCGCCGGTGCCCAGCACGACCACGCGGCGCGTCTCGGACGAAGAGGAATGAGTCATGGCTTGTCAACTTTTGAAAACTGGTTAAAAATACAGGTACTGGATATCTAGCCAGTGCCGCAAGGAAACCACTATGCAGTTCGCAGTGAAGCTTACCGCCCGCCAGCAGCAGATCCTGGACCTGATCCAGGGCGCCATCGCACGCACCGGTGCGCCGCCCACGCGCGCCGAAATCGCCAACGAGCTGGGCTTCAAGTCGGCCAACGCCGCCGAGGAGCACCTGCAGGCCCTGGCCCGCAAGGGCGTGATCGAACTCGTCAGCGGCACCTCGCGCGGCATCCGCCTCAAGGGCGATGCGCTGCGCTCGCTCCACGAAACGCGCCACCGCGAAGGCAACCAGTTCTCGCTCTCGCTGCCCGGCATGGCCCAGCTCGCGCTGCCGCTCATCGGCCGCGTCGCGGCAGGTTCGCCCATCCTCGCGCAGGAGCACGTCGACCAGACCTACTACGTCGAGAACACGCTGTTCCAGCGCCAGCCCGACTACCTGCTCAAGGTGCGCGGCATGTCCATGCGCGACGCCGGCATCATGGACGGCGACCTGCTCGCCGTGCAGGCCACCAAGGAAGCGCGCAACGGCCAGATCGTGGTGGCCCGCCTGGGCGAAGAAGTCACCGTGAAGCGCCTGAAACGCAACAAGCAGGTGATCGAGCTGCACGCCGAGAACCCCGACTACCCGACCATCATCGTCCAGCCCGGCGAGCCCTTCGAGATCGAAGGCCTCGCGGTCGGTCTCATCCGCAACACGATGCTGATGTAGCCCCGGGCCTGCTGCCCACACGCAGCAGCACCTCATCCGGCCGCGACAGGTGGCGGGCGTATGGCGCGAAGTCGCCATCACCCTGTCGTGGCCGACTCAAGAAATCCTGCCTGTGTTCAACCTCATACTTTTTTGGAGTTCACATGGGAATCGCCCTCCTCGCCATCGCCGACCTCTGGTCGCCCCTGCAATCGCTGGCCACCCGCTGGATGCCTGTCCGCCGTCCGTCACGCGGTGACAGCAGCGACGCTGCTGCCGGTCTGCGCTACGTGGCCATTCGCCCGGCCTGCACGGCACGCACCGCAGGCAGCCCGGCGCCGGCCACGTCACCGTCCGCCGCCACGCCCGCCCGCCCGCTGCGCGTGGTCCGCGTGGTCGACCGCCAAGGCTCGCAGCGCGGCTGCGCCAACCGGGTCGTGATTTCCGGCCGCATGGCCGACGTGTGCGCCGAGCTCGACCGGCTCGCCGCACTGGAAGCCGCGGAAACAGGCAGCGGCACGCCCCGCCCCAGCCACCTGCACTGAGAAAGTGCCAACGAACCCGCCGTGCCTGCGCACTCTGTGCGCCCCTCATGCGCACGGCGGATTCACTGGAATCGGCCTGAAACAGGCCTTCCGGCCGCCATCCGGCACCGGGTATCCAAACGTTCACACGTGCGACGCGCCGATGCTGCGAGGCACAATGGCATGCCATGAACATTGTGATCCTCGACGACTACCAGGACGCCGTGCGCAAGCTGCAGTGCGCTGCCAAGCTGGACGCTTACGCCGCCAAGGTCTACACCAACACGGTCAAGGGCATCGGTCAGCTGTCGGTTCGCCTCAAGGATGCGGACGTCATCGTGCTCATCCGCGAGCGCAGCCAGATCTCCCGCCAGCTGATCGAGAAGCTGCCCAAGCTCAAGCTGATTTCCCAGACCGGCCGCGTCGGCGGCCACATCGACGTCACGGCCTGCACCGAACGCGGTGTGGCGGTGGCCGAAGGCTCGGGCTCGCCGCAGGCGCCCGCCGAACTCACCTGGGCGCTGATCATGGCGGCCATGCGCCGCCTGCCGCAGTACATCAGCAACCTCAAGCACGGGGCCTGGCAGCAGTCGGGCCTCAAGTCGGCATCGATGCCGCCGAATTTCGGCGTGGGCTCGGTGCTCAAGGGCAAGACGCTGTGCATCTGGGGCTACGGCCGCATCGGCCAGCTGGTGGCCCGCTACGGGCAGGCCTTCGGCATGCAGGTCGTGATCTGGGGCCGCGAGGCCAGCTGCGCCAAGGCGCGCTCCGACGGCTTCCAAGTGGCACAGAACCGCCACGAATTCTTTGCGGCCGCCGACGTGCTGTCGGTGCACCTGCGGCTCAACGAGGACACCCAGGGCCTCGTCAAGCTCGAAGACCTCTCGCGCATGAAGCCGACGGCGCTGTTCGTCAACACCTCGCGCGCCGAGCTGGTCGAGGCCGACGCCCTGTTGGCCGCGCTCAACCGCGGCCGCCCCGGGCTGGCGGCCATCGACGTGTTCGAGAGCGAACCGCCGCTGCAGGGCCATGCGCTGCTGCGCCTCGAGAACTGCATCTGCACGCCGCACATCGGCTACGTCGAGCAGGAAAGCTACGAAAGCTACTTCGGCCAGGCGTTCGACAACGTCGTGAGCTTCATCAAGGGCAACCCCACGAACATCGTGAACCCCGGCGCGCTGCAGGTCCGGCGGTGAACGCATGAGCCGGCCCGCGCCGCAGCGAGGCGCGCTCTGGGCGCTGCTGGCCGGCAATTTCGTGATCGGCACGGGCGTGATGGTCGTGCCCGGCACCCTCAATGAGATCAGCGCCTCCTTGGCCATCAAGGTCGCCACCGCAGGCCAGCTGATCAGCGCAGCAGCCTTCGTGATGTGCCTGGGCGCCCCGCTGCTGGCCGCCGCGGTCGCTGGCTGGGACCGCCGCAAGCTGCTGGCCCTCACCCTGCTCTGGTACGCCACTGGGCATGTCGCCGCGGCGCTCGTGCCCAGCTTCGGCGCGCTGCTGCCGGTGCGCATGCTGACGGTGATCGCGCCCGCCATCTTCACGCCCCAGGCCGCGGCCTGCGCCGGCATGCTGGTGCCGCCCGAGCAGCGCGGGCGCGCCGTCACCTTCGTCTTTCTCGGCTGGTCGGTGGCCTCGGTGCTGGGCCTGCCGATCGGCGCGCTGATCGGCGGCCACCTGGGCTGGCGCATGGCCTTCATGGCCATCGCGGCGCTCAGCGTCGTGAGCGCCGCCTCGGTCTGGCTCACGCTGCCCAGCGGCATCCGGCCCGCCGCGCTCACGGCCGCCGCCTGGTCGCGCGTGCTGCGCAGCCCGGTGCTGATGGGCATCGTGTCGGTCACGGCCCTGCAGGGCGTCGGCCAGTTCGTGCTGTTCAGCTATTTCGGCCCGCTGCTCAAGCAGGGCTTCGGCGCCGACGCCAACACGCTGAGCCTGATGTGGGCGCTGTTCGGCGCCTTCGGCCTGCTGGGCAACATGGTGGTGAGCCGCTACATCGACCGCGTCGGCGCCGGGCGCATGGTGCTGCTGACGACCGGGCTGATCGCGCTGAGCCTGCTGCTGTGGCCGCTGGCCAGCACGCTGGCGTGGCTCGCGGTGGTGCTCGTGCCCTGGGGCCTGGGCTGCTTCGCCACCAACTCCTCGCAGCAGGCGCGCCTCGTAGGGCTGGCGCCCGCCCTGGCGCCGGGCTCGGTGGCGCTCAACAGCTCGGGCATCTACATCGGCCAGGCCCTGGGCGCGGCGCTGGGCGGCTGGCTGCTGGCGAACGACGCCACCGAGTGGATGAGCCGGGTCGGTTTTGCACTGATGCTGCTGGCGATGGGCCTGAGCATCGCCATCGATCGCAGCCGCCGCCCGGCCTGATTCCGATGCCCCGCGTAACACCCGGGGCGCGGGCCTCCCGCGAGATTGCAAAATCGGAGCTTTCGTCCGTGTCGCGCACCCGCGCCGGCACGGCCGCCCCGGACACCCACCAACCCATGAGAACCTTGATCCCATGACAGTGAACTACCCCCGAATCGGCGTGATCGGCGCCGGCGCCATGGGGCGCGGCATCGCGCAGATCGCCGCCCAGGCCGGCAGCGAGGTGCTGCTGCTCGACAGCTTCGCAGGCGCCGCCGAGCGCGGCCGCGAAGCCCTCGCCGCCCAATGGAACAAGCTGCACGAGAAGGGCAAGATCGACGCTCCCACGCGCGACGCCTATGTGGCGCGCGTGAAGGCGGTCGACGGCATGCAGGCGCTCGCGGGCTGCGACCTCGTGGTCGAGGCCGTGGTCGAGAACCTCGAGGTCAAGCGCACGCTGTTTCGCGAGCTCGAGGACGTGGTCGCGCCCACCGCCACGCTGGTCACCAACACCTCGTCGCTGTCGGTCACGGCCATCGCGGCCGGCCTGCAGCACCCCGCGCGCTTCGCGGGCTTCCACTTCTTCAACCCCGTGCCGCTGATGAAGGTGGTCGAGGTGGTGGCGGGCTTCAAGACCTCGCCCGAGGTCTGCCAGAAGCTGGCCGGCTACGCCACGCAGATGGGCCACAGCGCCGTGCACGCGCAGGACACGCCCGGCTTCATCGTCAACCACGCGGGCCGCGGCTACGGCACCGAGGCGCTGCGCATCGTCGGCGAAGGCGTGGCCGACTTCGCCACCATCGACCGCATCCTGAAGGACCAGGCGGGTTTTCGCCTCGGCCCGTTCGAGCTGCTCGACCTGACGGCGCTCGACGTGTCTCACCCGGTGATGGAGTCGATCTACCACCAGTACTTCGAAGAGCCGCGCTTCCGCCCGAGCGTGATCACCGCGCAGCGCCTGGCCGCCGGCGCACTCGGCCGCAAGACTGGCGAAGGCTTCTACCGCTATGAAGACGGCGTGATGCAGCAAACGCCCGAAGCGCCGGCGCCGGCGCCGGTGGTCGAGGGCACGCCCGCGGTCTGGGTGTCACCGCGTGCCGCGCGCCGCGCCGAACTGCTGCGCCTGGTGAACACGCTGGGCGCGCAGATCGACAGCGGCAGCGCTCCTGCACCGCAGTCGATCATCCTGGTCGCGCCGCTGGGCTTCGACGTGACGACGGTCGCGGCCGTCGAGCGGCTGGACGCCACCCGCACCGTCGGCATCGACATGCTGATCGACGACGCCGCCACCAAGCGCCGCGTGCTCGCCACCAACCCGGCCACGCGCCGCGACGTGCGCGACGCCGCGCACGCCCTCTTCGCGCGCGACGGCAAGGCCGTGAGCGTGATCCGCGACAGCGGCGGCTTCGTCACGCAGCGCGTGATCGGTGCCATCGTCAACATCGCCGCCGACATGTGCCAGCAGCGCGTGTGCACGCCGGCCGACCTCGAGACCGCCGTGCAGCTGGGCCTGGGCTATCCGCGCGGTCCGCTCGCCATGGGCAACCTCTACGGGCCGACCAACATGCTCGAAGTGCTGTTCAACCTGCAGACCGTGTATGGCGACCCGCGCTATCGCCCGAGCCCGTGGCTGCGCCGCCGCGGCGCGCTGGGCCTGAGCCTGTTGCACGAAGAAGAATAAGCACGCACACCATGACCGCCGAACTCAAGAGCACCAGCGAAGGCAGCACCATGGTGCTGACCATCGTCAACCCGACCCAGCGCAATGCGCTGGGCCCCGAGATCTATGCCGCCGGCATCGAGGCGCTGAACGGCGCCGAGAGCAGCGACGAGATCCGCAGCGTCGTCATCGTGGGCGAAGGCGCCTGGTTCTGCGCCGGCGGCTCGCTGCAGCGGCTGCTGGCCAACCGCCAGCTCGACCGCTCGGTGCAGGCCGAGAGCATCGAAGGCCTGCACAACTGGATCGACTCGATCCGCACCTTTCCAAAGCCGGTCATCGCGGCCGTCGAGGGCGCGGCGGCGGGCGCCGGCTTCTCGCTCGCGCTGGCCTGCGACTTCGTGGTGGCCGCGCGCGACGCCGTGTTCGCGGCCTCGTACAGCAACGTGGCGCTCTCGCCCGACGGCGGCCTCAGCTGGCACCTCGGCCAGGCGCTGCCGCGCCAGCTGGCGAGCGAATGGCTGATGAACGGCGAGCGCATCGAGGCCGCGCGCCTGCATGCCTTCGGCCTCGTCAACGAGCTCACCGACAGCGGACAGGCACTGGCCGGCGCGCTGGCCCTGGCCACCCGCCTGAACGCGCGCGCACCGAACTCGCTGGCCAGCATCAAGGAGCTGCTGAGCGACGCGCGCGGCGCCACACTGGCGTCGCAGCTATCGCAGGAGCGCGATCATTTCGTGCGCAACCTGCACCACGCGAACGCGGGCATCGGCATCGCCGCGTTCCTCGACAAGACACCGCCACGCTACGAGTGACGCCTGACGGCGTCGCTCCCGAGACACCCCACAGCTTTTCAGTCGCCGAGAGGACAGACCATGGACGACCCCATTCTTACCATCGAAGAACGTGAAGCGATCAACAGTGGTCGCTGGTTTTCTTCCCTATCTCCATCGCTACGGCACGACATCCTCCGATGCGCCTTTGTCAAACGCTACAAGGACGGCGACCTGCTCGCCGCGCGCGGCGACCCGCCCGAGCACTGGATCGCCTGTGCCAAGGGGGCGTTGCGCGTGAGCTCGACCGCGGTGTCGGGCAAGCAGGTGACGCTGACCTACGTCGAGCCGGGCATCTGGTTCGGCGATGTGGCGATGTTCGACGGGGAGCGGCGCACGCACGACACGTACTCGCACGGCGACACCACCGTGCTGTGTGTGGCGCGCGCCGACTTCCAGAAGATCCTGGCCACGCACGTCGAGCTGTACGAAGCACTGATGCGGCTGCAGGCACGCCGCATCCGCACGCTGTTCGGGCTGGTGGAAGACCTCAACACCCTGCCCTTGCGCGCACGCCTGGCCAAGCAGCTCATCCATCTGGTGCGCAGCTACGGCGTGCCCAACCTGGACGACGGCAGTCAGACGCGCATCGGCCTGCAACTGGCGCAGGAAGAACTCGCGCAGCTGCTCGGCGCCTCGCGCCAGCGGGTCAACCAGGAACTCAAGACGATGGAGCGCGAGGGCACCATCCGGATCGAGCCGGCCGGACTGGTCGTGCTGGACCGCTCGGCGCTGATGCACATCTCTGAAGCAGACAACTAAAAAAGATTCGACATGAGCCAGGACTTCTCCAGTTTCATCGGCACCCGCGCGGTGTCCCAACAGCACACCTTCGACGTGGACGCGCTTGCGGCCTGGCTCGAAAAGAACCTCGAGGGCTTCCAGGGTCCGCTGACGGTCGAGATGTTCAAGGGCGGTCAGTCCAACCCGACCTACAAGCTCGTCACGCCCACGCAGAGCTACGTGATGCGCGCCAAGCCCGGCCCGGTCGCCAAGCTGCTGCCCTCGGCCCATGCGGTCGAGCGCGAATACAAGGTCATGCGCGGCCTGCAGGGCACCGACGTGCCCGTGCCGCGCATGTACTGCCTGTGCGAGGACGAGTCCATCATCGGGCGCGCCTTCTACATCATGGAGTTCATGCAGGGCCGCGTGCTGTGGGACCAGTCGCTGCCCGGCTTCAGCAACGCCGAACGCGCCGCCTACTACGACGAGATGAACCGCGTCATCGCGGCGCTGCACACGGTCAATTTCGCCGCCCGCGGCCTGGGCGACTACGGCAAGCCCGGCAATTATTTCGAGCGCCAGATCGGCCGCTGGAGCAAGCAGTACAAGGCCTCGGCCGACGGCGCCGGCGAACTGTCGCAGCCCATCGAGGCCATGGAGCGCCTGATCGACTGGCTGCCCGCCCACATGCCGGCGAGCGCACGCGACGAGACCAAGGTCTCGATCGTGCATGGCGACTACCGCCTGGACAACGTGATGTTCCACGCCACCGAGCCGCGCATCATCGCGGTGCTCGACTGGGAACTCTCCACGCTGGGCCACCCGCTGGCCGACTTCAGCTACCACTGCATGTCGTGGCACATGCCCCCCACCACCGGCCGCGGCATCGGCGGCGTGGACGTGGCGGCGCTGGGTATTCCCACCGAGAGCGAATACATCGCCCGCTATTGCGAGCGCACGCGCATCAGCACGCCCGAGGCGCTGGCGCCCGACTGGAATTTCTACCAGGCCTACAACCTGTTTCGCATGGCCGCCATCCTGCAGGGCATTGCGAAACGCGTCGAAGCCGGTACCGCATCGAGCGAGCAAGCCGTGGCGTCCGCCCGTGGCGCACGGCCGATGGCCGAGATGGCCTGGCAATTTGCCCAAAAGGCATAGCCAGCCCTCCCCCTTAACCCCACCAGGAGACAGCATGGATTTCGAATATTCGGCCAAAACCAAGGAGCTTCAGAAGCGCGTTCTCGCCTTCATGGAAGACCACATCTACCCGGCCGAAGCCGAGTACAGCGCCGAACTGGCCGCCAACACGGTCGCCGGCAAGCGCTGGAGCGCCCTGCAGACCGTCGAGAAGCTCAAGGCCAAGGCCAAGGCACAAGGCCTGTGGAACCTGTTCCTGCCAGTCGACAGCGCCTCGGCCTCGGGCTATGAGGGTGCGGGCCTGACCAATCAGGAATACGCCCCGCTGGCCGAGATCATGGGCCGGGTGCCATGGGCCTCCGAAGCCTTCAACTGCTCGGCGCCCGACACCGGCAACATGGAAACCATCGCCCGCTACGGCTCGGAAGAGATCAAGGCGCGCTGGCTCAAGCCGCTGCTCGAAGGCCAGATCCGCTCGGCCTTCGCGATGACCGAGCCCGACGTCGCCTCCAGTGATGCCACCAACATCGCCACGCGCATCGAGCGCCAGGGCGACGAGTACGTCATCAACGGCCACAAGTGGTGGATCTCCGGCGCCGCCGATCCGCGCTGCGCCGTGTTCGTCACCATGGGCAAGACCGACCCCGAAGCGCCCAAGCACTCGCAGCAGAGCATGGTCATCGTGCCGGCCGACGCCAAGGGCATCCGCATCGTGCGCCCGCTGAACGTGATGGGCTACGACGACGCGCCGCACGGCCACGTCGAGATGTATTTCGAGAACGTGCGCGTGCCCGTCGGCAACATCCTGCTGGGCGAAGGCCGCGGCTTCGAGATCGCCCAAGGCCGCCTTGGCCCCGGACGCATCCACCACTGCATGCGCCTGATCGGCCTGGCCGAGCGCGCGCTCGAACTGATGTGCAAGCGCGCCTCGTCGCGCGTGGCCTTCGGCAAGACCGTCGCCTCGCAGACCGTCACGCAGGAACGCATCGCCGAAGCGCGCTGCAAGATCGACATGGCCCGCCTGCTCACGCTGAAGGCCGCCTGGCTGATGGACGTGGCCGGCAACAAGGTCGCGCGCACCGAGATCGCCATGATCAAGGTCGTGGCACCCACCATGGCCTGCCAGGTCATCGACTGGGCCATGCAGGTCCACGGCGGCGGCGGCATGTGCGACGACTTCCCGCTGGCCTCGGCCTATGCGCAGGCACGCACGCTGCGCTTTGCCGACGGTCCGGACGAAGTGCACCGCAACGCGATCGCCAAGTGGGAGCTGGGCAAGTACGCCGCCGATAAGTCGGGTGCCACCGCCGACGCGCCTGTCACGCGCTTCTGATCCGGAAAAAAGAAAGGGCGCGATCGCCGCGCCCTTCTCTTTCCAATCTGGCCATGCCGCCTACGCCTTACGCGTCGGCGGCATTTTTATTTACCGCATTCGGTCAGAGCTTCTTCTGCAGGAAGACGGCGTGGCCGAATTCCGGATCGAGCTGGTAGCTGACGAAGCCTTCGCGCTCGTAGCTGCGCAGCGCAGGCGCATTGCCCGACAGCACCTCGAGCGTGAGCTTGCAGGCGCCGCGTCGGCGGGCTTCCTGCTCGACCTGCGCGAACATCTGCTGCGCCACGCGCTGGCCACGGTGGCTGGCGCGCACGACCACGTCGTGCACGTTGACCAGCGGCTGGCAGGCGAAGGTCGAAAAGCCCTCGATGCAGTTGATCAGGCCCACGGGCGTGTCGCCGTCGAAAGCCAGCACGCTGAACGCCTGCGGACGCGCCGCCAGCGCGGCGGGCAGGCCTTCGCGCACCGATGCGGGCAATGGCGTGCCGCCGCCGGCTGGGTCGCGCGCGTAGCTGTCGAGCAACTCGACCAGCGCCGCCGCTTGCAGCGGATCGCGGTAGTCGGCCAGGCGGGTTTCGATGCGGCCCGTCGTCGTCATGCGGCGGGCTTGAGCGTGGCCGCGAGGCGCTCGGCGCAAGACTGCGATTGCTTCGGATCGCGCGCCTCGACCATCACGCGCACCAGCGGCTCGGTGCCGCTCGCACGGATCAGCACGCGGCCCGCATCGCCCAACTCGGCTTCGATGCGCTTGGTTTCGCTGGCGAGCGCCTGGTTGCTCTTCCAGTCCTGGTCGGGCGCGAGGCGCACGTTGATGAGCGTCTGCGGGAACAGCGTGACGCCTTCGAGCAGCTGCGCCACCGTCTTGCCGCTGCGCACGCAGGCCTGCAGCACCTGCAGCGCGCTGACGATGCCGTCGCCCGTGGTGTGGCGGTCGAGCGCCAGCAGGTGGCCGGAGCCCTCGCCGCCGAGCAGCCAGCCGCGTTTGTCGAGCTCTTCGAGCACGTAGCGGTCGCCGACCTTGGCGCGCACGAACTCGATGTCCTGCGCGCGCAGGGCCATCTCGACGGCCTTGTTTGTCATGAGCGTGCCGACCACGCCCGCCGGCTTCTCGCCGCGCGCGACGCGTTCGGCCACCATCAGGTACAGCAGCTCGTCGCCGTTGAACAGTCGACCGCTGGCATCGACCAGCTGCAGCCGGTCGGCGTCGCCATCGAGGGCGATGCCGTAGTCGGCCTTTTGCGCCGTCACAGTGGTGACCAGCGCCTCGGGATGCGTGGCGCCGAAACCCTTGTTGATGTTGAGCCCGTCGGGTGCGCAGCCGATGCTGGTGACGTCCGCGCCCAGTTCGTGGAATACGTTCGGCGCCACCTGGTAGGCCGCGCCGTGGGCCGCATCGACCACCAGCTTCATGCCGCGCAGCGACAGGTCGTTGGCGAAGGTGCTCTTGCAGAACTCGATGTAGCGGCCGTCCGCATCATTGAGGCGGCGGGCCTTGCCCAGGTTGGCCGAATCCACCCAGACAGGCGCTTCTTCGAGCGCCGCCTCGACGGCCAGCTCCCAGGCGTCGTCGAGCTTGGTGCCCTGCGCGCTGAAGAACTTGATGCCGTTGTCGGGAAAGGCGTTGTGGCTGGCGCTGATCACCACACCCAGGCTGGCGCGCTGGGCGCGCGTGAGGTAGGCCACGCCCGGCGTGGGCAGCGGGCCGAGCAGCACCACGTCGACGCCGGCGGAGTTGAAGCCCGACTCGAGCGCCGACTCGAGCATGTAGCCCGAGATGCGGGTGTCCTTGCCGATCAGCACCGTGGGACGGGCCTGGGTTTTCTTGAGGACGCGGCCCACGGCGTGCGCGAGGCGCAGCACGAAATCGGGGGTGATGGGCGACTGGCCGACCGTGCCGCGGATGCCGTCGGTGCCGAAATACTTACGGGTCATGTTGTTGCTCTTTGAAGGTGTTCTAGCGGTGCTTCCGCGCGCATAGCACGCCATACGGCGAGGGCGGCGACGGTGTCGCGCACGTCGTGCACCCGCACGACCACAGCACCCCGGTCCACGGCCAGCACGGCGGCTGCCACGCTGGGCACGGTACGTCCGGATGCATTGTCGATGCCGGTGACGGCCCCGATGGAGGACTTGCGGGACCAACCTAGCAACAAGGGGTAACCGGTTGCCAACAATTCCCGCTGTCGACCGAGGAGCGCGAAGTTCTGCGCCACGCTCTTGCCGAAACCGACGCCCGGATCGAGCGCGATGCGCGCAGGGTCGATACCCAGCGCCGTCAGGGGCGCCAGTTGTGCGTCCCAGAAAGCCAGCACCTCGGGAATCACGTCGCCCTGCATCGGCAGCGTCTGCATGGTCTGCGGGTCGCGGTGCATGTGCATCAGGCAGATGCCGCAGGTCGGGTGCGCCGCCACGGCCTCGCGCGCGCCGGGCTGGCGCAGGGCCCAGATGTCGTTGACGATGTCCGCGCCCAGGTCGAGCACGGCGCGCATCACCTCGGGCTTGTAGGTGTCAATCGACAGCGGCACGTTCAGCTTCACGGCCTCGCGCACCACGGGCAGCACGCGCGCCAACTCGGCGTCGAGCGGCACGGCGGGGCTGCCGGGGCGGGTCGATTCGCCGCCGATGTCGAGGATGTCGGCACCCTCCTTCAGCAACTGCTCGCAGTGCTTCAGCGCCGTCTCGGTCGACGCGTGCGCGCCGCCGTCGGAGAAGGAGTCGGGCGTGACGTTGACGATGCCCATCACGCGCGGCTGCGCGAGGTCAATCCTGAAACGCGAGGTCTGCCAAACCGCACCATCTGGCTCACCATGGAAAACGGGGCCAGGGGCCCCGTTGTTGCTTGATTTCAAGCTCACCTCAAGCGGCAGTCGGCGCCGGGTCAGGATTGACGGCCGGCGTGCCACCACTGCCGCCGCTGCCCGAGGGCGGAATGCGCGGCGTCCAGTCCTTGGGCGGGCGCGGTGCGCGGCCGGCCATGATGTCGTCGAGCTGTTCGCTGTCGATGGTTTCCCATTCGAGCAGCGCCTTGGCCATGGCGTGCATCTTGTCGCTGTTCTCTTCGATGAGGCGGCGCGCCAGGGCGTACTGCTCGTCGATGATGCGGCGCACCTCGCCGTCGACCTTTTCCATGGTCTGTTCGCTCATGTTCGTGGTCTTGGTGACCGAGCGGCCCAGGAACACTTCGCCTTCGTTCTCGGCATAGACCATCGGGCCCAGCGCGTCGGTCATGCCGTAGCGCGTGACCATGTCACGGGCGATGGAGGTCGCGCGCTCGAAGTCGTTGCTGGCGCCGGTGGTCATCTGGTGCATGAACACTTCTTCGGCGATGCGGCCGCCGAACAGCATGCTGATCTGGTTCAGCATGTACTCGCGGTCGTAGCTGTAGCGGTCCTGCGACGGCAGGCTCATGGTCACGCCGAGGGCGCGGCCACGCGGAATGATCGTGACCTTGTGGACCGGGTCGCACTTGGGCAGCAGCTTGCCGATGAGGGCGTGGCCGGACTCGTGGTAGGCCGTGTTGCGGCGCTCTTCCTCGGGCATGACCATGCTCTTGCGCTCGGGGCCCATGAAGATCTTGTCCTTGGCCTTCTCGAAGTCCTGCATCTCGACCACACGCGCATTGCGGCGGGCGGCCATCAGGGCGGCTTCGTTGCACAGGTTGGCCAGGTCGGCACCCGACATGCCGGGCGTGCCGCGGGCGATGACGCTCGGGTTCACGTCCTGGCCCAGCGGGACCTTGCGCATGTGGACGGCCAGGATCTGCTCGCGGCCGCGGATGTCGGGCAGCGTGACGTACACCTGGCGGTCGAAACGGCCGGGGCGCAGCAGCGCGGCGTCGAGGATGTCGGGGCGGTTGGTGGCAGCCACCACGATCACGCCGAGGTTGGTTTCGAAGCCGTCCATCTCGACCAGCATCTGGTTGAGGGTTTGCTCGCGCTCATCGTTGCCGCCGCCGAGGCCGGCGCCGCGCTGGCGACCCACCGCATCGATTTCGTCGATGAAGATGATGCAGGGCGCGTTCTTCTTGGCGTTCTCGAACATGTCGCGCACGCGGGCCGCACCCACGCCGACGAACATTTCGACGAAGTCGGAACCGGAGATCGAGAAGAACGGCACCTTGGCTTCGCCGGCGATCGACTTGGCCAGCAGCGTCTTGCCGGTGCCCGGAGGGCCGACCAGCAGCAGGCCGCGCGGAATGCGGCCGCCGAGCTTCTGGAAGCGTTGCGGGTCTTTGAGGAAGTCGACGACTTCACGGACTTCTTCTTTTGCCTCGTCGCAGCCTGCGACGTCGGCGAAGGTCACCGTGTTGTTGTTCTCGTCCATCATGCGGGCTTTGCTCTTGCCGAAGCTGAACGCCCCGCCCTTGCCGCCGCCCTGCATCTGGCGCATGAAGTAGATCCAGACGCCGATCAGCAGCAGCATCGGGCCCCAGCTGACCAGCAGGGTCATGAGGAGCGAGCCCTCTTCGCGCGGCTTGACGTCGAACTTGACGTTGTGATCGATCAGGTCGCCCACGAGGCCGCGGTCGAGGACCGTGGCCGTCGTGCGGATCTTGCGATCGTCGTTGGTGACAGCGACGATCTCGCCGCCGCCGGCGCCTTCAGGAATGATGGCGCTCTTGATCTGGTTGTTGCGGACCTGGTCCAGGAACTCGGAATAGCTCACCGTTCCCGAGCCGACGCCACCGCGGGTGTCGAACTGCTTGAACACAGTGAACAACACCATGGCAATGACGAGCCATACGGCAACTTTGGAAAACCACTGATTGTTCAAACGAAGCTCCAGTCGAAAGCGCGTGACGGGAATATGAAATACGCGCTGAGGGTACGCAATTGCGCCCCATTTTAGGCTTTTCAAGCTGCGAAAAGCGGACATTTCCCCATAGCAGCCATAGGCTGACAAGGGTTTGCGCCCCTGGAGGGCACGCTGCGGCAAGGTATCAATGCGTATCGAGCGCCTTCAATCCCCTGCCGATGAGGAAGGTCTCGGCCGATTTGTCGCGCGATGCCTTGGGCTTGAGCGGCTTCACGACGCGGAAATTGGCCTTGAACATCTTGACCAATTCGTCGTACCCGCTGCCGTGGAAGACCTTGGCCACCAATGCCCCTTCGGGCTTCATGTGGTGCTGGGCGAAGTCGATGGCCAGCTCGATCAGGTGCGCCACCCGGGCGGCGTCGGCCGAATGGATGCCCGACAGGTTGGGCGCCATGTCGGAGACCACGAGGTCGGCCTTGCGGCCGTCCAGCACCGCCAGGAGCTGCGCCAGCAGCGCGTCTTCGCGGAAATCGCCCTGCAGGAAGGTCACGCCCTCGATGGGCTCCATCGGCAGCAGGTCGAGCGAGATGATGGTGCCGTTGAGGTCGCCGACCGCCGCCCCGCCCGGCGACATGCGCCGCCGCAGGTACTGGCTCCAGGCGCCCGGGGTCGAGCCCAGGTCGACCACCAGCTGGCCGGGCTTGACCAGCCCGAGCGACTCGTCGATTTCCTTGAGCTTGTAAGCCGCGCGGGCGCGGTAGCCCTCTCTGGTCGCGAGCTTCACGTAGGGGTCGTTGATGTGGTCGTGAAGCCACGCCTTGTTGACTTTTTTGCTTTTGGCTTTGGTGCTCATGAGGGTGTTCGTGTACGCGTCGATAATACGGGGATGCCCGCCATTCAACTTACCCCTGCCGAGCGCAAGGTGCACCGCGCCGAAGCTCACCACCTGGATCCGATCGTCATGGTCGGTGGAGACGGGCTCACCCCTGCCGTGAAAAAGGAGGCCGACGCGGCCCTGAAGGCCCATGGCCTGATCAAGGTGCGCGTCTTCTCCGACGACCGCCTCGCCCGCGACGCCATGCTCCAGGAGCTCGCCGACGAGCTCGACGCCGCCCCGATCCAGCACATCGGCAAGCTGCTCGTGCTGTGGCGCCCGAAGCCCGAAAAAGAGCGTGTCATCGACGAAGACCGCATGCCCGGCCCGCGGGACGTGAAGATCGTCAAGTACAGCAAGCGCGGCGGCCAGCGCCCTGAAATCAAGACCCTGCGCGTGCTCGGCAACCAGCGCCTGACCCCTGGCGGCACCATCAAGCGCGCCAAGGCCAAGCGTCCGCTGTCGGCCAAGAAACGCAACCAGGCGGACTGAACTTGGTGGCAGCGCAAGGCGCCCAGCGCCATATCCTCTGCATGAAGTGGGGCACCAAGTACGGCCCCGAGTACGTCAACCGGCTCTACGCCATGGTGCGCCGCCACCTCAGCGGCGACTTCAAGTTCGTCTGCCTGACCGACGATGGCAACGGCATCCGCCCCGAAGTGACGTGCCTGCCCATTCCGCCGCTCAACCTCCAGCTGGCCCCGGGCCAGCGCGACGGCGCCTGGAAGAAGCTCACGACCTTCGAGCAGGACCTGCACGGCCTGCGCGGCACCGCCCTCTTCCTGGACGTCGACGTGGTGATCGTCGGCAGCCTGGACGCCTTCTTCGAGCAGCCCGGCGAATTCCTGATCATTCACGACTACGCCCGCCCCTGGCGGCGCGAGCGGATCACGGGCAATTCATCGGTCTACCGCTTTGAATTGGGCGCCCATGCCGACGTGCTGGCGTACTTTCGCGCCAACATGGACAAGGTGCAGGCCGAATACCGCAACGAGCAGGCCTACCTGTCCGACGTGCTGCACAAGCAGGGCAAGCTGGCCTACTGGCCGGCCGCCTGGTGCCCGAGCTTCAAGTACCACGGCATCCCGACCTGGCCGACCAACTACTGGGAAGAGCCCTTCGTGCCCGAAGGCGCCCGTGTGATGGTGTTCCACGGCGAGTGCAACCCGCCCGATGCGCTGGCGGGACGGCGCAACCGCGCCTTCCGCTACATCCGGCCGGCGAGCTGGGTCGCCAAGCACTGGAAAGAGTAAAACCGGAGGGAGGCGGCGATACGTCGCCGCCCCGGTTCAGCGTGGCGCCCGAGCGGCGCCGCCCATGCGCCACAGCAACGTGCCGGCGCACACCCACTGAACGAAGTACATGCCCGTGCCCACGGCATGCCACAGCTTGAGGTTGTCGCGCGCCACGATTCGCGGCGCCACGGCGTACTGCTGTAGCAGCGCCAGCAACAACGCCGCCAGCACCAGGAAGATGGCCGTCAACACCGGCCCGGTCATGCCATCGTCGGCCTTCTGGCGGAAGTGGATCAGCAGGATCAGTCCGCAGCCGATGGCGATCCAGCTTTGCGCCTCGAACAGCTGGGCCGCGAAATTGCCGGCCACCGCCGGGTTGCCGAGCCGGGCGAACAGCATCGGCACGACCAGGAAGCCGATGGTGCTGAGGCTGCCCCACCAGAGGGCCGCCAGCATCAGCGCGACGCGGTCTTTCATTCGCCCATTCAGAGGTAGCGGACCGCCACGATCTCGTAGCGCTTGAGGCCGCCCGGCGCCTGCACTTCGGCCGTGTCGCCCTCTTCCTTGCCGATGAGCGCGCGTGCGATCGGGCTGGAGATGTTGATCAGGCCGAGCTTCAGGTCGGCTTCGTCTTCGCCCACGATCTGGTACTTGACGGCATCGCCCGACTCTTCTTCTTCGAGTTCGACGGTCGAACCGAACACCACCTTGCCGCCGGCATCGAGCTCGCTCGGGTCGATGATCTGCGCGGCCGAGAGCTTGCCTTCGACTTCCTGGATGCGGCCTTCGATGAAGCCCTGGCGGTCCTTGGCGACTTCGTACTCGGCGTTTTCGCTCAGGTCGCCCTGGGCGCGTGCCTCGGAAATGGCGTTGATGACCCAGGGACGGTCGACCGTCTTGAGCTGGTGCAGTTCGGCACGCAGTTTTTCAGCGCCGCGCTTGGTGATCGGAATGGTGGCCATGTTGTTGGTTCTCCATAAAGCGAAACCGCCGAACGCTGCCGTTCGGCGGTCGATTGAGGGAATTGATCAGACGAGTGTGCGTCCGGTCAGCCGGCTCAGGATGGCGAGCGGGCTCGATTCGGGATTGTATTGCTTCGATGCGGCCAGATGAAGGGTCTGCTCGAGCATGTACTGGCCCGCCATCACGGCGTGCGAGGTCTGGTCCGAGAAGCACACCCACACCGAGCCCGGCGGGAACTTGGCCGTTTCCTGCGGCGAATTTTCCTGGTACGCCATGTCCGACTTCATGCCGTCGTGCAGCTGCAGCATCAGGTGGTCGTACTCGCTGCGGAACGACTTGGTGACGTGCAGCGCCTGCAGCAACTTGGCCTGCCAGCGTGCATAGGGCTTGGCCCGCGGCAGGAAGCGCTTGGCGATGTCCTCGAAAGGCTCGCCCACGCGCCACACGCGCGGCGCGCCGTCGGGGTTGACGTTGGTGAACACGCGCAGGATCCGCTCGCCGTAGTTGGGGCGCGACGGGAACGCATCGACGTGCAAGCGCCGGTCGTCGGCGCGCCACGACTGCACGCGCGTCTCGACCTGGGCCGGCCGGTAGCTGGTCGGCGCCAGGCGCAAGGCCGGCGTGTAGTGCGGCAGCAGCCCATGGATGAGCTGCTGCGCCTGCGTGCGAAAACGCTTCACCATCGCCGCCGCGGCGCGCTGCACCGCCTCGTCACCGACGGCGCCCTTGAGCTTGCCGTGGGCGTCGAGGCTGATGTTGCGCACGTCGGGCGACAGCAGGCTGGGCGTCAGCAGGCTGCGCTCTTCAGGCAGCAGCTCGAAGCCCAGCCGCGGGAAGTACAGCACCTTGCCCGCTTCCAGCTCTGCAATCCACGCCTCGTTGGGCGTGGCCGCATTCCAGTCCGCGAGGTCCAGCTCGACCAGCTGCGTTTCCATGGCGGTGCCCGGTCAGGCGGCGGCCAGCTGCGCGTGCATCTCCTGCACCGAGATCACGCCCAGCTCGTCCATGAAGCCCATGCCTTCGACCGCGGCTTCGGCGCCGAAGATCGTGGTGAAGGTCGTCACGCGCGCCAGCAGTGCCGAGGTGCGGATCTGGCGCGAGTCGGTGATCGCGTTGCGGCGCTCTTCCACCGTGTTGATGACCAAGGCAATCTCGTTGTTCTTGATCATGTCCACGATGTGCGGGCGGCCTTCGGTCACCTTGTTGACCGTCTCGCAGGCGATGCCGGCAGCGCTGATGGCCGCGGCGGTGCCCTTGGTGGCGACCAGCTCGAAGCCCAGCTTGGCCAGGCCGCGCGCCACTTCGACGGCACGCGCCTTGTCGTTGTTCTTCACCGAGATGAAGGCCTTGCCCGACTTGGGCAGCAACGTGCCCGCGCCGAGTTGCGACTTCACGAAGGCTTCGCCGAAGGTCTTGCCCACGCCCATGACTTCGCCGGTCGACTTCATCTCGGGGCCGAGGATGGTGTCCACGCCCGGGAACTTGACGAACGGGAACACGGCTTCCTTCACGCTGAAGTACGGCGGCGTCACTTCCTTGATCACGCCCTGCGACGCGAGCGACTGGCCGGCCATGCAGCGTGCCGCCACCTTGGCCAGCTGGATGCCCGTGGCCTTGCTCACGTAAGGCACGGTGCGCGACGCACGCGGGTTCACTTCGAGCACGTAGATGACGTCCTTGCCGTCCTTCTGCTGGATGGCGAACTGCACGTTCATCAGGCCGACCACGTTCAGCGCGGCGGCCATGGCAGCGCTCTGGCGCTTCAGCTCGGCCACCGTGTCGGCGTTCAGGCTGTAGGGCGGCAGCGAGCAGGCAGAGTCGCCCGAGTGCACGCCGGCCTGTTCGATGTGCTCCATCACGCCGCCGATCAGCGTGCCGCCTTCGGCGTCGCGGATGCAGTCGACGTCGCATTCGACGGCGTCGTTCAGGAAGCGGTCGAGCAGCACTGGCGAGTCGTTGCTGACCTTCACGGCCTCGCGCATGTAGCGCTCGAGGTCACGCTGCTCGTGCACGATTTCCATCGCGCGGCCGCCGAGCACATAGCTCGGGCGCACCACCAGCGGGTAGCCCAGGGCCGCAGCCTTTTCGAGCGCTTCGGGTTCGGTGCGCGCGGTGGCGTTCGGCGGCTGGCGCAGGCCCAGCTCGTGCAGCAGCTTCTGGAAGCGCTCGCGGTCTTCGGCCGCGTCGATCATGTCAGGCGAAGTGCCGATGATCGGCACGCCGTTGGCCTCGAGGTCGAGCGCGAGCTTCAACGGCGTCTGGCCGCCGTACTGCACGATCACGCCGAGCGGCTTTTCCTTGTCGACGATCTCGAGCACGTCTTCGAGCGTGAGCGGCTCGAAGTACAGGCGGTCCGAGGTGTCGTAGTCGGTCGACACGGTCTCGGGATTGCAGTTGACCATGATGGTCTCGTAGCCGTCTTCGCGCATGGCGAGCGCGGCGTGCACGCAGCAGTAGTCGAACTCGATGCCCTGGCCGATGCGGTTGGGACCGCCGCCGAGCACCATGATCTTCTTCTTGTCGGTCGGGTCGGCTTCGCACTCGTCCTCGTAGGTCGAGTACATGTAGGCGGTGTTGGTCGCGAACTCGGCCGCGCAGGTGTCCACGCGCTTGTAGACCGGGCGCACGCCCAGGGCGCGGCGCTTCTCGCGGATGGCCGTGTCGGTGGTCTTGAGCTGCTTGGCCAGGCGACGGTCGGAGAAGCCCTTCTTCTTGAGCGCGAGCAGCGTGTCCTTGTCGATGTCGTCGAGCGACTTGGTTTCCAGTTCGAGTTCGATCTTCACGATCTCTTCGATCTGCACCAGGAACCACGGGTCGATCTTGGTCAGCGCGAACACTTCATCGACGCTCAGGCCCATGGCGAAGGCATCGCCCACGTACCAGATGCGCTCGGGGCCGGGCTCGCCCAGTTCCTTCTCGAGCACTTCGCGGTCCTGTGTCTTTTCGTTGAGGCCGTCGACGCCCACTTCGAGGCCGCGCAGCGCCTTCTGGAACGATTCCTGGAAGGTGCGGCCCATGGCCATCACCTCGCCCACCGACTTCATCTGCGTCGTGAGACGCGAGTCGGCCTGCGGGAACTTCTCGAAAGCGAAACGCGGGATCTTGGTGACCACGTAGTCGATCGACGGTTCGAACGACGCAGGCGTGGCGCCGCCGGTGATCTCGTTGCGCAGCTCGTCGAGCGTGTAGCCCACAGCCAGCTTGGCCGCGACCTTGGCGATCGGGAAGCCCGTGGCCTTGGAGGCCAGCGCCGAGGAGCGCGACACGCGCGGGTTCATCTCGATGACGACCATGCGGCCATCCTTCGGGTTGATGGAGAACTGCACGTTCGAGCCGCCCGTATCGACGCCGATCTCGCGCAGCACGGCCAGCGAGGCGTTGCGCAGGATCTGGTATTCCTTGTCGGACAGCGTCTGCGCGGGGGCCACGGTGATCGAGTCGCCGGTGTGCACGCCCATGGGGTCGAGGTTTTCGATCGAGCAGACGATGATGCAGTTGTCGGCCTTGTCGCGCACGACTTCCATCTCGTACTCTTTCCAGCCGAGCAGCGACTCTTCGATCAGCAGCTCGTTGGTGGGCGAGGCCTCGATGCCGCGCTTGCAGATGGTCTCGAACTCTTCCGGGTTGTAGGCGATGCCGCCGCCGGTGCCGCCCAGCGTGAAGCTGGGGCGGATGACGACCGGGAAACCGACCGTCTTCTGCACGGCCCACGCCTCGTCGAGCGTGTGGGCGATGCCCGAACGCGCCGAGCCCAGGCCGATCTTGGTCATCGCGTCCTTGAACTTCAGGCGGTCCTCAGCCTTGTCGATGGCTTCGGGCGTGGCGCCGATCAGCTCGATCGGGCGGTTCGTGGCCGTGCCGGTGTACTTGTCGAGCACGCCGTTGCGCCACAGGTCGAGCGCGCAGTTCAGCGCGGTCTGGCCGCCCATGGTCGGCAGGATCGCGTCGGGGCGTTCCTTGGCGATGATTTTTTCAACCGTCTGCCAGGTGATGGGCTCGATGTAGGTGACGTCGGCCGTGGCCGGGTCGGTCATGATCGTCGCGGGGTTGCTGTTGATCAGGATGACCTTGTAGCCCTCTTCGCGCAGCGCCTTGCAGGCTTGCACGCCGGAGTAGTCGAACTCGCAGGCCTGGCCGATGATGATCGGGCCGGCGCCGATGATGAGGATCGATTTGAGGTCGGTGCGCTTAGGCATTCTTGTGCTCCGTCTTGTGCTTTTCCATGAGTGCCGTGAAGCGATCGAACAGGTAGCCGATGTCGTGCGGGCCCGGCGAGGCTTCGGGGTGGCCCTGGAAGCAGAACGCGGGCTTGTCGGTGCGCGCCAGGCCCTGCAGCGTGTTGTCGAACAGGCTGATGTGGGTGGGACGCAGGTTGGCCGGCAGCGACTTCTCGTCGACCGCGAAGCCGTGGTTCTGACTGGTGATGCTCACGCGGCCGTTGTCCAGGTCCTTCACCGGATGGTTCGCGCCGTGGTGGCCGAACTTCATCTTGAAGGTCTTGGCGCCCGAGGCGAGCGCCATGATCTGGTGGCCCAGGCAGATGCCGAAGGTGGGAATGCCGGTTTCGATCAGTTCCTTGACGGCGCTGATGGCGTAGTCGCAGGGCTGCGGGTCGCCGGGGCCGTTGGCCAGGAAGATGCCGTCGGGCTTGAGCTTGAGCACGTCGGCCGCGGGCGTCTGCGCCGGCACCACGGTGATGCGCGCGCCGCGCTGCGCGATCATGCGCAGGATGTTCTTCTTGACGCCGTAGTCGAACGCGACCACGTGGAACTGCGGCGTGATCTGCACGCCGTAGCCCGCGCCGAGCTTCCACTCGGTCTCGGTCCATTCGTAGGTCTGCTTGACCGACACCACCTTGGCCAGGTCGAGGCCGGCCATGCTGGGCGCGGCCTTGGCTGCGGCGATGGCCTTGTCGATCAGCGCCTGCGTCACGGTCTCGCCCGCGGCCAGGCCCAGGATGCAGCCGTTCTGCGCGCCGTGGGTGCGCAGGTGGCGCGTGAGCTTGCGGGTGTCGATGTTCGCAATGGCCACCGTGTTGCCGGACACGAGGTACTCGGTCAGCGTGGCGGTCTTGCGGAAGTTGGACGCGACGAGGGGCAGGTCCTTGATGATCAGGCCCGCGGCATGGATCTTGTCGGCCTCGATGTCCTCGCCGTTGACACCATAGTTGCCGATGTGCGGATACGTCAGGGTGACGATCTGCTGGCAGTAGCTGGGGTCGGTGAGGATTTCCTGGTAACCGGTCATCGCGGTGTTGAACACCACTTCACCGGTCGTGGAGCCGGCGGCTCCGATCGAGTTGCCGAGAAAGACCGTGCCGTCTGCGAGCGCCAGGATGGCGGGCGGGAAACTTCCCTTGAGAGACAAAAGCACTGGGTTCTCCGGATGGTTACGGTCGCCCGGAGCCCCAGGCGCGTTGCCTGCGGACTGCTGCTTAAGGGGATTTTGGCGTTGAAGGCGGCCGGGCGACGCTGATTTGCGAGTAAGCCCCCGATTGTAGCTCGGACTGGGTGTGTTATTTGGCCTGCAGGGCTGCTCCGCTTGCGTGCAGGCAGATGGCGGCGGCCGCCGCCACGTTGAGCGACTCCTCGCCGCCCGGTTGCGCGATGCGGATGTGGTGGCTGGCCCGGGCCTCCAGCACGGCCGAAACGCCCTGCCCTTCGTGGCCCATCAGCCAGGCACAGGGGTGCGGCAAATTGGCCTTGTGCAGCCATTCGCCCCGGTGCGAACTCGTGGCCACCAGCGGCACCCGCAGCGCGTCGAGCGCGTCGATGTCCACGCCTTCGACCAGCCGCAGGCCGAAGTGGGCTCCCATGCCGGCGCGGAGCACCTTCGGCGCCCACAGCGCGGCCGTGCCCTTGAGCGCGATCACCTGGGTGAAGCCGAAAGCCGCCGCGCTGCGCAGGATGGAGCCGGCATTGCCGGCGTCCTGCAGGCGGTCGAGCACCACGCTCGGCGCGTCGGGCAGGATTTCGGGCCGCGGTGGCAGGTCGAGCACGAAGCCCATCGGCGCGGGCGACTCCAGGCCGCTCACTGCGCGCAGCAGATCGTCGGCGACCACTACCGTTTTGATAGCGCTGCGCACCCATTCGGCGGGTGCCGAGGGCCAGAATGCCTCCGAAAACACCGCCACCGCCGGCCGGACGCCGCGGGCCAGCGCCGCGCGGCACAGGTGATCGCCTTCGAGCCAGAGCCGGCCGAGCTTGCGATAGGCGCCCGGGTCCTGCGCGAGCTTGCGCAAATCCTTGAGCAAGGGGTTGTCGCGCGAGCTGATGTGGCTCGGGCCGGTGTCGGTGGTCATGGCGGGCTCAGGGGGCGGCGCGCGGATCGAGGCGTGCGCTGTTGTTTTCGGCGGCGCCGATCACGTGGGCGACCGAAACCTCGCCGGCCAAGACGTCGACGCCTGAAGTTGCTGCGGCCGTGCGCGCCAGCGCCGCCGCCACCGGGCTGAACGACCGGCGGTGATGCACGCAGGCCCCGTGGCGCTGGAGCGCCTCGAGGTGCTCGCGCGTGCCGTAGCCCTTGTGGCCGGCGAAGCCGTAGTGCGGAAATTCGTCGTGCAGTTGCGTGCAGAGCCGGTCGCGGTGCACCTTGGCCAGGATGGAGGCGGCCGAGATCGCCTTGACCCGCGCGTCGCCCTTGACGATGGCCTCGGCCAGCACGTCGAGCCGGGGCAGGCGGTTGCCGTCCACCAGCACCTTGACGGGCTTGAGCCGTAGGCCTTCGACCGCGCGACGCATCGCGAGCATGGTGGCCTGCAGGATGTTGAGGCTGTCGATCTCCTCGACCGAGGCCTGCGCGATGGAGCAGCACAGCGCCTTGGCGAGGATCTGGTCGTGCAGGCGTTCGCGCTGCAGCGCCGTGAGCGTCTTGGAGTCGGCTAGGCCGCGGATCGGGCGCAGGTCGTCGAGGATCACGGCCGCTGCCACCACGGGACCGGCCAGCGGCCCGCGCCCTGCCTCGTCGACGCCCGCCATCAGGCCGGGCGCGTCCCACACCAGCGGGGCCTGCTCAGCCTTCAAGAACTTTCTGGATCGCATCGGCGCACAGTGTGGGCGTGTCGCGCTGCAATTGCACATGCAGCGCTGAAAATCTTTGTTGCAGCGCCTGCGTCTTCGCGGGCGCGTCGAGCCATTCGAGCGTGGCATTGGCCAGGGCCTCGGGCGAGGCGGCTTCCTGCAGCAGTTCGGGCACCACGAACTCGCGGCACAGGATGTTCGGCAGCCCGACCCAGGGCTGCAGTTGCTTGCGCTGCATGAGGCGCCACGAGAGCCCGTTCATGTTGTACGCGATGACCATCGGCCGCTTGAACAGCGCCGCCTCGAGCGTGGCCGTGCCGCTGGCGATCAGCGTGACATCACAGGCGGCGAGCGCGGCATGCGACTGGCCGTCAAGCAGCTTCACCCGCCCGGCCATGCCGGCGGCCTGCAGCAGGCTTTCGACCTCGGCGCGCAACCCCGGCAGGATCGGCGCGATGAACTGCAGCTTCGGCTTGGCCTTCTGCATCAGCGCCGCAGCCGCGAAGAAGCGGGCCGCGAGGTAACGGATCTCGGAACGCCGGCTGCCAGGCAGCAGCGCGACGACTTGCGCCTCGGGGTCCAGCCCCAGTGCGGCGCGGGCGGCAGCGCGGTCGGGCGTCATCGGGATCACGTTGGCAATCGGATGGCCCACATAGCTCGCGGCCACGCCCTGCTTTTCGAGCAGCTCGGGTTCGAACGGGAAGATGCACAGCACGTGGTCAGCCGCGGCGCGAATCTTGTCGATGCGGTCGGCGCGCCAGGCCCAGATCGAGGGGCAGACGAAGTGAACGGTCTTGATGCCCTCGCTGCGCAGGCCGGCTTCGAGGTCGAGATTGAAATCGGGCGCGTCGACACCGATGAACAGCTCGGGGCGCTCGCGCAGCAGCCGGGCCTTGAGCTGGCGGCGGATACCGGCGATCTCGGCGTAGTGCCGAAGCACCTCGATGTAGCCGCGCACGGCCAGCTTTTCCTGCGGCCACCAGCTCTGGAAGCCGTGGGCCAGCATGCGCGGACCGCCGATGCCGACGGTCTGCAAGGCCGGCCAGCGGGCTTCGAGGCCGTCGAGCAGCAAACCCGCGAGCAGGTCGCCGGACGCTTCGCCCGCGACCAGCGCGAAGCGGCGCTGTTCGTTCGTGCTCATCGCGCCCATGTCAGCGCGCGATGCCGCGCGTTGAATGGGCGAGGAAGGCCTCCATCAGCGCGACATCGCCGGCGGCCTCGGGCATTTCCGCTGCGAGCTCGGCGATGGCGGCGCGCGCCTCTTCGAGCGTCTTGCCCTGGCGGTACAGCAGGCGGTGCATCTGCTTGACCGCTGCGAGCCGCTGCGCCGAGAAATCGCGCCGGCGCAGGCCCACGATGTTGAAGCCGCGCACGGCCAGCGGATTGCCGTCGACCAGCATGAACGGCGGCACGTCCTGCGAGATCGCGCTCGCGAAGCCGACCATGGCGTGCGCGCCGACCGAGACGAACTGATGGATGCCCGTCAGGCCGCCGATCGTGACCCAGTCGGCCAGATGCACGTGCCCGGCCAGCGTGGTGTTGTTGGACAGCGTCGTGTGGTTGTCGACCCGGCAGTCGTGCGCGATGTGCGTGTACGCCATGATCCAGTTGTCGTTGCCGACACGCGTGATGCCCCCTGCCCCGGGCACGCCGAGGTTGAAAGTGCAGAACTCGCGGATCACGTTGCGGTCGCCGATGGTGAGCTCGGTGGGCTCACCCGCGTATTTCTTGTCTTGCGGGATCGCGCCGAGCGACGAGAACTGGAAGATCCGGTTGTCGCGCCCGATGGTCGTGCGCCCCTCGATCACGCAATGCGCGCCGATGGTGGTGCCCGCGCCGATCCGCACGTGCGGGCCGATCACGGTGTAGGGACCGACCGACACCGAGGCGTCGAGCTGGGCCTTCGGGTCGACGATCGCGGTCGAATGAACCTGGGTCATGCCTTGCAAGAGACGATGAGCCGGATCAGCTGTTGATCTGGCGCATGGCGCACATCAGCGAGGCTTCGCACGCCAGTTCGCTGCCCACGAGCGCACGGCCCTTGAACTTCGAGATGCCGGCCTTCATGCGCTCGATCTCGACTTCCAGCGTGAGCTGGTCGCCCGGCTCCACGGGGCGCTTGAAGCGCGCGCCGTCGATGGCTGCAAAGTAGTAGACCGTGTTGTCGTCGGGCACGATGTCCAGCGAGCGGAACGACAGCAGCGCCGCAGCCTGCGCCATGGCTTCGAGCATCAGCACGCCCGGCATCACCGGACGGTGCGGGAAGTGGCCGTTGAAGAAGGGCTCGTTCATCGTCACGTTCTTGAGGGCCGTGATGCGCTTGCCCTTTTCCATGCTCAACACCCGGTCCACCAGGAGAAACGGGTAGCGATGCGGCAGCAACTTGAGAATTTGGTGGATATCGAGCGTCGTGTCCGTCATGGTGTTCTGTTCCTGCATCGTCGTCATTGTTTCGAGGGGGCTTTTTCCAGCGCCTTCAGTCGTTCGCGCAGGCTGTGCAACTGCTTGAGTGTTGCCGCATTCTTTTCCCAGTTCGCATTGTCATCGATCGGAAACATACCGGTGTACTGGCCGGCCTTGCGGATGGAGCGTGTCACCACGGTCGCCGCCGACACATGCACGCCGTCGGCCACCGTGAGGTGGCCCAGCACGATGGCACCGCCGCCGAAGGTGCAGTGAGCGCCGATGGTGGCGCTGCCGGCCACGCCGACGCAGCCCGCCATCGCGGTGTGCTTGCCGACGCGCACGTTGTGGCCGATCTGGATCAGGTTGTCGAGCTTCACGCCGTCTTCGATCACGGTGTCGTCGAGCGCGCCGCGGTCGATGCAGGTGTTGGCACCGATCTCGACGTCGTTGCCGATGCGCACCGCGCCCAGCTGCTCGATCTTGACCCAGGCGCCCTGGTGCGGCGCGAGGCCGAAGCCGTCGGCCCCGATCACCACGCCGGGATGCAGCAGGCAGCGCTCGCCGATGGTGCAGTCTTCGCTGACCGTGACGCGCGACTTCAGCACGGTGCCCGCGCCGATGCGCGCGCCCCGCTCCACCACGCACAGCGCGCCGATGCGCGCGGTGGCGTCGACATGGGCTTCGGGATGGATCACCGCGGAGGGATGGATGCGATCGGCTTCCGGGCGCGCATGGTGCGCTTTCCACAGCTGCGTCAGGCGCGCAAAGTAGTAGTACGGGTCGGGCGTGACGATGTAGGCGCCACGCGCCGCGGCAGCCTCGCGCATGGCGGGCGACACGATGACACAGGCCGCCTTGGAGGCGGCCAGTTCCTGCTGGTATTTGGGATGGCTCAGGAAGCTGAGCGCATCGGGCTGCGCATTCTGCAGCGGCGCGAGCCGCTCGATGGACAGCGTGGCATCTCCATGAAGCTCGCCCCCGAGGGCGTCAACGATGGCTCCGAGCTGCAGCGACACGCCGGTTCGCGGCGTTACTTGCCGGCCGCAGGCGCAGAGGAGCCGACCGACGCGTTGAGCGCCTTGATCACCTTGTCGGTGATGTCGTGCTTCGGGTTGATGTAGATCGCTTCCTGGAGGATGGCGTCGTACTTTTCAGCTTCGGCGACCTGCTTGACCACGCGGTTGGCGCGCTCGTAGACCTGCTGGAGCTCTTCGTTCTTGCGCGCGTTCAGGTCTTCCTGGAACTCGCGGCGCTTGCGCTGGAAGTCGCGGTCCTGGTCGACCAGCGAACGCTGGCGCGAGACGCGCTGGCTTTCCGACAGGGTCGGCGCCTCGCGCTCGAACTTCTCAGAGGCCGTCTTCAGCGCATCGCCCTGCACGGTCAGGTCCTTTTCGCGCTTGAGGAATTCAGCCTCGAGCTTGGCTTGCGCGGTCTTGGCCGGCTGCGCTTCACGCAGGACACGGTCGGGGTTCACGAAACCGATGCGAAAGCTTTCCTGGGCCTGCGCGGGCGCAGCCATGAGGGCAAAAGCGGGAATCAGGAACGCGCCGGCGGCGGCGCGAATCAAATGCTTCATTTAGAAAGACGTTCCGATCTGGAATTGGAGGCGCTGAATTCTATCCTTCGGGATCACGACGAACCCGGTGCTCGGATCCGTCACTTCCTTCTGGGACTTGACGGGGAAGGCGTAGGCTAGGCGCAGCGGGCCCAGCGGCGAGATCCAGCTGATGCCCAGGCCGACCGAGGCGCGCAGCTTCTTCTGAGCCTTCCATTGCTCGTCCGTCACGTTGGGTGCACGGGAACCGAACACGTTGCCGACGTCGAAGAAGCCGTACAGGCGCAGCGTGCGGTCGTTGCCGGCGCCGGGGAACGGTGTACTCAGCTCGGCGTTGAAGATGGCCTTCTTGGTACCGCCCAGTGCCGCGCCTTCGGTCTGGCCGAGCAGCGGCTGGTCGCGCGGGCCCAGCGAGTTCTGCTCGAAACCGCGGATCGAACCCAGGCCACCGGCGTAGAAGTTCTTGAAGATCGGGTAGACCTTGCCACCGAAGGCCTTGGCATAGCCTACTTCGCCGTTGATGGCGAAGGTGTACTGCTTGTTGATCGCGAAGAACTGCTGGTACTGGTAGCTTGTCTTCAGGTACTTCATGTCGCCGCCCACGCCCAACTCGAGGTTGGCGCGCTGCAGACGACCGGTGGTCGGGACCAGCGCGCTGTCGCGGCTGTCGCGGCCCCAGCCCACGGTCAACGGGATGCCCCAGACGCTCTTCTGGTCGCAGCTGGTGACGAACCAGCCGGTCGCGTCCTTGCCGCAATGGAAGTAGTTGAGGTACGACTGCGGCGTGGTGAGGCCGGCGAGCGCCGAGCGGTTCGGGTCGAACGCGTAGCGCTCCAGGCCGACGCCGAAGAAGACGGTGTCGAGCTCGCTGAACGGCACGCCGAAACGGATCGAGGCGCCCTGGTTCACCAGCTTGTAGTCGCCGTCTTCGTTCGTGGAGTACGGACGCGTCGTCGTGTGATAGACGCTGATCGTGCGCGAGATGCCGTCCTTCGTAAAGTACGGGTCGGTGGTGGTCAGCGACAGCGTGCGGTTGTACTTGCTGGTGTTGACCTGCACGCCCAGGAAATTGCCCGAGCCGAACACGTTTTCCTGCGAGATGCCGAAGGTCAACGCGACCTTTTCCGCGCTCGAGTAGCCGGCACCCAACTGCAGCGTGCCGGTGGGCTTCTCGGCCACGTTGACGGTCAGGTCGACCTGGTCGGGCGAGCCGGGCACTTCCTGGGTCTCGACGTTCACTTCGGTGAAGAAGCCCAGGCGGTCCACGCGGTCGCGCGAAACCTTGATCTTGTCGCCGTCGTACCACGAGGCTTCGAACTGGCGGAACTCGCGGCGGATCACTTCGTCGCGCGTCTTGTTGTTGCCGCCGACCGACACGCGGCGCACGTACACGCGGCGCGAGGGCTCGGCCTGCAGCGTGAGCGTGACGCGGTTGTTCACGCGGTCGATGTCCGGACGCGCCTGCACGCGGGCGAAGGCGTAGCCGAAGGTGCCGAAGTAGTCGCTGAAGGCCTTGGTGGTCTCGGTGACCTGCTCGCCGTTGTAGGGCTCGCCGGGCTTGATCGTGATGAGCGACTTGAACTCGTCGTCGCGGCCCAGGTAGTTGCCGTCGAGCTTGATGCCCGCCACCACGAACTTCTCGCCTTCGGTGATGTTCACCGTGACGCTCAGGTCCTTGCGGTCCGGCGAAATGGCGACCTGGGTCGAATCGATGCGGAACTCAAGGTAGCCGCGGGTGATGTAGTAGCTCTTCAGCGTCTCGAGGTCGGCGTTGAGCTTGGCGCGCGAGTACTGGTTCGACTTGGTGTACCAGCTCATGAAGCCGCCGCTGTCCTGGTCGAACAGGCTCAGCAGCGTCGATTCGCTGAAGGCCTTGTTGCCGACCACGTGCACTTCGCGGATGCGGGCGGATTCGCCTTCGGTCACGGTGAACGTCAGGTTCACGCGGTTGCGCTCGATGGGCGTGACGGTGGTCACGACGTTCGCGTTGTACAGGCTGCGGCTCACGTACTGGCGCTTGAGCTCCTGCTCGGCGCGGTCGGCCAGCGCCTTGTCGTACGGGCGGCCGTCGGCCAGTCCGATTTCACGCAGCGCCTTCTGCAGCGCCGCCTTGTCGAATTCCTTGGCGCCGACGAAGTCGACGTCGGCAATGGTGGGCCGCTCTTCGACGATCACCACCAGCACGTTGCCGTTGACGTCGATGCGCACGTCCTTGAACAACCCCAGGTCGAACAGCGCGCGGATCGCGGCCGAGCCGCGTTCGTCGCTGTAGGTGTCGCCCACACGCAGGGGCAGCGACCCGAAGATCGTGCCGGCCTCGACGCGTTGCAAGCCTTCGACGCGGATATCGCGCACCGTGAAAGGCTCGACGGCCCAAGCGGCCGTGGCCGCCAGCGTGCTGGCCACCACCGCGGCAACGCTACGCAGGCGAAAGCGACTGAAGTTTGTGTTCATCTGTGAATTGGGCCGGCACGGAAAGGGCCGGCAGAAAGTTAACCAAAGAGCCGCGTGACGTCGTTGAAGAGTGCGACCGACATCATCACCAGCAGCAAGGCGACACCGCCACGCTGCAGCCGTTCCATCCAGGCGTCGGAGACGCTTTTCCCGGTCAGGCCCTCCCAAAGATAATACATCAGGTGCCCCCCATCGAGGACCGGCAGCGGCATCAGGTTGAGCACCCCAAGGCTCACGCTGATGAGCGCGAGAAAGACCAGGTACTGCGTCAGGCCGAGGCTGGCGGACTTGCCGGCGTAATCAGCAATTGTTAAGGGACCGCTCAGGTTCTTGATCGAGGCCTCGCCGATCAGCATCTTGCCCATCATGCGAACCGTGAGCGCGGACACCTCCCAGGTGCGCACCACGCCACGCCAGACGCCGTCGATGACGCCCTGGCGCACCGTGACCATCTCGGGCGGCGCGCCGACGTAGGCGCCGATGCGCGCGACCTTGACGGCGCCCTCTTCGCGCACTTCCGGCTTGACTTCGAGCGAGAGCGGCTGGCCGCCGCGCTGGAGTTGCCAGGTCTGCGTGCGCGCCTGCCCGGCGGCATCGACCGAGGCCCGGATGACCTCGCGCAGCTGCTGCCCGTCGAGGATGGGGGTGTCGCCGACGGTCAGGACCAGATCGCCGTTGCGCAGGCCCGAACGCTCGGCCGCGCTGCCCGCCATGACCTCGCCGATCTCGGGACGGGTCAGCGGTGCGACCACGCCGATCTTGCGGAACATCTGCGGATCGGCGTCCTTGGCCTCCATGCGGCTCAGCGGCAGGACCAGCTGGCGACCGGGCCGACCGCCCTCGCCCGCCACTTCGAGCGTGAGGTCGCGGCCGTCGAGCGCGCCGCGCGTCATGCGCCAGCGCAGGTCTTCGAAGGACTGGACCGGTGACAGGTCGCCATCGAAACCGGCCTGGGTGATGTGTTCGCCGCCGCGCAGGCCGGCCGCCTCGGCCAGCGACGCCGCCACGGGCCGGGCCAGCTTGGCCACGGGCTCGTCGACGCCGATCCAGTTGACCGCCGTGTACAGAACGACCGCCAGCAGCAGGTTGGCAATCGGACCGGCGGCCACGATGGCTGCGCGCGAGCGCAGTGGCTGGGTGTTGAAGGCGCGGTGCCGCTCTTCGGGCGCCACGGGGCCTTCGCGCTCATCGAGCATCTTGACGTAGCCGCCGAACGGAAAGGCGCCAATCACGAACTCGGTCTGCTGCCCCGGATGCTGCCGCTTGGGCTGCCAGCGCAGGAGGGCCTTGCCGAAGCCGACCGAGAAGCGCTCCACCTTGACGCCGCAGGCCACGGCCACGCGGTAGTGGCCGTATTCATGGACCGCGATGAGGACGCCGAGAGCGACCACAAAAGCTATGACGGTGAGCATCGGGGTCCTCTGCGCAGTAGGGAATCAGGCCGCGAAACGTGCCGCGGCGGCATTGGCCGCCTCGCGGGCGCTGGCGTCGAGCGCCAGCAGGTCGGCCAGCGATGCCGGCTTGGAGGGCATGACCGCCTCCAAAGTTTCCAGGTTGACCGCATGAATGCGATCGAAACGCAGGCGCCGGTCGAGAAAGGCGGCCACCGCCACCTCGTTGGCAGCGTTCAGCACCGCCGTGGTGCCCGACACGGCGCGCAGGGCCTGCCATGCCAGGCCCAGGCCGGGGAACAGCGCAGGATCGGGCGCGTCGAAGGTCAGCGAGCCCATCTGGCGGAAATCGAGCCGTGCCGCCCCGCTCTCGACGCGCTCCGGCCAGGCCAGCCCGACCGCGATCGGCACGCGCATGTCGGGCGTGCCGAGCTGGGCGATGACCGAGGCGTCGGTGAACTGCACCATCGAATGGACCACGCTCTGCGGGTGGATCACGACCTCGATCTGCTCCGGCGACACGCCGAACAGGTGGCGCGCCTCGATCACCTCGAGCGCCTTGTTCATCATCGTGGCCGAGTCGACCGAGATCTTGCGGCCCATGACCCAGTTCGGGTGCGCACAGGCCTGCTCGGGCGTCACGGCGCCCAGCGTGTCGGGCGCGCGGGTGCGGAACGGGCCGCCCGAGGCGGTCAGGATGATCTTGTCGATGCGCCGCGCCCAGGTGGACGGGTCTTCGGGCAGCGACTGGAAGATGGCCGAATGCTCGCTGTCGATGGGCAGCAGCGTGGCGCCGCCCTCCTGCACCGTGCGCATGAACAGCTCGCCGCCGACGACCAGGGCTTCCTTGTTGGCCAGCAGCAGGCGCTTGCCGGCGCGCGCGGCGGCCAGGCACGGCGCCAGGCCGGCGGCACCGACGATGGCGGCCATCACGGCATCGACTTCGTCGTCCGACGCTATTCTTTCGAGAGCGTCGTCGCCCATCAGGACGCAGGTCGGCAGGTTGTTCTGCTTGAGCTTTTCAGCCAGCAGCGCGGCATGCGGCGCGCTCGCCATGACGGCGAAGCGCGGCGAGAAGCGCGCGCATTGGGCCAGCAGCTCGTCGACCTTGGTGGCCGCCGAGAGCGCAAACACCTCGAAGCGTTCGGGGTGACGGGCAATGACGTCGAGCGTGCTGACACCGACCGAACCGGTCGATCCGAGCACCGTGACACGTTGTTTGGGAGTGTTCACAGGAAAGCCAGCATCATGGCAATGGGAAGTGCCGGCAAGAGGGCATCCACGCGGTCGAGCACGCCGCCGTGGCCGGGCAGCAGCCGGCTGCTGTCCTTGGCGCCGGCGCTGCGCTTGATCAGCGATTCGACGAGGTCGCCGACGACGCTCATCGCCGCCAGGAACACCGCTCCGATCAGCAGCAGCCACCAGCCGCGCTCATGCAGGCGGGTGTAGAGGCTGGGCACCGTGGCGCCCAGGCTCTTGTCGGCCCAGACCCAGGCGAACGCCAGCACGATGACGCCGGCCATGCCGCCCCAGACACCTTCCCAGCTCTTGCCGGGACTGATGGCGGGCGCCAGCTTGGCACGCGTGAACTTCAGGCCGAAGGCGCGGCCGGCGAAATAGGCGAACACGTCCGCCACCCAGACCAGCACCAGGATCGACAGCAGGAAGTTGATGCCGACCATGCGCGCCTGCACCGCCGCGAGCCATGCGACCCACAGCGCCAGCAGGCCGCCCACCAACCGCAGCCCGCGCGGAATGCGGGGCCAGCCGGGCACCGCGACGCGCAGCAGCGCCGCGCCACCGAGCACCCAGGCCGCGCTGGCCAGGGCCCACATGAGGAACAGGCGCTGCTCCAGCAGCCCCAGCCACCACGACAGCCCGCACAGCGCCACCATCTCGGCACCCAGGAACAGCGACATGCCCTGCCCGTAGCCGTTCAGGCGCCCCCACTCCCACGCGGCGGCGCCGATCAGCACTAGCATCACGCAGGCGAAGGGAATGTGGTTTCGATAGAACAGCGCCGGCAGCAGGATCGCGAGCAGCACGATCGCCGTGAGGATGCGTTGTTTGAGCATGCGGAAGGTGGTGTCGGGCCGTTGTCAGGCCGCGGAAGCCGAGACCTGCGCCGAGGTCTGGCCGAAGCGACGCTCGCGGCCCTGGAACGCGGCAATGGCCTCGTCCAGTGCGGCTTCGTCGAACTCGGGCCACAGCTTGTCGCTAAAGAACAGCTCGGCGTAGGCACTCTGCCAAAGCAGGAAATTCGACAGCCGCTGCTCGCCGCCCGTGCGGATGAACAGGTCGGGGTCGGGCACGTGGGCCAGCGCCATGGCGCGATCGAGGTTCATCTCGGTCATGGGCAGGCCCTGCTCGGCAAGCTTGGCCGCGGCGCGCGCGATGTCCCAGCGCCCGCCGTAGTTGAAGCAGATGTTGAGAATCAGACGCGAGTTGTGGGCCGTGGTCTGCTCGGCCGACACCAGTCCGGCCACCATCTTGTCGGACAGGCCGGCGCGTTCGCCCACGAAATGCAGCCGCACGCCATCGGCGTTGAGCCGCGGCACTTCGCGTGCGAGTGCCCCGACCATCAGCTGCATCAGGCCGGAGACTTCTTCAGGGGGGCGGTTCCAGTTCTCCGAGGAGAACGCGAACACGGTGAGCACGCCCACGCCACGGTCGGCGCAGGCCTTGACGCAGCGCCGCAGCGACTCCACGCCCTGCTTGTGTCCCGCCACGCGAGGCAGGAAGCGCTTGGTGGCCCACCGGCCGTTGCCATCCATGACGATGGCAACGTGGTGCGGAGGGGTCGTCGTCTGCGGCGAGGAGGCCATGCGGAGCCTCAAACGGCCATGATCTCCGCTTCTTTCGCGGCGACCAGACGGTCGATTTCCGCGATGTGCTTGTCGGTGACCTTCTGGATGTCGCCTTCGGCGCGCTTCTGGTCATCTTCCGAGGCCAACTTGTCCTTCACGAGCTTCTTGACCGCCTCGTTCGCGTCACGGCGCAGGTTGCGCGTGGCGATCTTGGCGCTTTCGCCTTCGTTGCGGACCAGCTTGGTCATTTCCTTGCGGCGCTCTTCGCTCATGGCAGGCAGCGGCACGCGGATCAGGTCGCCCATCGACGCGGGGTTCAGGCCCAGGTCGCTTTCGCGGATGGCCTTCTCGATCTTGGCGCCCATGCCCTTTTCCCAGGGCTGGACGCTGATCGTGCGCGAGTCGAGTACCGACACGTTGGCCACCTGGCTCAGCGGCACCTGCGAGCCGTAGTACTCGACGTGGATCGAGTCGAGCAGCGCCGAGTTGGCACGGCCCGTGCGGATCTTGGTGAGGTTGTTCTGGAAGGCGGCGAGCGACTGGTTCATCTTCGCGTCGGTCGCACTGCGAATGTCTGCAATGGTCATCTCATTTACTCCTAGGCATGCACCAGCGTGCCCTCGTCCTCGCCCATCACGACGCGCTTGAGGGCGCCGTTCTTGAAGATCGAGAACACCTTGATCGGCAGCTTCTGGTCGCGGCACAGCGCGAAGGCCGTGGCGTCCATGATGCCGAGATTCTGCGCAATCGCCTCGTCGAAGGTGAGCGAGGCGTAGCGAGTGGCTTCGGGGTGGGTCTTGGGGTCGGCGGTGTAGACGCCGTCCACCTTGGTCGCCTTGAGCACCAGCTCGGCGCCGATCTCGGCACCGCGCAGCGCGGCGGCCGTGTCGGTCGTGAAGAAGGGGTTGCCGGTACCAGCTGCGAACACCACGACCTTGCCCTCTTCGAGGTACTGCAGGGCCTTGGGACGCACATAGGGCTCGACCACCTGCTCGATGGCGATGGCGGACATCACGCGGGCCACGAGGCCCTGCTTGTTCATCGCGTCGGCCAGGGCCAGCGAGTTCATGACGGTGGCCAGCATGCCCATGTAGTCGGCCGTGGCGCGGTCCATGCCGACGGAGCCTCCCGCGACGCCGCGGAAGATGTTGCCGCCGCCGATCACGACCGCCACCTGGACGCCCATGTTCACGACCTCGGCCACCTCTTCGACCATGCGCACGATGGTGGCGCGGTTGATGCCGAAGGCGTCATCGCCCATCAATGCCTCACCCGACAGCTTCAACAAGATTCGCTTGTGGGCTGGGCGGGCATCAGACATGGGCATTTTCCTTAGAGGGTTGGCGGGGGCGAGTGTAAAACGTGGCGGTGAAAAAGCGGCGGCACGCTGTCGCGCACCGCCGCTTGGAGGCCTGCCGGATCAGGCGGCAGCCTTGGCAGCAGCGACCTGGGCAGCGACTTCGGCAGCGAAGTCGTCGACCTTCTTCTCGATGCCTTCGCCAACCACGTACAGGGTGAAGCCCTTGATCGTGGTGTCGGCGGCCTTGAGCATCTGCTCGACGGTCTGCTTGTCGTTCTTCACGAACGGCTGGTTGTGCAGCGAGACTTCCTTGAGGTACTTCTGCACGCCGCCTTCGATGCGCTTGGCAACGATGTCGGCCGGCTGCGGCTTCTTGCCTTCGGCTTCGGCCGTCTTGCGGTCTTCTTCAGCCTTGCCGGCGGCCACGGCGCGCTCTTTTTCGATCAGGTCGGCGGGCACGTCGGAGGCCTGGATGGCGACCGGCTTCATGGCGGCGATGTGCATCGCGACGTCCTTGGCTGAGGTGTCGTCACCTTCGAATTCAACCATCACGCCGATGCGCGTGCCGTGCAGGTACGAAGCCAGCTTGCCGTTGCCCGTGAAGTGCTTGAAGCGGCGGAAGCTCATGTTCTCGCCGATCTTGCCGATCAGGCCCTTGCGCACGTCTTCGAGCGTGGGGCCGAAGCCGTCCTGCTCGTAAGCCAGCGCGCCCAGTGCGGCGATGTCGACGGGGTTGTTCTTGGCGACCAGCATCGCGGCAGCGTTGGCCATGGCCAGGAAGCTGTCGTTCTTGGTGACGAAGTCGGTTTCGCAGTTGATTTCGATCATGCCGCCGGCAGCGCCGTCGACGAAAGCCGTGACCACGCCTTCAGCGGTGATGCGGCCCGATGCCTTGCCAGCCTTGTTGCCGAGCTTGATGCGCAGCAGCTCTTCGGCCTTTTCCATGTTGCCGCCGGCCTCCGTCAGGGCCTTCTTGCATTCCATCATGGGCGCATCGGTCTTCGCGCGCAGTTCGCCGACCATGCTTGCGGTGATTGCAGCCATTTGTGTATCTCCGTAAATCCAAAAATCAGGTTAAAAAAAAGGGGCACCAAAGCCCCTTCTTCAGGCTCGCGAACGCGCCTATCAGGCCGAAGCGCCTTCTTCGACTTCGACGAATTCGTCGCCGCTGCCTTCAGCAACGGCCTTGACCACGTCACCGCCGGCGCTGTTGCGGCCTTCGATGATGGCGTCGGCGATGCCACGGGCGTACAGCGTGACGGCCTTCGACGAGTCGTCGTTGCCGGGGATCACGTAGTCGATGCCTTCGGGCGAGTGGTTGGAGTCGACCACACCGATCAGCGGGATGCCGAGCTTCTTGGCTTCGGCCACGGCAATCTTGTGGAAGCCCACGTCGATCACGAAGATGGCGTCGGGCAGCGCAGCCATGTCCTGGATGCCGCCGATGTCCTTCTCGAGCTTCGCGATTTCGCGCGAGAACGTGAGCTGTTCTTTCTTGCTCAGGCTGTCGAGGCCGGCTTCTTGCTGGGCCTTCATGTCCTTCAGACGCTTGATCGAGGTCTTGACGGTCTTGAAGTTGGTCAGCATGCCGCCGAGCCAGCGGGTGTCGACGAAAGGCACGCCAGCGCGACGGGCTTCGGCAGCCACGATTTCACGGGCTTGGCGCTTCGTGCCGACCATCAGGATCGTGCCGCGGTTGGCCGTGAGTTGCTTGGCGTACTTCATCGCGTCCTGGAACATCGGGAGCGACTTTTCCAGGTTGATGATGTGAATCTTGTTGCGGTGACCGAAGATGAACGGAGCCATCTTGGGGTTCCAGAAGCGGGTTTGGTGACCGAAGTGGACACCGGCTTCCAGCATTTCGCGCATGGTGGTCGACATTGAATTTACTCCAAAGGTTGGGTCTAAAATCCAGCCCGTTTTGCGCCCCTTCGACGGGGTCGCAACACCTTGATTGGGCCGGTTTGCGGATGTGCTTGACTGGCGGCGACAAAACTGTCGCATAACCAGCGAAACCCAAAGAGTATAGCACGGCGGCCACCCCCTCCTCCCTCGAACCGAGCCGTTCCAAGGTACCCTCGACGCCATGAACGACCTTCACGCCACCCGTCTCACCCTTCTGGCTGGCGGTTCCGATGCGCGCACCGAAATGGAGCGCGCCATCGCCCTCTCCGAATCCCCGGTCTGCGCCCACGTTTTCACCCGCACGATGTTCGACGAGGCCCGCACGGCCGCCGCCGCATCGGCGCCCGAAAGCCGGCTGGCCGGACTTGCCTTCACCAGCAAGGACCTGTTCGACGTCGCCGGCCAGCCGACACCCGCCGGATCGGCCGTGCTCTCGCACGCTCCGGCCGCCCCGGCCGATTCGATCGCCGTGGCCCGACTGCGCGCCGCCGGCGGCGTGCTGACCGGGCGCACCAACATGACGGAGTTCGCCTTTTCCGGCGTCGGCGTCAACCCGCACCACGGCACGCCAGCCAACGCGAGCGACACCGCCACGCCACGCATTCCGGGCGGCTCGTCGTCCGGCGCGGCGATCTCGGTGGCGAGCGGCGCGGCCTTCATCGGCCTGGGCTCCGACACCGGCGGCTCGATCCGCATTCCGGCGGCGCTGAACGGCATCGTCGGCTTCAAGAACACCGCCCGCCTCACGTCGGCCGACGGCGCGCTGCCGCTGTCGACCACGCTCGACACCGTCTGCGCCATGACCCGCTCGGTGCGCGACGCCGTCACCGCGCACGAGATCCTCTCGGCGCGGCAGGTGACGCCCGGCTCGGCACCGCTGTCGGCCTATCGGCTGGCCGTCGTGAAGAACATCTTCCTCGACGACCTCGAGCCCGCCGTGGCCACGGCCTTCGAGCGCACCCTCGCGACCCTGCGCGCCACGGGCGCTCATATTGACGAGATCGAACTGCCTGAGCTGGCCGACCTGCAGGCCATCAACGCCACCGGCGGCTTCTCGGCGGCCGAGTCGTACGCTTGGCACAGGCTGCTGCTGGAGCGCAGCGGCGCCGGCTACGACCCGCGCGTGGCGCAGCGCATCCTGCGCGGCGCCGGCATGAAGGCGCACGAGTACATCGACCTGGTCCGCGCCCGCCGCGACTGGATTGCCCGCGTCGAGAAGGCGCTGGCACCGTTCGACGCCGTGGTGTCGCCGACCGTGCCGATCACGGCGCCGTCCATCGCCAGCGTGGCACCGGGTGCCGAGCGCGACGACGAATTCTTCCGCGTCAACGCGCTGCTGCTGCGCAACCCGTCGATCGTCAACATGCTCGACGGCTGCGCCATTTCGCTGCCCTGCCACGCCGACGGCGAACTGCCGGTCGGCCTGATGCTGTGGCACTGCGCGATGCACGACGACGCCGTGCTCGCGGTGGCCCTCCAGGCCGAACGCACGCTACAGAAATAACCGCTGTCACCGCCCGCCTCACGGGCGTCAGCCGCCTCTTTTATCTAGAACATTTCAATGAAAATCGCGATCGTGGGCGCCGGCATCGTCGGCGTCACCACCGCCTGGGAACTGGTTTCCGACGGCCATGAAGTGAGCGTGTTCGAACGCCGCGGCGCCGCCGCCGAAGAGGCCAGCTTCGCCAACGCCGGCGTGGTCGCGCCGGGTTATGTCACGCCGTGGGCCGCACCGGGCATGCGCGGCAAGGTGCTGCGCTCGCTGCTGTCTTCGCACGGCGCCATCAAGCTGCGCTGGCCGCTGAGTTCGCGCGACCTCAGCTGGATGTCGCGCTGGCAGAAGGCCTGCAAGCTCGAGACCTACCTGGCCAACCGCGCCCGCATGCAACGGCTGGCCTTCTACAGCCGCACCCGGCTGCACGCTGTGACCGAAGCACGCGAGCTGAGCTACGAACGCAGCGATGGCTACCTGGTGCTGCTGCGCTCCAAGCGCGAGAAAAAGCTGGTGCAGCCCGGACTCGAGGTGCTGCGCTCGGCCGGCAGCGTGTTCCGCGAGATCGACGCCGACGAGGCCCGCCTGATCGAGCCCGCGCTCAACCCCGACACCCCGCTGGCAGGCGCGATCCACCTGCCGGAAGACGAGGTCGCGAACTGCCGCCAGTTCGCGCTGCTGCTCAAGTGGGAAGCCGAGGCTTTGGGCGCGCAGTTCCACTTCAACTGCGACATCGCGCCCCTGAACCGCGCCGCGCCCACCTCGCTGACACTGGCCAGCGGCTCGGACGCATTGCAGTTCGACGCCATCGTGGTCTGCGCCGGGCTGTCGTCCGCCACACTACTGCGCCCTCTGGGGCTGCGCATTCCGCTGGCGCCGGTCTACGGCCACTCGGTCAGCGCCCCGGTGCGCGAGCCGCTCAACGCGCCGCGCAGCGCGGTGATGGACGAACGCTACAAGGTCGCGATCTCCCGCCTGGGCCAGCGCGTGCGCGTGGCCGGCAGCGCCGAGATCGGCGGCTCGCCCGACGCCATGAGCCCGGCCGCGATCCAGACGCTCTACAAGGTGCTGCACGACTGGTTCCCCGGCGCTGCCACGTTGCAGTCGGGCATCCAGCAATGGAAAGGCGCCCGGCCGATGCTGCCCGACGGCCCGCCGGTGCTGGGCGCCAGCGGCATTCCCGGCGTGTGGCTCAACCTGGGCCACGGCTCGAGCGGCTGGGCGCTGTCGTGCGGCAGCGCGCGCGTGCTCGGCGACCTGATCGGGGGGCAAGACCCGGGCATCGATCTCGAAGGCCTGGGGATCGAGCGGCTCAGTCTTTAGGACCCCAGCGGCGCAGTTGCTCGGGGGTGGCCTGTTTTTCCGCCGGCAGTTCGGGCCGGGGCGCCCAGCGTTGGGCGATCAACCCCAGGATCGCCGGCGCGATCAGCCCGAAGAACCCCAGCACCAGCAGGTCCAGGCCCAGCATCAGCCACGGCGTGCCGGACCCCGCTTCGACCGGCACGTCGAGCCACCGGATCACGCCGATGCCATAGCCCACGCCCAGGGCCCAGGCGACGTCGCGCAGCGGCACCCGGCGCAACAGCTCGGCCAGCAGGAACAGCCCCCACACCACGATCAGCAGGCCGACCGCCCAGGCCACGCCGGCGATCATCGCTGCGGCCGTGCCAACGAACCCGGCCAGGCACGCCAGCAGCAGAACCAGCAACCAGCCGAAGGTCTTGAGCATCATCGGTCGATGATAGGAGGCGCGGCGTCGGCGGCACAATGGCTCGATGCATCGCATCACGTCCGCCAGCGCCGCCGACCTGTTCGACATCGCCGCCACGCGTCGCATCGAGCAGGCAGCAGCCTCCGCCCTTCCCCCTCATACGCTGATGCAGCGCGCCGGCCTCGCTGCCGCACGGCTCGCGATGGCGCTCGCGCCGCACGCGCGAACGATCTGGATCGCCTGCGGCCCAGGGAACAACGGCGGCGATGGCTTCGAAGCCGCGGCGCAACTGCGGCATCGCGGCTTCTTTCCGGTCGTCACCTTCGTGGACGATGAAGGCCGGCTGCCAGCGGATGCCAAGGCGTCGCTGCAGCGTGCGCGCGATGCGGGCGTCACCTTCGCCTCGGCGCCGCCATCAAGCTTCGAGCTGGCGATGGATGCGCTGCTCGGCATCGGATCGACCCGCCCGCCGTCGGGCGCAATGGCCGAATGGCTTGCGCGGATGCACGCTAGCGCCTCGCCAGTGCTCAGCATCGATGTGCCCTCAGGCCTCGATGCCGACACAGGCATGCGGGCCTCCAACCCAAATCAAGCACCGGCATCGGTTCGCGCCACCCTCACCTTCCTCACGCTGAAGCCCGGTCTGTTCACGGCGCAAGGCCGCGACGCCGCCGGCACGGTGTGGTTCGACGACCTAGGTTGCAGCGCGTTCGCCCAGGAGCGACCAACAGCCCGCCTCGCAGGCGCGCCCGATATCCAGCCGCGCACCCACGCCTCGCACAAGGGCAGCTACGGCGATGTCGCGGTGATCGGCGGCGCTTCGGGCATGGCCGGTGCCGCGCTGCTGGCCGGCTCGGCCGCGCTCCATGCGGGCGCGGGACGCGTGTTCGTCGGATTGCTCGATCCCCGCGCAGCGCCGGTCGACACCTCGCAGCCCGAGCTGATGCTGCGCGACGCCCATGCCCTGGACCTCGCCGGCATGACGGTCGTGTGCGGCTGCGGTGGCGGCGATGCCGTGCGCGAGCTGCTGCCGCGCGTGCTGTCGACGGCCGCCGCGCTGGTGCTCGACGCCGATGCACTCAACGCCATCGCCGTCGATCCATCACTTCAAGCGCAACTGGTCGCGCGAGGCCAGGCCGGCGCTCCCACCGTGCTCACGCCGCATCCGCTGGAAGCCGCGCGCCTGCTCGGCGATACGACGGGTGGCGTGCAAGCCAACCGCCTCGCCGCGGCCCGTGCGCTGGCATCGCGCTTCGGCGTGGTGACAGTGCTCAAGGGGTCTGGAACAGTGATTGCCGATGCGGGCGACGAGCCGCCGGTCATCAACTCGACCGGCAATGCCCGCCTCGCCACCGCAGGCACCGGCGATGTGCTCGCCGGCATGATCGGCGCGGCGCTCGCGATGCGCCGCCCCGCGTTCGAGGCGGCATGCGAAGCCGTCTGGCAACACGGCCGCATCGCCGACCTGTGGCCGGCCGATGCAGCCCCGCTCACGGCAGGCTCGCTGGCCCGCCGCGCACCGGACTGAGCGCAGGGCTCAGCCGCGCCCGACGAAGGGCATCTTCGTGGCCATGATGGTGTGGAAGAGCACGTTGGCTTCCAGCGGCAGGTTCGCCATGTAGAGCACCGACTGGCCGACGATCTTGACGTCGATCAGCGGCTCGATCGCGAGCTCGCCGTTGGCCTGCGGCACGCCGGTGGCCATGCGCGCGGCCAGCTCGGTCATGGCATTGCCCACGTCCACCTGCCCCACCGCGATGTCGTACTTGCGGCCGTCGAGCGAGGCGGTCTTGGTCAGCCCTTCGACCGCGTGCTTGGTCGAGGTGTAGGCGGCGGAATTCGGCCGCGGCGTGGTCGCCGAGATCGACCCGTTGTTGATGATGCGGCCGCCCCGGGGCGTCTGCGCCTTCATCGTGCGGAAGGCCTGCTGGATGCAGAAGAACATGCCGGTGAGGTTGATGTCCACCACGCCCTTCCACTGCTCGGGCGTCCAGTCCTCGAACGGTCCCGGCGGGTTGCCCACGCCGGCGTTGTTGAACAGCAGATCGACGCGCCCGAAGCGCTCGACCGTGGCGCCGAACAGCGCCTGCACCGAGTCGGCATTGGCCACGTCGGTGGGCACCGCGAAGGCGCGCGCACCCGCGCCCGACTCTTCCGCCACCTGCTCCAGCGGCTCGAGGCGACGCCCCGCAAGGGCCACGCTCCAGCCGTCAGCCAGCAGGGCCAGCGCGGCCGCGCGGCCGATGCCCGACCCGGCGCCCGTGACGATCGCGATGCGGCCCTTGTTGTTTTCCACGCTCATGCTTCATGTCTCCTTTTCAGCTGGTCCATACACACGGTAAACACGTAGTGTGCACGGCGCATCTCATCCACGGCGAGGCTTGCGTCCCTTGCCCTGCATCTTGTTGGCAGCTTTCTTCACCGCCGACTTGAAGGCCTGCATGGCCGATTGCGGACCGGCGGGCACTGCGGCAGCGCCGCCGCCACCGTGCTCCGCTCGCGACTCGCCACCGGCCTCCGCCTTGTGGCGGGAGCTTCGCTTGGCCGACGCCTTCACCGGTGCGCCGCCCTTGTCCTTCATGGCGCGCGAAGTCAGGTCCTCGCCTTCGCGCACGAGGCGGAAGTCGATCTTGCGGCCATCGAGGTCGACGCGGCTCACCTGCACCCGCACCCGCGTGCCGATGGCGTAGCGGATGCCGGTGCGCTCGCCGCGCAACTCCTGGCGCATCTCGTCGAACTTGAAGTACTCGCCGCCGAGCTCGGTGATGTGGACCAGGCCCTCGACGTACATCGCATCGAGCGTGACGAAGATGCCGAAGGTGGTAGCTGCGGTGACCACGCCGCCGTATTCCTCGCCGAGGTGCTCGCGCATGTACTTGCACTTGAGCCAGGCCTCGACATCGCGGCTGGCTTCGTCGGCGCGGCGCTCGTTGGCGCTGCAATGCAGGCCGGCGGCTTCCCAGGCCAGCACTTCCTTGCTGGGCGCGACGGTCGCCTTCTGCGGCTTGTTGGTCGGCGCCTTGACGCGCGAGGCGAGCCGCTTGGCCAGCTTGGCATGCGCCTCGCCGGGCGTTGGCAGCATCGGCAACTGGTAGCGCGTCTTGCCGAGGATCGCCTTGATCACGCGATGCACCAGCAGGTCGGGGTAGCGACGGATCGGGCTGGTGAAGTGCGTGTAGGCCTCGTAGGCCAGGCCGAAGTGGCCGCTGTTGATCGGCGTGTAGATCGCCTGCTGCATCGAGCGCAGCAGCATGGTGTGGATCTGCTGCGCGTCGGGGCGCTCCTTGGTGGCTTCGGCGATCGCCTGGAACTCGCCGGGACGCGGCTCGTCGGTGATGCTCAGGCCGACGCCCATGGCCTTCAGGTAGCCGCGCAGGATTTCCTTCTTCTCGGGCGTCGGGCCTTCGTGCACGCGGAACAGGCCCGGGTGCTTGCCTTCGGCGATGAAGTCGGCGCTGCAGACGTTGGCGGCGAGCATCGCCTCCTCGATCAGGCGGTGTGCCTCGTTGCGCGTGCGCGGCACGATCTTCTCGATGCGGCCGGCGTCGTCGCAGATGATCTGCGTCTCAGTGGTTTCGAAGTCGACCGCGCCGCGCTTGCCGCGCTGCTTGAGCAGGGCCTTGTAGACGTCGGCGAGGTTCAGCAGGTCCTTGACGCGGTCCTTGCGCTTGGCGGCTTCGGGGCCACGCGTGTTGCCGAGGATGGCGGCGACTTCGGTGTACGTGAAGCGCGCGTGGCTGAACATCACGGCCGGATAGAACTGGTAGGCGTAGATCTCGCCGTCGGCGGCAACCAGCATGTCGCACACCATGCACAGGCGCTCGACCTCGGGGTTGAGCGAGCACAGGCCGTTCGACAGCTTCTCGGGCAGCATCGGAATCACGCGGCGCGGGAAGTAGACGCTGGTGGCGCGGTCGTACGCATCGATGTCGATGGCGGAGCCGGTCTGCACATAGGCGCTGACGTCGGCGATGGCCACCAACAGGCGCCAGCCCTTGCCACGGCCCACCTTCGCGGGCTCGCAGTACACGGCGTCGTCGAAGTCGCGGGCGTCTTCGCCGTCGATGGTGACGAGCGGCACGTCGGTGAGGTCGATGCGGCCCTTCTTGTCGGCGGGGCGCACCTTCTCGGGCAGCGCCTTGGCCTGCGCCAGGCACTCCGCGGAAAACTCATGCGGCACGCCGTACTTGCGCACGGCGATCTCGATTTCCATGCCGGGGTCGTCGATCTCGCCCAGCACTTCTCTCACGCGGCCCACGGGCTGGCCGAACAAAGCCGGTGGCTCGGTGAGCTGGACGACCACGACCTGGCCGACCTTGGCGGGGCCGGTGGCTCCCTTCGGGATCAGGACGTCCTGGCCGTAGCGCTTGTCCTCAGGTGCAACGAGCCAGATCCCGCCTTCGTGCAACAGGCGGCCGATGATGGGCTGCTCGGGTCGCTCGACGATCTCGACCACGCGCCCCTCGGGGCGGCCGCGACGGTCCTGTCGCACGATGCGCGCCTTGACGCGATCCTTGTGCAACACCGCGCGCATCTCGTTCGGAGGCAGGTAGATATCTGCCTCGCCGTCGTCGCGCTGCACGAAGCCGTGCCCGTCGCGATGTCCTTGAACAGTTCCTTCGATTTCATCCAACAAGCTGCTGGAAGTGACATTATTTTTGATATGATCTCCTTCTTTCCTGAAATTCAAAACGTGGCTGCTTCTGCAGTCATGTGGGCCCAGATGGCGGAATTGGTAGACGCACTAGTTTCAGGTACTAGCGAGTAACATCGTGGAGGTTCGAGTCCTCTTCTGGGCACCAAGTTTAAACAGACCTTTACCAGGTCATCCGATTGAAGCCACCGGTCTCCGGTGGCTTTTTTCATGGCCGCTCGAAACTGCATCAAACGGGCGACGCGATCGTCAGATCGCACCCCTCGACGCCGGCCATGCACGCACGATCGCACCCACCCGCCTTCGGCAGGACACCCGCCGCGCGAGCGATGTCGCGCAGAAGCTGAAATTTCGACACGCTCAAAAGAGTGCGCCAAATTTGTGTATATAATCGTAGTCTTTGCTGAGAAGCAAAATCAGCCCAGATGGCGGAATTGGTAGACGCACTAGTTTCAGGTACTAGCGAGTAACATCGTGGAGGTTCGAGTCCTCTTCTGGGCACCAAGATTGAACAGACCCTTACCAGGTCTTCTGACAAAAGCCACCGGCCTCCGGTGGCTTTTTTCTTGGCCGCTTGAATCAGGCGCATCAAACGGGCAACGCGATCAGGTCGTGGCCTTCAGCGCCCACGATGCGTGCACGCGTGAACTCGCCGACCTTCATCGTCTTGCTGATCTTCTCGGGCGGCAGGAGGCGAACAGTGCCGTCGATCTCCGGTGCATCGGCGTACGTGCGCCCCACCCCGCCCTTGCGGCCCAGCGCCGGCGCTGAATCGACCAGCACCTGCATCGTCGAGCCGACGCGCTTTTGCAGCTTGGCGATCGACACGGCCTCGGCCACTTCCATGAAGCGGGCGCGGCGCGCTTCGCGCTCGGCCTCGGGCAGCATGCCCGGAATGTCGTTGGCAGTGGCGCCTTCGACCGGGCTGTAGGCAAAGCAGCCCGCACGATCAATCTCGGCTTCGCGGATGAAGTCGAGCAGGTGCTCGAACTCCTGCTCCGTCTCGCCCGGGAAACCGGCGATGAACGTGCTGCGGATCACGAGTTCGGGGCAGGTCTCGCGCCAGCGCGCGATCCGCTCCAGATTCTTTTCGCCGCTGGCCGGTCGCTTCATGCGCTTGAGCACGTCAGGGTGGCTGTGCTGCAGCGGCACGTCGAGGTACGGCAGCACCTGGCCGCTCGCCATCAACGGAATGATTTCGTCGACGCTCGGGTACGGGTAGACGTAGTGCAGGCGCACCCAGGCGCCGTACGGCTCGGCGATCTCGCCCAGCGTGCGCACGAGTTCGAGCATGCGGGTCTTGACCGGCTTGCCATCCCAGAAGCCGGTGCGGTACTTCACGTCGACGCCGTAGGCCGAGGTGTCCTGGCTGATCACCAGCAGTTCCTTCACGCCGCCCTCGAACAGGGCCTTGGCTTCGCTGAGCACATCGCCCACCGGACGCGAGACCAGGTCGCCGCGCATCGAGGGAATGATGCAGAAGGTGCAGCGGTGGTTGCAGCCTTCGCTGATCTTCAGGTAAGCGTAGTGCCGCGGCGTCAGCTTGAGGCCGGCCACGCCGAAGGTGTTCGGCACGAGGTCGATGAACGGATCGTGCGGCTTCGGCAGGTTGGCGTGCACGGCATCCATCACCTCCTGCGTGGCATGCGGGCCGGTGACGGCCAGCACGCTGGGATGCATCTGGCGCACGAGGTTGCCGCCCTGGTCGCCGGTCTTGGCGCCCAGGCAGCCGGTGACGATCACGCGGCCGTTCTCGGCGAGCGCTTCGCCGATGGTGTCCAGGCTTTCCTTCACGGCATCGTCGATGAAGCCGCAGGTGTTGACGATGACGAGGTCGGCGCCCTCGAAAGTCTTGGCGGTTTGATAGCCCTCGGCACTCAGCTGGGTCAGGATCAATTCGGAATCGGTCAAGGCCTTGGGGCAACCAAGGCTGACGAAGCCGACCTTGGGGGCGGTCGGCGTGACGGTACGTTCAGGGGAGGCAACTTCGCTCATAGGCCTCTATTGTCCCAGCTATCGGTGACAGCGGGGCATTCATCGGGCAGTCACCCCATTCGGGCGGGCCGCCGCACGGCGCTCAGGGGCGCTTGATGCCAAAGGCGCCCAGCACCTGCTCGGTGTTTTTCTGCATCTGCTCCTGCATCTGCAGGAAGACGTTCTTCGATTGCTCGACGTAGTTGCCCATCAGCCCCTGGATCATCGGCGACTGCATGGTCATGAAGCGCGACCACATCTCGGGCGTCAGGCCTTCGGCCTTTTCGGCGAGTTGGGCCTGCATCTCGGTCATGGCCTGGATGTTCTTCTCGAGGTACGGGCCCATGTAGCCCTGCATGGCCTGGCCGTAGAAACGGATGATGTTGGCCAGCACCTGCTCGGTGAACATCGGCGCGCCACCGGCTTCTTCTTCCAGGATGATCTGCAGCAGGATGCTGCGCGTGAGGTCGTCGCCGGTCTTGGCGTCGCGCACCACGAACTGCGCGTTCTTGATGACCAGCTGCTTGACTTCGGTCAGCGTGATGTACGTGGATGTCTCCGTGTCGTAGAGCCGTCGGTTGGGGTACTTCTTGATCACACGCTGGACCGGCTTCACCCCGGACTTCTTGCTCTGCACTACAGACTCCTTCACATGGACGCCCATGTCATCGGATGATTCTAGGGAGCGGTTTTGCTGCATCGCGACAAGGTTTACCCTGACCGTGATTCTTCTTCAGGCATCCGGCGCTGTCGCGTACTCGGCACCGCACGCATGACACGCTGCAGTTTCGGGGCGCTCCGGGGTCGACAACCTGAATCGCAGCGGGATCTTCTGCCCGTAGACCACCCAGCACCGGGGGCAATGCTCCTGCCCCGCCGTCGGAAGATAGGCGCGTGCGCGCTGCTCGGCGCGCTCCTCGGTCACCGGCATGCCCTGTCGTTGTGCACGCGCGACTTCGCGTGCGGCCATGGTGTCGGCGCGACCGGCGGCGAGGTCATTGATGCCGTAGACCGCGCGTGCGAATTCAAGAGGGGCCTGCTTGAGCAATGCGGCCACGCGGTGGTCGGCGTGCGCCCGATCAACTGGCGTTGATCGCGTATTCATCAGATCGCTTATCAAGGAAATTCGAGAAGGTTGGCAGACCGCTCAAGGTAGCACAACCACATGGCTCAGGCACCTTGCCTGCACCGCGCGAAGGGCCACCCGTGAAAGGTTTTTTGCTTGCGCCGATCGCTCAGGACGACCGGGCGAATCCAGAGACAAACACGTCGTCCAAACAACGAACGGGTTGCAGCGAAATCGCTGCAACCCGTGTTTGAATTTGGTAGGCGCGATTGGATTCGAACCAACGACCCCCACCATGTCAAGGTGGTGCTCTAACCAACTGAGCTACGCGCCTAAGAGAAGCATCGAGTATAGCAGGAGAAATGGCCCTTTTCAGCGCCGACGTGCAGATCGCACGCCAGTCACTGCAGTCACCACACTCAACACCTGCGTCAAACGCGCGGCATCGGCGATTTCCACGGTGAACGTCATCCACGCCGTGCCCTTGATCGACTGCGTCTGCACGCCGATCACGTTCATCTTCTCGCGTGCGAACACGTCGGAGATATCGCGCAGCAAGCCCTGGCGGTCGGCCGCTTCCACAGCCACATCCACTGCGTAGACCGGTGCATCCGCGCCCTTCTTCGGCAGGCCCCATTCGACATCGATCACGCGTTCGCCGTCCTTCGCGGCCATCGTGCGGAAGTTGCTGCAATCCGCGCGATGCACGCTGACGCCATGGCCACGCGTGACGAAGCCACGGATCGCATCCGGCGGCGCCGGCTTGCAGCACTTGGCAAGCTGCGTCATCAGCGACGACACGCCCACCACCAGCACGCCGCCCTTGCCCGACTTCTCGCTGCCGCGCGCCTTCTTGATCTGCACGCCGTCGTCAGGGTTCAGCGCCGGCTCGGGCGGACGCAGCAGCGTCTCGATGTTGCGCAGCGAAAACTCGTCCTTGCCGACCACCTCGAACAGATGGTCCGCCGACTTGAAGCCGAGTTGCGACGCAAGGTCCTCGAGCCGCATGGCCGTCTTGCCTTCCCGCTGCAGCAGCTTCTCGACGGCTTCGCGTCCACGCGCCACGGTCTCGTGCGTGATCTGTGCGTTGAACCAGGCACGCACCTTGGCGCGTGCGCGGTGGCTCGCCAGATAACCCAGCTCGGCATTCAGCCAGTCACGCGACGGCCCGCCTTCCTTGGCCGCCATGATCTCGACCGTCTGCCCGTTCGACAGCGGCGTGTTGAGCGGCACCATCGCGCCATCGACACGCGCACCGCGGCAACGATGCCCCAGCGTCGTGTGCACCGTGTAGGCGAAGTCGACCGGCGTCGCGCCCTGCGGCAACTCGACGATGGCGGCATCGGGCGTGAGCACATAGATGCGGTCGTCGAACAGCCCCTGCCCCTGCAGTCCGCCCGACAGGTCGCGCTCCCAGGCCAGCAGCTGGCGCAGGACGGCGATCTTGGCGTCGTACTCGCCGCTCGCCCAGACACCGGCGTAGCCCTTGTGGCCCGCCTCCTTGTAGGCCCAGTGCGCCGCCACGCCATGTTCGGCGTGGTCGTGCATTTCCTCGGTGCGGATCTGGATCTCGATCGGCTTGCCCACCTTGCCGTCGACGATCTCGCGCACCACCGTGTGCAGCGACTGGTAGCCGTTCGGCTTGGGCCGTGCGATGTAGTCGTCGAACTCTTCGTCGATGGGCTGGAAGTGCGAGTGCACCCAGGCCAGCGCGGCATAGCAGTCCTTCACGTCCGGCACCACCACGCGCAGCGCGAGGATGTCGAAGACCTGCTCGAAATCGAGCGACTTGCCGCGCATCTTCTTGACGATGCTGTAAATGTTCTTCGGGCGTCCCTGCACCGTGGCCTTGACGCCTTCGGCCTGCAGTTCGTGCTCCAGCTGCGAGCGCAACTGCTCGACATGGCCTTCGCGCTCGATGCGCTTCTCGTCGAGCAGGCGTGCGATCAGCTTGTAGGTCTCGGGCTCGAGAAAGCGGAACGAGAGATCTTCGATCTCCCACTTCACCTGCCAGATGCCCAGCCGGTTCGCGAGCGGCGCGAACACCTGCAGCGACTCGCGCGCCACGCTCTCGGGCGCGGGCTGCTTGCTGGCCGCCGCATGCCGCAGCGTCTGCAGGCGCGAGGCCAGTCGCAGCATCACGACGCGCAGGTCGCGCGAAAACGCGAGCAGCATCTTGCGCACGTTCTCGGTCTGTGCGCCGGCGCCTTCGGCGTGGTGTCCTTGCGAAGCCGTGCGCGCCTGCTCCTGCACGCGCACGAGCTTGGTGGTCTCGACCGCGAGCGCCGCGAAGTTGTCGCCGAAAACCTTGGCGATCACTTCCTGCGGGCGGTTCAGGTGCTGACACGAATACACGAGGTAGCTCGCGGCCTGCATCGCCTCGGAGCCACCCATCTTCGCGACGATGGCGGCCACGGCATCGGCGTGCGCCAGCGTGTTCTCGCCGGTGTCGAGTTTTTCGTCGGCGATCAGCGGCTCGGCGAACGCGCGGGCGCGCGCCAGCATGTTCTCCATGACCGGCGAGCGGTCGGCCGTGGCGGCCGACAGCGGGTAATCGACCATGACGCCGTCGGACAGGGGTGCCGTCTGAAGGTTCGCAGACTCTCGCTTCACGATGCCCTCAATCGAACAGGAAATTCGTGACGACGGCGACCTGTGCGGGATCGACGAAAGTCGGCGCGTGCCCCACGCCCTCGAACTCGACGAGCGTGGCACGCGGCCCGCGCTGCGTCATCGCGGCCGCCGTTTCGGGCGACAGCAGGTCGGACGCCGCGCCGCGCGTGAGCAGCGCGCGCGCCTCGATGGCGTCGTACAGGCTCCACATCACCGCCCCGCCCTGCGCCGCGATCTCGGGCGTGATGGCGCGCAACGGCACGCCGATGGCCGGGTCGTAGTGCAGCACCCAGGCGCCCTCGCCCACCGGGCCGGCACTGGCGGTCTTGGCGGCACCGTCGGCGCTGCGCTCAGAAGCCGGCACCACCATGTGCTGCGACAACGCGCGCCACTGCTCGGGCGTGTGCGGCCCGAACGTGGTCGACAGGGCCCACATCGCATCGGCCGCGGCCTGCACGCTCGGAAACTGGCCGCTCTTGCCCACATACGCGCCGATGCGCTGGATGGCGGCGGGCTCGACCGTGGGGCCGACATCGTTCGCGACGAAACGGCGAATGGGCCGCGGCAGCGGCAGCTCCTTGTGGCCGGCCAGCACGAAGCCGATCAGCCCGCCCATGCTTGTGCCGACGTAGTCGAGCGTGTCGATGGGATGCTCGCCGTGCAGTTGCGCGATCAGCGCCACCATGTCAGCCGCATACACAGGCACTTGATAGAAAGCAGGGTCGCGCAGCCAATCGCTGCGGCCGCGCCCGACCACGTCGGGACAGACCACGCGCACGTCGCCGCCCGCGCGCGCCACGATGGCTTGCGCGAGCACGTCGAAATCGCGGCCCTGCCGGGTCAGCCCGTGCACGCAGACCACGACATGCGCGCTGTGCGCGTCGCCCCATTGCCAATAGGCCATGCGATGACCGCCCTGGGCGTCGTTGCAGGCCACGTCGTGAAGGGTCGGTTCTGTCATGGAAACGGAGGGGTTCGGGTGCGGATAATGGTCTCATTGCATCCTAATTCATCCGGAGATTGATCTTCATGCTCAAAGGCAAAACCGCGCTTGTCACGGGGTCCACCAGTGGCATTGGCTTCGCCATCGCCAAGGCGTTGGCTCAACAGGGCGCACACATCGTGCTCAACGGCTTCGGCGACGCCGACACCCCCAAGGCCCAGATCGAGGCGCTCGGCGTGCGCGCCGAGTACCACGGGGCCGACATGAGCAAGCCCGACCAGATCGAGGACATGATGAAGTTCGCGGCGTCGAAGTTCGGCCGCGTCGACATCCTCGTCAACAACGCCGGCATCCAGCACGTGGCCAAGGTCGAGGACTTCCCGACCGAACGCTGGGACGCGATCCTCGCCATCAACCTCACGAGCGCCTTCCACACGACGCGCCTGGCGATCCCCGCGATGCGCGAGGCCAACTGGGGCCGCATCATCAACGTGGCGTCGGCGCACGGGCTCGTGGCCTCAGCGCAGAAGTCTGCCTATGTCGCGGCCAAGCACGGCATCGTCGGCCTGACCAAGTCGGTGGCGCTCGAAACCGCCACCACCGGCGTCACCTGCAACGCGATCAGCCCGGGCTGGGTGCTCACGGCGCTGGTGCAAAAGCAGATCGACGACCGCGCGGCCCGCGAAGGCATTTCGGCCCTCCAGGCGCAGAACGAATTGCTGGGGGAAAAGCAGCCCTCGCTGCAGTTCACGACGGTCGAGCAACTGGGCGGGCTGGCCGTCTTCCTGAGCTCTCCCGCCGCCGATCAGGTGCGGGGCGTCGCCTGGGCCATGGATGGCGGCTGGACGGCTCAGTAAATAAACAGAGACAACAAAAAAACGCCGGCGGCACTCGTCCGCCGGCGCTTCGCTCTTTGTCTTCCTACTTGAGCTGCACCGAGCCGGAGACGTTCACGACCACGCTGGTCTTGCCCGCTTCCACCGGCACGGCCGAATCGGCGGCCGAGAACGACTTGGCCTGCATGGCCATCACACGCGGGCGGATCGGGCCGCTGTCGTTCGCGTTCACCGACACCTCGCGCAGCGTGTAGCCGCCGAAGCCGAAGCCCTTGGCCAGCTCGCCGGCCTTCTGCTTGAAGTTGTCGATGGCGATGTTCTGCGCCTCGGTCTCGGTCTTGGCGCGCTGCTCGCGGCTCAGGCCGAAACCGACGTTGCCCACGCTGAGCGTGCTGATGCGCCCGGCCGTCTGGGTGATGCGCGCGAAGTCGCGGCCTTCGAGCACGAGTTCGGTCGACCCCTGCCAGCCATTGATCTTGCCGTCCTTGGTGTAACGCGGCGAGAGGCTGAAATTCCCCGTGCGCACGTCGAGCTGGCCCGGTTGCGCATTCTTCTTGGCCTCGGCCAGCGCGGCGTCCAGCGCCGTCTTGAGCTGGGTCTGCACGGTGCCCGCCTCGGCGGCGTCGCGCGTGGTGACGAGGGTCATGCTCAGCAGGTCTTGCTGAACTTCGACGGTGCCGGAGGCCGACAGCTGGAGCACGTTTTGTGGAGCAGGCATGACGGCATTCTGGGCCAAGGCGGCCCCGGCAAAGGTCAGCGCGGCGCAGGCCGCGATCAATTGAACAGTCTTCAAGACAGATTTCTCCCTGGTGGATGCGAGGAAAAGCCCTCGCCCGCGCCTTCGTCTTCAGTGGCGCAGGCTGCGCGGCGCGGTTTGCGGACTGGCGACGGGCTGCGGTACCGGCACGATGCGCTCGGCAGGCTGTGATTCTGCCGAATTCAGAAGTACACCCGTTCCCGCAGGCACCCACTGACCCCGGACCTGCTGCCTCAGCTCGAAGAGTTCGCCCGCCGTGAGACGACGCCCCGCCAGCGCTTCGCCGCGACGCTGCTCTTCCCGTTGGGCCGCCCGGTGCGCGGCCACGGCATCGCGCACTTCGCTGCGGCGCCCTTCACTGACCCGCAAAAACCCTTCGGACGCGACGGACGTCGCACCACAGGCGCATGCGAAAAAAAGCAGAGGCAAGGCAGAAAAAGAAGGTCTCATCGCGCAATCGTCATAAGGCAGCACGGACTGTGCCACCGCCGGGCAAAGCCCGGATGACCAGACGGCGAGCGGCCGCAAGTTGTGTAACTTAGTGTCAACCACTACGGAATTCGGCAGCAATGGGGTCCTAACGCCTTCAGAATCGGCGCTGTTACAAATTCAACGTTGTAGAAATGACTCAAGTTCCCGCTCGCACCGACAAGATCGTGATCGTCGACGACGACGCCCGCATCCGCGACCTGCTGCGCCGCTACCTGACGCAGGAAGGATTCGAAGTGATCGTGGCCGAGGACGGCAAGGCGCTCAACCGCATCCTGTTGCGCGACACGGTCGACCTGATCGTGCTCGACCTGATGATGCCCGGCGAAGACGGCCTCTCCGTGTGCCGCCGTCTGCGTGCCGCCAACGACCGCACGCCGATCATCATGCTCACCGCCAAGGGTGAGGACGTGGACCGCATCGTCGGTCTCGAAGTCGGCGCCGACGACTACCTCGGCAAGCCCTTCAACCCGCGCGAGCTGCTGGCCCGCGTGCACGCCGTGCTGCGCCGCCGTCCGCCGCTCGAGGCGCCGGGCGCCCCCTCCACCGAGAACGAGACCGTCACTTTCGGCCCGTTCGCCTTCGACCTCGGCTCGCGCACCCTGAAGAAGGACGGCGAAGAACTCTCGCTGACCACCGGCGAGTTCGCGATGCTGAAGGCGCTGGTGCGCCATCCGCGCCAGCCGCTGTCGCGCGAAAAGCTGGCCCAGCTGGCACGCGGACGCGAATTCGAGCCCTTCGACCGCAGCCTGGACGTGCAGATCTCGCGCCTGCGCAAGCTGGTCGAGTCCGACGCCGCGGCGCCGCGCTACATCCAGACCGTCTGGGGCGTGGGCTACGTGTTCGTGCCGGACGGCACGGCCTGACGATCCGCTGAGAGGTGGCCATCGGCCTCCATTCCGCCCGACCTGACCCGGCCCAGGAGGACGGTGCGCAGGTCACGATGCCGAGCCCGCTCGAAGCGAGCGCGCAGCGTGACCGCCGCCCCGGCCTCAAGCTGGGTTTCAGCCTTTTCTGGCGCACCTTCTTCCTGCTCGCACTGCTGCTGATCGGCTGCACGGTCGCGTGGCTGCAGACCTTCCGCTCGCTCGAGTACGAGCCACGCGCCATCCAGACCGGACACCAGATCGCCTCGCTCGTGAACCTCACGCGCGCGGCGCTCGTGTACTCGGACGCGATCACGCGGGTCTCGCTCATCAAGACGCTGGCCGACCAGGAAGGCGTGCGCATCCTGCCGCGCGAGCCCAACGACCGCTTCCAGCCCTACACCAGCGGCGCGCTCGACGAGCGCGTCACCGAAGAGCTGATCGCTCAACTCGGCGAAGGCACCACCGTCGCCAGCCGCGTGAACGACGAGCCGGGCCTGTGGATCGGCTTCACCATCGAGAGCGACACCTACTGGCTGCTGCTCGACCCCACGCGCTTCAGCCGCGTGGGCGGGCGCACCTGGCTGGTCTGGCTCAGCACGGCGATGGCGCTGTCGCTCGCCGGCGCGGCGCTGATCACGCGACTCATCAACCTGCCGCTCAAGCAGCTGTCGCGCGCCACCTTGCAGGTGCGCGAGGGCGAGTACGAGGCACACCGGCTCGACGAGCGCGCGCGCACCAACGAAATCCGCGCGGTGAACATCGGCTTCAACCGCATGGCCGACCAGCTCGCCAAAATCGAGCAGGACCGCGCCATCATGCTGGCGGGCATCTCGCACGACCTGCGCACGCCGCTGGCGCGGCTGCGGCTCGAAACCGAGATGAGCGTGGCCGACGAAGACGCGCGCGACCACATGGCCGCCGACATCGCGCAGCTCGACGCCATCATCGACAAGTTCCTCGACTACGCCCGTCCCGACCACGTCGACCAGCGCCCCGTGCTGCTGCGCGACGTGATCGATGCCTGCACCTACGCCGTGCAGGACTACGAAGAGATGAACATCCACGTCGACGTGCCCGCCGACCTGAAGGTGATGGGCGACGAGGTGGAGCTCACACGCGTGATCTCCAACCTGGTCGAGAACGCCCGGCGCTACGGCAAGACGCCGTCGACCGGCGTGGCCGACGTCACGATCCAGGCGCAGGCCAACAACGACGCGGTGCTGATCAAGGTGCGCGACCACGGCGCGGGCGTCGAGCCCGCCCTGCTCGTGCAGCTGACCAAGCCCTTCTTCCGCGGCGACGCGGCGCGCACCTCGGCGGCGGGCGCCGGCCTGGGGCTGTCGATCGTGGCGAAGAACATCGAGCGCATGGGCGGCACCTTCGCGCTCACCAGCACGCCGGGCCGGGGCCTCGCGGCCCACATCCGGATGCCGCGCGCGATGCCGGCGGGCAGCAGCAAGCCCGGCGAGGTGCCGGGCAAGAAGCAGGTCGCCTGAGGACGCGCGTCAGCGGTGCAGCAGCACCGCGGCGCGGGCTTCCATCGCCCGGCCCTCGCCCACCGGGCCGAGCTTCTCGGCCGTCTTGGCTTTCACATTGACCTGATCGAGCGCGATACCCAGCGTGTCGGCGATGCGCTGGCACATGGCCGGGATGTGCGGCGCCAGCTTGGGCGCCTGGGCGATCACGGTGCTGTCGACGTTGCCGATCTCCCAGCCGGCGGCCCGTACGCGGCGCGCCGCCTCGGCCAGCAGCACGGCCGAATCGGCGCCGCGAAATTGCGCATCGGTGTCGGGAAAATGCCGGCCGATGTCGCCCAGCCCGGCCCCGCCGAGCAGCGCGTCGGTGATGGCGTGCAGCAGCACGTCGGCGTCCGAATGCCCGAGCAGGCCGGTGGTGTGCGGCACCTCGATGCCGCCCAGGATGAGCTTGCGCCCCGCCACCAGCTGGTGGACGTCCCAGCCTTCGCCGATGCGGATGTTGAACGGTGTCGTCGTCATGCCATGGCCTTCTTGCGGCCGAGCAGCACCGCCTCGGCCAGTGCGAAATCTTCGGGGAAGGTGACCTTGAAGTTCTGCGCGCTGCCGGGCACCAGCAGCGGCGCCAGGCCGAGGGTCTCGATGGCGCTGGCCTCGTCGGTCACCACGTCGCCCACGCGCTCCAGCGCGTCGAGCAGCATGCCGATGCGGAACATCTGCGGCGTCTGGGCCAGCCACTTGTCGGCGCGCGGCAGGGTCTGGGTCGCACGGCTGTCGGTCGACGAGACCTTCAGCGTGTCGGCCAACCGCTGCGCCAGCAGGCCGCCGACGGCGTCGTGCTCGCAGGCGGCGATGAGCGCCTCGATCTGGCTGGACGTGACCAGGCAGCGCGCCGCATCGTGCACCAGCACCCAGTCGTGCGGCCCGGCGCCCTTCTGGCGCAGCGCCGCCAGGCCGTTGCGCACCGAGGCGGCGCGCGTCAGGCCGCCCACGCGCAGCAGGTATTCGCCCGTCGTCGGGAAGCGCGGCAGCGCCGTCTGCACCTCGCGGTCGTCGGGCGACACCACCACGGCCACGCCCGCGAAACGCCCGGCCAGCGCGCGGAACGCGTCCACCGTGTGGGCCACCATCGACTGGCCCGCCAGGCGCCGGTACTGCTTGGGCTGCGCGCCGCCGGCACGGTGGCCGGAGCCGGCACAGGGGATCAGCACGTAGAAACGGGAAGATGACATGGAAGGTGCGGCACGGGCCAATGGCCGACAAGCGGATAAGGGGCCGCCATTCTAGAATTGACATTCGCACACCCCTCGCCGTCCGGCGCGGGGTGTCGTGCATTTTTCGAGCCGCTCCATGGACCTCCCCCTTCTCCCGGCGGGCAAGCGTTTCACGCTGCCGCGTCCCCCGTTGTCCGCCGACGCGCTGATGCTGGCCCAGCTCGGCATGCGCGAGAAGGCCGCGGGCCGCGCCACCGCGATGTTCACCGCCGACGCGAACGACGCCCAGCGGCTCATCGATGAAATCGCCTTCTTCGCACCCGAACTGCGCTGCGCCCTCTTCCCCGACTGGGAAACGCTGCCCTACGACAGCTTTTCGCCGCACCAGGACCTGATCAGCGAGCGCCTGGCCACGCTGTGGCGCATCAGCCAGAAGGAGGCCGACGTGGTGCTGGTGCCTGCCACCACCGCGCTGTACCGGCTGGCGCCGCCGGCCTTCCTGGCCGGCTACACCTTCCAGTTCAAGGCCAAGCAGAAGCTGCAGGAATCGAAGCTCAAGGCGCAGCTCACGCTGGCCGGCTACAGCCACGTGACGCAGGTTGTGAGCCCGGGCGAGTACGCGGTGCGCGGCGGCCTGATCGATCTGTTCCCGATGGGCTCGCCGGTGCCGTTCCGTGTCGACCTGTTCGACGACGAGATCGACTCCATCCGCACCTTCGACCCCGACACCCAGCGCAGCCTCTACCCCGTGCCCGAGGTGCGCCTGCTGCCGGGGCGCGAGTTCCCGATGGACGACGACGCCCGCGCGCGCTTTCGCAGCCGCTGGCGCGAACTGCTCGAGGGCGACCCGACCAAGAGCCGCATCTACAAGGACATGGGCAACGGCGTGGCCACCGCCGGCATCGAGTACTACCTGCCGCTGTTCTTCGACGAGACGGCCACGGTGTTCGACTACCTCGGCCCCGACGCCACCGTCGTGCTGCACGGCGACCTCGAACCCGCGTTCCAGCACTTCTGGCAGGACACGAACGAGCGCTACCGCCTGGTGCAGGGCGACCCCGAACGCCCCGCGCTGCCGCCCGACGCGCTGTTCCTCAATGCCGAGCAGTTCTACCAGCGCGCCAAGCCGCATGCGCAGCTCGCCATCCGGGGCGACATCGCCACCGACGCGCCCTACGCCGAGTTCGACAAGCTGCCGCCCTTTGCCGTCGTGCGCGGCGCCGAAGACCCGCTGGTCGGCCTGAAGGCCCACATCGCCGCCACGCCGCACCGCGTGCTGCTCATCGCCGAGAGCGACGGCCGCCGCGAGAGCCTGCTCGACTTCCTGCGCGCCAGCGGCGTGAGCCCGCCGGCCTTCGACTCGCTGGCCGAGTTCGAAGCCTCGGGCGACGAAAAGATCGGCATCGCCACCGCCGCGCTGGCCTCGGGCTTCGCGTGGCGCGAACAGGCGATCGACTTCGTCACCGAGACCGAGCTGTTCGCCACCGCGCCCACCACGCGCCGGCGCAACAAGAAGCAGGAACAGGTCAGCGACGTCGAAGCGCTGATCAAGGACCTGTCCGAACTCAACGTGGGCGACCCGGTGGTGCACAGCGCGCACGGCATCGGCCGCTACCGCGGCCTGATCCACATGGACCTGGGCCAGGGCACGGGCGCCGACGGCAAGCCGCTGCTGCAGGAAATGCTGCACCTGGAGTACGCCGACAAAGCCACGCTCTACGTGCCTGTGAGCCAGCTGCACCAGATCAGCCGCTACACCGGCGTGAGTGCCGACGAGGCGCCGCTGCACAAGCTGGGCTCGGGCCAGTGGGAAAAGGCCAAGCGCAAGGCCGCCGAGCAGGTGCGCGACTCGGCCGCCGAGCTGCTCAACATCTACGCCCGCCGCGCCGCGCGCGAAGGCCATGCCTTCCGCTATTCGCCGGCCGACTACGAGGTGTTCGCCAACGACTTCGGCTTCCAGGAAACCGCCGACCAGAAGGCCGCGATCCACGCCGTGGTGCAGGACATGATCTCGCCCCAGCCGATGGACCGCCTCGTGTGCGGCGACGTGGGCTTCGGCAAGACCGAGGTGGCGCTGCGCGCCGCCTTCATCGCCGTCACCGGCGGCAAGCAGGTGGCGTTCCTGGCGCCGACCACGCTGCTGGCCGAGCAGCACTACCAGACGCTGGTCGACCGTTTCGCCAAGTGGCCCGTGAAAGTCGCCGAGATGAGCCGCTTCCGCTCCGCCAAGGAAATCACGGCCGCCGCAAAGGGCCTGGCCGAGGGCCAGGTCGACATCGTGGTGGGCACGCACAAGCTGCTCTCGCAGTCGGTCAAGTTCAAGAACCTGGGCCTGCTCATCATCGACGAGGAGCACCGCTTCGGCGTGCGCCACAAGGAGGCGATGAAGGCGATGCGCGCCGAGGTCGACGTGCTCACGCTCACCGCCACGCCGATCCCGCGCACGCTGGGCATGGCGCTCGAAGGCCTGCGCGACCTGAGCGTGATCGCCACCGCGCCGCAACGCCGGCTGGCCATCAAGACCTTCGTGCGCAACGAGGGCACCGGCGTGATCCGCGAAGCCGTGCTGCGCGAATTGAAGCGCGGCGGACAGGTCTACTTCCTGCACAACGAGGTCGAGACCATCGAGAACCGGCGCCAGAAGCTCGAAGAAATCCTGCCCGAGGCCCGTATCGCCGTGGCCCACGGCCAGATGCCCGAGCGCGAGCTCGAGCGCGTGATGCGCGACTTCGTGGCCCAGCGCTACAACCTGCTGCTGTGCTCGACCATCATCGAGACCGGCATCGACGTGCCGACCGCCAACACCATCGTGATGAGCCGCGCCGACAAGTTCGGCCTGGCGCAGCTGCACCAGCTGCGCGGACGCGTCGGCCGTTCGCACCACCAGGCCTATGCCTACCTCATGGTGCCCGACACCGAGGGCCTGACCAAGCATGCGGCGCAGCGGCTCGACGCGATCCAGCAGATGGAGGAGCTGGGCTCGGGCTTCTACCTCGCGATGCACGACCTCGAGATCCGCGGCACCGGCGAGGTGCTCGGCGAGAACCAGAGCGGCAACATGATGGAGATCGGCTTCCAGCTCTACAACGAGA
>Ga0160441_100180_pt1 | contig 68787 bp, 46 predicted proteins | sample HID1971K_E1MG_FD_108260 | JGI IMG/M metagenome (GOLD analysis project Ga0160441, IMG submission 108260) | Enriched millipede-associated microbial communities from UW Madison campus, WI, USA - HID1971K_E1 MG | ecosystem: Host-associated > Arthropoda: Insects > Digestive system > Unclassified ... | reverse complement strand
TCCGGTATCGCCGGTAGCGCCAGTAGTTCCAGTATCTCCAGTAACGCCGGTAGCTCCAGTGCCGCCAGTATCGCCAGTAGCTCCGGTTGATCCGGTAGCGCCAGTAGACCCGGTAGCTCCAGTAGCTCCAGTAGCTCCAGTGGCTCCAGTGTCGCCGGTAGCGCCAGTAGTTCCAGTATCTCCAGTAACGCCGGTAGCTCCAGTGCCGCCAGTATCGCCAGTAGCTCCGGTTGATCCGGTAGCGCCAGTAGTTCCAGTGTCGCCGGTATCGCCAGTAGTTCCAGTATTGCCAGTAGCTCCGGTAGCCCCAGTAGCTCCAGTAGTTCCAGTGTCGCCGGTAGCGCCAGTAGTTCCAGTAGCTCCGGTTGTTCCGGTATCGCCGGTAGTTCCAGTAGCTCCGGTAGCTCCAGTATTGCCAGTAGCACCAGTAGCTCCAGTAGCTCCGGTAGTTCCAGTAACGCCGGTAGCCCCGGTAGCCCCGGTAGCGCCAGTAGTTCCAGTGTCACCGGTAGCTCCAGTAGCTCCTGTAGCTCCTGTAGCTCCAGTATTGCCTGTAGTTCCAGTTGTTCCAGTTGTTCCGGTTGTGCCAGTGTCGCCGGTAGCTCCAGTAGCCCCAGTAGCTCCGGTTGTTCCGGTATCGCCGGTAGCACCAGTGCCGCCAGTAGTTCCAGTAGCTCCGGTAGTTCCAGTAGCTCCGGTAGCTCCAGTAACGCCGGTAGTTCCAGTATTGCCAGTAGCTCCAATAGTCCCAGTGTCGCCAGTAGAACCAGTAGAACCAGTATTGCCAGTAGCTCCGGTAATTCCAGTAGCCCCGATATCGCCGGTAGCTCCAGTTATTCCAGTGGCTCCAGTCCGTCCGCGATATCCTCTGGGACCTCTAGGACCTCGTAGTACACAAATTTTTTTCTGTTTTTTTAATTCGCAATTTTTATTTATTCTCCTGTATGTCAAGATAGCACCTCCTATAGTTGTATATACTACTCACTTTCTAGTAGTCTTGAGAGGGCAACCTATTATTTTTTAGTTATAAAAGTGCTTTACTGAGGTTGAATAATTTGAGATGTGCGAAGTTTTATATATTTATGAGAATCTGGTGTAAAGTTATTCGAAGTTAACTTTCTAAGTGGCATGGAGTCTCATTTGAGAGTTACTTATCTTCAGTAACTTCAGATTGAGCTTTGTAAGGATGCGGATTCAGAACAGATATCAGTGACATTATCATAAAAATTAGATACTACTATAATTTTTATAATCATTTGCTCAATTCAATCTCCTTATGTATAGTGTAAATAATAGAAGAAACTGCAGAGTTTATGCACTCATATCGCTATAATTCATGAAAAGTTGGAGGAGTTCATTATGCTAAAACGTAGCAAGATCGGTTCTATTTCCTCAAGAGTGAAAGATAATACGCTGCATCTAGAGCAACTATTTCCTGCATCACCCGATGTTGTATATAAAGCATTTACCGATAGAAATATATTGTCACAATGGTGGGGACCAAATGGCTGGGGATTAACTTTCTGTGAGGTAGATTTACAACCAGGTGGAGCTTGGCATTTCTGTATGACGTGTCAGGATGAAAGTAAGGAGTATTTCGGGCAACAATCATGGGGAAAAGCGATCTACGTCGAGATTGATGCACCTAATAAACTTGTATATCGAGATTGTTTCTCAGATGCAGAAGGTAATATTGATCCGAATACGCCAGAAACACTAGTTACACTAACTTTTGAACCACAAGCCAAATATACAAAAGTTCGTAGTACTGCAGAGTTTCCTACGAAAGAAGAATTAGATCAAGTGATGCAGATGGGACTTGTTGTGGGGATTACTGAAACATGGAGTAAGCTTAATCTATACTTGAAGAGGTAGTTCAAAAAGCGGGCTTTGATAACGATGGTTGGCTAACGTAGCTTAGTCGACATCGAATATGAAGCGAACTTGGGAAGTCCGGTACGCATGTACCAAGTACGTACATTTACGTTTCCTCCTCCCACAAGTAGCGCTCCATATTCTTGGTTCTTAAAGCCCGCTTTTTGAACCTTTATTGGAAGAGGTAGTTCAAAGCGGGCTTTGATAACGATGATTGGCTAACGTAGCTTAGTCGACATGGAATATGAAGCGAACTTGGGAAGTCCGGTACGCATGTACCAAGTACGTACATTTACGTTTCCTCCTTCCTAAACTTGACTCCATCTTCTCGATTCTGAAAGCCCACTTTTTGAACCTTTATTGGAAGAGGTAGTTCAAAAAGCGGATTTTGATAACGATGATTATGCTAACGTAGCATAATCGACATCGAATATGAAGCGAACTTGGGAAGTCCGGTACGCATGTACCAATAACGTACATTTGCGTTTCCTCCTTTCACAAGTAGCGCGTCATCTTCTCGGCTTGCGAAAGCCCGTATTTAGAGCCTTGAGGTCAATAAATAAGTCATCCCTAGTAAAGGGTAGGAAACTAGCTATACCATCGTATAACTAGTTTCCTACCCTTATTATATTGACTCTGATCGAATATTGCTCACAGTGTTACTAACGCACGCACCGTAGCGGTACTATTACACGCTACGTAGTAGAGCGGAGGGAACTAATCGCTCGTGAAGCGAAAGCAGTCGTTTTTGTACTCGGATTTATACCTCTATAAGTAATACCATAAATCCGAGTACAACGGCGATTGAAACAGCGATAGTTCGCGCAGAGTTACAATCACACCCCCCGATTGAAACAGCGATAGTACGCGAAGAGTAACTATCACATCCCACGATTGAAACAGCGATAGTCCACGCGGTGATACTCGTACGATTATAGGTTACAAACTATTACATTTATAGTAAAATGTAATATAATACATAAAATTGAATGCGATTACATTTGTATTTTAATTAACAACAATGTATATTATTAATATAATCGTTATTGATAGGGTGGTATTTAATGAAAATAGATATTTCACAACATTCATTGCCTGTATATGAAGCGCTAGCAAGTAATGTACGAATTGAAATGATTCGACATCTTGCTGTAAAATCCATGAATATTAAAGAACTTGCAGATGCTATGCATCTAAGTAGTGCAATTATGACGATGCACGTTAAGAAACTTGAGCGTGCAGGTATTATTAAATCTTCTATGCAACCAGGTAAAGGAGGAGCCAAAAAAGTTTGTACACTTGTTACTGACTCTATCGAGATCATTTTCCCACCTAAGATTGAAAGTGTTTTCCGTGATTGTCATGTAACGGAAGTATCTGTTGGTCACTATACAGACTTTGAAGTGACTCCAACTTGTGGTTTGGCAACAAGCGTTAAAGTATTAGGAATGTTTGATGAGCCTCGTGCTTTTCTTGAGCCTGAAAGAGTAAATGCTAAAATATTATGGTTCGGTCAAGGGTTTGTTGAATACCGTTTAGCTAATTATTTGAATAAAAATGAAAATCCTCTTGAGTTAGAAATATCAATGGAGATTTCATCGGAAGCACCATTTGCGAATGAGAATTGGCCATCTGATATTACCTTTACGTTGAATGGCGTAGATATTGGAAAATGGACAAGTCCCGGTGACTTTGGTGGTGACAAACAACGTGGTCGCTACACACCTGACTGGTGGTGGGATGAAATTAATCAGTATGGTTTACTGAAGATGTTGAAAATTAATGAGGAAGGTACCTTTATTGATGGTACCCAAATTTCTGATGTTAAATTATCAAGCCTTGATCTTGACCTTAAGCAGTGGAAGTTCCGTATTTCTGTACTAGAAGATGCAGAAAATGTAGGAGGAGTAACGCTATTCGGTAGCGGCTTCGGTAACTATAATCAGGACTTAGTGTTCAAACTTTATTATGATCGTCGTTTGACTGAAGCAGAATTAGCTGAAGCAACGAAAATTTAGTAATCGAAATATAATCATGTAAAGAGAATGATAGATTTATATGAGAAAATAGAAGTACACAAAAAACGCATCTTTTCCACTTAATAGGTGGTTAAGGATGCGTTTTTTGTGTAGTGTACAAATTATGTTACTAGTTACTTTAATTACAGTGCTAGTTTAGTTTCTTGAACTGGAAGAATGGATTTCTGAACTGGTCTACCTAGGTCTGGGAAACCAGATGGTGTCCAAGTTATAGGTTGAACGCAAGCATGACGATTAGGATCATACAATGGATCCCCGACAATTTCCTTGTAATTACGTGCATGATATACGATCAAATCAGTAACGCCATCTTCTGCTACAGTGAAACTATTATGTCCTGGTCCAAAAATAGACAATTTCTCATGCGTTCCGAAAATAGGTGCTGGTGACTTATTCCATGAACGTGGATCAAGTAAATTGCTATCCTCATCTGCCCACAGCAATCCCATGCAATAATGATGGTCGGTTGCGCTAGCAGAATAAGTCATAAAGATTTTACCGTTACGTTTCAATATAGCAGCGCCTTCATTAACTAAGAAGCCGATTTTTTCCCATTCATATTCAGGAATAGAGATACGAACTTGATTAGTTGAAAGTGTCCAAGGATTAATCATTGGTGCTATATATAGATTAGAGTTACCTGCAATTTTAGGGTCTTTTTGAGCCCATACATAGTATTGTTGTCCACGATGTTCAAAGGAAGTTGCATCTAATGAAAACGATTCCCAATTCGTTGTCACTTGTCCTTTTTCTACCCAAGGACCTTCTAGTGGGTTACTTGCTTCACATTCTAATGCGAACATGCGATGGTCAAATAATCCTTCATTTGTTTCAGCAGTGCGTGCTGCCGCGAAGTAAATATACCATTTGTTATCAATGTAATGAATTTCAGGGGCCCAAATATTCGCGCTCATGGGACCTGTTTCATATTTACGCCAGCAAACGACAGGTTCTGCTTCAGCAAGACCATTAATGGTTTTTGAACGACGTAGTTCAATGCAATCATAGCTAGGAACTGATCCAGTAAAGTAATAGTAGCCGTCTGAATGTTTATAAATCCATGGATCAGCGCGTTGGGGAACGATTGGATTTACATATTCAGTTGTAGAGATATTAGTCATACAGTCCTCCTTACTATAAAGTTAATAAAAATATTAAGTATTCATAATAATATTAATATCACATAAACTGCCTTCTTTGTCTAGTGGGTTTTATAAATTCAAGAAAAAAAGGTTTGTAAATATGAGGCGATGCGCTATTTTTATTGGAAAACTATTGAAATGAATTAGTGTCTAGGTTAAAATAGTTCGCATATAGGTTAATTAGTTAGCTTATATATTAACGATATTATTAAAATTATGGTGGGTGAATATGGTGGGAAATACTATTAATAATGAAAAGCTACTTGTTCAATACAAGTGCGAAACATCTCAAAAAGTTGGTTATGACAGTTCTATATATAAGAATCATGCAATCGCTTACGGTGAAAATGTGACACCTCAACATATGACGATTGAAGGTAGAAAAGCAGTTATGCTCGCAGGCGGTAAGCACGGTAGTAGCTATCTGCAGTTACCATCTAGGTTATTATCTGCGGTTAATGATTACACGGGTCTTACTGTAACAAGTTGGATCTATCTATTGCCAGGACAAAGTGTGTGGGAAAGATTATTTGACTTTGGTGCAGGGCCTCAAGGTCCATATTTATTTCTAACACGTAATTTACGTGGAGTTTGCTTTGCTGGATCTGATATCGCGGTTGATCCGAATAAATCATTGCCTACAGGTGAGTGGATTCATATTGCGATGACCGTTTCTGGAACAGAAGGTGCAACAAAAAGTAATGCTGGTCCAATTGTTTACGTAAACGGGGAAATGGTTGCTGATGGTTCAATAAGTCAAACGGCTAGCGGCACATACTTGAAATATAGAGAATGGATCGCTTCTTTTGATCATTCTGATACTTACAGCAATAACTATATTGGGCATTCTCAATTCGATGCAGATCATAATTTTCATGGCGCATTCACAGATTTCCGTATATATAGCACTGTATTATCACATGCGGAAATTGTTGATATGATGTGTGAATCGTTAAGTGACAAGCAGCTTGTTGATATCGCTGCTGAGCAAGACTTGGCATTGAATAGCCTTATCATTACACAATCTATAACGTTGCCCACTTCTATACTTAATGGACAAGTAACGATTGAATGGACGTCTTCTAATCCGAATGCGTTACAACATAATGGTGAAGTAAGTACATATTTATCCGAAGCATATGGTGTAACACTGACTGCCAAATTAATTCGTGGACAATCATCCATCGAAAAGACATTCGAACTTTCTGTGCTACCAACTTCTACGATTCCATATGAGATTATCGTTGATACTGCAAGTACTGGAATTGAGGTAAGTCCGGTTATGTACGGTTTATTCTATGAGGATATTAATAATGCAGCAGATGGCGGTATATACGCAGAACTAATTCGCAATCGCTCATTTGAATCATTCACTTTCGATAGCTTCTCTCATGTATGTGGGGAAAATGCTCACTCAACAGGAAGAAAGCGCACACCACTTGATGGTTGGTATGGTGATCTTGATCTCGTGACAGTTGAACAAAGCAACGGTCTAAATGATTATTTTGGTATTACAGATGCAGATGTGAATAATACTTACGTAAAGGTATCTGCTGAAGCGACATTATTTAATCGTGGGTTCAATGATAGTAACCATAACTGTGCGATGTCATTCATTAACGGAGAAAGTTATAACTTCTCCATATGGGCTAAAGCAGAAGCAGATGGCACAATAAAAATTCAACTATTAGATGATGCAGCTCAATCAATTAGTGATGTATTAATTATTGCAGTAGTAGGTGACGGTCGATGGCATAAATATGGGGTAGCACCTCAGCTTAAACTTGAAGCTAAGCAAACGACACTCGGTCAAATATCGCTACAATTCGATCACACCATGGCTATTGATATGATTTCATTATTCCCGCAAAATGTTTGGGGTTCTACAAGTGAAGTAGGTTCAGCTACTGCACAGCAAAATTACAACGGTAATGCTAACTATCGACTTCGGAAAGATATGGTCGTAGCATTGCAAAATATGAAGCCAAGTTTCTTGCGATTCCCTGGTGGATGCATTTCTGAAGGATCTCATGTATGGGATAACGTCTATGATTGGAAACATTCAGTAGGTGATGTTGAAACTCGTAAAGAGAATTTCAATGTTTGGGGATATATGATGACGCTAGGTTTAGGTTATATGGAATACTTCCAATTAGCCGAAGACTTGAATGCGACTCCACTACCAGTTATGGCATGTGGTGTATTATGTCAAGCTCGCTCAGATTATGCTAATCCAGCCGGTGGGGCTTTGCGAGATTATTACATTAAGAATTTTACAGATCTCATTGATTTTGCGATTAGTGAGGACTTTGAACATAATGAATGGGCGCAAATGCGTAAGTATATGGGGCATCCAGCACCATTTGATCTTCGCTATCTTGGTGTAGGTAATGAGAACTGGGGTACTGAGTTCTTTGCTAACTTTGAGAAATTTAAAGTTGCGATCGATCAATATATGAAAGACTACTATCCGTCCCATCCACTAACTATTATTTCTACTGTAGGTGCACAAGCGGATGATGATGCTTATCAACAAGGTTGGAAATTTTTAAGTGGTGCTTATGAAGGGTCTGAGGTCATCGCGTTTACCGATGGATGTTGCAGTACGGAAGAATATATTACTTGGTATGAACAACAGGATCATTACATGGATACCATTGTGGACGAGCATTACTATCGTTCGAACGATTATTTGCTGCGTAATGCGGATCGTTACAATTACTATTATCGTGCAGTTGATGCAAATGGGCAGCCAGATGAAGTGAAGACGTCAAAAGTATTCGTTGGCGAATACGCTTCTAATGATAAAAACACATTAGCAGGTGCCATTGCTGAAGCTGCTGTAATGACAGGATTCGAAAATAATGCTGATGTGGTTAGACTAGCAGCATATGCACCGCTATTTAACAAAGTGTTAACGGATGGAACATATCGCTGGACGCCGGATTGTATTTGGTTCGATGACGAAAGTATTTGGTTTACACCTAACTATTATGTACAACAATTGTTCGCAAGTTACCTTGGAACGCAAGTCTTGTCTAGTAAATATTATACGTATCGCAATGGTGAATCTGTTGAACTTGCACCTCAAGGTGGAATTCAGTTATCGACGGTAGGGGCGACTTTACTATTAAAACAGGTAACGGTAATCTGCAATGAAAGCAACAACATATTGTTCGAACAGAACTTTACTCAGCCTTTAGATGACAAATGGCAATGGTTATCTGATGCTGAGCAGGGGCAATGGACAGAAGGAGAAGGGTTGCTATTAGTGCCATCTGGAAATGGACGAATAGGCATTTATCTAGATGCACCAGGTTGGAGCAATTATCGTGTTGAAGTTATTGCGGAAAAAGTGAGTGGAAATGACGGAATATATGTAGGGGTAGGTTTAACTGCGGCTAATACATCCACTGTAAATGTGCTCGAATACGTGATCGGAGAACATAATCGCTCTACAGGGTTGAAAGTGTTTAAGCAGGGCGTTGAAGCGTATACGCTTGGAGATTTCTCTTCTAGTACGATGGTTGGTAATATGCGTGCGGCATATAACGAACAAATGTTGGATGGTCATGCTTATCATATAACTGTCAACTACGGTGGTAAAGACGGTAAAGAATTAAGCTGTACTCATGCGATTTCATCTAATGAGTTGAATCAACAAGTAAGTCCAGCGGTTGATACATTACGATACAAGTTAGAAGCATACAACAATGAAATTTTCTATTCTATTACTCGTGATGAAAAAGCGGTTTATATGAAACTCGTTAATTCTGATGCAACGGCTAAGCCACTTCAAATAGGGTTTGGAGATGCTTCACTGAAAGAAGAATACCGTTGTATTCAACTAACAGGAGATGCTAGTCAGCTTCATACACCGAATGTAAATAAGAAGGCAGCTGAACTTATTACTCCAATAGAACAGACCTATGTTATGCAAGACGGTCATGCCATACTAGAACTTCCAGCTCATTCCGTACAAGTTCTAATATTGGAGTTAATATAATGCGCGCCAGTCGTCGTATGATGATCATCCTGCTAGTACTAACCATGCTTGCAGGATGTACTTCAGTAACACAGACAACGGATTATTCTTATTCAACGAGTAATCCGAACTCACTTTACTATAGCAATCCGATCGTGTTAGAAAGAGCAGATCCATGGATATATGAGCATAGCGATGGCTACTACTACATGATTGCTTCTGTACCAGAGTATGATCGATTAGAAGTACGTCGTGCTTCAACAATTACTAGCCTAGCATATGCCGATCCTAAAGTAGTTTGGGAGAAGAACGAAACTGGCATTATGAGTAAAAACATATGGGCGCCAGAAATGTATAACATCGATGGAAAATGGTATATCTATTTCTCTGCTGCTAGAGAAGGAAGCGACTTTGATCATCGGATGTATGTATTGGAGAATAGTTCAGTTAACCCACTTGAAGGTGAGTGGGAACTGAAAGGTCAAATTCGAACCGGTTATGAAGTGTTTCAAATTGATGCTTCATTATTCGAACATCAAGGTACTTGGTATATGATGTGGTCGGGAGCGGGAGCGAAAGGTAATTCTTTGTATATGGCACCTCTTGAGAATCCATGGACGATTGCAGAGAGTAGAATTATGCTTACTGAACCAGAACTAGATTGGGAAATTATTAATGGTGCTCGTGTGACGGAAGGCCCACAAGTGATTAAGCATGATGATCGTATATTTATTACTTACTCGGCGAGTTTCTGTGATGCGAATTATAATATGGGTGCGCTAAGTGCTAACGTCGATAGTGATCTGATGGACTCTGCATCTTGGGAGAAGACACTAGAACCAATCTTCATGTCCAATGCTGATGCTAATGCTTATGGACCAGGGCATGGATCATTTGTCCAGTCACCTGATAGCACAGAGCTTATTCATGTCTATCATGGTGTAGATGGTGTAGGCAAAGGTTTTGGGTGTGATAAAGCTAGAAATGTAAGAATTCAACCTTATCAATATAATGATCAAGGTCAACCGGATCTAGGGGAACCTGTATCAAGAGGATTTACAATACCATCGCCTTCTGGTGAAGCTAGATTTGAAATTGAACATTACTGGGACGGAACTGCTGAAGCGTTACTGACCAATGAACAAGCTTCCAATGGTCTTACGATGAAGTGGCAAAAACGTGGACAAGAAGTAACGATTAATGAAGTCATTGCTCCTGCAACGGGGATCTATACTTTAACTGTTGCCTACATTAATAATGGAGATGTTACGAAGCAAAAGCTCGAGGTAAATGGTCAAACTTATTCCGTAGATCTATCGCAATCGGAACAATTAAGTAAAGTAAGTGTCGTCCTTCCATTACAAGGAGGAGTTAATACTGTTGTATTGCCATTCAGCCAGAAGCAAGTAGAGCTTGATTATATGGAATTAGCATATGTAGACTTAGCTGCTAGTGATGGTCAATTGTTACAAGGGATGGCGCTAAGTCGTACGTCTTTACTTAATGAGGTAGCTATATCTGCTAATAACGCGGAGTATTCTTATAAACTACCTGTAGAAGCCGGTCGTTATACGGTAGCTATTGCTTACAAAAATGCTAATGATAAACAAATTTTGAAGCTAGAAACAAGAAAATCTAGTACAATAGTTAATATATTTCATAACAATGTTAATGAATGGAAATATGCTTCAGCCGAAATTGATTTAGAAACGAATGAGCAAATTAATCTTTATGTTAATGGTTCCGCTGAAATAGCGTATATTCGACTTTTAACGACACTACCAGAGGGTGAAGAGGTATCATTCCGTAATAGACAGACTGGTAATATGCTACAGCCTAACAATGGTTCTAAGAAGCTAGAAGAAGGATATCGCCAATATGTTGAGACTCAAACTCCTGCGCAAGGCTGGTCCTTAGAGTATGCGGAAGATGGTAGTTACTATATTCGAAATTCAATAAGTGGTTATTATATGACGGCTACTTCAGACGGTGTTGTTCAACTAGAATTGCAGAATTTACCATCACAACGTTGGAATTTCTTATATTCTGAAGAAGGTAGTTATCTAATACAAAATGTAGAGACAGGTGTCTCTCCAATAGCTATTTCAGCTGATCCAAACAAATATGAGAATCTATCTTTTGACCAAATTAACAGTGAAGATTGGCAAGTTTGGTTAGTTGATAGTTTCAAATAAAAAAAATGTTAAAAGTTTATCGTTTATGTATTGACTAATCATTAATAAATAAGTAATCTATTAACATAGACATAAACGATAAACGCCAACGAGGTGACAACGCTTCCTTTAAAGCCTATAAATAAGTAGTTTTTCTTTTTTTGTAGCATGTGTAAGCGATTGCATAATTTGTGTAATCTGAAAACTGTTACAAACTAATAAAAGGCGGAAATAGTTGCGAAATGTCGAATATCGTTAATGCTTATATTAATCAACTAACATCAGGGGTCACACTTCAAAAGCTTCTTAAAAAAGAAATTATGGGAGGTTAAACAATGAAATTTGCAAAATTTAGTAAAATGATGTTTGTACTACTTGCATTAATACTAGTATTGTCAGCTTGTTCCGGTGGAAATGGCGGTAGCAATAACGGCAATACTACTCCTGTAACAAACGATGAAGGCGCTACTCCTGAGGGCGGCGAAACTGCTCCTGTAGTAGAAGATTTCGGTAAAGATGTAACTGGTGAAGTAACAATGTGGGTATTTAACGAAAATATTTTCGAAGAAGTAGCAACAGCATTTATGGCTGAGTATCCAAATATTAAAGTAACTCCTGTGTTTGTTCCTTTCGAGGATCTACACAATAACTTACAAACGGCTTTAGCGAGTGGTACTGGTGCTCCAGATATCGCTGAAGTAGAAGTTGGTAACTTCACTCGTTATGCAACAGGTGGCGTACTAGAAAATCTACTAGCTGAACCATATAACGCTGGTAAATATAAAGAGTTTGTACCTGCATATAACTGGGAGCGTTGGATGAGCCCAGATGGTACTGAATTACTAGGTATGCCTTGGGATTCAACTCCAGGTGTATGGTACTATCGTGCTGATATTATGGAAGAACTTGGTTTCCCAAGTGATCCTACTGAACTTGGTGAATACATCAAGGATCCAGAAAACTTCCTTGCACTTACTAAAGCAGCAACAGCAAATGGGAAATTCCTATTTGAATGGCGTGACGGCCCTATCCACTGGGCTGGCGATGAAATCGGATATTTCGATGATAACTTAACTTGGATTCGTGATAACGATAAGTTAGTTAGCATTCTTGATTATACAAAACGTGGTAACCAAATGAACTGGGCGCCACATCTTCCTTACGGAACTGATGAAGGTAAACCGCTAGTACAATCTGGTCAATTAATCGGTTTAGCACTTGGTTCTTGGGGTGCGCGTGACCTTGAAACAAACTTCCCTGAACTATCCGGTAAGTGGAGAGCAACAAATCTACCATTCGGTATTAACTACCCAATCGGTGGTTCAAGCTTCGTAATTCCTTCTCAATCAGAAAACAAAGAAGCAGCATGGGTATACCTACAATGGGCAATGCGTTCTGAAAATGCTTGGAAAATTTGGACGAAACATTCCATCCAACCTGGTTACACAGATATTGCACAAAAAGATTGGTATGCTAGCCATACTAGTGAATTCCTTGGTGGTCAAGAAGATTTCAAATTCTATGAGCAACTAGCTTCAGAAACTCCAACAAAACGTCTTAACCCACTTGATGGAGCTGGATGGGGGATCTGGGTACCTCGTATTCTTGATGCATTAGATAATAACGTTGACTCTCGTACAACATTGCAACTTGCTAAGGAAGATGCAGAATCTATTCTGGCTGAAGATATTGCTAAGTTGAAAACAGAGTTAGGAAAATAATGACCGAATAGTAATGTAATCCGAATCAAGTCGCCCCGACTTGATTCGGGCTATTTAACCGAGAAAAGATACGTGATTATGATTGGGGGGACACCGCTTGGTAAGATTTTTGAGAAAATACACAGGAACCATATTGATAATAGTTGTTTTGACGTTAGTTGCATTGTGGTGGGCTAACAATAGAAGTTTTGATCAAAATGTGATGAACGATGTAACACGCCATGCTGAAATAAATGAAGAGACATTGTTAGAAGATGAAAATTCATCTAATTTGTTAGAGCAATCCTATTATAAATACTACTATAGCTATGTTGGTCAAGGATTCTCCGATGTACCAGATGTACATATTACAATTCCTTCTAAAGAGTATAGTTCAATTAGCACGGAAGGAACTAGTATTGAACAGAATTTGGATGGTCAATTTGGAAGTGTTGTTGCCCTGCAAGATGAAAAGAGCTGGGTAGAATATGAAGTTTCTATACCAACTGATGGTTTCTATCAGATTGGGATGGATTATTATGCACTTGAAGGTAAACGTTCAGGTTTAGTAAGAAGTATTCAAGTCGATGGAGAGTATCCTTTCTATCAAGCAAAACAAGTAGAATTCCAACGCATGTGGCAGGAGTTCGGAGAACCATGGTATGACAATCAAGATAATGAGTACAATCCGAAGCGTGAAGAGGTATTCGGATGGCAGTATCGTGATTTTATCGATGCTGAAGCAAAGGTAGCAGAAGGCTTCCGCTTCTTCCTAAGCAAAGGTACACATACGATTCGGATTGAAGCAATCCGTGAGCCTGGTGCCATTGGGCAGTTGCATATCTACGCACCAAAAACAGTGTCTAACTATGCAGAGGTATCTGAAACTTATGCTAATAACGGCTATAAAGAAACGACAGGGATTAACTTGAAGTTCCAAGCTGAGTTATCAACATTAAGATCGGATCCAACTTTAAAACGAATAGAAGACCGTGAGCCTGATACGGAACCATTTAGTAGTAGCTCGAAAGTCCTTAACAGTTTTGGAGGATTGAGCTGGCGTGATGGTGGTCAATGGGCTGAATGGGAAATTGAAGTTCCTGAGAGCGGTTTATACAATATAGGGGCACGTTTTGGACAATGGTTCCTTAATGGATTCCCAGTACAACGTAAAGTTTATATTAATGGTGAATTACCATTCAAAGAGATGAATTCGGTTCCATTCCCATATAAGCAAGAATGGCAAATTAGTAATTTGAGTCAATCTAATGAAGAAGACTATCTATTCTATCTAGAAAAAGGGACAAATACGATTCGTATGGAAGTTCAAGTCGGTGATCTTGGCGAAGTACTTGAGCTAGTAAGTGATACTTCTCAAAAGATGTCATTACTAACTCGTGAAGTCATTCGCGTAACGGGTACTAACCCCGATCCGAATGCGGATTGGAAGCTTGAGCGTAATATCCCTAACATTATTGAACGACTAGAAACGATGGCTTGGAATATTGAAGATGCTATTACACTATTAACATTATTTGGTGTAGATGAAGGTAGCTCGGAGTTAAGTACATTATATGAAGCAAGAGGCGTACTAGTGGATATGTCCAAAGATACGCGCTCTATTCCAGCTCGATTATTGCAGTTCCGTGAATTGCAATCGGCTCTTGGACTTTGGGTTAATAATCTAAGTAAACAAAGCTTATTGCTTGACTACCTTATTGTAAAATCACCGGATCAAGAGTGGCCGCGCCCGGCTGCGCCAATTATAGTCCGTGTGGGAACTAGTATTAGTGACCTAGCACTTACGTTCACCAATAACTATGGTGGTGTTGGTACAGTTTATGACGCGGATGAAGAAGTACTAGATGTATGGATTGCTCGTGGTCGTGATTGGGCTGATATTATCAAACAGATGATTGATGAAGATTTCACTCCTGAAAGTGGTATTAAGGTCAATGTGAATGTTATTCCAGCCAACCAAATGCAGCTATTAATGTTAGCTAATACATCTGGACTTGCGCCAGACGTTGCACTTGGTGTTGAGGGAGAAGTTCCTATAGACTTTGCAGTTCGTAATGCATTAGTAGATCTTGGTTCCTTCGATGATTACGAGGAAGTTGCAGCTAGGTTCAGACCTGGTGCTCTAATTCCTTATAGATACGATGGCGGTAACTTCGCATTACCTGAAAATCAAAACTTCTTTATGTTGTTCTATCGTAAAGATATTATGGCAGAGCTTGGTTATTCCGAAGAAGAAATGCCAGAAACTTGGGATGATGTGATGGAACTCATTCCGATCTTGCAACAGAACGGTATGGATTTCTTCTATCCACATGCTATTAATGATACGAAACAAGCCATTAATGAATTTGCTCCATTCTTGTTCCAAAGTGGCGGAGATTTCTATACTGAGAATGGTAGTAAGTCTGCTCTTGATTCACCAGAAGCATTGAAGGCAATGAAATTGTGGACTGGTCTTTTTACAAACTACAAGATTGAGAAACAAGCCGATTTCTATAACCGCTTCCGTTCAGGTGAAATGCCGATAGGAGTAGCAGATTACTCCACGTATATTCTATTGTCTACAGCTGCTCCTGAGTTAACAGGTTGGTGGGGAATGAAACCAATGCCTGGTATTGAGCAGGAAAATGGGGAAATTAATCGATCAACAGGTGGTCTTGCACAAACGGGAATTATTTTCAAGAGTTCTGATCGTCAAGCAGAAGCTTGGGAGTTCTTGAAATGGTGGACGAGTGCAGATGCACAAGAAAGATTTGGTTCAGAGCTTGAAGCATTGCTTGGTGTTGAAGCACGTTGGAATACTGCTAATGTTGAAGCGCTGCAACGATTGCCTTGGCAAGCGCAAGATATTGAAGCGATTCTTGAACAGTGGGAGTGGTTCCGTGAACGCGAAGTTGTTCTAGGCGGATACTATACAACACGTTACATCGCTAATATATGGAATGAAATTGTACTTAGTGGACGAATTGTTCGTGAATCAGTTGAAGATGGCGTGAAAGAAATTGATAAAGAGCTATCTAAGAAACGTGAAGAATTTGGACTTGATCTAGCTGGCGAAGGAGGAACAACAGAATGATAACGGAAAAGACAACAACACATAGTAGTACAATCGCTGTTCGTTCTGAATCCCGCTTTAAAGTAAAGCTTCAGCAATTTTGGGCAGATGTGAAACGCAGCAAAGTATCTCTACTGTTCATGACACCATTTCTACTGTTGTTCACTATGTTTATCGTTGTACCTATTATTATTTCAGTAGGTTTGAGCTTCTCATATTACAACATATTAGAATCACCGAAATATATCGGCTTCTCCAACTATAAGTTACTGTTTGTTGAGGATGATATCTTCATGCAAGCAGTAGGAATAACGTTGAAATTTGCAGTAATTACTGGGCCAATTGGATACGTTATGGCGTTTCTACTCGCTTGGCTCATTAGTCAAATTCCGACGAAATACCGCTTTTTCTATACACTTTGTTTCTATGCCCCATCTATTGCGAGTGGTACAGCTATGTCCGTTGTATGGCTTTACCTCTTCGCAGGGGATCGCAAAGGCTTATTGAATAACTGGTTAATTAATCTAGGCATTTTCGATGAACCGTTTCTGTTTTTACAAGATGTAAGGTCAATTGTGCCAGTAATTATTATCGTATCACTTTGGATGAGTATGGGAGTAGGTTTCCTAGCCTTTCTTGCGGGTTTGCAAAACGTTCCAAAGGATCTTTATGAAGCAGGCGGAATTGATGGTATTCGAAATCGTTGGCAGCAATTATGGTACATTACAATACCTTCAGTAAAACCACAGTTATTGTTCGGTGCGGTTATGCAAGTTGTTGCTTCTCTTCAAGTATTTGATGTAAGTATACAGTTGGTAGGATTACCGAGCCCATTGTATGCAGGTCATACCATTCTTACACACTTATTCGACTACGCATTTATTAGGTTCGAGATGGGTTACGCATCTGCAATCGCGGTTGTACTGTTCCTATTAATGATGGGACTGAACAGACTTATCTTCAACATACTAGGGAGGGATTAATGAGTGTCTCGCATTCAATCTATGAGCAGAAGAATAGACTGGGGTGGCATAATACTCTATAGCTTCCTTACAGTATTAGGACTTATTATGCTATTGCCATTAGTATATTTGGCTTCAACCGCTTTGAAGCCAATTAGTGAATTGTTCTTATTTCCACCAAGATTTTTCGTAATGAATCCGACGCTAACTAACTTCCGTGACCTATTGTTAGTTACAGGAACATCTAGCGTTCCATTTATCCGATTCATTCTTAATAGCTTGATCGTTACAGGTGGTATTGTTGGTGGCGGTGTAATTATTTCCGCCCTTGCCGCTTACCCGCTTGCCAAACACGATATGGTCGGCAAGAAATTTTTCTTTGATATGATTGTAGCTTCCTTGATGTTCTCTCCAATCGTATTGCAAATTCCGCAATACTTGATCATGAGTAAATCAGGACTAATGAATACGTACTTTGCACTAATTCTACCTTACTTGGCAGCTCCAATAGGAATGTTCTTAATGGTTCAATTTCTTCGTCAAATTCCTGATGCATTGCTCGAAGCATCAAGAATGGATGGAGCTTCTGAATGGAAGATATTCTGGGTAATTGTTATGCCGATGTTGAAACCAGCTATCTCAACATTTGCATTGTTCAGTTTTATCTCTGCTTGGAATGATCCATACCCAGCGATGGTGTATACGACAAGTGAAAATATGAAATCATTACCGCTTGCCATTCAAACGATTCAAGGTGGAGCAGGGGTTGTTGCCAGAGTTGGTACGTTTGCGGCAGCGAGTTTCTTAATGATTATTCCAACTTTAATTGTATTTATTACAACACAAAGAATGGTATTGCAAACAATGGCGCATTCAGGGTTGAAGGAATAGGAGGACAGCTATGAAAGGTTGGAAAAGCTTACGAATCATAGTGCTGACGATACTAGCGATGTCCTTATTGTCTTCGACTGCCAGTGCGTCAACACCTTATGATAGTTATACGATTAATTCACAAGGTAATGATATTCGTTCTATAGCAGGTTTTGTTTATGAAGAGTCAATTACCGGACTTGATCTGGAATCTGGAGCATTTGAACGACCAGAATCATTACACATTACTTCAGATGGAGACATCTATGTAGCAGATGCTGGTAAAAACCGTATTATTCATCTTGATCGTAATCATCAATATGTAAGAACAATTGGTGATGCGGAAGGTTCTGGAAAGTTAGGGGAACCGAAAGGTGTCTATGTGAAAGAAGACGGTACAATTTATGTCGCTGATACAGCCAATGGACGTATCGTGATCTTCAATAAAGATGGCCAATTTGAAAAAGAGTTTCTTAAACCAGTAAGTCCACTTATCGGTTCAACATTCTCTTATTCACCGTCTAAAATTATTCTTGATAAGCGTGACTATATGTATGTTGTCAGTGATGGTAATACACAAGGTTTAATTCAACTTGATCCTAACGGACAATTCAAAGGGTTCTATGGGGCCAACCATGTCGGTTTCAGTTGGTCAAGAGTATTACTTCGCTTACTAGCAACTGAATCTCAACAAGCAAAACAAGTTACTCTTCGCCCAGCAGAATTCTCAAATCTTGATATTGACGATGAAGGATTCATGTATACGACGACGCTTGGTGAAGCTGCCAATCAGTTGAAACGCTTGTCTCCTGTCGGAGTAGATACACTTAATATTGGTATCCAGCGTGAGTATGGGGATTTCTATAGTTCAGGACCGTTTTCAATGCCTTCATTCATCGGAATTTCCGTTGATAAGACAGGCATCATTACTGCACTAGATCTTCAGACAAGTAAAGTATTCCAATATGATAAATTAGGAAATTTCTTGTTCGCATTCGGTGGTGTAGGTGAACAACGTGGTTTATTCACAACACCAGCTGATCTTGCTCAAAATAGCAATGGAGATATTTATGTTGTTGATCGTGGTCGCAACAGTATCGAAGTTTTCCGTAAAACACCATTTGCTCAGCTTGTTCAACAAGCTTCCACCTTGCACGTTGAAGGTAGATATGAAGAAGCAGAGACGATGTGGCAGGAAGTTATTCGTTTGAACAGTAACTATGAAATGGCTTATCAAGCAATTGGTAAAGCACTTTATAAAGCCGAGCGATATAAAGAAGCTATGGGATATTTCAAACTGGCTAGTGCTAGACATGATTATTCATTAGCCTTCAAAGAATATCGTAAGGAATTTATTAAAGAGCATTTCACAGTGATTGCAATCTTAATTGTTATTTTGTTTGTTGCCTTAAGAATATTCATCCCTCGATTACTTCGCTGGGTATCTCGTAAGGTGAAGGAAAAGTCACAAGTGAGTGTTACTAGCCATGGGAAGGAAGGTGAGACGATATGAATCCATTCGTGATGATGCATCGAATCATTTTCAAACCATTTGATTTTTTTGAAGATATTCAAAGTCCAGGAATGATTCGCATTCGCCAAGCTGTAGCTCTCGTTATCTGTGCATACATTGCTAGAATTATCTCAATCTATTCACTTGGCTTCGCTTATGAAACGCGTGAAGCGTATCAAATCTCTATTTTGCAAGAAGCGATCTGGATACTTGTTCCTTGGTTAACTTGGTGCATAGCACATTGGGCAGTAAGTGCTATTCTTGATGGAGAAGGTAAGTTCAAAGAGATCGTCTATGGCAGTGCTTTTGCACTTGTTCCATATATTGTATTCATCATACCTGTAACGTTACTATCTCAAATTCTTGCATTAGATGAATCCGGGATGATCAATTTCTTCACTTTCGTCATCTATGCATGGGTTATCTGGCTATTCATCTTAAAGGTGAAGGTGCTGCATAACTTTGATTTACCTAAAACATTATTTATTGCATTTTTAAGTATAGTAGCAGTATTCATCTTATGGTTTATATGTGTATTGCTGTTTGGTTTGGCCAATCAATTCCTCAATTTCTTGCTCGATATGGTTAAGGAATTAAGGCTAAGAGGATAGGAGGAGCGTATTATGAAGCAACGTACCATTCAATGGAAGAAACTAGTTTCAATATTGTTACTTGTTATGATGTTGCTTGGTCAGCAGATAATTCCGTCAGCTAGTAGCTTTGCTCCTTCTGTTAATGCAGAGCAGTTAAGTAGCGAGGAAGTTGTTGAACCAGTAGATAATGGAACTGTGATCGAGGAAGTTGCTAGTGAAGAACTAACGGTTGAAGCTACTGATTCAGTAGTTGAACCTGTAAATCTAGCGCTAGATGGTGCAGAAGAGTTATCAAAAGTTACAGCTATTAAAGAAGTATTAAGTAATAGTAAATTCACATTATACATTGATGAAAAAACAGGTAATGTTCGTCTAGTAAGTAAAGCTACAGGAACAGAGTGGTTGGGCTCTCCACAGACACCATCATCATTACCGCCTAATAACAAGAAGTTTATCGATTCACCAGTTCATCTTCGTTATACTGTTGGTTCGGACGTAACATCGACATATTCCTTAAAAGATGCGACAACAACGACAACGTATACTGTGTTAAATGATCAGGTAGTGTTAGATATTAATTTTGTAGCTGAGGGCATCGCCTTACAGATGATCTATTCGTTAAGTGATCGTGGACTTGTCGTACAGATTCCATTTGAAAGTATTACGGAAACTGGAACTGCAAGACTGACAAGTCTTGAGCCGCTGCCATTCATGAACGGAGCATTAGAAACTGATGAAGGCGCAATGTTCTTACCTGATGGTTCAGGGTCTTTACTCCAATTCCGTGCTTCTCATGAGACCTATCTGAAAGGATATTCCGAATACATTTATGGAAATGATGCTACTTTCAGATCACAAACGAATGATATGTTAGCAGATACTTACACTCGTACCAATACACCGCGCGAGAGTATTGCACTTCCAGTATTCGGTATGTATCGCAATGGGGTAGGTACACTAGCTATCGTATCTGATGGTCAATACGAAGCGAAAATAAATGGTACTCCTGCTGGTATTCGTGCGATTCCAATGTATCGTAGCTCTGTTGAATTTATGTATCGTAAAAACGATGTTATATTTATCGGTAATTCAGGTCAAATTCCATATTTCCAAGGTCAAATGATTGCAGGAAATCGTAAGGTTGAGTACGTGTTACTGGAAGAAGATGATGCTAACTATGTTGGTTTGGCAAAAGCGTATCGTAACTATTTAATTCAGGATCAAGGGTTGACTCCGGTTGCAGATCAAAAACCTTCACTATCATTAGAATTGTTTGGTGGTATTGAGCGGGAAGAGATCATCGGAGATACGTTTATTAAGATGACGACATTCCAGCAAGCAGAGCAGATCATTACTGATTTGCAACAAGCTGGGGTAACAAATATTGATGCAACATATGATGGATGGACAAAAGGTGGGCTATATGGCACACAGCCATCTCATAAAGTTGCGAAGCAGCTCGGTGGTAAAAAGGGACTTGAGTCATTGGTTGACTTTACGAAAGAAAATAATGTAGCGCTTTACTTGCGTGCTAACTATGTAAAACCATTCGAGTCTACAGGTAAATATAGTGAACGGAAAGATGGTATTCGCGGTATGGATCGCGAGCTATTGGAACTAACATTATATTGGCCAAGTGATCGCTGGTCTCGAGGTAGTTTCAGCTTCCATCTTATTAAGCCGAATCGAGTACTTAATGAATATGTGAAAGATCAAGTTTCAGATTATGTGAACTATGGTGTTGATGGTGTGCAGATGCAATATATGGGTGAGATGATCTATTCTGATGAAGATAAGGATTCAATCACTGATCGATCTGTAGCTGCTCAGGCATGGATTGATTCACTAACTCTAATGAAGGAACAGGTTGGTTCAGCAGCGGTGGATTACGGAAACGCATATACATTTGGACTAGTTGATCGTATTGATGATGCTCCATTGTATGCTAGTGAATACACGTATACAGATACTTCAGTCCCATTCTATCAATTAGTTCTTCACGGACTTATTCCATATTATGCTAGTCCGATTAACTTGCGTGAAGATGCACAAGTTGAATGGTTGAAAGCTATTGAGTATGGCGCACTTCCTACTGCTGAATTAACGGGTGAGAAAAGTAGTAATTTGCATCGTACAGCTGAAACAAGATTGTACAGTTCCTACGCAGCAGATTGGATTAACATTGTTGCTGATGAATACAAAGATTTGGAGCCTCTTTATGATGCTATTGCTGGTGAACAAATGATCAATCATGAACAGTTACAAGATCGCGTATTCCGAACAACATATGCTAGTGGTGTTGAAGTCATTGTGAACTACAATTCAGATGCTACTACTATTGACGGAGTTAGCGTCGAAGGTATGAACTATACGTGGAGTAAGGGGTGAAGGAAATAGCATGAAATTCAAAATGAACATGAGAAAGAGACATATATTTGAAGGCTATTCCTTCATCATCTTATGGATAGTCGGATTTGTTGCTTTCATGGCTGTTCCACTGGGGCAATCGATCTACTATTCATTTCAAAAACTAACACCTAGTAAAACTGGACTTATAGCGGAGAATGTAGGTCTTCAACATTTCCGAGCAGCATTCGCAGTAGATGTTGAGTTTCTACCATTATTACAAAGCACATTTACAGGTATGATATCACATGTGCCACTAGTTTTGATTTTCTCTATAGCGAGTGCTTTATTGTTAAATCGTCATTTCCGTGGTCGGATGATATTCCGTGGAATATTCTTCTTGCCTGTAATCATTGCATCAGGTACGACATTGAAAAAACTCTTGGAGCAAGGTGCTGCAAATCTTCCAATTTTCATGAATTATGATTTGTATCGTATGTTAAGACTTTTCATTCCTGGTGATATTTTAGAGCAGTTATTAATGTATGCAGATTCATTGACAATGGTTATGTGGGATGCAGGAGTACAGACTCTAATCTTCCTTGCTGGTTTACAGACGATTTCGGTTTCGCTGTATGAAGCGGCAAAAATGGATGGGGCAACGAAGTGGGAAAGCTTCTGGAAAATTACATTCCCAATGATTATGCCAATGATTTTAGTTAATACATTGTACACGATGGTTAGCTCATTCACGCGTGCAGATAATAGCGTAATGGACTACATTAATACACGAGTATTTAGTGATAATAACTATGGATATGCTTCTGCATTAGGTTGGATTTATTTCGTAGTTATCTTCATTATGATCGGTATAGTGTTCTTATTGTTTAGAAAAAGTCTAGCTTCGATGGAAGGCAGGTAATCAAAATGGCGAATGCGCAGTTAACAGATAAAGTGAAAATCAGCGATAAGCTAGATCCTGCTTTAAGGTATCAAACCATCAAACGCAGTAAAAATATTTTAGGAACAATTTTCTTCTATTTTATACTGCTTAGCTTATCTTTTGTATTCTTATATCCGTTGTTATACATGATTTCCAAATCTCTCATGCAGAGCTGGGATGTAGCAGATGCAACGGTTCGCTGGATTCCACATGAATTTAACCTTCATAACTATAAGGTTGCTTTTACAGCGATGAAGTATTGGCAAGGATTTATGAATAGTTCTATCATTTCATTTGGTAGTGCTGCTCTGCAAATTATTTCATGTTCATTAATTGGATATGGATTTGCACGTTATCGTTTCCCATTATACGGTCTATGGTTTGTATTGTTAATTTTCACATTCCTAGTACCGCCGCAAACGATTGTTGTACCGTTGTATATGTTCTTCAGTGAACTTGGTTGGATCAATACACATCTACCATTTATTGTGCCGTCTGCCTTTGGACATGGACTACAAGGATCGCTGTTCATTCTAATTTTTATTCAATTCTATCGTCAACTTCCGAAAGTACTAGAAGAGGCTGCGAGAATTGACGGTGCAGGTGCATTCCGTACGTATTGGAGAATTATGTTCCCACTAGGTAAACCAGCGATGGTTACAGTATTCCTGTTCTCTATTGTGTGGCATTGGAATGATAACTTCCAACCAGGTTTATACTTGCGACTACCACCATTCTATAATTTAGCGCAACGTATGAATGGTTTCTACGGTCAAGCTACGATGACTGCGGATCAGATGGGTTCTAGCGTTTCGTCAAGCGCAATTGGTATGGCACCAACAGTTATGAATCAGATGATGGCTGGCGTAGTATTGTCTATAATACCAATTCTTATTTTATATCTTTTCGTTCAACGTAACTTTGTAGAAAGTGTTGAGCGTGCAGGTATTGCAGGTGAATAACTAATTTACTTTCCTCGATCATCTTCCTAATATGGGAAGGGGGTCGAGGAAAACTTTTAAGTGGGGGACGCTGCGAGAACCAATCACTGTTCGGAGACCGCTCCGAGAACCAATCACTGTTCGGAGAACACTCCGAGAACAAATCGCTGTTTCAATCGCCGTTGTCCTCGGATTTATTATGATAATGCTAGAGGTATAAATCCGAGGACAAAAACGACCGCTATCGCTTTTCCACTAGCGATTAGTTCTCTCCACTATGACTAGGTAGTGAGAAAGTGATAAGTTCTCTCCGCTATAACTAGGTAGTGAAAAAGTGATTAGATCAAGTGATTAGTTCTCTCCGCTACATGATGTAAGTTGGGTAAATGGAAAGTTTGGTCAATGCTTCCGATGTAACTTTTCGTCTTCGGGATGTTAACCAGGAAGTAAATGAAAAGTTTTAGGAGGAGCTATGAAAAAGACATTAATATATGCTGTGAGTATAATTACTGCTGTTGTTATGATAACGGCATGTAGTAAGGATACAAATGAGAATTTGAATAAGGAGCCTGTTACTGAGCAGGTAGTTAACGATAATAATGTGATTAATCAAGAAATTGAAGAGAATGCTGATGATCAACTCGTTGTGACTGATCCTGTTGATGATGGTATGGAAAAAGGTGGTCCTATGTTTACAAATGCTTCAGTACATGATCCTTCGGTGTTATTTGCTGATGGTACTTTCTACGTGTATGGCTCACATCTTGGATCTGCAAAAAGTACCGATCTAATGAATTGGACCTTGATTGGTTCGGGAGTAAGTAATGGTAATCCATTAATTCCGAATGTTACTGAAGAAATGGCAGAAGCGCTTGAATGGGGTCAGACGGATACATTCTGGGCTGGCGATGTCATCCAATTATCAGATGGTAAGTATTATTTCTATTATAGTGTCTGCAAAGGGGACTCTCCTCGTGCAGCTATTGGTCTTGCAGTATCAGATTCACCAGAAGGTCCGTTTACTGATTTGGGTATGTTCTTGAAATCAGGTATGTGGGGACAGAAGAGTGAAGACGGAACTATTTATGATGCAACAGTTCATCCAAACGCTATCGATCCAGCAGTATTCTTCGACAAAGATAATCTACTGTGGATGGTATATGGTTCGTATAGCGGCGGTATCTTTATTATGCAACTTGACCCAACAACAGGCTTACCATTACCTGATCAAGGATACGGTAAAAAGTTGCTTGGGAAAAATCATGTGCGTATAGAAGGTCCATACATTCAATATAGCCCTGAAACAGATTACTATTATATGTTCTTATCGTATGGTGGATTAGATGCAGTTGGTGGATACAATCTGCGTGTTGCACGCTCTAAAACTCCAGATGGACCATATCTTGATTCTGAAGGCAAAGATCTAATTGATGCTCAAGGTCCAGCGGGATCTTTCTTTGATGATCGTGCAATAGAACCTTATGGTGTTAAAATGGTAGGGAATTTCATGTTCCGACGTGAGCTTGGAGAGACTGGCGGCGGAATTGGCGCTGGTTATATTTCTCCAGGACATAACTCAACCTATTATGATGAAAACAGTAAAAAGTATTTTAATATATTCCATACGCGCTTCCCATATCAAGGTGAACATCATGAAATCCGTGTTCATCAAATGTTCTTAAATGAAGATGGTTGGTTTGTTATGGCTCCTCATCGTTATTCAGGTGAAACGATTGGAACGTATACGCAGGAAGAAGTTTCTGGAGCATTTAAATTAATTAATCATGGTCGTGATGTATCTGCTGAAGTGAAAGAGTCAGTTGTAGTAGAGTTAACGGCAGATGGTAATATTACTGGAGCAGTTACAGGTAGCTGGAAATTAAGTGGTGAGCATAATGTTGAACTTACCATTGATAATGTAGTACATCGTGGAGTTTTCTTACGTCAATATGATGAACTAACGAAACAAGAGGTAATGACATTCAGTGTATTATCACTTGAAGGAGTATCTATATGGGGTTCAGCAGTAACGAAAAAGGAATAGTTATATAATAAGTAAATTACTAAGCTATTATGATTGGATTGCTTATGTAAGAGATAAAGAATGAAAACTTTTTATGGAAAATCCAGTTGCTACTAGGTGACTGGATTTTTCGCATTCTGCATACAACATTATTGGTAAATTATAGTATTAACACTAAATTGATGGTACATTATAGGTGCGTGTGCGTGAATTGAGATATGGAAGGAGAGTGCGTGAGTGATGTATGCGGTAATTTTTTTTTGTTTGCAGTACTTATCTCTATATTGCTTCCATTCGGTGTCTTCATTCTAGTTGGTATCGTATTTACTATTACTATATTGAACTATCATAAAACAAGTGAAATTCATTCTGGAATGAATGATATTAGGAAACATCTAGGGTTGTTGAAAGCACATGAGATAGAAGAGTATGAAATTGAAGAACAGTTAGAACAAGTTGATACATTAGATTCGGATGAATTGGATGAGATTAATAAAGAAATAGAAAAAGAACTTGAAGTAATAATAGACGAAGAAGAGCAACGTAACAACAAAAAAAAGTGATGAAAGTATTAGGGGGATTTTGAATGGAGATGGAAAAGGAGCTAAGCGAGATTAAAGGAAGACTCAATAATATTGAAAATAGACTGAGTTATTTACAACATGAATCCCCAACAGCACGTCCACAATGGGTGAATTTCTTAATAGGATTTTTGGTTGTTTTCGTTGGGGTTGGTGGAGTAATTATAATTAGTGGTCTAATTGTTTTTTTTAGGTGGTAGATTATATTTGATTCGGATTTTAACAAAGACCCATTGTCAGTTTGTAATGGGTCTTTGTCTTGTTTAGATACAGTTGAGAATATCAAAGGAAAAGACAGATCATCGAGCATGAACTGGTTTTCATTGACATAGTATTAATGTTCGCTATTGTGTTCAATCACTAATTTCTAACGAAATTAGCAGGAAATACAAAGTTAATTGTCGAATCTCCAATTATGGAATATATTATATATTAATTAGACAGGAGAATGTTTATCACAAATAAATAGCAGTAAAACATAATAAACTTAATAACAATATGGATAGAAAAATGGAGTGATATTTAGTGTTTAAAAAGATTTGTGCATTTATATTAATACTTACATTAGTTTTTCCTATGAGTGCATTTGCAGCAGATAATGCACCAAAAGTTTATTTAGATGGCGTTGAAGTATCTTTTCCTAATAAGCCTGTAATAGTAAAGGGTACAACGATGGTTCCCTTTAGAAACATTTTTGAAGCACTAGGTGTAAGTGTGAATTTCGATTCAGCGAGTAACACAATATCTTCAAAAAAAGGAACAACAGAAGTAAGAGTGTTCATTAATCAAACCTATGCGACAAAAAATGGGGAGATGATAACACTAAGCATAGCTCCATACGTAACTAAAGGAGTAACATATGTGCCGCTTAGATTTGTAGGTCAATCCTTTGGTTACAAAGTAGCATATAAAAATAATACAATATATATTGATTCACCAACCTCAACACCAAGTCCGTCACCAAGTCCAAGTCCGACAACACCAACACCAAGTCCGACAACAAAACCAAGTACTGACACGTTAACTGTAGAAGAAGTGGGTGAATTATCTAATAGGGTAGCACTACTTGAAGTCTATGATTCAAATGGAAAATTATTTGCTACAGGAAGTGGTGTTTCTGTGGGCCCAGGTGAAATACTAACGAATTACCATGTAATTGAAGGTGGTAGTAAAGTTGGTGTTACATTTGAAGGACTACCAACTATTTTTACTACTACTACTTTATTAAAAGATGAAAAAAGGGATTTAGCTCTGCTAAAAATAGATCACTTAAAATTGCCAATCGTTGAAATCGGAAATTCCAAGGACTTAAAATTAGGTGAATCAATTGTAGCGATAGGATCACCTCTTGGATTCTCCAACACATTGACAGTTGGGAATGTAAGCAATCCGTTACGTTCAGTTAATAATGAAACATATGTACAAATTTCCGCACCCATAGATAGTGGAAGCAGTGGTGGGGCATTGTTTAACATGAGAGGCAAACTTGTAGGTATTATAACAGCTAAAATGGAAAGTTCGGCAAATCTTAATTTTGCAATACCATCGTCTGATGTCATATCCTTTTTAAATAAAACTCGAAAGCCTGAGCAGATGAGCACTTCAAGTAGTTCAAGTAACGGTACAACGACTACCACTGGTTATACAGAAAAGGGCGCAAAAGAAGTTGAAAGATATCTTAATAGTGAATATTCTTATATGACCCTAGATGGATTCAAATATGATTTTGAATGGGCAGTGTTCTTATCTGAAGATAAGGATGGTTATTTGGTGGGTGGTATTATGGAAGATAGCGATCAATGGATGGATTTGATGGATTTGCAATATGATGACGATATGACAGTACCATCTATCTTATATTATGTATCTATGGGGATAAAGGAAGATATGGGCGTTAAAAATACCTTTGTTATTCTATATTTAGATACCTATGTAACATCATATCCAAGTTCTTTCCCTTCAGATGCAATAGAACGTGAAGGTAAAGGCTACAGATTGTTCTATAGTTTTGCATGGGGTACATTTGATGGGTCTGATTATGCGTACAGTATATATCCGGAAGAGGGATATGTTGAATATTTAGATATCTAGTTCGTGATCTAATCTCGAAATGAATGTAAGAATAAATCCCGTTGCCATTAGGTGACGGGATTTATTTTATGACAGTATTAAATTAGAAGCATTGAATAGCTAATAATAATAGCATACAATTATTGTGAATGATGTCGTAATATTACTAAGTTCCAAGTCGTAACTAAATTCTTAATTTGAATGACAAGAAGAAGGAGACATTAAAATGCTAAAAGTTGGAATTATCGGCGCAGGTGGAATATACCGCTATGCGCATCTTAATGGTTGGAAAACTTCGCAAGACATTCAAGTTGTTGCGGTATGTGATGCTAATCTAGAACTTGCAGAACTAGCCGAACAGGATTTTCCTGGAGCTACAGTATATACGGATTACAAACAATTAATTGCGCGTGAAGACATAGATATTGTTAGCATTACTACTCCTAACAAATTTCATTCGATTATTGCTATAGAAGCATTAGCAAATAATAAGCATGTGTTCTGTGAGAAACCTGATGCGATTAATCCGGAAGAAGCACGCAAGATGGCAGATATCGCAAGCCAAAGTGGGAAAATATTGATGGCAATGCGTAACAATCGATTCACAGCTGCTGCACAACATGTAAAGCAACTATATAATGAAGGATTTTTTGGAGAATTGTATGCAGGAAGATGTGGTTGGATACGTACGAGAGGTATCCCTGGTAGAGGTGGCTGGTTCACGACAAAAGAAATGTCAGGTGGCGGACCTTTAATTGATCTCGGAGTTCATATGATTGATCTAGCGATGTGGCTAAGTGGGAACCCTATTCCAAAGACGGTATCAGGATCAACCTATCGTAAATTTGCTGATCGACCAGATGAGACAGGTGAAATTCCTGCGGGTACATTTGACGTTGAGGATATGGCAACAGGCTATATCCGCTTTGAGAATGGTGCTTCCCTGCAAGTGGAGTTTAGCTGGGCCTCTAACATTAAAGAAGAGCAAAGATTTCTTGAATGGAGGGGTACCGATGCAGGGTTCTCATTAATTGATAATGAGCTGACACTGTTTACAGAAGTAGATAGTCAAGTAGTGAGTACGAAGCCCGAATTTCCTGAGTCAGAGCTTCCACAACATAGTGTGAATATTCATCATTTCATCGATTGTGTGCTAGGCAAAGCTACGCCAACGATAACACCTCAAGATGGCGTGCATATGATTCAAATTTTGAGTGCGATCTATGAGTCGGCAGAGAAGCAGGCTGAGGTCCGCTTGTAGAGGAAGTTCAAAAAGCAGACTTTGATAACGATGATAGGCTTCGTTGGTTATTCGACATCGAATATGAAGCGAACTTGGGAAGTCCGGTACGCATGTACCAATACCGTACATTTACGTTTCCTCCTTCCGCAAGTAGCGCTCCATCTTCTCGGTTCTTAAAGCCCGCTTTTTGAACCTTTATTGAAAGAGGAACTTCAAAAAGCAGACCTTGATAACGATGATTGTCTTCGATGGTTATTCGACATCGAATATGAAGCGAACTTGGGAAGTCCGGTACGCATGTACCAATACCGTACATTTACGTTTCCTCTTCCGCAAGTAGCGCTCCATCTTCTCGGTTCTGAAAGCCCGCTTTTTGAACCTATATTTTGTAGAGGAAGTTCAAAAAGCAGACTTTGATAACGGTGATAGGCATTTAGTATATTCGCCAGAAGACCGTTACATTCTAACTCGTAGAATGTAACGGTTTTTTTTGATTTTGCTCGTTGAGAACAAAAAGAGAGAAGAAAAGAAAAAGAATGTTCATATTGTTGAGAGCGCTTTCCTATTACACTTAACTTGTAAGCGTTTTATAAATGATATTCAATTGAGGGGGATTTATATGAGTAAATCAGCAATTGGTAAAGGAATGCTAGTATTGATGCTTCTTTTAGTATCTGTATTTTCAGCTGCATGTGGTAATAACGCAAAGAGTGGAAATACGAGTAATAACGATGGAAAAGCAGTAAATCAACAGGAAGAAACTCCAGCTAACACATCCAAAGAGAAAGTAACTTTGAAAATGGCAATGTGGGATTCCAATAACGATTTTATTGATTTTCTAACAGATAAAGTTTCTGAATTCAATCAAGAAAACCCAAATGTAACGGTAGAGCTTGAATCATTCAAAGGTGATGGTGACTACCTACAAGCAATGAAAGTACGTGCTTCGGCAGATTCTCTACCGGATATCTATGAATTAAAACCAAACTGGTTGAATGATTTCAAAGAAAATCTAACTCCAATTAATGATTTAGCTGTTACAAAACAGAATCAATATGCGGCTACTTATGCTATTGATGGCAACATCTATGCACTACCTTCAGTTTCGTTCCCTGAATTAGTGTATTACAACAAAAGTATTTTTGAAGAGTTAAGTTTAGAAGTTCCAACGACTTGGCCACAATTTATTGAAGTTCTTCAAGTGATTAAAGCTAATGATAAATACATCCCTTACGCAATGGGGGGTAAAGATGCATGGCCGAACTATCCATTTAATGAATTCCTTCCGCACAGTATTTCAGGAGATGAGAACTATTTGAGCAGCACGGCAACTGAAGATGAGCCATTTGGAGAAGGTACAGTATTCTATCAAGGTTATTCTCAAATCGCAGATCTATATAATGCTGATGTTATGGGTCCAGACCCACTTGGCACAAGCTGGGATCAAGCAACAGATTTGTTTGTCTCTAAGCAAGCAGCAGTTATTGCTTCAGGCTTATGGTTCATGCCAACGTATTCTTCTAAAGTTGGAAATACAGATGATCTAGGTGCATTCCCGATGCCATACCGTATGACAGAATCTGAAACGTTGAAACTAATGACATTCACAGATCAATTCTACGGTATTAATTCAAATACGAAACATCCAGAAGAAGCAAAAGCATTTATGGAATGGTTCTATTCCCCAGAGGTGTATCAGACTTATATTGATACAGCACAATTAAACTCTGCTTTCGAAGGGGTAGAAGCCAACGTTCCTTGGTTACAACAATTCTATGAAAGTAATCCGATTGAACCATTTGTCTATATTCCTGGTGATGCAGAATATACGCGTATCTCTAATGCTATTCAACTAGATGTGAAAGCACTTGGTCAAGATATGATGGCAGGTAAAAAAGTTTCTGATATTGCATCGGAATTGAATGGAAAATGGAAAAAAGCTAAAAACGGTTAGCACAGTAGACAGAGGATGCGGGGAGAGCGGTAACGTTCTCCTTGGATCTAATTGGAGGAAAGTAGAATGAGCTACACAGTACAGAAGAAAATCGTAATCTTTACGTTCTTACTTATTCCTATATCATTGCTTTTATTATTTTTAATCTACCCAACGATTCGATTGTTCCAATTCAGCTTAACGGATTGGAATGGTATGAGTAAAAGTTTTAATTATGTAGGAATTGATAATTTCGTTCAAGCGTTTCAAACTCCTGAAGTATGGAAAGCACTATCAAATAACTTATTATACTTTATTGTTCATGTTATTTTCATTCCGCTAGAGATCATGATCGCAGTGTATTTGAATCAGAAGCTTCGAGCGAGCAACTTTTTCCGCACGGTCGTGTTTATGCCATATATTATTAACGGAGTAGCGGTAGCTTACATTTTCACTTACTTATATAATCCGCTAAATGGTCCACTTAATGAACTACTATCCGTTGTTGGCTTGGAATCATTAACTCAAAAATGGCTTAGTGATACCGGAGTTGTTAACTACTCATTGATCGCAGTTTCCCTTTGGAGATTTAGTGGTTTTCACGTCATACTATTTCTTGCTGGACTGCAATCCATTCCTAATGATCTATATGAAGCAGCTACTGTAGATGGAGCGGGTGCTCTACATAAATTCAGACATATTTCAGTGCCAGGAATCATTCTTGTTATTGACCTTGTATTATTCCTCAACATTAGAGGAGCACTGCAAGTATTTGATATTCCTTTCCTGATGACACAAGGTGGACCAGGTAATGCAAGTACAACATTTACGGTCTATACGCTGGAGACTGCCTTTAAGTTTAACAATTATGGATTAGCTTCAGCTCTAGCAATTATTTTAATGGTCATCATTATTGCGATGAGTATTGTTCAGAAACAATTAATAAAGGTAAAGGGGGACTAGACGATCATGACGCTAAGAGTACGCTTCAACTTCTCCCGAATATTACTCTATCTCTTATTTCTTGTAATAACAGCAATTGTACTTTTCCCTGTAGCTATAAACGTATTTACAGCATTCAAAATACCGATGGAAGTTATGACATCATCGCCATTGTCTCTACCAGACAAATGGCAACTCTCTAATATAGTAACTGCTTTTGAAAAGGGAAATATGTCAGTAGGTTTCAAGAACACTTTTATTCTAGTTGTCGTAAGTGTTGTTGTGAATACGCTACTAGGATCTATGACTGCATACGTATTACATAGATTTGATTTCAAATTAAGATCTGCTATTTTCGCATTATTCTTTGCTGCTATGGTCGTTCCATTCTATACGACGGAAGTATCTCGTTTCCAGATCATTAAGAGTCTTGATCTTTATGATACGTTAGGTGCACCATTGCTCATCTATGCAGGAACAGATTTGTTGCAAATTTTTATTTTTCTGCAATTTATTCAGAAAATATCAACCCAGCTTGATGAAAGTGCAATGATAGACGGGGCATCATATTTTAAAATTTATTTCCGAATTATATTCCCGTTACTGCTTCCGGCATCAGCAACTTTAGCAATTATTAAAGCAGTAGATATTATGAATGATATGTATATTCCTTATTTATATATGCCATCGAAAGATCTACATACTCTATCTACCGCATTAATGACGTTTGTAAGTTCGCGTGGTTCAGATTGGGGACAATTAGCAGCAGCTATTCTAATTGTTATGTTACCAACTATTATTATCTACCTATCTATGCAAAAAGTAATTATGTCTGGTATTGCTGAGGGTGCGGTTAAAGGATAAGTCATTAATCGTACTCGAATTGCTATACATCATAAGCTGGTATTTCGATTCTTAGGAACGGGATATCAGCTATTTTTATCTATGAGGAGGAAGAAAATGAAGAACAGAACAAGAAGATTTTTACAAACGTTGCTTATCGGTTCACTACTTATTAGCTTATTTACAGTTGAATTTTCACGACAAGACACGGTAAGTGCAGCAAACACTACGTATTATGTAGATTGTTTTGCAGGAGAAGACAGCAACTCGGGAACGACAACTTCGTCAGCTTGGAAAACGTTAAGTAAAGTAAATGGAACGACATTTTCAGCAGGAGATCAGATTCTACTTAAGTCGGGCTGTGTTTGGACAGGTCAACTACATCCTCAAGGATCAGGAACAACCTCATCTCCTATAATTATTGATCAGTATGGTACAGGAAATAAGCCAATTATTAACGGTGAAGGTACTGTTGCAAGCACTTTATATTTATACAACCAACAATATTGGGAAATTAATAATTTAGAAATTACTAATTTTGGATCTTCTGTTGGTAGAAGAAAAGGAGTTCATATAGTCGGTGAAAATGTTGGAACTCTAAACCATATATATCTAAAGGGATTAAAGGTGCACAATGTTAATGGTGATGCGAAAAAGGATGATGATGCTACTGGAGGTATTGTAACCGAAGTAATTGGTAGAACTGGTATCGTAACCAAGTTCAATGATGTCAGAATTGAGGATAGTACAATTTATGATGTTGGTCGACAAGGCATTGTAACTTGGAGTAGTTGGGCAATAATCTCTGGTGGATATGGTACAAGAGATACAGCTAACTTTGATCAAGCAGCGTTCACTAATTACGTTGTACAAAACAACACGCTTTACAATATTGATGGAGATGGAGTTGTAGCAATCTCAACGAAGGGAGCCATTATTCAATACAATGTTGCTCACGATGTAAATCGTTGGCATTATACAACTACGATTAATCCATCCGTTGCTTTCTGGCCTTGGAATAGTGATAACACGATCATCCAAAACAACGAGGCTTATAATGTTCGCAATACGGTAGATGGACAAGGTTTTGATTCAGATTATTGGAGTAACAATACGATTATTCAATATAACTATTCTCATGATAATGAGGGTGGATTTCTTCTAATCTGCTCTCCGAATTCAACAATGTATAATAAATGGTCAATTATTCGGTATAACATTAGTGAAAATGATGGTACAGCAGGAAATCCAATTATTAATCTAATGGGTCCAGGTACAACAGGAACTAGTATTTATAATAATTCGATTTATGTGCCAGCAGGAAATGCATCAAGCAAAGTCATTGCTAATGCAAATTGGGGCGGTAATGCAGGGCAGACTTGGATTGAAAATAACATTTTTTACATTAAGAACGGTACTTCATTAGATGATAAATCGGATTGGAATTATTACAATAATTTATATTATGGAGTATCCAAACCTTCGGAAGACACAGTGGGGATTGTTGCTAACCCACATTTCGTTAATGTTGGTACTGGTGGAATTGGACGTAATTCGGTAGATGGCTACAAATTGCTGACGAGCTCACCTGCTCTTTCGGCAGGAAAAGTTATTGGTGGTAATGGTGGCTTAGACTATTATAGCAATACCGTATCAGCTACTGTTGCTCCAAATATTGGTGCTTACAATGGAGTTGGAATTGTTGGAGAGCTTCCAGAGGAGGTAGAACCAGAGGTCGTGTTACCTGTCGCTGGATTCCACTACAAATTAGTAAACCGCAATAGTGGGAAACCGATTGGAGTTCAAGATGGCTCATCTACGGAATCAGCTCAAATTGAACAATGGAGCGACGGTGGTTGGAATAGTCAACATTGGTTATTAGTTGATGCAGGTGGGGGCTACTTCAAATTACAAAATAGACAAACGGCCAAATATCTCTCAGTTTCAGGTGCTTCAATAGCTAATGGTGCCGCTATTGTACAACATTCAAGTAGCACAGGTTATGAGCAGCAATGGTCAATTGTAACATCAGGAACGTACCTTCAACTTGTTAATCGAGGTAGTGGTAAAGTGCTAGACATTTCAGATGAATCTACTGCCAATGGCGCAGACGCTATTCAATGGACAGATACTGATGGGTTCAATCAACAATGGCAGTTTGTTAAAGTGTTGTAATGATATAGAGGGTAGTAAGGGAAGCCCAATTGTGTGGCTTTCCTTACATTATAATAGATGCACAAAGGTGGTTACTTGCCATGACTAATCGATTGAAGATAGTTAGTGTGATCATTAGTATTAGTTTAGTCGCAACGGTAATAACGGTATTGTTATTATCTCATCGTACAAGTTCTGAACCAGTAGCTAGTGTCAATGGAAATTATATTACACAAGACGAGTTTGAATTTTATATGAATACGTATTATGTTGCTGAGACGTATTCTTATTATAGTAGAGAGTTTGGCATTGAGCCGACAGAGGATTTTTGGACAACGATTTATGACAAAAGTACTCCTTTAGATCACATTCATAATCAGACATTATCCTATTTAACGAAAATCAAAACAGAATTGAAATTAATGCAACAATACGGGGTGTTAGATCAAATTTCATTCGATCAACTTCAATTGCAATGGGGGGAAGAGAATGAAAATAGGAGTAGGGCATTGCAACAAGGAAAACCGATATATGGTCCAGTAGAATATGGTTTACATGAGTACATTGAATATCTTATTAGCAATGGAAAAACACGATTGAAAGAAAAGTGGATTGCTGAAGGAGTTATATCTGTAACAGATCAAGAAATAGAAGATCGCTATGAGTTATTAAGAACGTCTACTTACAAGTACCCCGATCGAGTTGTTGTAGAGTATGTGGAGTGGATATATTCAGATGACGATGAGAAAGTAGAAGTTAGTAAGCTAGTCGAAAATTTACATGTTACATGGAAGAGTGGCATGGAGTTTGAGACATTATTAGAGCAACAACATTTAGATGGAAAAGTAGTTAGGCGAGTTTTTGATGAGTCAACTACTCGGTACGATGAACAATCTACCGTACTTAAAGAAGTTGCTTATCAACTAGATCCTGATCTAAGTTTAGTGACAGTAGATACGGGGTATGGCATATATTTATTACGATGCATTGAAAGGGAAAATGATCGATTTATGATGTTAGAGGATATCGTAAGTCAAATAAAATCAGAACTTTTCCAAATTAAATACGATGAGTTAGTTTCCAAAGAAGTTAACAAAGCATCACTTATTATATATGATGAGATCATGCAAAAGATTATTCCATTATAAATAACTATTAATTACAAATATAATGATAAATGCGTTTACATTTATAGTATGATAAGGCTAAACTACTACAAAACAGAGGGATATCTATGATATGGACGCATAATTTCAGAGCGAAAACAATTATAATACTTCTATTAATTCTATCGTTTGTCCTTATTTCTTGTAAATCTAACAATAATGATACAACCAATATAGAATCGAAAGAGCCGTTTCCTATTACATTAAAAATGGCTATATGGAATTCAGATCCGAAATTCATCGCATATATGAATGAAAAAACAAAGGCATTTCAAGAAATTTTGCCGCATGTTACCGTTGAAGTGGAATCGTTTGCTTCAGATAGTGATTATTTACAGTCAATGCGAGTGAGATCTGCAGCTTCACAGTTGCCGGATCTCTTTGAGTTGAAGCCGAATTGGCTTCAACTATTTGAACATGATTTAATTCCGCTCAATGAATATGAGGTAACTAAGCGTAATAATATTGCAGAACGCTTTGCAGTGAATGAGAAGATTATTGCGATCCCGTCATCATTACAACCAGAGTGGGTCTATTATCATCCAAGTGTGTTTGATAGATTACAACTTGAAATCCCTCAAACATGGAGTGAATTTATAACTGTTTTACAAGCGATCAAAGAGGATGGAGCAGTTATTCCACTTGCTTTAGGTGCAAAAGATGAATGGCCAACGTATCCATTTAATGAATTTTTACCACATCTTCTTTCTGGTAATGAAACATACCTAAGTGATATGGCTAAGCAATCAATGCCATTTGGTGAGAAAACTCCGTTCTATACCGGTTATAAGAAAGTATCCAGGTTATATCATGCTGACATAATGGGACCTGACCCACTAAGTGTAGGCTGGAATGATGCTGTTGAATTGTTCACTTCAGGTGATGCTGCAGTTTTGGCAGCGGGGCAGTGGTTTTTACCACTATATCTAGCAGAGACAGGCGGATTAGAGGATTTGGATGCATTTCCACTTCCATATCGAGATAATGAGAACGAGCCCTTGCGTCAGATGTCATTTGCTGATCATTTTCTCGGTATTTCACAAGAGAGTTTATATCAAGAGGAAGCCAAAACATTTCTAACATGGTATTTTTCACCTGAAAATTATAAGGATTATCTCGATAATGCTATGTCTGAATCAGTCTTTCGAGATATATCTTCTACTAATGCATTCACTAGAAAAATAATATCTCAAATTGATGCTAGTCAGTTTATTTATTTACCTGGTGATGAGCAATACACAAGACTGTCCAATGCGATACAGCTAGATGTAAAGACTCTAGGTCAAGATATGTTAGTCGGTCGAAGTGTTGATCAGATTGCAACTCAGCTCAATGAACGATGGAAGAAGGCAAAGGGGGAGTAAATGTGGCAAGCAAGAGATGGTTCAAGCTACGTAAAGGAAGATGGAAGATTTCTATTATTGTTAGTTCATCATTTGTATTATTAATTACGCTCCCCCTTTGCATAATTACTGCTTTTGCGGTCGAATCATTTAAGGATATTTGGATCGAACAAACAACGGTACGTTCCAAGCAAGCACTTACCCAGCTTGAAGGGGCTGTTGATGCTCAAACGAAAGCGATAACGAATTCAGTAGCTACGATTGCTAATGATGCAGATGTCATATCTGCTGCTTCCTATACGTACTATTCAGAGGATCGACAAGAGAGATTATCTACTAGTCGCCTATTAGAATCACAATTACATAATTATTTTCATTATACTTCGGATGTTGCAACAGTATTGTTTTTCTATAAAGATAAAGGGATTCATTCTACTAAGGAGAACTGGCCTCTGGAAGAATCACTATGGAGATCACAAGATTGGTATGAAAAGGCGAAATCTCGTTCTAATAAAGTCGTATTAATGGGGACGGAGCAAAGTTTTTCTATGATTGGAGATGAACAACAATCATATGTAACAGCGGCGATAGCGCCTAGTTATGGTACAGAGTTATATGGTATTGAAATGATTTTATTTGTTTTTCACTCTAATAAATGGGTTGAACTAATGACAACTGATGAAGCTGGTGTAGAGTCTTTTGTCATAGATAAATCTGGATTTGTTATCGCTTCTTCAGTAGAGAGTACGATGCAAACGGGTATGGATGACCATGATCGTTATCTTTCAGAAGCATTAGCAACGGATCGCGGGCAATATATTACTGAGGATGAAGGCGAAGAAGTGCTCGTAATGTATGAAACTGCTGATAATGGCTGGAAATATGCGCAAGTATTGCCGTACGCAAAATTAGTGCAGCAATTAGATGGTGTTTATTGGCGAGTAATAGGTGTATCAGTAGCGGGTTTGCTTATCTTCTTGGCAGTCTCTTATTTTTTTGCACATCAGATTGTTAAGCCTATCCGTTCCCTTGTAGGTCAAATGTCTATGGTTAAAATGGGGAATATGAAAGCTAAAATTGTAGCTTCTGGACCATTTGAAATCTATGCGCTTGGTAATTCATTTAATGATATGGTCGGTGAACTCAATGAATACATTCGTCAAATAGAAGAAAAAGAAAAGCAAAAGCGTCTAACTGAAATCGCTGCATTGCAATCTCAAATTAATCCTCATTTTCTATTGAATACATTAAATACAATTAAGCTTATGGCTGTTATATCAAAAGTGGACAATATTCAACGAATGACAGAGTTACTTAGTAAATTACTTTCTGCCTCATTTAACCGTGGTGGGATGTATACTACTGTGGAAGATGAACTTATGTTAACAGAGTACTATTTACAAATTATGAAAATCCGTTATGGTGACGGCTTTGATGTTGAAATAAATATAGATAAAGAAGCTAAAGGATTATATATGCTTAAGTTGTTACTCCAACCAATTGTGGAAAACGCCATCGTCCATGGATTGCATCATATGGATAAGAGAGGGTTACTTCGAATTACATGCTCTATTCTACCTAAAGAGAAGCGTTGTTTATTCACTATCGAGGATAACGGAAGAGGAATGACATTAGAAGAGATAGAGAAAATATGGAGTGGAAATGGTATAGAAAATAGTAAGTTCAATGGGATTGGATTACGTAATGTCAATGATCGACTTCAATTAAACTACGGATTTGCTTATGGAGCAGAATTAATTAGTGAAGTAGGTAAGGGCTCGACTGTATATGTTTCTATACCTCTATTGCAGGATGAACCTGAAGTAGAATTAGAAATAGAAGGAGATGAGAGATTTGCTTCGCGTACTATTAGCTGATGATGAACCAATTGTGAGATTGGCACTTCGAGAAATGATTGATTGGAATTACTTTGGTTGTGAGATTGTTGGTGAAGCAGCCAATGGACGTGATGCTCTAACTCTCATGAAAGAACTAAAGATTGACCTCGCTATTGTTGATATTCAGATGCCAATTATGACTGGTATTGAGTTAGTAAAACAAATAAAGGAATTAGAGTTAACTGAGGAATTCGGTATTGTCATGTTAAGCGCATTTTCTAATTTTAATTATGTTAGAGAAGCATTTTTATATGGTGCACTAGATTACATAATCAAAGAGGATATGTCTCCAGACACGATAGGTGCTATGCTCAGGCGAGTAGTAGAACCGCTTAATGAACAGAGATCAGAACGTAAACGACAGGAAGCAGAAAGCATCGATCGAATTGAGCAACGAAAGGGAAAATTTTTAAGAGAAATGGTAGAGGGGAATGAATCGGAAGCTGCTATACTCGAGTTCTCTCAATTAGAAGGACAACGGATTTTTCTACTTCAAATACTTATTGATCATGAAGGTATCAATACTATTCAAATGCTAGATGAACGAACATTCAGATTTGTCGTGAGGGCGTTCTTGCAAGTATTCTCATTGCAAAATATATATTGCGTAGTTAATGAGAGAGGTATAGGGGCTTATGCATCCGTTGTAGCATTTCCTACTTCAATGGGAGACCAAGCAATACATGGACAACTTAATGATCTATTAACTCGTGCTATTCAGCAAGTGAAAGAATACGTGAATATTTCGCTTTCAATAGGAGTGTCGTCACCATGTAGTAGAATAGTAGATTGGGCAAAACGATATGAGGAAGCAAGCAGGCAAGCAGAGTTGCGCTTTTTCAATGGTCAAGGTCGAGTATTATTTGCACAAGGTGGACAAGAAAAATTGGTAGAGTCAGTAAAACCTAACTGGACTACTCTATTAGAATTTATTGCTAACCATGATGAGCGATGGGAAAGTGAAGCTTTGGGTCTTTTTCATATACTAAAACGATCACAAAGCGGTAGGTATGAAGATTGGATGCGTCCTTATCGTGTGCTAATCCGTGAATTAGAGTCACTGCTATATGGCAAAGGTATTTCATTAGAAGAGATAGAGTTGCTTCAAAATAAAGAACTCAGAGGAAGTTTGATTGACGAACTCGAGGATTATATATATATTGAAAGACTTCATGAGTGGTTATTACAAATTATGAGAGCTGTTGTAAAACAACTTAACCCATTAAAACAAGTAGTTGAGTCAGCACCGAGAATGACAGAACGAGTGAAAGTATGGATCGATAAGCATTACGGTGAGCCTATTTCACTCACCGCAGCTAGCGAAATGGTAGGTGTAAGTGAGAGTTATTTAAGTAAAGTGTTTGCCAAAGAAATGGGCGAAACCTTTATCGAATATGTGACTAGAAGAAGAATTGATTCAGCTATTCAATTATTACAGTCAGGGATGAAGTTATATGAAATATCTGAACGGGTAGGCTATCCGAATCAAGGGTATTTTTCTAAGATGTTTAAAAAGGTAACGGGAAGATCTCCGAACGAATATCGAGAACTACAATTAGCAGGGTTAATTTAATTCCCTATGAATTAACAGACATAGTGTATCGTAATAACGACCAAATTATACGTGTTGTCTCTTTGCTTACGCTAATACAAATAATTTTAATGCTAATAATGTTATGTTTACTTGTTAATCATTTATTGATTGTGTATTGGATTTTGATGGAAAACTGAGTCACAAGGTAAAAAATTGATAAAATGTTCAAATTTTATCACTATATTTTGTATAGTTGCTATTTATTTTATTGGTAATACAGGTTATAATGTAAAAGTATCTTAAAACTGAGAGACATAATTTATAAGACATAAAGGAGAATGAGAAATGAAAAAAGTACTAATCGTAAAAGCAAACAACCGTCCAGCATCTGAAGGTGTTTCAAGCAAAATGTATGAAACATTTGCAGCAAATCTTAAAGGTGTAGAGGTATCAACATTTGATGTGTTCGCTGAAGATATGCCGTATTTCGGTCAAGAATTCTTCGATGCATTCGGAAGAGCACAAGCTGGTACATTGACTGCTGAAGACCAACGTCGTCTTGGCGCAAAACAAAAAGCTATGGATGCTCTAACAGCTGCTGATGTAGTTGTATTCGCATTCCCACTTTGGAACCTAACAATTCCAGCTGCACTTCAAACATTTATTGACTACACTTACCAAGCTGGTTATTCATTCAAATACAACGAACAAGGTCAACTTGTTCCACTATTGACTGATAAAAAAGCAATCTTCCTAAATGCTCGTGGTGGAGTTTATTCTGCTCCAGAAGCAGCTCCTATGGAGATGGCAGTTAACTATATGCGTAACGTTATTGGTGGAGTTTTCGGTTGTGAAATCATCGATGAAGTAATTATCGAAGGACACAACGCTGCACCTGCACAAGCTGAAGCAATTGTTGCTGCTGGTCTTGAGCAAGTTAAAGCTGCTGCTGAAAAACTTTCAGTTGCTGCAACAGTTTAATTATATAACTTAATGTTATATTGATCTAACATAAGAGCATCTATTCACAGGCATTTGCTTGTTGAACTAGATGCTCTTTTTGTTGGAACAAATCTATATCCATTGGTAACTGGAATTTTCCACCATTGGTTTAGTCATTATCGCGGGCAAATAACTATAGACAAATTACGACAATCCTTTGTAAGCTTATATAAAGTAGTTCAAAAAGCGGGCTTTGATAACGCTGAATCGCTTCGTAGTATAGTCGACATCGAATATGAAGCGAACTTGGGAAGTCCGGGCCGCGTGTACCAATAACGTACACTTGCGCTTCCTCCTTCTGCGAGTAGCGCTCCATCTTCTTGGTTCTGAAAGCCCGCATTTTGAACATTTATTTGAAGATGTAGTTCAAAAAGCAGGCTTTGATAACGAATCTATCTTTCTTTTTGATCTTACAGAATTAGAACGTTTTCAAAGGAGAATTAATTAGTGAAAGTTATTTTTATCGTCAATGAACAAGCAGGCGGTGGTAAAGGAGCACAAGTTTGGAAGAAAATAAAATCTCAACTTACCATCCCGTATATTGCACATATATCTGATTATTCTGGACATGTTGTTCATTTGGCTAAGCAATATACGCTGAAGAAGGAACAATCTATCCTATTATTAGCTGTTGGTGGAGATGGAACCATTCATGAGGTCATAGAAGGAGCAGCAGGTAGTGCTCATATTCAAATAGGAGCAATGAGAGCGGGTTCAGGCAATGATTTTGCACGAGGATACCATATATTTAAGTCAGTTTCTGATGTGGAAAAATATTATCATCACTCTACAGAGCCTAGAGCGATGGATCTTGGTCAAATTACTGTAGAGGGTCAATCGGCGCATAGTTTTGTTAATAACTGTGGTATTGGTTTCGATGCATTTATTACTACTACTTTGAATCAATCCAAATTAAAACGCTGGCTCAATTACGTAAAGTTAGGTAGATTATCTTATATGTTACTTACGATTTGGGCGTTGTTCACTTTCAAACGATTCAATGCAGTTATTCAGATTGGAGAGCAAACACATCGTTTCCGAAATGTGTGGTTTATCTCAATATGTAATGGGCCTTATTTTGGAGGGGGAATGAAAATTTCACCATCATCCAAAAGCGATGATCAACTTTTAGAGTTAACGGTTGTACATGACTTATCGAGAATTAAGCTGTTATTAGTATTTATGACCGTATTTTGGGGTAAGCATGTGAACTTTCGAGAAGTAGAAATGCTACAAGCGGATCAATTTTCATTGCAGGTTGATGCACCTACAGTAAGTCATGTAGATGGTGAATCACTGGGCCATGTGTCAGCAGGCAAGACGATTACTTGCCAATTGGATCCACGCAAATGGTATTTGGCAAAGTGCTAATATAATAAGAGATGGTGCATTTCAAATCAATTATGAATAAAAAATGAGAAATATGTGAGAATCCATTATATTACGATTGCAAATTGAACGCAGAGTAGCTATAATTTCTCTTATGCCTATAAATAGGCAGGGGTTCTTAATTATTGCTCTAATAGAGCTTAATAAGGAATCACTCTATCAGGTTATATCCTGTAAATATACATGATAGGTGGTCAATGAGAAGATGGATTATCGTATTTTATTGTATTATCACTACACTACGATTGAAGACTCAGAAATGTTTGCAAAAGAGCATTTGGCATTTTGTAAATCTTTAGAGTTAAAGGGTCGTATACTTGTAGCGTTTGAAGGAATTAATGGAACAGTTTCAGGTTCAGTTGAGCAAACGAATGCTTATATGGCATATATGAACGCTCATCCACTATTCCAAGGAATTGTTTTCAAAATTGATGAATCCGAAACACATGCTTTCAAAAAAATGCATGTGCGTTCACGTCCAGAGCTTGTGAACTTAAGCTTAGAAGACGATATTAATCCTTTAGAAGTAACTGGTCGTTATGTATCACCAGCAGATTTCTATGAAGAAATGCAACAAGAAGATACAATCGTTATTGATGCTCGCAATACGTATGAGTACGATGTCGGACATTTTGAAGGTGCTATCCGTCCTGATATTGAATCATTCCGAGAATTGCCACAATGGATTAGAGATAATCATGAAATGTTAGATGGCAAAAAAATCTTAACATATTGTACGGGTGGTATTCGTTGTGAGAAGTTCTCGGGTTGGTTAGTTCGCGAAGGGTATGAAGATGTTGGTCAGTTACATGGCGGTATCGTGTCATATGGTAAAGATTCTGTCGCGAAAGGTCAATTATGGAACGGACAATGCTACGTGTTTGACGAAAGACTAGTTGTTCCTATAAATCAAGTTAATCCAGTTATTGTCGGAAAAGATCATTTTACTGGGGAACCTTGTGAACGATATATTAATTGTGCAAATCCAGAATGTAATAAGCAAATTCTAGCTTCTGAAGAGAATGAGCATAAACATATGGGTAGTTGTACTCCAGCATGTGTAGAGCATCCTCGTAATCTTTACGTTGCGAGACATAACTTATCTACAGAAGAAGTACAACGTAGAATGAGTGCATTGCTACAAGAAGCTACTCAATAATAATGAAGCTTACGTTAAATTCTATTGCATCTTACAACATGAGTGACAAACCTTGTTGTACAGTGCGTGAATTGCACGTAAGCTTTTTTTATTCTAGTCTTGTTTAGACCCCATTATTATTCTATCTACATACGATACATCACTTGTCCATACCATAAATGTTTGTTATCTGATATTATGATATTATTATTCATTGAAAGTGGAGGTGCTGATCTTGAAAGTAAGGAAAGCGATTATTCCAGCAGCTGGACTTGGAACTCGATTCTTGCCAGCAACAAAGGCTCAACCGAAGGAAATGCTGCCGATAGTGGATAAACCTACTTTGCAATTTATTATTGAAGAAGCGGTTGCTTCAGGTATAGACGAAATTCTCATTATTACTGGTCGTAACAAAAAATCTATCGAAGATCATTTTGATAAATCCATTGAGCTTGAGCTAGAATTAGAAGCTAAGGGTAAATTGGATCTTCTAGATGAAGTTCGACAAATCTCTAATATGGTAAATATTCATTATATCCGCCAGAAAGAACCCAAGGGTCTAGGCCATGCAATTTATTGCGCAAAAAGCTTTATCGGTAATGAGCCCTTCGCTGTATTATTAGGTGACGATATCGTACACAGTGATGTACCTTGCTTGCAACAGTTGATTGATGTCTATGAATATTACAATAATACAGTGCTAGGTGTTCAGCAAGTACAGCAATCGGATGTGCATAAGTACGGTATTGTTAATGGCAAGACAATAGATGAACGTATTTATCGAGTAGATGATTTGGTTGAGAAGCCAGCTACTGAGAATGCACCATCTAATGTTGCAATACTAGGCCGCTACATTATTATGCCTTCAATTTTTGAAGTGCTAGAAAAAACTGCACCTGGCGCAAATGGAGAAATTCAATTGACAGATGCATTGAATCAACTTGCTCGTAATGAAGCCGTCTACGCTTATGAATTTGAAGGGCGTCGTTATGATGTAGGCGATAAACAAGGTTTTTTAGAAGCTACTGTGGAATTTGCACTACGCAGACCTCAGTTACGCGAATCATTTCTTGATTATTTAAAAGGTATCGTCCAACAAAATACTATAGAGTAATCAAGATAGAGTGATCTTGAAATCGTTGTCACTACTCATATCAGAGATATTACTATCATCGTTATGTAAAGATGAGGTGATATCTTTTTCTATGACAAAATTAATAAAATCGATGGGAAGTATTACTGAAAGAAGTGATAACAAGATGTTAAAAGAGAAGAATAAACTGATGCTAATATACGGAATGTTAGCAATTTTGCTTAGTATTGTATCCCATCTTTTGAATCGTGTGCTGAATGTTATGCACTCATTGATGGGGTCACATTATGTAGTAGATGAACGTACATATGGATTTACATTAAATACGCTATTCGCCTTTCCAATCATATTCTGGATTATTTCTTTCATAATATATAAAAAGAAAAGTAATAGCGAAACAATATCTATATTCAACACTTTATCATTAACATTCTCAAGTATATCCATCATTTCAGGTGGTGGGGGGATGGTGGAATTACACTTCTCTATTTTTATGGTAGTTGCAATCATTGCTTACTATGATCGAATAAAACTAGTAACGATCATGACGTCAGTATTTGCAGTTCAGCATCTAATAGGCTTAATTTGGTTACCTGAACTTGTGTTTGGAGCGAGTAGCTATAGTGTTAGTATGGTGCTATTGCATGCAATTTTCCTTATTATAACCTCGTTAGCTACAATCAAGCAGATTTCAGTTAAAAATCGAGTGCTTCATGAAATAGAAGCCGTTAAACAAGATAAAGAACAGAAATTAGATGCACTACTTATCAATTTGGAACAATTAGCCGGGAAGTTAGGAAATTCTACATTGATGATTACAGAACAATCTAATCAGCATATGCGTTCCAGCCAAGAAATGATTACTTCCTTCCAAGAGGTAACTAGTGGATTAGAGAAACAAAATGATTCCATATCATCAGTCAATTTAGATTTAAGTGTAATAAAAGAACTTATGAGTAATAATTCTAATGCTTTTCAAATTCTCCATGATAGAACGAACACTTCCAAAAAAATTATGGATAATGGGTATGTAGCAATGGATTCATTGAATCGTCATATTCAGGAAGTTTCGGATGCAATTAAGGAAACATCGAAGTCTGTGACGGCATTGGAGGTTGCTTCACATCAAATTGATGATGCGATGATGCTTATTAGCCAAATCTCTAAACAGACGAAATTGCTATCATTGAATGCATCTATCGAGGCAGCTAAAGCTGGTACAGAAGGTCGTGGATTTGCGGTGGTGGCTAAAGAAATCAGTAATTTGGCAGATCAATCTAAACATGCTACTGATGAAATTCGGGAAGTACTAATGAATATTGTACGTGAAACGCAAAGTACCATGAATAATATTCAGATCGGTGAGCAGGGAACGATGCAAACAGTACAACTTGGTCAAAGTACAGTCAATGATTATACTAATATGCAACATGATAATGAAGAGATGAGTCATATTATTAAACAACTTTATGCATCATCACAAGAATTACAAGAAAAGACGCAAGATATCTTCACTGAAATATTGAATATGTCCGCTTTAACAGAACAAGGTGTAGCATCCCTTGAGCAATTGTATGCTACAACAGAACAACAACAGAGTGTTACTCGAGAAATTGATACCGAAATTAATACTGTCAATCAATTAGCGCAAGTGTTAAGAGCTCAATTCAAAAGTGATGAAAACCTATAAAAACAAAAGCTAGATGATCTCGGGATCACCTAGCTTTTGTTGTATGGTCATTTATTACTTGTTAATGACAAGCGAGAGTTTTGAATTAGTTGCAAACACAAGCGATTACTACTAACAGTATAAAAAGAACCAAAATAAATGCAAAATTATTACCTCTACCACCAACGATTCCTGACATATAACATGCACCTCCTCAAGTAGTGACTACATTAATAATCTATGCAGAAGTGTAGTTGTTGGTCTGGGTGCAACAGTGAAAATAGAAAAGATAGGCTTGAGCGGAAATATCGATGTGTCATTGTCTATCTAGGCCCTGGCCCAAACCAATTAGGATGAATGACATATGATATGGTGTACCTTAACTTAAAGGAGATGACAATTATGAATTATGCTGCTAATGTTTCAGGTGGAGCTAATCATTCTTACAATGTCGGAGGTTGTGGTGGATTCAACATAAGTTGGATTCTTGTTCTATTCATCCTTCTAGTAATTATTAGTTGTGTTTGCTAATACGCGCTGCGCGGGCTAGAAAAAACCTCTGGGTGAGAAATCATCCAGAGGTTTTTTCCTGTGCATAAGATGTTATATAATAGAAGAAACACAATAGAAAAGAAGGTAATTCTTAATGGACACTCAAAAAAATGTACCAATATATTTACTATCAGGATTTCTAGGAAGTGGAAAAACCACACTATTAACTCAGATCGTAGAAAAAGCGCAGGCTGCAGGACTAACACCAGCTGTATTAATGAATGAATTAGGCGAAGTTAACTTTGATGGACAACTTGTGAAGAAGGATGTTGCGATGGCAGAAGTACTTGGCGGTTGTATCTGCTGTAGTATGCGTGGTGATTTGTCGTTAGAACTTAATCAATTACTAGATCAATATTCTCCTGATCTTATCATAGTAGAGTCAACAGGTGCAGCGCATCCAATGGAAACAATAGACGCAATAACAGAAACATCAATGTACAAGCATGTGAAATTACAATCAGTTATTACAATTGTTGATGGAGAGCATTTACTTGATCGCTCTAAATTAGTGAAAGATGCTACATATCGTTTAATGCAAGATCAAATTCGTTGTGGTAGTTTAATTGTACTTAATAAAAGTGACCGTCTTGATCCAGAAAAAGTTGTTGAGGCGGAGCAAACGTTGCGTGATTTAAATGAGCATGCTGATATAATTACTACGGATCACTGTCAACTTAACAATTGGCAATGGCTATTAGAAGGTACACAGGTAGCGCAACCACAATTACTGCAAGCTTTAGGACAGCAAGTTAGTAGCAACAATGATGATGAACTTGATGAACAGCAATTGAAAGAAGTCGATTTGTCTGATGTAGAACATAAGCATCATCATGAACATAGTCATCACTCGCATGTGATGGCTTATACTCATTACTGGAAAGGGAAGCCGCATAGTGAACAATTTGAACAATGGCTTGCTAATCTGCCAGCTAATATTTATCGAGCGAAAGGTATTGTCACTTTCCGTGATGTTCCTAGTCGATATTTATTTCAGTTTGCTTATCGTGAATCGGATTTTATGCGAGTTGATCCGCAAGGCGAAGTACATGATGTCGCAGTATTTATTGGGGAGCATTTTGATAGGGAGTGGCTTATAAAGCAATTAGCAATGCTTGAAGAGAGGTAGTTCAAAAAGCGAGCGGGCTTTGATAACGATGATAGGCTTCGTAGGTTATTCGGCATCGAATATGAAGCGAACTTGGAAAGTACGGTTCGCGTGTACCAATAACGTACACTTGCGCTTCCGCCTTTCTCAAGTAGCGCTTCATCTTCTCGATTCTGAAAGCCCGCTTTTTGAACTTTCATTGGAAGAGGTAATTCAAAAAGCGGCCCTTCATGAAGCCGTAGTTCAAAACATCTCATTGCGATCACGATGAGATGTTAACGTAGCATATTCGACGAAGTGAATATGTCTCTATGTCATGACAAGTTGATTATGCTTAGCTAAAATGGGAATACTTAGTTATAGTATGAATTTTTACAACTTAGATTGCTGGAGGTTAATATGATGATTAAATCAATACATTTGAAATGTACAGTAATGTTGCTTACTCTTGGGTTGCTATCACTATGTTGGATAACTCCAAGTTCGGATGCTGCTACGAAGTATAGCAATATTAACAATTTAACTACACAGCTAGAGGATAAACAAAGTACTAAAGATAAAGAGGAAAGACACTCAAATCTTCACAAAAAAATGAGTAAAGAAGAACTACAGGCACATAAGTTAAAAAAGATGCAGAAGCTTGCTACTTATTTCGAGATTGACACAGAAGGAATGTCTGCGAAGGAATTAAGAGTTGCAATCGAAAAGGCGAAGAATGAACAACCTGAGAAATGGGAAATGTTCAAACAACAATTTCGTGCCAAGAAATTAGAAGAAATCCGTGAATTTGCGAAATCTAAAGGTATTTCCATCGAAGGAAAAACGGAACAACAATTACGAGAAGAACTTCACAAATTAAAGCATAGTAAGACGGAGTAAAAGAGATGATAATTGTTCAATAATTTACGCAGTACTAAATAGACAGTAAACATGATGTTACATCGATTTACAGGTGCTAATTCAACTTAAGCGGAAAAGCTAATGTTGAATTAGCTTTTTTTGTGCTTGATTATGATGCTTTCGTAGAGTATGATAATAGTGTAATCTGTTAAGTAAATTTATTAACTAAACTTTTATTTCGCAATGATGGCAGACGAAAAGCTAATGTAGAAAGAGGTTATCTTATCGCTACTATTCGCCAAATCGCACAACTTGCTGAAGTATCAACAGCAACAGTATCTCGAGTGCTGAATAATGATACAACGCTTAGTACAAGTGCAGAAACTCGTGAGCGTATTTTTGCAATTGCCGAGGAACTAGAATACAAACCACAACGTCTGAAGCAGTTGAAGCAAGAAATGCAACGCTCAACCCAGCAAATTGGATTGTTATTCTGGTCAACCGCGGAAGAAGAAAAGAACGATCCATATTTTACCGCAGTTCGTAGAGGGATAGAAATTTATTCTGAGCAGTTAGGTATTTCCATTACGAAGATCATTCGCGGAGATTATACAACTGCATACGAAGAAGCAGCGGAGCTTGATGGCTTATTAGTTGTAGGTTCGATTGAAGTGCAAGATGTTCTAGATATTTACCCACGCCCTGATCGAATTGTGTTCGTCAATCACGGTGAAGAGCTATTGGACTACGATTCTATTCATCTGAATTTTGATGGTGCAATTAGAACATCCTATCAATATTTAAGAAGTTTAGGCCATGAGAAGATTGGGTTTATTGGCGGTGAAGAGTTAGTTCATTCGTTGCGAGATCCACGTATATTGAGGAAATCTGAGGAACATCGTTATCTTGCTTACACGCGAATGATGCGCGAATATGGACAACATTATGCTTGTGTAGAATGGGTAGATGATTGGTCGTCACAAGGTGGATACGAAGCAATGAAACGTATTCTAGCGAGAAGGGATCGACCATCGGCATGTTTAATTGCAAGCGACCATATGGCAGTTGGGGCATTACATGCGTTACATGAAGCGGGTGTGTCCGTACCTCACGAAATATCAATTATCGGCTTTAACGATATTGAACTTGCAGCATTTGTTAATCCTCCATTATCGACAGTCCACGCTCATACTGAATTATTAGGTGAAACGGCTGTAAAAATGCTTGTTGAAAGAATGGAAGGGCGAAAAGTCGCTATGCAAGTTAAGTTGAATACAACATTCGTTGAACGTGAAAGCTGTAAGAAGGTTCACAATTGACAAAAGTATAAGTTTACACTTTCGATAGGTGGCATATTAGACACCGACTAAGGTACATCAATAATAAAATTAGGAGTGAAAATATGATCTCATACAACGAAACCACAAGAGTATTTCATCTACAATCTCAACATACTAGCTATGCCGTTAAAATTACGAATCAAGGTCATGTTGCTCATATTTATTGGGGACGTAAAGTATCAGGAGAATATTTAGATAGTTTGTATCAAATCAATATCCGACCTTCATTCACACCAAGTACTGATCTGGAGCAACTTGAATATTCATTGGACACACTACAACAGGAACTTCCTGCATATGGTGATTCTGACTTCCGTAATCCTGCTTATCAATTCCAACTACCCAATGGCAGCACCGTTACTGATTTCCGTTATGAGTCTCATGAAATTATAAATGGTAAGCCGAAGCTTGAAGGCTTACCTAGCGTATATGCTGAAGCTGATAATGAAGCGCAAACTTTATTGATTACCCTTCGAGATCAACTTACGAATGCAGTTATCGTGTTATCTTATACGGCATTCCGCGATTTCAGCGCCATTACACGTTCCGTACAATATCGTAATGAAGGAACAGATGTATTGAACTTGAATCGTGCACTAAGTATGAATGTAGATATGCCAGGTTATAACTATGAAATGCTTCAATTATCTGGTACATGGGTGCGCGAACGATATATTCATCGTCGTAAATTAGAGCCAGGTATGCAATCAATCGAAAGTCGCCGTGGATCAAGCAGTCACGTGCAAAATCCATTTATTGCGCTAGTAAGTGAAGGTGCAACGGAGCAACATGGTGATGTATATGGCGTTAACTTTGTCTACAGTGGTAATTTTATTGCTGGTGTTGAAGTAGATCCTTACTTGCATTCTCGTCTATTTATGGGGATTAACCCATTTGACTTCAACTGGAAGCTTGAAACGGGTGAAACATTCCAAGCTCCTGAAGTTGTAATGGTGCATTCACATGAAGGTATAGGTGGCATGTCTCGTCGTTTCCATGATTTATATCGTAGCCGTCTAACGCGTGGTGAGTTCAGAGATAAAGTTCGTCCAATTCTAGTTAACAACTGGGAAGCGACTTACTTTGATTTCAATGAAGAAAAGATTGAAGCTATTGCACAAGCAGGACAAGAACTAGGAATTGAGTTATTCGTACTTGATGATGGTTGGTTTGGAAAACGTGATAATGATACAACATCACTAGGCGATTGGTTCGTAGATCGTAAGAAACTACCTAATGGTCTTGAAAGCATCGTTAAAAAGGTACGTGATCTAGGGTTAGAATTTGGTCTTTGGTTCGAGCCTGAGATGATCTCACCTGAAAGCGAATTGTATCGTAATCACCCAGACTGGTGCCTTCATGTAGACGGTCGTCGACGTACTGAAGCTCGGAATCAGTTGGTGCTTGACCTGTCGCGTGAAGATGTCCAAAATTATATTGTAGAAACCGTGTCAGATGTACTTTCAAGCGCCCCAATTACTTATGTGAAATGGGATATGAATCGTAACATGACGGAGGTTGGGTCTGCTCTACTACCAGCCGATCGTCAACGTGAAACGGCTCATCGATATATGCTTGGACTATACAACGTGATGGAGCGTATTACGTCAGCATTCCCACATATTTTATTTGAATCTTGCTCTGGTGGTGGAGGACGTTTTGACGCGGGCATGCTATACTACATGCCACAAACATGGACAAGTGATAATAGTGATGCGATCTCTCGTCTGAAAATTCAATACGGTACAAGTATCGTATATCCAGTAAGTTCTATGGGTGCTCATGTATCTGCTGTACCGAATCATCAAGTGAATCGAATGACTTCACTTGAGACTAGAGGTAATGTAGCACTATCTGGTAACTTCGGATATGAGCTCGATCTATCTAAATTCTCTGATGAAGAGAAGGAACTTGTGAAACAACAAATCGAGCTGTGTAAAGATATTCGTCCAATTGTTTCATTCGGTGACTTCTACCGTTTATTAAGTCCATTTGAAGGCAATGAAACATCTTGGATGTTCGTGTCTAAAGATAAGGCTGAAGCATTTGTTGTATATGTGAAAGTACTACAAGAACCTAATGGTGCAATCGGTCGTTTCCGACTTCAAGGGCTTGATCCTAATAAATCGTATCGCTTAGAAGGTCAAAATGGTGGAGTATTTGCTGGAGATCAATTGATGTATGCAGGTCATCCAGTTCCACAGTTCTATGGAGACTTCCAAAGTTGTGTATATCGTCTAACTGCAATCTAATAAGAGCTATAAATAAAGGGATGTAGGGAATGTAAAAGGGACCCAATAAGATAGACGCTTTAATGGTCATCTTGTTGGGTCTTTTGCTTATAATGAGAAAAACTAGTTTGATACAACTTACTGTCAGTCTAAGTGTATGATTTCCGAATCTCTATACTTAAAGTTGTTATAAATAGCTATGATAATAACTTATCTAATTTCTTTCTCACTTTTTTCAAAAACGAATTACTTAAGTGATTAATATGGTCCTCATTTTTCACCAATATTCTATAGGTATCTATTATTGATAATGAACGAATGAACATGTAGACACCAACAGTAATAAATGAAATAAAGATTGGATAGTAAGGCATTAAAACGTGTGATGTAACAAATTCTTTATCAACTAATAAAAATGGTATCCCACCTGCTACAATAGTACATACTCCAACTACGATTAGAACAGTGCATTTTTTCTTAACATCTTCGTATCTAACCTTCAATTCTTTAAGATAATTGTGATCGAATATTAATGGTTCTTTCTTAATTAATGTATATCGATCTTCTTCTATAAATCCGATCACGATTGCTCCAATTCCAAAAACTGCGATAAGACTTATTAGAATGGTATAAATTAATGGATCTTGTTTAAAAAGGAAGTACGGTATAGTAGTGAAAATAAGAAGACTAAATCCTATGGCAAAATATTTTGAAGTTTTACGTTGGGATAGAAGATATCCTTCTGCCATCTCTTTGCTTACATAATATCCTTTTTCATTTTCATTACTTTGTTCAACAGTATCTTTTAGCAAGTAATCAAGGGACACTTCAAAATGATTGGCAAGCATTAAAAGTTTTTCAGTTTCGGGAAAACCTTGTCCGTTTTCCCATTTGCTAACCGCTTGCCTTGTAGTATTTAATTTCTCCGCCAAAGCTTCTTGGGACAAACCATTTTCTTTTCTTAGTTTTAAAAGTTTATCACTGAATGTCATAGTATGAACTCCTCTATTTATTTGATAATTAAATTGTATTAAAACATTGCCTTAAAATCTATCTTCTGGAAGATACACTTTGTCAACTTACGGTTGCAACTATGTTATATAAGGTATTTCGTGGAAATTTTTATTGAGCTTGACGTTACGTCAACCTTAATAATGAAGACAAATAGATCATGTGGAGGCTGATACTATGTATCGAATCGGACAATTTGCCAAATTGACAGGTGTAACAGAGAGAACTTTACGATATTACGATAAAAAGGGATTATTGAAACCTACATTACGCGTTGATGGAGGTTATCGTTATTACTCAAAAGACGACCTCATTCAACTCCAAAAAATATTAACAATGAAGTATTTGAATTTTTCACTAGAGGACATTGCAGATACATTAGCGGATGAGAACGTATCTATGGCTGAAGTATTCGATCAGCAGCATGAATGGCTTGAAAAAAAGCGAGATGAGCTGAATGGCATTATTGCATCGCTTGATCGCGTCAAAAAGATAACTTCGAAGGTAGATTCAATTTCTGCAGGGCTCCTGCTATTAATGATTCATAATTTACAGAACGAGAAAAAGCAGCGTGAGCATTTGCTCACACATTTACCATTAGAACTAGTGAACGTCATATTTCAAGATGACCAACAAATGGAAGAGAAGCTTGAATTAGAAATGACAATGGTGACGCTACTATCACAAATATTAGAGTTTCAACAACAAGAAATTTCTCATACTTCCGAGGAGGCTATTACAGTAGGTTTAGCGCTATTTAGTATGCTTGCAGATTTAACGATGAAAGCGACGGAAAATATGGCAGAGGAGGAAAGAGAGAAAATGCAGCTGTTCGAAAAGAATCAGGTTGCACTTGATCCAGCGTTGTTTCCAAGTATTCTTAGTAAAGAAGAAACAGATTACATCGACAAGTTAATGGAACATGTCGATCGCATCTATCATGCACAGACGGTGAGGGATGATGATCTAGGAGTATAGGGAGGGAGTTCAACAGGCGGACTTTGATAACAAAGCAATGCGGGGAACTCAATTGACATCGAATAGGCAGCAGACTTGGGAAGTTATTAATAAAAGGCAAGCTCAAATTCTGACGAAAATGAGCTTGCCTTTGTGGTTTTTGTAGAATATCTACGCGAGTTGTTGCTTAATGCTGATGACACGAATCGTCATAGTTCCAGCTGGTGTCGAAAGTTCGATTTGCTCATGTAATGGAGCTAGAAGCAGTTGACTTCCTACAGGTGACAACAAAGATATTTTTCCTTGCTCTGGATCAATCTCATTCGGAGCGACAATGCTGTAGGTATCGATAAAGCCATCTTCTACATCTTCAATCTCAATAATTGTATTGAGCATAACGAGTTGTTCCTCAGGCGCTTTATGAAGCGTTAGTCGTCTCTTAATTTCTTGCATATAACGTTCAAGCAGTTGTTCCATTTCTTTTGTTAGTCCACTTTGTTTCAATATAGATTTCTCAAGCTGTTTACTACGCAGATCTTCAATGATGACAAGTTGTTCTTTATAATAGTGCAGTTGCGCTTCCCATTCTACACTATGGTTCATAGTAGATTTCCTCCCCTATACTTCCCAAATATGCCAATATATTGACGTTATACACATGTGACATAGACAATTCCTCCTTAACATTTTTCAAGCACAATTCAAACCCGTCAGATTGCGATTCTAGCTTCGTACAACATAAAGTCTATCGAAGTATTTCATCGTAGTATAAAAAGACCTTCATCAAACGTGAATGGGGTCTCCTTTAATAGTATCAAATTAACCAAATAAGTCCATAAGACAATTGTAAATTACAACTCAGTTTTGGATGTTGAAGTTAATTAATATGACGAAATAATAAGGATCTAATTGTGCACTAGGGAGTGGAGATACTTCTCATAATTGCTATGTTTTTACGTTGAAATCATGTCAATTTACAGCTTAAGTATAAATTTCTCGCATTTTTTAGAAAAAAATTGAGATAAAAATAGGGTTGGAAATTTAAGTTGAAAGATACGAAAAAGTTCGCTGAGAACTTTAGGCGTGACAAGGGATTTGGCTGATTATCTGAATAATTAAATGCAAATTAATATATTGGAAACGCTCTAGCAATCTTCATCTAATCTTCATCTATGTAAAAATCCTAATGAAAATGGGCTTCAATGCTGTGCTATAATGCTAAACATACATTACCTCAAGCAATAAAAAGATTAGTCGGGAGGACTTATGTTAAAACTAATAATGAAAGTAAGCAGATTGAGTGTGCTAGCAATCGTAGCCATCGCACTACTTACTGTAGTTCCATTCTCAGTATCCGCAGCTGCAGATCAACGAGAGGTTGAAGATGCAAAAGTTAACTTGAATGGTAGTTCACTTAAGCTAGAATCTCCACTACATATGGTAAATGGTAGAGTATATGTACCTGTAGGATTAGTAGCCAAATCATTAAGTGCGTCAGTAAGCTGGGATTCTAACACACAAGAAGCAACAATCATTACGAAAAGTAACGACGAGGTAGTATTCGGTAATGATGTACCAACGGTGTATTTTAATGATCAGCGTTATAAGCTTGAAGCAGCGCCTTACCTATATGATAGTAGATTATATGTACCCGTTCGTTATATAGCCGAAATTGCGCATGCTACAGCGGCTTGGGACATTGATAAGAAAGAACTGACGTTAACGAGTGTACCACTTGAAGTTGTGAGTGATGAAAATTCATTAGCGAAAATTAGTGCGGATAACAACTTGACGCAAGCAGAAGTTGTAAAAAGAAATAAATTCTCCTCAAAAGATCAAGTTAAGAATGGTATGAAACTAGCAGTTATTATACCTTCAATTCTTAATGAGAAAGCAAAACCATTTACAAATGAAGAATATCAATTGCTTGCTAAGATCGTTCAAGTGGAGTCTGGATATGAGTCTTATGAAGGTCAATTAGCAGTGGCGAATGTGATATTGAATCGTGTAGCAAGCTCTAACTTCCCTGATACAATTAAAGAAGTTATCTATTCAGGAAAACAATTTCCACCAGCACATAACGGCTTACTTGCCAAAGCAAAACCAAATGCAAGTGTGTTACAAGCGACTAAGGATGCTTTGAATGGTAAGAACAATGTTGAAGGGGCAGTATACTTCTTCAATCCCAAATATTCAAGTGGGTCCAATCTAACCGTTGTAGCTACCATCGGAAATCATCGCTTTGCTAAATAGCGTATAATACTTTATAACCTTCATTCTAATAGTTGAAACTATAGAATGAAGGTTATTTTTGTATTGTAGTAGCATATAGTCATCTGAAGATTAGATGGTGATCTAAAGTGAAGTGACAAAAAACTCCAAAAAAATCAATGTTTTTGTCGGAAATGAAAAAAATGGTTGAATTTGGTTTAAGATCAAATTATAATGAAACTAATAGTTCTAAAGTAATAATGAGTAGGACTAGTAGAAAGTAGATCTGAAAGTTGAGTAACAATAATATAGTAGAAAAATTAGTATAATAGAACAATAGTAGCAGTTTTAAGAAAGGATGCCGTCGGCATCCTTTTTTTTGTAGTTATATGTCAAGAATATACTGTATTTTACATAAAATATAGTATATTTTTACTGATATTGATGAATTTTCCCCTTGATATGCTATAATTGTCCTATTATTTAGATAGGGGTGTATCACGTTGGAAAATCTTGTGCAAGAAGTGGAAACGAAAAAAAGTAGTAAGATAGTACTGGTTATTATTGCAAGTATTGTCGGTCTACTCATTATTGCTAGTATCGTTGCTTACAGTATTTTGTCTGCAAATTCTAAACCAGAATCTGTACTTTCTAAGTTCCAAGCAGCAGTCAAATCAGGTAACGCTGCAGCAGCCCACAAAATTCTTGTTTCGAATGACCCTGTTTTAGAGTTAACTGAGGGTGATGTATCAAAACTGCTTACATATTTAGATGAGAAATCTTCAGTACTTGATGATGAAATTGAAGGTTTGAAAAATCAGATTAAAGAAGAGGAAGAGCAACAACTCAAATATGATTATAACTCTATGCTAACTCTAGTAAAGGAAGAAGGACTACTAGGGTTATTTGACTCGTATAAAATTGCTGTACAACCATACTATTTTACGTTGTATACGAATCAGAAAGGTGTAGTAATTAAATTAGATGGAAAAGACATACTTACTTCTAAATCAGATGACTATACAAAAGTGATAGGTCCATTAATGCCAGGATCTTATTCAGTTGATGCTCAATTTGATAGTGAATATGTTTCACTTAATACAAAGAAGCAAGTTATGCTTCCAGAAGATCATAACTATGATATTGATCTATCTATTGATGCACAGTATGTGTATCTAGAATCGAACTATTCCGATGCAAAATTATATCTGAACGGTAAAGATACTAAACTAACGATTGGAGATGCTTACCGATTCGGTCCAATTGCTTCAAACGGAACGATGACAGTCCAAGCAAATCTCGATAATAAATGGGGATCATTAACAAGTGAGTCTGTTACAATCGACGGCAGTTCATCTTATATTGATCTAGAAATTTTGGGATATACGATTTATCCGGCAGCATCAGTTGCCGCGGCTGAAGTAATAATTGACGGACAAAATACAGGGATAACATTTGAACAAGCAATGACGGATGGAATAGGTCCAATTCCTTACGATAAGGAAGTTACCGTAACTGGACAATATGAATTCCCTTGGGGAATTAACAAAACTAATGAAATTGTTCTAGATAAAGATAGTGTGTTCTATGGAAGTGAATATGATTATGATTATTCGACATATGCATTCTTTACTGATATTCCAGATGATATACGCTCTAACATCGTTACACAACTAGATGGATTTATCCCTTCAGCATTTGATAGTGTAACGGATTATGATCCGGCTTTGCTAGAAAATGTTAGCGAAGAAAACCGTACAGTTGTATTAGATACGATCTATTATCAGTTATATGAGTATTCTTATGATGGTTTCTATCCAACAAAAGCGACATATACCTTCGATAGCATGTGGGTAACTTCGGACGAAAAGGATAAGTACTACATCACATTAGCAGCATTGGTGAATTTTAACTACTCTACTTATGACTATTGGGAAGATACATATATTGACACAGAAGAAGAAATGACAGCAAGTATTGTCGTACTATATGATGCAGCAGATGGTAGTATGGTAATCGAATCTTTCAATCCATATATAGATTACTATGATTACTACGAAGATGATTACACGTACAATGACGTTGAAGTTAAACAATTTGCTCAATAGAAGGGAGATTAATTATGTATATCTGTCAAAGTTGTCAGTCGAAGACTGAACAACTCTATAAATTTTGCCCGCAATGTGGACAAGCAGCACTTGTACTTGTAGAAAATACGAATGAAAATATAACTGAGACTTTAGTAGGGAATACACCATTACAAGGTAATGACCGAGAGGAGAATATACCACCGCAAGGCAGCAGCCCACAAGGATATGCACCACAAGACAGCAGCCCACAAGGGTATGCACCACAAGGCAACGGCCCACAAGGGTATGCGCCACAAGGCAACGGCCCACAAGGGTATGCACCACAAGGCAACGGCCCACAAGGGTATGCACCACAAGGCAACGGCCCACAAGGGTATGCGCCACAAGGCAACAGCCCGCAAGGATATGCACCACAACCTAGTGTGCAAAAGAGTGCAGAAGCTCCGGCATGGTTGAAAAGCAAGAAGTTCAAAATATTTGCATCGCTCGGGATAGGCGCAATTATATTAATTGTCGCAGCAATTACATTATTCAATGTATTTCTGAATAAAAATGCTAAAGAGATGTATTTATTCGCTGAGCTGCAAACCTTTAAAAATCAACAAAGCAATTCATCATTATTTGGTAAAGCGGACATGGCATTTTTTGATATGATTGATGAGATATCATCTGATACTAATATTAAATTATCTGGAAATGTATCAATGGATGGTAGTGATACAGAAGGTTTTAATGAAATGGTAGAAGTAATAAACAACGGTGATATTGAACTTAATTTGAAGCAAAACCCTAATGATTTATGGGGACAGTATACTGTTGATGTGAAGGATGCTGGAGAATCTGTCTTTGATGGACTGTTCATGTTCTATGACGATATCTTTGCTATCAAAGGTTTTGGCGGTATTGATAAAATGCACTATTCTTCATTCGATGAACTACAAAATCTTTATAATGGTAAGGATTCCAAGAAAGATGAAGCTGATAAGGTTGAAGTACCACAAGTTACAAGTGAGCAATTAGAACAACTGAAAAAGCAATATATGAGTTTCATCGTATCTCAGTTGAAGGACGAATATTTTACAATTGAGAAAGATAGCTCGTATACAACTTCTGAAGGTGATATAAAAGCTAAGAAACTAACAGTTAGTATTAATGAAGAAGAAGCTAGAACAATGCTAATTTCAATAGTTGACAAGCTTCGAGGTGATAAGGAAGCACAAGAGTTCCTAGCTAACTACAGTTTCCAATATCTTAGTGATAGCTCAAGTACGCTAACATCTGCTGAACAACTAGCATATTTGAAAGAACAACTCGAAGATGGTTTATATGAGCTGAAGACTGCTTTAATCGAAACTGACACTGTAGGCAGTTTTGAAATGGTGTTATATCTTAACAAAAAGAATGAAATTATTGACCGTAAGATCACATTATCGTTTATGGATGAGTTTGAATCAAGTGGATTAAAAGTAAATGTACATCAAACAAAATGGGATCTAAAGAAAAGTATTGATCAATCTATATTTAATATTGAGTTAGTAGTTTACGATTATGGTGAAACTGCTAATCTCCTAATTGAATCAGAGACGAAGACGGAGATAGTAGAAAAGGTTAGAGATGCAAAGAGTAAGATTAATTTATCTATAAGTACATCGGGTGTAGATGACTTTAGTGCTGATATTAATTGGAGAGCTCGAGAAGCAACGACAGAAGGCAGCGAAGATCGCTACACGTTTGACATTAATGTAACTTCTGAAGCAGATGTGCCAACAATAAGTGGTGATTTCACACGAAAAGTTGATCAGAAATTGAAAGAAAATTACTCTAATCAAACGATAAAAGGTAATATTGAGCTTATGCTCAATATGTTAGGTGAAAGACAGACGCTGAAGTTTGGCATTAACATTGATTCCAAAACGACATTTGACAATAAACTTGCCAAACCAGTGATAGATAAAGATTCTGTTAATCTTAAAGATTTGGGGAATGATGAAACTTACTATATGCTTCATGACCTATTAAATGGACTTCAAAGTGGTTCCCTGAATTTCGGTGATTCTTTGTATTAACATAACGATCATGATAAGAAGAAGATGTATCTGCTAAGGATGCATCTTCTTTTTTTAGAGGAAGTTGAAAAAGCAGATCTATTACATAAAGTAGCTCAACAAAAACACCTCCAATTAGCTCAGAATCGTAACTAATTGGAAGTGTATTGAGGCTCAAGCTATGGGGTTAGATTTGAGCTGAAACAACATTTGTAGTTGCAACCAGATGAACATAGACAACAGGCATGGCGTACCTATTGAATAGAGGGACGATCTTCTACTATGTGGCTAGCACAGACGTTGCACTAGAGAGCACTAACGCATTTTTTTCAAGGATATGAATATTATTCATTCACTATAGCGGTTGGAGAAAAGCTAGCGTGCCATCTCAAAGTCATAAAGTGAAGCGAATAGACTACTTGGGAATAAGGTAGTGTTGTATTCATATTGAAAGTTATGGATAGAGGTGAGTCTCTCATATATGATATTGATAATCATTATCATAGTGTAAATATAACATAGGAAATGTTTCAATTCAAGTTGTTTATAATATTTTTTTGAGGCAAGGTCTTATGTATAAAATTCTAAGCGTAAAGTTAATGACAAAAGCCATCTTCATAGAAGATGGCTTTTGTGATGTGAAACGATAAATTATTGGCCTAACATATTGAACAAGCGCACCATAGTTACAATCGTTTGCTCATGTGAGTATTTCCCTAGTGGATTGAATTTCGTAGCAGATACGCCACCCATTATGGACAATTGAGTAGCTTGTGTGACAGATGAACGCGCCCAGTTAGAGATTTTTGCATCGTCACTAAAGACGGGAGCTTTGTTAGCCTTTAAGTTTCCATCAAGATAATTGTAAACATTCATTAATAACGAAGCAGCTTGCTCTCTTGAAATTGTTGCATAAGGTGAAAACTTACCGTTACCTGTTCCATTAATAATGTTATTCTCATATGCCCAGATGATTTCATAATTACCGTCATATACATCGGTAAATGGAGAAGCTTTATCGTAGTATTTGGTAAAGTCAATTGTCGGGTCTATTGCAGTAAGAAGTCCCACGACATAAGAGACGAATAATTCCCTTGTAACTGATTCTGTTAGATCATAGTAATAAGGATTAAAGCTAAGCAAACCATATTTATTAGCATCTTTTAAGCTAGATTGTGCCCATGAACTTATTGGTGCTTCAGGTTTATCAAGAACATCAATTTGAATAGAACTGTTTGTAGAGTATAAATAGCCATCAACCGTAATATTAACATAGCCACGTTTATGAGCTGTTACTACGCCATTAGCATCAACACTTGCAACACTAGGATCAGAAGATACATAACGGATAGGTGTTTGATCTACTGGAAATTGCATCTGTTGTCCTGGAAGCATGAATCGCTGTGCACTGTTAACAAATTCCGACTGTAATTGAACCAATGAAGTTGAATAAGACAGAGAAGTCGATTGGCCCGATAAAGTATGCAATCCAGTAATTTTAACAGTAAACTTATCTTCATCTTCATATGAGTTAATCTTACCTGGACGGAAAATAATAGCGAGATTAATTCCATAACCACCTAGACTAACATTAAAGAAATCACCATCGTAATCACGATCGTTAGAATCAAAATTCCAAACCTTCTGATCACGCTCACGAGTTAAAGTAACTTTGATGTCTGATACTTTGTTCCTATCATATACATCTGGATTTAAGGAGACTGACCATGGATCAGCTGGACGAATGATTTCTGCAGGGAAAATACCAGCAGATGGCCACGCGATATAATCATACTGTACTTCATTAATATCGCGATCCTTGTTAAATGCAGACATTGATGAATAGGTACCATAAGTAGAAGAGGGATCAACTGCAAATCCAAACATTGTTTTCTTCATTTGTGGGTTAATAATCCAACGACGATGTCCTACTGAGAGTAGATTGTTGTTACCATTGTCAGACATATATCCATAAAATACAGTGTCATATAATGTATCTCGTCCTGCCGATAAATTACTAGATTTAGCAGAAGTAGCTGCTAGTTCATAGAAAGATTCACTCATATCACTTGGTTTGTTTGGGTAATGTGTTAAAGATCCGTTTTTTGCATTAATAATTGCACCTGCTTGTTGTTGCTCGGCAATGGAGTAATCAAGTGTAACATCATCAGGTAGACCAGCTAAGTATCTTGCGAAATTCGTAGCATTCAATCCATCAAGCAATACATTTTGTGAAAGCTTGCCTGCACTGTACGGTGCAGATAGTTTTGGAGCAACTTCAAATAATTTCGAGCGATCAATGTCTAAAGGTAAATATTTTTTCCACTTTTCGAATAATTGTTGCTCTGTCCTTGCAGAGACCGTTTCTTGTACATTAGTAGCAGCGAATGCTATTGATGGGCTTACTAACGATACTACTAACGTAGCAGTAATGCTGACAACAGCAACTTGCTTTAAGATAGATTTCATGTCCATTATTACGTTTGCCTCCAAATACAGTATTCAATATAACACTATGAAAAAAGATTCAAAGTGCAGTTAATACTAGTTATTGTACAATAAAACAAAGGTAAAATGTGGAATGATAATAACATTTGTAATATAAATGTGGTCTAGTAAGGAAATTAAATTCATAAATAAAAAACGTGTTCAATGACAAAAGTAGATGTGATATAGCGGAATTAGAGCTTAAGATGTTAGAGAACATACCAATTATGAATCTAGTAATTCAAATTTATCTTCATCGTCGTTAACACCTCGAAGTTCAAATAGTTCCTCTGCTAGCAAACCAAAAATAAGAAATTTCTAACAATATCGTGAAACATTGTAAACGTCATTCTCGTTTGATAGAGTGAAAGAATGGTTAAAAATTGTAAATGTTGCAATAGTTAACCAAAATATACGTAGGAGGTATCATTCGTGAAAATTAGTAAATCTCGTAAATGGATTGCGTTATTGCTTTCGGCATTATTACTGATCCCATCATTTTCATTAGCTTCTGCTAGTAGTTCATCTGACATCACAAGTCACTGGGCAGAAACTCACTTGCAAGAATGGGTAGAACAAGGATTATTAGAAGGGTTTGAAGCAAATGTATATAAACCTGATAAGGATGTAACACGTGCAGAGTTTATGACCTTCATTAACCGTTCTTTTGGTTTAACTGATACAGCTGCATTAAATTATTCTGATGTGCAGTCATCTACTAACAAATGGTATGTGAAAGAGATTGGAAAAGCAGTGCAAGCAGGTTATGTAAAAGGTTACGAGGATAATACAATACGACCGAATGACCTAATCACACGCCAAGAAGCTGCGGTTATGTTATCTAATCTAGTAAAAGGTGCAGGTGCTTCAACAGCAGATTTATCTGGTTTCACTGATGCAGATACAATTGCTACTTGGGCAAAAGATTCAGTAGCTAAAGTATTCGATCTAGGCTATATCGGTGGCTATCCAAATAAAACATTAAAACCGCAAAACAAGATTACACGTGCTGAATCTGTTGTCATGATTAATCGTGCGATGGAAGATCAGTTCACAATTTACAAAAAAGCAGGCAGTTACGGCGCTGAAACTGGCCAAGATACGATTGCTGGAGATGTAATGATCACTGTTGCAAATGTAACATTGAAAAATACAATCATCGAAGGGAACTTGATTCTTGGTAAAGGAATTGGCGAAGGCGATGTGACGCTTGATAATGTTACTGTCAAAGGTAACACGATCGTACAAGGTGGAGGAGTAAATAGTATTCATATTATTAACTCTAGCTTATTCACTATTATTGTAGATAAAGCAACTGGAGTTGTAAGAATTGTTGCTTCCGGTACTACTGTCGTTGGTTCAGTTCATGCGAAAACCCCAGCAATATTTGTTGAAAATGCGCTAACTGGAGCTGGATTCGGTAATATTACAATTACTGAGCAAGCAACTGGACAAATAGAATTATCAGGAAATTTCGATAAAGTAATCGTTGAAGTATCTGGTATTACTGTAAATGTGGTCAATGGTACTGTAAATACATTAGAAGTTACGGCAGCAGCGGTAGATACGACAATTAATCTTGCTGCAAATACTACAGTAACGAATCTTAATCTGAATGCAGCAACAAATGTTACTGGTACGGGAACGGTAGCCAATGCCAATATTACAGCTAATGGCTCAACATTGGCTAAAAGACCGACGAATCTAGTGATATCCCCAGGGATTACAGTCGTTGTTCCAGATGCACCTGTAGTAGACAATGGTTCATCTACACCTTCTACTCCTTCAACTACGAGAAACGTAGCTACAGAAGCTCAATTACTTTCAGCATTAGCTGATAGTAAAATTAAGACTATTAACGTAACGGCAGATATTGCTGCTTCAAAAACTATCGTGATCGATAGAGCAGTTACTTTGAACGGTAAAGATAATACTATTTCCTTATCTGGTGAGTGGGTAGGAGATAAAAATGCTGGGAAGCATGGAATTTTAGTTCAAAGTAAAGATGTTAAAATTAACGATATTGTCGTAACTCTAGATAAATTTAACATTACAGATGAAACGCCTATATGGGGTGGAAACTACGGAATTCAAGTATACGATGCTACAGGAGTAACATTGAATAACGTTACAGTATCAGGTGCAGACGGCGGTATTTTAGTAAATGCATCTCTAGTAACATTAACAGGTACAACTAATGTATCGGGTAATGAGTTTGGTGGTATCGAAGTAAGTAAAGGTGAAGGAAAAACTCGTGCTTCTGTACTAACACTTTCAGGAACGCTTGTGAATGATACAGAAGCAGATGCTCACCCAACAGTTTGGATTGAACATGATGCAGATGGTACTGCACAAGGTGAATTTATTAATACAAGTACTCGTCAACTAATTGAATCTACAGTACCAAAAGGTAGCAAAGTTCAAACTTTCTATAAGTTGAATGTATACAACGAAGCTCAACTTCGTGCAGCAGTAGCCGATGAGAGCATGACTACAATAACACTAGGTGACTCTATCCCAAATTTGGAGAGTTCAATTGAACTTAATTATCCAGGAGTAACACTGGATGGAAGAGGTCACTGGCTTAATTTTATGGGGCTACAAGATAATGATAAGCCGTTGAGAAGTGGTATACTTATTCAAGCTGATGGAGTAACAATTTCAGAGGTTAGTCTCTTTTCTTCTGGTGATTCATTAACATGGAATGGAACATATGGTATTCAAGTATATAATGCTAAAGATGTAACAATAGAGCATGTTATGATTGAGTACTTCAATGCCGCAATACTTGTCAATGCTTCTGAGGTAGAGTTAAACTATTATATGAATATTTCATCTAATGGATTCGGAGGAATCGAAGTAAGTAAAGGCAGTGAAGCAGGTCTTAATAATTCCGTACTAACATTGGACGAAGATATCCAAATAGTTAATGCATCAGAATCTGAAGATCATCCAACAATTTGGGTTGAACGAAATTCAGACGGATTACCGCAAGGTACAGTGGTTAACTGGGAGAATCATTTAATTAAAACTGATGTCGATGCTAAGTCTCAAACATTCTATCATTTGAACGTATACAACGAAGCTCAACTTCGTACGGCGGTTGATCAAGTAGGGTTACAAACTATTTCATTGGCTAATGATATTTATTTAACAAAATCATTAGTAATTAATCGTGTAGATGTAACATTAGATGGAAACTTGAAAGGGATACAATTTTATAATCTAGAAAATGCTAATCCAGGCGGAATAATTATTCAAGCTAATGGAGTTACAGTTTCAAATCTATGGATGGAACTTTATGATCCCAGAGATGTTTGGTTTGATTCTTATGGTATTCAAGTAAACAATGCAACAGGTGTAACCTTGGATACCTTGGATATTACAAGTTTCAATGCTGCAATTCTTGTTAATGGTTCTGAAGTGGAATTATCTGGTGACCTATTCGTAAAGGGTAATAGTTTTGGCGGTATTGAAGTGAGTAAAGGTACAGGAATGACCCGTGATTCACTACTAACGTTAACAGGAGCTATCATTACGTATAGTGAATCGCCTACAACTCCAACCGTTTGGGTTGTATACGATGCTGATGGTGTGACAGCACAAGGTACATTCACTAACACTAACGGAGCTAATGTATTTACAGAAGTAGAAAAGAAAGATAGCGATAAAATAACACAAGTTAATTATCATCTTTCGGCTCCTATTATTCCTTAATCTTCACAAAGCAAAGGC
>Ga0160441_100178_pt1 | contig 68873 bp, 71 predicted proteins | sample HID1971K_E1MG_FD_108260 | JGI IMG/M metagenome (GOLD analysis project Ga0160441, IMG submission 108260) | Enriched millipede-associated microbial communities from UW Madison campus, WI, USA - HID1971K_E1 MG | ecosystem: Host-associated > Arthropoda: Insects > Digestive system > Unclassified ... | reverse complement strand
AGTAAACGATGAAGTAATTCTTTCTCTAAATGCAATGTTTAAGGATATTGAACCACAGTTCAAAACAGGGATGAAAATTTTAATCGCTCTTGAAAAAGGGAATTATATGCACGAAGGTAAATACTTTTTTTCTAGATATGGTACCTATTATATAGTTGAAGAAAACTATGTACTACCAGCTTATGAAAAAGTAGATTATGATTCGAAAAAATTAACTGGAGCTTCTTTAGATCAATTAATCACTACTATACAATCGGTTAGAGAAGATTAATCATCTCTAGTTATATCTTTCTTTTATTCATTTTCAAGTCGCTAGATATATTCTAGCGACTTGATTCTTATAGTAAGTACCGTTTTCTTAGGATTATTTCGAAAAACGAATATCCAACGACTTAACATATGTTGATTTCGTTTTAACAGATGGAAATGAATTAAAATTGAGTTTACCGGAGCACCAGGAGGTAATGATTCAGCTTACTTAGTTTATGATGAAAGTTGGTATCAATAGATCAATATGAAGCCCTCACTGATATATTGGTGAGGGCTTCATATTACTGAAGGAAAATAGCGAGGTAATGTTAATGATTATTAAGCTTCACGGAAGAGAGTTTAAGGTACATGGATTTCGTATAATTGAGGGGAACTCAACATATGTATTCGCAACAGATGAAGAACACAATATTTATAGATTAAGTTGGACTACTGGAGATGAGCCGAATAACCACAATACAATAATCCACGTTATTCACCACAGTGTTTAAATGAAAAAAAGCCACCCCACCTATTACGGTAGAGCGACTTTCATAATGCCTCTTGCTAAGAAAAAATTCCTTGCATTTACTAATTAGCAATCTTATTTATTAGTCTAACGTTCCCCGTTAGTTTAATCAGTTACGCCATTCACAGTACAAATTTCTCAAGTGCTACAGCAACACCATCATTATCATTTGATTCGGTAATATACTTCGCACAATCTTTCAGTTCCATTATCCCATTACCCATTGCAATTGGAAATCCGCACATATGGAAAAGCCCCAAATCGTTAAAATCGTCTCCGAATACCATTACATGTTCCGAATTTATCCCGATATCATTTAATACCGACTTCACTGCATTTTCTTTTGATGCTGATTTATGCATGATTTGAACCAATACGCCTCCATCGGTTGCGATTACGTTAACCTGGTCGCCGAATTGCTCGTTAACATCCCTCCATGAACTGTAACCATGAGCCAATATTTTGGTCGGGGATAGTGAACTAATAATATCCTTTTCAACTACCAGAGGTTTAGGATCATTTGAACGGATACCGAAATGACCAAGTTGCGAGTCGGGAACTGGTGTGCACGTATACCATAAGTCATTAACTTCATATGAGATTGTCGACTGAGGCTCATTCAACCTAATGAATTCGTTAATCTGTTGGCTAATCTCTATAGGGATACTAATGTGCTGTTGAGTCTTCTTGGATTTGCATTTTACCAGAGCACCATTGTAGAAAACCATGTAGTCTACAAAAGGAATGGTCTTTACAAATTGTTCAGCCGCTCTTGGCGGTCGTGCCGTGGCAACAATAATATGAATTCCTGAATCAAAACACCTTTTAACAGCACTATAATTTCGAGGAGTTATGGATTTATCACTATCAAGTAATGTTCCATCCAAGTCCAATACAATTGCCTGTATTTCTGCCACTTACATTCCCCCATAGTTTAATTTTTCCAATTATACACAAATGACTGTGCAAATGGTAGTACATTATTGAATTAATCTGCCAGTTAGCTTAATGAAGTTGTTTGCTTAGGAAAATTTTCCTTAGCTCTTACTAATGTACAATCTCACATAGTATCATGACTGATCTATATAAAACATACAAAGCCACTCAATTGTGAATGGCTTCTTCTTTTTCACATTCAAATAATTTAGATACTTATTCGAGAAAACAGTAAGGCACCCTTCACCAAAGGGGAACGCCTTCACTTTCTTCATACCTATGATTACACTGCAATTGGATAACAAAAAAACAACCACTCATTTTTAACTCATACAAGTGGTTGTTTTTTGTATATTTAATATTTGATAAGAGCTATTTGATGCTCAAAACATCATAGTTAATTTCGACAGATTTTTTGTGAAGATTAAAAAGATTATCTTGGTAATTTGAAAACTCTTCCATATTTTCAACTTCACCAATAGACAGTAATTGTGAATACAATTTATCTAGATATAAAGCGTCTTCATACCCATTTTTCACAATATCACTTTCCCAAAATTCATCCTCTGTTAATCCAGTAATTTCAATTCTTTTTTTCATAATTTCTTGTACTAATTCTTTACTGTCTCCTTTAATTTCAGGATTATTTAATAATTCTTTTTGAAACTTTATGGATTCTTCAATTTCTGATTTGGTGACAGTAATCCCTAGATTCTTAGCTTCTTGAATTGCAAAATCTTTTGTTAAAAGATTGTTTAATAATTCTTCATCTGTAAGATAGTTAGTCATTTTTGATAGAGCGTTAACCATCTCTATATTTTTTTTGTAAAAAATAAAGCGTTCATAAGTGATATCGAAACCTTTTCCAATAGCAATATTTTTGTTTTTCAAATCTTGATTAATTTCATTTTGAATTGAATTAAAAGTATTTGCGATGATCTCTTTTTCTTTTGAAGAAACTGAACTGTTATAAGATGCAGTTATTGTAGGTACAATGGCAATGAGTAAAACACTAAAAATAACAAGAGCAATTATTTTCTTTTTCGACATATTGTATCCTCCTAGTTTCTTTTTAAGAAGTAAATGATAAAACATTTACTTCATTATTTATAATTGAATTAAATTAAAAACTTTAGTAAGACCATGTCCAAGTATTTAGAACTGTTCCTCCACCGATACACTTGGATTGATCAGTAATAGCTGAACCTTGATTTTGGAATACACCACTAGTTGTAGGAGGACTAGTAATTGTCACATAGCCATTACTAAAGTAATTACTTTCATATCCACCATAAAGATAATATAGGTTACTGTCATAAATATGAGTACTCAAATTAGGAAGACTCCAAGTTGCGGTAGGTGGATTAGCTGAACCATATTTGGTTTGTTTTATTGCAGCGATACCAGTTCCACATGCAACAATACCATTTGAAGAACTCTTTGGTGTATGAACTGTTACAGCTGATCTTTTCAATTTATATGATTTAACCCCTGAACTTGTGCTGACTTCGTAATTAATGTTGGATAATACAGTCATACTGAATGAAAAGGCAACCCCTCCATCTGATCCGTATTGAAATATAAACCCTTGAGAACTGGTCATTTTGGAAGAATCAGCAGCGTTTGCAATTACTGGAAAACATAATGATAATACTAAAATACATACTAAAAATTTGATTTTCATAACTAACCTCCTATAAATTTGTAAACAAGATTTATAATTACATGTATAATGTTACATTGAATGTATAGATTTGTAAATAATATTTGCGAATATTTATTTAATAATATGTAATTTGATTACGTTCTTAGTGGCTATTGTGGAACCCCCATACAAGTGCAATGTCAAACGTCTAAGGATCTATATAAAACATATGAAAGCTCCCAATAACGCAAATAAGCCCCTACTACCATCTTTGGCAGAGGAGCTTTGGCTGCTAAGGAAAATTTTCCTTAGCTCAACTACTTAATGGTGTATAATATACTATAAATCAAATACCTACTACGAGATGGAGGTAGAAGATACATGTTATTTTTTGGTATACTACTCACGATTCTTGGTATAGTTTTTATAATAAGTCCAACAACATCTTGGTGGCTTTCCAATTGGTGGCGCTTTGAAGGTGACACAGAACCAAGCAGTTTTTCATTGGCATTTTATCGACTAGGTGGAGTCATATATCTAATTATAGGTATTGTTTTAATTGCACGAGAGTTATAATTTCTGCAAGTTTAGAAAAAGATAAGTTACTAGCTATTACAAGTTCTTTAAACAAGCCTCCATTATTTAATTGAATGTAATATATTTATACTGATGATGGATTAGATATCTTATTAAAGTTAGTCCCTCCAAACCCAAGATTATATGATGGGTCGACAATAACTAAATCTACTGATTCTTCTTCTAATTCACCACTTCCAGTAATACAGTCTTTATTATATATCACGATGTCGATTCCCCCTTTATTTGTATTTGTAACTAAAAAACTCCACTCACACCATATAGGTATGAGTGGCTTATTCATTAGCTAAGGAAAATTTTCCTTAGCTTAAGTATTTAGTAATCACATATTGATCATGACTGATCTATATAGAACATATAAAGGTAACTCATAACGCAAATAAGCCACTCATACCCATTATAGGTAGAGTGGCTTTCATCATGTGCTTTGCTCAGGATAATTTTCCTTAGCTCAACTACCAATAAATCACATACATATCATGACTGATCTATTTAAGGCATATAAAGCAGATAGAGGCAGTAAATACGTTTGAGAGCATGACGAGTGACACTGGGTATTGTTAATTATATTTCCACATATCGCCAAATTATGACTTTTGGATTATAATCACACTAAATGATATAGATATTAATAAGAACTTTAGAGGTGAAATATGCTGAGAATAAATTCAATTGAAATAAATGCTATTGGTGGCATTGAAAACTTAACAATACCCTTTAATGAAGGCTTTAATTTAATCTGCGGCCCAAATGGTATAGGAAAAACCACAATTTTGGACTGTATTTCTCAATCAGTTAGTGGCCATTCTCCTAAAAGTATAAGGAGAAAATCCTCTCATAATACTGGTGTTTGGACAACAAAAATGGTTTTTGAAGGGACACCTGTTGTTCATCAGTCATCTATTAAGATCTTCCACCCCCATGAACCTCTTCACGCAAGTTATCAAATTTTACAAAGAAACTTTGATAATTATCAAGAATTATCTGCTAGTCTAATAACATATAAAACAAATAGATACTTCGAACATCTAAAAGTAGATTCCATCAAAGCAGATAAGAAAGAACAAGAGGATAGTATTTCCGCAATAAATGGAGTATTATTTGGGAGCACAAAAAATTGGTTTATAAATCGCCAACTATTTTCGGCCCACCAGGGCACACTTTCCCATAACCAATTAAAAAATCTCGAATTAGCAAAAGGATTATTTAGTGCATTAGATACCTCGGTTTGTTTCAAAACTATGAAAGCTGATACTTTTGACATTATACTATCAACAAAAGATGGATCCGATATTTATTTTGAGTATCTCTCATCTGGGTTCAAGTCATCTTTATATATTTTATTTTCATTAATTAAGGAAATAGAATATAGGTTCAAAGATCCTGATATATATGTATGTGATTTTAATGGAGTTCTGATCATTGATGAATTGGATCTACATCTTCATCCAGAGTGGCAAGCGAGAATGATACGTGTATTAAAAAATTTGATACCAAAAGCACAAATAATCGCTACGACTCATAGCCCACATATGTTGCAAGTTTCTGATGCAAATGAAGTTATCCCATTAGGTTTTGACCAAACAGGAAATGTAATTTTACGAAAGGTAGATTCTAACGAATATGGATTTCAAGGATGGAGTGTAGAGGAAATTTTAACTGATGTAATGGGTCTTGATAATGTTCATTCGGAATTATATATAACCACAATAAAAAGTTTTGAAGTTGCGTTAGATGAAGATAATAAAGAGAAAGCTGAGAAAGCATTTAAAATTCTTGATAAAATGCTACATCCAAGAAACCATTTACGAAAAATCCTTAAAATTCAGATGGCTTCACTGGGAGATTTACATGATAAAAATAAATAAACTTCCTTGTCCCCCTGAATTAACTAATGAGTTAACCCAGCAACTTCTACTTGAGTATAGACAATCGAAAAAAAGTGTTTGGAAAAAGTCATTTATTGAACAAACATTGATAAAAAGTTCTAATTATAAATGTTGTTATTGTGAAACTTATATAAATGAAGAGTCCAAATATATGGAAATAGATCACTTTTATTGTAAAGATAAATACGAGGATCGAGTAATCGACTGGGACAATCTGTTACCGAGTTGCAAAAGATGTAATGGTAGAAAAAATGATTATGATACACTTGTAGAACCTTTCATAAATCCTTCTACAATGAATCCTAAAGATCATCTGTATATGAGAAATTATAGATTGAACCATAGAAGTGAACACGGTAAGATGACCATTAAGCAATTATTATTAAATGAAACTAGAGCAATAACGTCTAGATTTGAAATTTATCAAGCTATTTCTCAACAAGTTTATAATTTAATAGATATGAAAGAAGAATTCGAAAACGGCTCAAAAAACTCTAACCATTATCGGAATAAAATTATTAGTATTGTAGAATATCTATTAGATGAGGCTCAACCAAAAGCGCAATATTCTGCTACAGTTGCTACAGATCTTGCCAGAGATCAAGATTTTTTAATAGTTATTGAGTGGATTAAATCACAAGATTTATGGAATCTTGAGTTACAAATAAAGTATGAACAAATGCTCGAATCAGAACTGAATGGATGAGGTTAAGGACTGCTTAATTGCAGTCCTTTATTTTATACTGATCGCTATGAATTAATTCATATTCATTATCAAAATCTTCTTTTTTTTCAATCCACCGTCCTTCAACGTCGTCTCCATTTTGAAGCATAACAAATTCATTATTAGGAGATATCGAAATCAACTTAACTAATTCCTTATTCATTATAGGAACCTCCTTATTTTGTGCAGTATTACAGTGTAGTCAAAACAACAAACAATTATTACTCTAAGTGTATGCGGTAAGGTCTTGTCTACCTATTCAACAAACCAATTCGATCCAATATAACAGCCATCTGAGCACGCGTTATATTAGCGTTTGGATCAAACTTACCTTCACTTACTCCAACTAGTACACCTTTATCAACTGCTTTAGTAATTGATGATCTGGCCCAATGATTATCAGGAACATCAGTAAATCCACTCTTGTTAGTAGTCGTTTCCACTTCTTCCGCAACTCCCTTCGCTAGATACTTTTGACCAGTAAACTCACAGTAAGCTTTTACTACAGCTTCCGCGTACGTCTGCCAGTTGACTTGCAACCGCGCTGCATCTTCAGTATTAGAGCAAAATCCATACTCAACAATGTTAGTCGTAACAGATCCAGTTTGCCGATGCATAAAGTAAAAATCTTGTTTGCTACCATTTGCCTTGCTAAACGTTGCTGTAGGTCGCAATACGTGCCCAGCTGCCTGTAATGAACTCGCAATAGTTTTAGCTAACTTACCATCGTTGTGGATGCTATGAATGATCTCAGCACCCTTTGCTGTAGTTGACGTAGCAGCATTAATATGATTACTGATGCAATACTTAGCCTTGCTGTTTTTAACAATCGTCGCTCGTGGCGTACTATCGATCGTTACATCAGTATCACGAGTGAGAGCAACTTTAACGCCTAACTCCTTAAAACGGTTATATTGATATAGCGAAATAGCTAGTGACATAACCTTCTCGACAATTCCGTTGCCGCCAGCTCCTGGATCAGTACCACCATGGCCAGGGTCAATAATTAACTCAGGGTTAGTATTTCCAATCATTTTGAACACTCCTTTTTTAACTGTAATCGCACTTCCCATCAATCTACCCCAACCATTGTCTTTAGGATAAAGATAAGCACTACCGCCACCATCGCCATTCAAGGCATTAGTGCAACCGATGTTAGCCATGATCTTAGCAAGTAAATCCAGTGTAATAGCAATCTGTGTTCGTACAATCACAGCTTTTTTATTACTTAAGATGCCAACTGCCACACGCAAATGTTTAGCGTTGTTTGCCCATATATCAGTGCCTAATTGATCTCGCTCAATTGATTTCTTAACGACAAAAAGCTCATCCTCCAATATCGAGGTGAGCCTTGCACTGAATGTATTGTGTTCTCATTAGGTTTACCAATTCGAAAAGCACCATCATTTTGAATGCAAAAAGAATCGCGAGCTGTTGTTTTAGCAATATCTTTATTAACTACCTTTCCTTCTACCATTAATAAACCAATCGGAACTCCTATTGTATTATTAGCAAAATTAAAGTTCATTGCTATATCTGCACTATGAGCCTGAGCAAGTTCTTTAACAGTAGAGCCGACTTTGTAGCCGACCCCGATTTCATCTTCTTTACCATTGAGGTATTCGAGCGTAACTGAGATACCTAATATTGTTTGAGTAATAGACATATTACTCACCCTGCTTTGTTTGCTTAACGAGTTGATGACCATAGACTGCAAAAGCACCGGCTAAGATACCTTGTATCACAGCTTCTACCGATGGTCCAATTAATCCAATCGTAAGCACAATAGCGATAAGTGTTACAGCATAAACAATAGTCCAATCCGGCACCTTTGGAGTCTTTTTTAGGATAAACCCTAGCACCCAACATACAGCAACAACGATCATTAATTTAGTATCAATAAGTCCGTTAATAATTTCCCATTCCATTTCACATCATCCTTTCGATTTTGAATACTCAAGTATTAGCCACCAAATGAGACCTAAAGCACCTACAATAATCGGCGTTAACACAAGTTTAAGAAACCATTCGATACGCGATCTATTAACTTTTTTATCCTCTTCAATCGAGTCGATTCGTTTATGAGCTGACTTTGATTTTTCGAGTGCTTCTCTCGCAATATCATCAGATTCCTCTAATTTCTCGACTAAGCGGTTTACACTAGATGCCATTTCTTTGACTGCTTCTGTGTTGTTCATTTGCATGGCTTCTAACCTTCCAACCTTTTCAGATAAGTTGTTTAACGTATGTTGCTCAGTTACCCCCACTGCTTCACCCCATTCCCCAATTTAGGCAATAAAATAAGCCCCTCTATTGAGGAGCTTGAAGATAATACTTATGTCTTTGTATGATCCTACTGCATATTTTAGTTTTGATATTTTAACACACTTTGAATTTCAGATTCTATTTCACTCCAAATTCTCTTATTATTATTCCTTATTTCTTGAAGTGTTTTTGTTCCTTTCAATTCGCCTTCTATTATATATTTGTCTGGTTGATCGCGATTATCCCAAACAATTCTACCATGTAGTCCGTTGATAGTTATTGTAAAAACATATAAGTTGTCAATTACTACTTCAGGTATTAGTTCTACAACAAAAGAGTATTTTTCTATTTCATAGTACATTTGTTTCTTTTCATTTTTTTCCTTTTGTTGTTCAAGAACCTTCTCCGCAGCTTTTATAAGGCTTTTATCGTAATTAGACAACAAACCATTTCCCCATCCATTTACGTCTAATCTAACTTCTGTAACTCCAGACTCACTGATTTTAATAGTTAACTCCCCGTGCTGCCTACTAGAATGAAAATTAAACACATATAAACTCTTTTCTTTTATTTCCTTAATTAGTTCAAATTTAAACAGTCCAAAATTGTTTGCGATTTTTTGACCTGTTTCCTTTGTATTAGTAAGTAAAACATACATATGGCTCACCCTCCTATAAATAAAGTTTATTACATAGGAAGAATAAGGTAAAGAAAAATCAAACTACACTAGCCACAGATGTTCCAATCCCATGTTGATAATATTTACGAGTAAGTTGGCGTACTGTTTCGTTGTTGCCACCAACTAAATATATGTCTCGCCAGTAATCTCTTGAAATTGCTCAAATGTAGTCTTATTACCAGTTACAAAAGTAGCAACGTTAGCATTATTATAACGACCAGCATCATAGTGACGTTTTACGGTTGAAGACCAATCCATATTACAACACTCCTTTATCAACTAATTCCAGCAATAAATTTGCTTGCTCTGCTTCTGCATTATCAAGTCGTATTTGTGTTTCCACTAACTCTACCACTAACATTGCATTTTCCATCTGTAAAAGTTCGATATCAGTAGGTGGATCTGGCTGTCTACTATTCCACTCGTCATCTAATTCAGGCTGCGTACGCTCAACAATTTCATCTCGCCACTTAAAGCGATACTGACCACGCTCATTACGTAGTGGTTCCGTAAACGACTCGTGGAAATGTCGTGGTGCTTCCTCGACTATCAAAATGTCGCTTTCCTGTGGCTGTTCGAACGCATCTGAAAATCCGTGAATAACAACGCTTGAATCATTTACACGTATATAGTGGTTATATCTGTCCATTTGCTACCTCCTTATAATTCAGCATCGTAGCCATATGGCGAAGCACTGCCGGTAATTGTTGGTGCAATTCTCATAGATGGTCGAATGTCATAATGGCTAGCATTATTGATTGAACGTTGCTGATAATACCTCTGACACATTGCAAGTTCATCTACATAACTACGAGGCTGAAACGGTAAAGCTACCTCACCAACACACACTTGAACTTTAGCTATGTCGATTGTTCCTGCATTTACGTAATTTTCTGATGTAGCACCGTTAACAAATCTATTTGCTGCTGTCGCCGTGCCCCACATTGTATAAATTATCGCGCCTAACCAGTCATCGTTGTTTGATCCAAATGTCTTACCAATTAATGTGTTGGTTATAAAGGAAAATGTGAACTTTTGGAAGTAGGAATGGAGACTAAATACCTCACCTTTTAAAAACTCTTGTGAGGTTGGAGATCCACCAGTGCCATAATTTTGAATCATGCCGATCCCAATACGTTTATTATCTATACTGCTACGCGCCCAAAAAGACACAGTAACTTTTTTACCTGACCCACATAATAACCTAACTCCGTTTTCAATTTGTTGCCGAATATCAGACGATGAGTTTACACCAAATCCACCGCCAGCCCCATCAGATGCTATTCGATAAAATTTATGTGAACCGTATAAATCCTCCGAGTAATGAATTTCTTGCGAATGAATCACAGTTGGAAAAGCCCCTCCATCCGGAGAAGCGATTGCTTTCCAACGATCTAGTGTGTACGTCGCACTTGCTGGATTAGTAAAACTTTTTCCACGTTGCGCCACGTCGAAGTTACCATTGATGAGCGCTTGTTGATTCATTCCTGCACGTGCGTGCGCCATATCCGCCAACTGCGACACTGTGTCACTCTTAAAAGTATCAAATTCTGTCTTGCTTGCTTGTTTAACATTATCCACTTCACTAAGACCAACCTGTGATTTGGTAACATCATGAGGATTGTCAGTCAAATTAATGTGTTTCAATAAGTTCTTAACCAGCGAATCATAATCATAAGCGGTAAAATTACGAGATAGTTTTGTTCCTGAGGGCCAAGCTCTAGCTGTACCCTGAAATCCTCTTGTGAGACCAGAAATTGTATTTCCGCTTTTGGTTGTATAAAGTACTGTCTCCGCAATTTCTCCTTGTCCGATAACGAAAATGTTAGGCGCTACTGGTAATGAATCGCCGTTTAGCACTGTAATTGATGTCTGATTATCAGTTATGGTAGCAGCTAGTTCAGTAATAGGGCTATTGACCATCCCTGGATACATCGGTTTCATATCACTTACTCCTTCCTCGCTTCATCTTCTGCTTGATTATCGTTAGAATCCACTTTACTATCTTCTTTCGATATCTTTGGAGTAGCTTGTTCAATAGTCTCACCTAGCCATATCTCAACTTCTTTTAATATCTTGAGTTGCTTTGCACCATGCATAATAGATATTGCTATAATACATTCCTTAATCTCTTCAATTGGTTGATCTACATCAACTAGCATTTCAAGCTTCTTTTTTATATCAGCCACTTTATCCCGTCCTTTCTGAACGAAAAATAAGCCCTCAAATAAGTTCGAGAGCTTTTAATACTTATAGTATAGAACTATATTATTACGATGTTACTACGGATTACTAATCTTTCACTTAATCAGTCTTGTTTAACGACTGTTCTAGCACAATAGGATGATTTTCTTTAATAGGTTCTCCAACTAGTTTATGTCTAATCGCATTAACTGAATCCAATAGTTCAGCAAAGGCGTGTAGTACTACAGCTCCTACAACATAAAAGGGTGTAAAAGATAATGCTGATAATAGCGATTCTGTTCTAACGGAAATATATATACCCCCAAGAACTCCAATTATTAACAAGATTGTACCAACAACAGTTAATACTCTACTAATGAAGATCACTTCCTCTCAAAAATAAATAATGTAGAAGTTACTTACTAGACTCTAGTTCTAGCAATTCATTTGTATACTTAATGATGTTTTCTTGTGCATCTATAATCTGCATTGAAGTGGACAGACATAAACTTTGATAATAGTACAATATGTATAGACGAAACCTTAGATTTTTCTGCAACAAAAGTTACTGAATTATTTGGACAAACAAAAACTATTAATTCCGAAAGAACAATTAAAATAAGCAACTCACTTCTTAATGAAATTAAATTTCATGCAAAATGGCAGAATCAAAACAAATTAAATCTCAAAGATTTGTACCGACATGACCTTAACCTAGTTCTTTGTCGAACTGATGGGAATTTCATGCCTAAGAGTAGCCTATTTAATGCTTTTGAAAGAGTATGTGCTAGAGCTGGAATTCCAAAACTTCCAATACACTCTCTGAGACATACTTGTGCTGTCTTGTATATGGAAGCAGGTGCTGATATGAAATTTATTCAAGAACTACTAGGTCACTGCAGTATTCAGATTACTTCTGATGTCTACACTCACATTTCGAAAAAAATTGAATCTAAAAATATGGAGCAATATGAACAATATACAAAAAACATACTACACCCTAATTCGAAATTCGAAAAATATTAGTTTTATTGTGGGCGTTTTGTGGGCAATTAATAAAAACACCCAAAATTATGTGAGTGCCCACAAAAAAGAAAAACCCTCAATGCCAGTAGCATCAAGGGTTCACCATCTTAATAATGCGTCAAATATTGATCAAGTTCCCATTGGTGAACTTGTGTTCTATACATATCCCATTCAATCTCTTTCAGTTCATAGAAGTGAGCTAATGCATGATCGCCTAGTGCTTCGCAGATGACATCACTGCGAAGTAGTTCATTCAATGCTTCACGAAGATCGTTAGGTAGGCTGTGAATATTCTCATCCAAGCGCTCTTCTTCTGACATAATATATATATTACGATCAGTAGGAGCAACTAGAGGTGTTTTATTACGAATACCATCTAGACCCGCTTTTAATACTACTGCAAGCGTTAGATAAGGGTTTGCAGCTGGATCAGGATTACGAACTTCTACACGCGTAGAAATTCCACGTGAAGCAGGAATACGAATCATTGGTGAACGGTTGCTTGCAGACCAAGCTACATAACAAGGTGCTTCGTATCCAGGAACAAGACGTTTGTAAGAGTTAACCGTTGGATTCATAATTGCAGCCATAGCACGTGCATGACCCATAACACCCGCCATAAAGTGACGTGCGTCTGAACTTAATCCTAGTTTATCGCTCTCATCGTAGAACTTGTTCTCATTTCCATCGAATAATGAGACATGACAATGCATTCCAGATCCATTTGCTCCATATAGCGGTTTAGGCATAAATGATGCATGTAAACCGTGTACACGAGCTACTGTTTTTACAACTAGCTTAAATGTTTGAATTTGATCAGCAGCGCGAATAGCATCTGCATACTTAAAGTCAATTTCGTGTTGACCAGGAGCAACCTCATGGTGAGATGCTTCAATTTCAAATCCCATTTCTTCTAATGTAAGAACGATATCACGACGACAGTTTTCGCCCATATCCATTGGAGCTAGATCAAAGTAACCGCCATGATCATTCAATTCTGTTGTTGGATTGCCTTTTTCATCCGTTTTGAATAAGAAGAATTCTGGTTCTGGACCAACATTCATGCTTGTATAGCCCATTTCCTCCGCTTCTTTCAATGCACGTTTCAATATACCACGTGGATCACCTGCAAATGGTGTTCCATCAGGCATATAAATATCGCATATTAGACGTGCAATACGATCTTCAGTTACCCAAGGGAATACAACCCAAGTGTCTAGATCAGGGTATAAATACATATCTGATTCTTCGATACGAACATAACCTTCAATTGAAGAACCATCAAACATCATTTTATTATCAAGTGCTTTATCTAGTTGACTTACAGGGATTTCCACATTTTTCACAGCGCCAAGTAAATCTGTAAACTGTAAGCGAATGAATCGTACATTTTGTTCCTTCGTAATACGTTTAATGTCCTCTTTTGTGTAACCCATGAAATCATCTCCTTAAACTTTTCATATCTTCTCGATATAACTTAGCAATAATGAAAAGTTACTTCGAAAGCGTAAACCATACTTTTCATATCTTCTCGATATAACTTAGCAACAATGAAAAGTTACTTCGAAAGCGTGAACCAAACTTTTCATATCTTCTCGAAATAAATCTTCAACATTGAAAAGTTCCTTCAAAAGCGTTAACCATATTATTCACAATTGAAGAGTTGTAATTAACGCTTATGCAAAAATCTAGACAATTGACCTTGAATAATTGATGTTTGACCAGGTCTTTTCTCAATCAATTGTTGTTTTAGCATACGGTGAAGCTGAGTATCAGACATCTCTCGACGCTTCACTTCAGACTGCTCACTTACGATCGTTGCTTCTTCTGATTCTTTTGACACCGGATTCATAACTTGTTTGATTCCAGCAATATTGACGCCTTTTTCTATAAGCGACTTTATTTCAAGTAGTCTTTCTACATCATTAAATGAGAATAAACGCTGGTTACCGCCAGTTCTTGCAGGAACAATCAGCTCATGCTGTTCATAATAACGAATTTGTCTTGCCGTTAGATCGGTAAGCTTCATTACAATACCAATTGGGAACAATGCCATGTTTCTACGAATATCGTCAGCCATATCGCACCATCCTTCCTATAGCTATAATATCATCATTGTACCTAGCTAGTATAAATATGTCAACCTGTGTAAGGTTTGGTCACAATTAAGCCATTAATCGTCATCTTTTCTAATGAAGTCAGGAGACCATATTTGACATGCGCATATGTCAATCCGCCTTGCATATAGGCAATATATGGCTCGCGAATTGGTGCATCCGCAGATAATTCTAGGCTTCCACCTTGGATAAATGTTCCAGCCGCCATAATAACTGCATGCTCATATCCAGGCATGTCCCATGGCTCAGGGTTAACATGTGAGTCGACTGCTGCAGCTTGCTGAATACCTTGAACAAAAGAGATGAGATGATCAGCTTGTCCAAAGCGAACTGCTTGAATGAGATCCGTTCTTTTCTCCTGCCATGTTGGTTTTGTCTCAAACCCAAGTTTCTCAAATACTGCTGCAGCTAGTACACTCCCTTTAATTGCTTGAGATACGAGATGTGATGCTAAGAATAACCCTTGATACATCCCACGTAATGTCCCAAGCATTGCACCTACCTCACTACCGATACCTGGAGCTGTTAGGCGATAGGATGCCGCCTCTACATATTGCTTTTTACCTGCAATGTATCCACCAGTCTCTGCAATACCGCCTCCTGGGTTTTTGATCAATGAGCCTGCCATTAGATCAACGCCAACTTCAGTTGGTTCTAACAACTCAGTAAATTCACCATAGCAATTGTCTACAAAAATGATGACATGAGGTGCAATTTCACGAATACGTGTAACCATCTCTTGAATTTGAGCAATATTGAATGATGCTCTCCAATCATATCCGCGAGAACGTTGGATACCAATGACTTTCGTATTAGACTTAATACTACCTTCTACGGTGTGCCAATCAACTTGTCCATCTTCTAACAAATCAATGGATTGATAAGATATTCCCCAATCTGCTAATGAACCTGAACCGTCTTGACCTTTTCCGATAACTTTATGCAACGTATCATATGGTTTCCCAGTTATATATAATAATTCATCACCAGGGCGTAATACTCCGAATAAGGCACAGCTAATGGTATGTGTTCCAGAAGCAAAATGTGGACGAACTAAAGCTTGTTCAGCGCCAAACACATCAGCATATACAAGATCTAGAACTTCACGCCCACGGTCATTATAGCCATATCCAGTCGATCCAGCAAAATGAAAATCACTTACTTTATGATTTTGGAAAGCCTCTATAACTTTCCATTGATTTTTCTCGCTTATACGCTCTATATCAAGAAATGCTTCTCTAATTTCTACTTCAGTCTGTTCTACTAATATTTCAAGTTCTTTCCATATGTCACTCCGTTGTTGTTTCATTAAAAATTTCTCCCTTACTTCAATTAGGCACTTCCGCAAATAAATGCAGAAGTGCCTTAATCATTATAGCTTAATATCTTCAGAACGAATACTAATTAATTCATTTCTCGAAGGCGCATACTTTGGATACTGACCCATAAGTCGAACAGCATGTTGTCTTATCGCCTTCTCTAGCAAATTCCTTACATAGCGAGCATTACTGAATGAGAATTGTTCACTTTGCTTCGCTTGCATTACGAGCTGTCTTAACTTGAAAAGCGCATGTTGGGAAAGTGAATAATCTCTTTCTTTGATCATCAACTCACCAATTTGCATCAATTGATCAACCGTATAATCAGGAAAATCAATCATGATCGGAAATCTAGATGGCAATCCAGGATTCGTCATTAGAAACTGTTCAATTTCAAATGGATAACCAGCTAGAATAAGAATAAACTGATTTTTTGAATCTTCCATATGCTTCACAAGTGTATCGATGGCTTCCTTTCCAAAATCTTTTTCACCACCACGTGCAAGACTATAGGCTTCATCTATAAATAGCACTCCACCCATCGCCTTTTTAACTAAATCTCTAGTTTTCTGAGCAGTATGCCCAATATATTCACCTACGAGATCAGCACGTTCAACCTCAATCAGATGACCTTTTGAGAGGACTCCCATCTTCTGGAACAATTTCGCCACAATGCGCGCAATCGTTGTCTTCCCTGTTCCAGGATTTCCTTTGAAGATCATATGATACACTTGTGGAGAACCGTTCAACCCTGCCTCTTGACGCATTTTAGTAATTTGTAACAACGCAAATATTTCATATACGATTTGTTTAACTTGTTCCATCCCTACCATTTGATTTAGTTGTTCTTCGAATTCGGCGTAAATATTGGGTGCAGTAACAGTTTTTTCTTCGCTATCATGCTTTTCTTCTATTATGTGTGCATCGCTTATCATTTGGAGCGGTTCATGATTTCGTAACACCACATTTATTTGACGTGATGAACGAGTGTTTACGTAAGGCTCACTTGAAATCACTTTACTACTCATTACTAGCATCACCTTTCTTTCCTCAAAAGCTGTGCAAGCTATACGTAGTATCAGTGTATTCTAGCTACTAATTACATATTAGAAGATTCATGAATTTAACTTAAATGTAGATGCCTAGTGGTGAAAGTAGTTTATTCAATTGCCATTTCGTATAAGCTAACACTTCTCTAGTGTAATGATAAGATTCATTCAACACCTTCGTTTTCACGCCATTTACTTGAACATTTTTCATATGTAGAAATGATGCTATATCTGCAGAGCGCTCACCATGATAATTATGCGTAATGATTACAAAGGAATTTAGATTATGCTGTTTTGCTACTTCATAACTGAATAATAGATTTTCATAAGTGTCAGTAGATTGTTTCTCTAGTAATAGTTTCTCTTCAGGAATACCAGCTTTTAAGAGATAATCTCGCATCCCTTCTGCTTCTGATAATAATGAAGCATTGGATCCTTTACCCCCACTAAGTATCAAATAATCTATCGTTCCCTCTTCATACAATGTTAGCGCAGCATCTAACCTTTCACGCAATGCTGGACTAGGAACATTATTCCAAAGTGCTGCACCTAATACGATACCCGTATCCGCATGTTGTAGCGAACCATCTTTGTTCCCGTATATAAGCAATCCATAACAATATAAACACCACATGAATACAAGGCAGATAACAATAATGAACAGACGAAAACATTTCCCAAAGAAACCAATTTTCTTTCGTGACCGCTTAAATTTTTCAAGAGCAATTTCTGAGTCGTCATAACTTTCTTTACCTTTAGGTAATTTTGAACGATTTACTTGGTTGACTTTCATTGATACAAAATCCTCCTAACAAGATGGAACAGACTTACGATTCACTTAGTTCCCAAGCTTGGTCGTATACACGTTTATGCTTCATACTAAGTGTGAAATAACGAAATTTCCCATTGCGAATCATTGATAATAACCTGTTAGCTGTTTTTTTGGCCATTGCCACATCTTTGTAGGAAATATCTCCGCTCTTGAATGCGTCCTCTAGTTCATCCTCATCCATTAAAAACACTTCTCCACTAGGTAAAACGACGACATCAAGATACAGATCATCAAACCAAGGAACATGTTGCTCTGTTAAACCTTGAGTTTTACACACATCAATGTACCATTGGACAACCTTTCCTTGTTTATCGAACATTGTCGTTACAACGAAATGCTCTCCTTTAGGAAAATGTTGCATCCACAAATATCCCTCATCAGCTAGACATAGGCGATGTTTACCATATTCTTTATACAACGGTTCTCGAAGCTCAAGTATGCGATAAAATGTAAGTAGTCCATGAAATTCTTTATTATCAAGCATCTTGCATGAATAACTTTTACGTACGATTCTACGCCAGTTTGCTCGATCAGAAAATTTTCTTTTCATAGTAAACGTACCTTTCTTATTACACCATTAACCCTATATTTGAAGCTTAACATAGTCAGCGCTAATATCCAACATTTACGAAAAAGAGAGCCCAAGAAATATAACTGGTTCGCTTGAATTCTAATAAATTATCTAGCGCGAATGTCATATATGTCTTAGGGCTCTCTTAAACTTTTCTTCATTAAAAGTCTAAATAACGCTTTAAGGGGTAATTAATCCTGTATCATTACCACTCTCAGGTGTAAACTCCTCAACTGGCGGTTCTTCTGGTTCGACCGGCGTTGGAGTTGGCGTCATTTCTGGAGTTGGTGTTGGTGTCGGAGTTGGCTCAATGGTTGGCGTCGGTGTGACTATAGGCTCCTCTGTTGGATAAGGGTTACCTTCAACAAAATCATCATCTTCGCCATCCATTGGTACATCCGGTGTGACCAGATCACCATCAGGAATATCTATTGAAACTTTATTGGATGGTGCACTTGATATATTATTTTCGAGATCATGAGCAATGACATAATATTGATAATTGTTCCCAGGGAACACATACATATCATCCATCATATTTCGATCTTCAGTCTCAGCATAATGTACAAAGTTTCCGCTATTTTGTTCCATTCGGAACACTTCAAATGTGACATCACCTTCATATTGAATATCCCAATTCAAAGTAACTTTTATCGTATCTTTGTCATATGTGTAAGACAAGTTACCCATCGTTAATGTTGGTACTTCAACCTTAGGAGTTTCAACCGGTTTAAAATTATTTTTCGGAATGCTAGCAAGTGCTGGCTTCATTACTTTAGCAAATAGAGATGCCGCTTGCGAGCTTCCACTCTTCAGTACATGCGTTGCATTCGTCTTGTCATATCCCATCCAAACAGCTGCAGTCCATTCTGCGGTATAACCTACAAACCATGCATCACGGTTACCTTTGCCGTTATAATCAGGAATACCATGTTGCGTTGTACCCGTCTTACCAGCGACCGGACGGTCTATCTGAGCTCTTTTGGCTGTTCCAGATTCTACAACACCACGCATCATAGAAGTAAGATAAGCAGCTGTAGTTTCTTTCATTAAGCGTTCAGCTTTAGGAGCCTTATAATTTTTCTCATATCCCTTACCTGTAATTTTAGTAATGGTGTGCGGATCAACAGACATCCCATCATTAGCAATTACGCTAAATGCAGTTGCCATTTGCAGTGGTGAAAATCCTCTACTAAGTCCACCAAGTGCACTAGATAAATTCATATCATCATCGGTAAGTCCTACCCCTAATTTCGTAGCAAATGAATCAGCGGCTTTCAGACCAACTTCATTCAATAACCATACAGCTGCTAAGTTACGAGAATCTTGCAACGATTGCTGCATCGATACTGACGCTGCTCCCCATCTATCTTGTGGACAGTAATTACCAAAACATTTTTTATCATTTTTCAACACTGTTGATGGTGTGTAGTTACCTGTTTCTAATGCAGGACCATAAGAAATAATCGGCTTATACGCTGATCCTGGTTGTCTAGGTTGAGTTACACGATTCCAACCCTTTTTCACATAATCACGACCACCAGACATTGCCTTTATCTCTCCAGTAGCATGATCAATTATGACCATAGCACCTTGTGCTAATTCTTCATCAACACTTTCTTCAAAGTTATCTTTATTATCAAATTCAGCATCCATTGCATCTTGCGCACCAACACTTAACGTAGTATAAATTTGGTATCCACCAACACGCAACTCTTCTTCTGATAGTCCAGTAACTTCTATTGCTTCTTCTACAACATAATCAATAAATGCTGTATATTTGGAATTAGTATATTGTTCTACGTGATCTGGCTGTACATATTCTACAGCTTTTGCTTCATTCATTTCTGCTTCACTAATATAACCTTGATCATACAATAATCTCAACACGACAGCACGTCGTTCCATCGATGCCTCTGGATTACTCACTGGATTGTAGCGGTTTGGTGCTTTTGGCATCGCTGCTAGCGTTGCAGCTTGCCATATTTCTAAATCTTCCAAGTCGGTATCAAAATAATAATCAGCGGCAGCTTTAATACCATGAATACCTTTACCATAATAAATACGGTTCAAGTACATCGTCAAAATCTCATCTTTGGACATTTGTTGTTCTAAGGCAACAGCAATTGAAGCTTCTGTTGCTTTACGGAACACCGTTTTGTCAGCAGATAGAAACACGTTTTTCGCAAGCTGTTGGGTAATTGTACTACCACCTTCAACCATGCTTCGAGCTATGACGTCTTTTACCAGAGCTCTACCAATTGCGATAAAGTCTAACCCTGAATGCTCATAGAAACGTTGATCTTCGGTAGCGACGAACGCTTGTCTAACAATTTCAGGTATTTCTGAAAACTCAGCTATTTCTCTATTGTCAGTTACATCATATAGTCTCGATATCTCTGTTCCACTAGCATCGTAAATAATGGATGCTTCTCCGAACTCTAGCTTATTTCCATTCTCTGCGAGTAATCTCTCACCATTAAGAATGATGAGTAAATAACCCACAATGGCACATACGATACCTAGAACGATTGCAAAGAATACACCATAAAACCAAATTTTACCTTTATTCTTTTTCTTCTTGCTCTTTTTGTTAGTATGATTTCTACTTGTTTCTTTTTTATTCGCACGGTTGTTCTCACCTTGCTCACTCATGCTGACCCCTCCTAAAACGTTTTGCAACGACTTTTTGTTACTTCTAAATGTAACAAAAAGTCGTTGCAGAAGCATAAGCATACTTCACGTTACATGAAGTATGTACAATAAATAGCAAAAGCAACCCAGCTTACCGAGGGTTGCTCCTGCATGCCGCTATCTAATTAGACGAAATTCATCCGAAAAAGTTTCAATTGCGACTTAACCGTTCTATTGGCTTGGTTCTTGTTGCATTAACGTTACATTACGTTGTGGTACAAAAGTAGAAATGGCATGCTTATACACCATTTGTTGACGACCTTCAACTTCAATAATAATCGTGAAATTATCGAATGCTTTAATAAATCCACGAATTTGGAATCCATTAATCAAAAATACGGTAACTTGAATTTGATCCTTACGAAGTTGGTTCAAAAATGTATCTTGAATATTAATAGATTTGTTCATATGGACGTTACCCCCGTCTACTTATAAGATTGATTAGTAATATATTCAAGATGATCTTGAAACTTTCCTGCTATTATAGCATGAATATGATGTAAATTGTTGTGAATATTTTCATCCATGTCAATCCACTCTATATCCTTCATATGTCGGAACCATGAAAGTTGACGTTTAGCAAATCGTCTTGTATCACGTTTTAAGAGTTCTACAGCTGCTTCATAACTACATTCACCTTGCAAATATGCGATCATTTCCTTATATCCTAGCGCTTGAAGCGGTACAGCATGCAATGGCAGATCACGAGATAATAGCGATTGTACTTCATCTATTAATCCTTCCCCAAGCATGAGATCGATACGCTCTTCGATACGAGCATATAGCTTCTTGCGATCTCTCGTCAAGCCAAGTATACAAAGATCATAGGGTGATTCTTTCACTTGATCCCTTTGTTGCTCGCTAAATGTAATCCCTGTAACATGATGGACTTCTAGTGCACGTATAACCCTGCGGACATCATTATAATGAAGCCGCGTTGCAGCAGTTGGATCAATGGAAGCTAATCGTTCGTGCAAAGCTTCTGGACCATGTTCAGCTACAAATTGTTCCTGCTCTAGCCTAAAGGCTTCATCCGAACCATGATCCGCGAACCGATATTGATAACAGAGTGACTCAATATATAGTCCTGTGCCTCCCACGATAAAGGGCAGTTTCCCTCTTGCGTATATATCATCAATTAATGCACGAGCATTACTCTGAAAATCAGCTGCTGAATAAGACTCTTCTGGTTCGCAAATATCGATTAAATGATGTACGATACCTTCTCTTTCTTCCATCTTAATCTTTGCTGTACCGATGTCCATGCCGCGATATACTTGCATGGAATCTCCAGATATGATTTCAGCATTATATTGCTTAGCTAGTTCTATACTAAGTGCTGTTTTACCTACTGCAGTAGGACCGATCAGTACTAATAACGGTTTCTTGAATGAAGTTGCCACTTGTCCTTCATTAGAAGGATCAACAGTATTATTATCGATTGTTTCCACTTCCTTAATTATGTGCTTCATCTATATCTCATGCGTACCACACGCCGTAAGCAATTTTATTGCCTCTTACTTCATTCACGCGCGGTATTTCTAGCCTCTCGAACTCTTCACTTTTACTATGTTCCTTCAATATCACACTTTTGCGAGCAACACGCTTCGCATGCTCAATACTAGTCAACGAAAGCGGATTAGGATTAGCTACCGTACGAATCGCTTTAATCGCGCTAGATTCATGCAATGGTTGTCTAAACATCGGATCAAAATATACAATATCTACACTATTATCATCTAACCGAGCTAAATATTGATCATGCGCTTCACATCTAAGATCAACTCTTCGCATCGCTTGCTCTATTTCATGTACTGAAGTTTCATAATTCGCTAGTCCCTCACGCACAATCGTATACAATAAGCGTTGACTTTCCAGCGCAATGACTTTTCCTTGTTCTCCAACAGTCAATGAAAATAGTAGAGTATCAGAGCAAAGACCTGCGGTACAATCAAGTACCGTATCTCCCGGTTCACATTTACTTAATGATATCAACTGCTCATTACCGCCACGTAGCATAGACTTTAACTTCACAAATGCCATACTAGGATGATAGATCAGCGGTTTGTTTTGTTCCTCTGCCTCTAGGTCATACAATCGCAATTCGCCATCAGTAGCTACGAGCACTTTACCGTCATCACTTTGTTGCAATAGCTTTGATACCGTCAATTGTCTTCGCGCAACTAGAAGTGCTGACAACTCATGAGCTAATCGCTTAGCCTGTTGTATCAACTCAATTGCTGGCGCCTGAGACGTTGTTACGATCAACTCATCACCCGCTTAAACATTTTATCTAATTGATATGTCGATAGATGAACAATAATAGGTCGACCGTGAGGACAAGTATAAGGTTGTGAACATGCTGCTAGTCTTCTAAGCAACACTTCACCTTCTTCACGGTTCATTCGATCATTTGCTTTAATTGACGCTTTACAAGAACACATTATCGCTGCTTGTTCTCGGAATTTCGTAATATCTATCTTTTTACGCTCTGTAATCACATAATCTGTCATTTCCTCTAGAATCATTTGCTCTTGACCAGTTGGTAGCCACTCAGGATATGCACGAACAAGATAAGTCTGTTGCCCGAACGGCTCCATCAATACACCTGCCTGTTCCATATAAGGCAATAGCTCTCGCAATGCTTCCGCTTCCCCTGGTGTAAATTCCATCGTAATCGGAACGAGTAATTGTTGACTCGCAAGCTGTGGATGCCCGAATTTATATAAGAAATATTCATAATTAATTCGCTCATGAGCCGCGTGTTGGTCGATCAGATATAATCCATCATTCGATTGCGCAATAATGTAAGTGCCATGATGCTGACCAATCCAATGTAATTCAGGGAAATCAACATGACGAGATTCGCTATTTCCGGCTTTATCTGCCTCACCTTGTTGTTGCCAACCATTTAAATTAATAGTGTTGTATGAAGTTGTCGGCTCGGTCTCAGAAGAATTAATGTTCGAAACATCCATATCGTTAATGTTTGAGACATCCGTATTAACATTATTGATTTGTAGCGACGCTGGATCTACTTTCAATGTTTGTTCAAGTTCCGCAATGATATCTTTATTGTAAGATTGATTTACTATTGATTGATTTACTATTGATTCCGTTCGTTGCTGTTGCCTATGTTCTTCGTTTAACATTCCTTTGTTTGAAGCAACCTTACCTTCATCCACACGATAATTTGATCCCGTAGTTCTACCGTACAGTCTTGAAGTTGCGTCTTTTGGAATAAACTCAGAAGTACCACTTTGTATATCATAATTTCGATTGCCAGCAGTAGTCTTAGCGTCACTGCTTTGATCATTGCCAAACGTTATTTGTTTGGATGGTGCAGCATATTGTAAACCACCATCAGCCACATGGAAGGATATAGAATCCTGAACTAATGATGGACCCACACGTTCAGGGCGTTTCACGGCATCCATTCCTGGTGTATATCGAAGATTTCCTAGCTTTTCACGTACAGCCTTTTCAATTAATGCTTTAAGTTCTACTTCCTTACTAAAGCGCACTTCTAATTTGGAAGGATGTACGTTCACATCTAGCAATGCTGGATGCATTTGAATTTCAATGACGGCAAGTGGAAATCGATTTATCGGCAGCAACGTATGATACGCCTCTGCTATAGCATGATTGACCGCAATACTTTTTATATACCTACCATTAACAATTACCGTCATACCGTTACGATTGGCACGAGTCAGTTCAGGCTTTGAAATATATCCGATGATCTCATAATCTGGATCGGATCCATCGATCGCCATCATCGTTTTCGCAGTACTTGTTCCATAGATCGCAGCAATGACTTGCAAACGATCACCAGTTCCAAGTGTTCTAAGCAACATATTCCCATTATGCTTTAACGTAATTGCAATCCCAGGATGTGCTAACGCAATCCGATTCATATAATCTGAGATATGACCTAGTTCAGTTTGAATCGTCTTCATATACTTTAATCGTGCTGGCGTATTGAAGAATAAGTCTTTGACAATCATGTCTGTACCTCTAGGTGCATTACATGGCTCGTCCACAATTCGTTTGCCGCCTTCGATGACGAGTTTATGAGCAAGTCCGCTTTGATTGATGGAAGATATGCATTCAACCTTTGCAACAGCGGCTAAACTCGGCAAAGCTTCACCACGAAAACCTAGGCTCGCAATTCGGAATAGATCGCTGCTCGTAGATATTTTGCTAGTTGCGTGACGTTCGAACGCAGTTACCATATCCTCTTGTTCAATACCGTCTCCATTGTCCGTTACGCGAATATAGGCTAGTCCACCTTCTTCGACGGTTACATCGATGGTGCTACTCCCTGCATCAATCGCATTTTCGACTAATTCTTTTACAACGGATGAAGGACGTTCAACTACTTCACCTGCAGCAATCTGATTCGCTAATTGTTCATCTAGTAATTTCACTCTTGCCATTGCTTATCCTCCTCTCAAAATAGGCTCTTTTTAGTTAATGTCATTAATAATTATTGTAGTTTAGTTTTTAATTCATTCAAAATATTCATCGCTTGCATAGGTGTCAAATTGAAAAGATCCAGTTTTTTCAACTGTTTGACGACTTGCTCTTCCGAACTAGAAAGCTTAGGCTTAACCGGTTCGGTTGTTACTTCTCCAAATATGGAAAGTTGCACGACATCATTATGAAGCGTATCTTTTGGAACTCCACTGCTTTCCACTGTAGCAACTGCTGATTGTGCTAAAGCATATGATAATTCAGCTTCACGCTGTGCTTCTGCCAAAGAAGATGTTGCGTTAGCTTCATGTTGTTTCTCCGCTAAAGAAGATGTTGCGTTAGCTTCAACTCGCTTTACAGCTATTGACGTTGACTCGGCTACAATTATATTATCTTTTGGATTTTTCGCTTCTACCGTTACAGCACCATTAAGTCTCGGAAGGGTATCTACTGTAGAATCTTCATCGAGCAATTGATACGCTCTTGAAATAATTGAATCAGGTAAGCCTGCAAGTTGAGCACAGTATATGCCGTAACTTGTATCTGCTGCACCAGGAACTAATTTACGCAAGAAAGTAACATGGTCTCCACTTTCCTCAACTGCCATACGAGCATTCACTAGCGATGACAACGAATTAGACAAATGAGACAACTCATGGAAATGCGTCGATACAAGCGCTTTACAACCGATATACTCATGTACGTATTCAATGACTGCTTGTGCAATGGCCATCCCTTCACCAGTCGATGTACCTCTTCCAAGTTCATCTATAATAACAAGGCTACTTTTTGTCGCTTGTTCTGTCATCATCTGAATATCTTTCATCTCGACCATAAATGTACTTTGACCACCAATTAAATCGTCTGCTGCACCAATTCTAGTGAAAATTCGATCTGTTAACGGTATAGTTGCAGACTGAGCAGGTACAAAACATCCCATTTGCGCCATAATACAAATGAGTGCAACTTGACGCATATACGTACTCTTACCTGCCATATTGGGACCAGTAATGAGAAGTATACTATGGTCATCACGATACAAGTCCGTTGCGTTAGCGATGAACGAGGAGCCTTCCATCATTAACTCAACAACAGGATGACGACCTTCTACAATATGAAGATCATATTGCTCCGTAATCGTTGGTTTTACGAATCTCAGTTCCGCACTTACTAGAGCTAAACTTTGATATACATCAAGTTCTGCTATCATCGCAGCTACTTTTTGTAGTCGAGATAAATGCTCCAATAGATGCTCTCTTAGTTCGATAAATTTGCTATACTCTAAATCGACCATTTTCTCTTCAGCTTCAAGTATTAGTCTTTCTTTTTCTTTCAACTCTGGAGTAACATAACGCTCAGCATTAGCTAACGTTTGTTTACGCTCATAACGTCCTTCAGGTAAATTCGCAACGTTCGCTTTCGAAATTTCTAAGTAGTAACCGAAAACTTTATTAAATCCAATTTTCAACGTACGAATTCCGGTTGCTTCTCGTTCTTTGCGTTCTAGCTCAGCAAGCCATACTTTTCCGTTTTTACTAGCTTCACGCAGTTTATCCAAATAGTCGTCATACCCATCTCGAATCAAGCCACCCTCTCGTAATGAAAGCGGTGGATCATCAATAAGTACTGTATCGATGAGATCAGCTAAGTCGTCACAAGGATCAACGGTCCCTACTAATTGTTGCAGCACATTAGAATTCGATTGTTCACATAGTTGAACGAGCGCAGGCACACGACGTAAGGATAACTTCAAAGCATGTACATCTTTTGCATTCGCATTACCGTAAGCTACACGTCCAACTAGGCGCTCAAGATCATAGATAGGTGCTAATTCACGTTTGATGTCCTCTCGTAAAATCATATCAAGGTACAATGTTTCAACCGCGCTTTGACGTAGTTCAATCCCCTTAGCGCTTAGTAGTGGTTTATCAATCCAACGACGTAGCAATCTTGCACCCATCGCAGTCTGCGTGCGATCAAGGAGCCATAACAAAGAACCCTTTTTACTACGATCTCTAACCGTTTCCGTCAGTTCCAGATTTCTTCTCGTATGATAATCAAGTATCATATACTGGTTCGGCTCGTAGTTATGTAGTATTTTCAAGTGACTCAGATTACGTTTTTGCGTATCTTCCAAATAACTTAATAACACTCTAACTGCCTTTCGTCTCGCACCCATTAGCTCGTTTAACTGATGTGAGTTAAACTGTTCAGCTAACATTTCCTCCGTACACATTTCCCAAGGAGTAAGCGGAATTTTTTTACTCCAATTATTCGATTGATCTAGTTGAACTAGTAAAGATTGATCCCCAACCAGTTCGGATGGAGCATATATGTTCACTTCATCCATCAAAGAATCAATTCGTCCGACAAACGAAGTTACATAGATTTCACCAGTGGATAGATCACTACTTGCTAAACCAAATAATCCATCTTGTTCTACAACTGCGGCAATGAAGTTATTCTGTTTGCCATCAAGTGACTTGGATTCCATCACTGTACCAGGCGTAATTGTTCGCACAACTTCACGACGAACGATACCTTTAGCTGCAGCAGGATCTTCCACTTGCTCACAAATCGCAACTTTATAACCTTTTTCAATTAATCTTGCAATATAGTTATCCGCTGCATGGTAGGGAACACCACACATTGGTATTTTTTCTGCTGAACCACCATCTCGACCGGTTAAAGTAATTTCTAGTTCTCTGGATGCAAGAATCGCATCGTCAAAGAACATCTCATAAAAATCACCTAGTCGAAAAAAAAGAAAGGCATCTTTAACCCCTTCCTTAATACTCAAATACTGTTGAATCATCGGTGTATAAGTTGCCATATTTTGATCCTCCTAAAACTTTTCATTACTAAATTAATAAGCTACCATACAAATGAAAAGTTACTTCGAAAGCATAAGCTAAAACTTTTCATTACTAAATTAATAAGCTTACTTAGTCTAACTATATAGGTAGCTGCTCGCCAGCTTCCAACTTCTTATTCACTTGCTTAAGAAACTTTTTCTCGGATTCCAGTTGATCAAGCGTATATCCAAGCCAAGTCTGAAGCTGTCTACGTTCTAAAGTCAATTGCTCTTCATTGTATTCAATTATTATTTTCTGTAGGTTATTAGCAGTTGAGAACAGACAAGTGGCATTAAACATCATACTTACTTTTATTTCTAGGTCATTACCATCTAGCTGCTCAAAATAAGATAATATAATACTTGTCGGTTCATTTCCTTCTGCAAAGTAATCGACAATCATCGCTTTCCACCTCAAGTTTCAGGAAATAAAACATCTCATTTTCTTCTCTATTCATTCTAGCATGTCATGTTACAGTGTTCGAGTTTTTTTGCAAAATAAAAAGGATTTCCATCACTTACTATTCAATAGTAAATGCGAAATCCTTTGTTTGGTATATTTCCAAGCAGAATACTCTGCGTACATCACTTCGTTATCAAGCCCGCTTTTTGAACTACCCTTTACAATGAAGGTTCAAAAAGCGGACTTTAAGAATCAATAAGATGATTCACAGCGAAATCGAGTAGCGCAGCGTACGTTTTGTGTACGTGAGCACACACAGGCTTTCGATGGGGAGCATATTCGATGCCGATTAAGCTACGTCAGTATAATCATCGTTATCAAAGACCGCTTTTTGAACTACCCTTTACAATGAAGGTTCAAAAAGCGGACTTTCAGAATCAAGAAGATGGTCCTCAGCGAAAACGAGTAGCGCAGCGTACGTTTTGTGTACGTGAGCACACGCAGGCTTTCGATGGGGAGCATATTCGATGCCGATTAAGCTACGTCAGCTTACTCATCGTTATCAAAGCCCGCTTTTTGAACTACCTCTAATGCCCCAACGTGTCCTAATATCAACTTGCTCATCCCACCTCCTCCCCTCACGAATCGCACGAAGTAAAGGTTCAATATCTTTCGATAGTTCTACATAAGATGGCAAAGATGATATCTGTTCTAGTATTGTAAGACTCGCTGAAGTAAGAGACTGCTCATCTCTACTTTCATATGCTTGATACCATTCCGGCTTGAGTACAAAATATTGAGAAAGCTTATCATAATCTTTCATTGCAATATAAGCTAACGCCAATGTCGCTTTAGCGACCGCAGGGGAGACTAACCAGCTAGGCGGCGTCCTGTACTCGAAACCTCCGTGTGGCTGTCTACGATAATCACCTAGTGCCCCATATCGCTTATACCGACCTCTACCTAAAGAATCCTCAATCGTTGCCAGTGGTATGGCTACCAATCCATCTAACATCCGTAATATTCGCGGTGTAAGTCTGATTCCACTGAAATGAATATGTCCTCCCAAAGCCAATCCTGGTGCCGGCATTGCTCCCGCTACCCAGCGTAACTCATCATTTTGTATATAATTTCTTGCCTCTAATAACAATTGCTTAATATGTGCAATTAATTGATGAGGATATGGTTTTGGGGTTGGCCTCAACTCTACTAATGGATAAATAATACGTTGACGAGACCTCAATGCATCAGCACCAATATGTACATTTGAATCGGTATCAAAAAATGTAGACGCTGGAACAATTTGATTATGTTTATTCAGCAAACCATATTCCGGATCAGCTCCGATTAACAATTCTGATACTTCGTTATGCGATTTTATATACATTATAGATTGTAATGATAATGCGATCGCTTCTAGATCATGATCATAGTGAAGATCAAAGAGCGACCATACTTCACGAATTGCAATCGTTCCAGTACCACTTATCGCCACAAGTACCGAACCAGCATCTAACCATAATGCGTACAAAGCTCGACTAGCATGAACTTCGAGTTGTCGTATCGTTTTCTCAGCTAAAATTGTACCATCATGACTAATTTGCATCATTTGATCTCGTGCCACAGACTGCGCCGCTTGCATAGGTTGCAGTGTAGAATTCACTCGTTGCCAACTTATTAGACATAGATCAAATACTCTCACAAGAAATAATCTTTCGTCTTGTAGCTGCTCTCTCACTTGTAAACCTCTCACAGACCATATACTTTTTCTATCAGATATAGAAGTATTCGAATAAGTTTCACTCGCAACATTTACAAAATGAGGCTCCAAATGATATTTATTATCATAATTTTGATCAGAGCGAAGCCATATACCGCTTGACTCTATAGGTTGACCATCGTCCAATCGCTGCTTCTTCTCATCATCTGTTTCATATTTAACAATGTGATCATGTTCAGAAACCTTTTGAAGCATCGCATAAGAACAAAATAGCAGCTCAGGTTGCGTAATGAACTTGAATTCATTCACGTTACCGAGCTGCATATACCATTTATTAACCATGAAGGTTCAACCGCCTGTATTAATATTTTCTTGTTTTGAAAATAAATAAAAACAATGAGGGCTTTCGCCCTCAAGTTTGTTGTGCTATCGACATATCTTATACTAATTAAAACTTCTTCTAGACATCGCCGTCTAGAAGATCAAGATCGTCGAAATCATCTTCTGCATCATTATCATCTTGATCGAAATCTTTACCATCTGGATCTGGACATCCATTTGGAACAACTGCTACAGAAACTTTTGTTTCCGCAATCATTTCAACAACAAACTCGCGTTCTACTCTTACTAGCACGGAATCGCCGTTTGCAGAAATATTCGCCTCAATACAATTCGGTTCAGTAACTGATTCAGCATACACTTCAGTTGTTGAAACACGATGCTTAGGATCAAGGAAGTACAGAGGTACATTCTCTACAAATTGTACGCTCTCCTTCGCAACATCCGTTTGCGAATTGTTGTTGTAAGAGTACCAAATATTAATGTCATAAGTACCGATTACTTCAACTCCATTACCCGCTTTGACCGCTTCATACTTCGTGTTAATAACCCAAGCACCAAGAATGCTAGTTGGTCTGTGCGGTGGTGTAACTGTGTGAGTTGACGTGCTAAACTTGCGTCCTTTACCGCAAACAGCTTTTGTAATAATTTCTCTGCAGCGCAGCTGTTTATTTGCTCTTGCCATCGACTTAACCTCCTCCATACAATCATTCACTTAAGTGTATGCAAGTGATAGGCGTTTGTTGATTACTGTGTCCTACAATTCCAATATATTTTTTCGAAATATATGTAAGATGGAGTCGTAGCCTAATCTACGCCTAGTTGAGTCGACTCGAAGCTCCTTCTACATGTTAATTCATTAGTATGAAATAAGAGCTTATCCTATGACCACATTTTTTATAAATGTAGGTAGGATAAGCTCTTTTTCGAATAAACATATATCATTTCCCGATTAATACTAGCCGATTTTATTGTGATCATGGCGAAAATTACTTACAATTATTCACCTTTCACTATTCTCATAGCAGTTAACTAACCCAAACCTTCAATCTGTAGTTTTTTTTCAGTATCTTCTTTCTTCAGCTTCAAACGTTTTGCAATATCAAGATATCGATTCATCTCATGCATAAGCATCAATAATGAAGCTCTGATCTCAAATTCTTCCCTAGTTAGAGGAAGTGGCATTTCACGAAACTGTTGACTTAGCATTTGAAGCTTGTCCTTTACTTCTCCAACGTAAACTTCAGAGCGAGTATCTTTACCTAACTGTTCAAGCAGATCTGCAATATGATCACTATGTTCTACATGTCCGTTAATAAGCGCGACTTTTTCCATCATTTGATCAATTGAGTCTAATTGCTGCCTACGCATTTCAAAATATGTTGACCAATAAGCATCCATTTCCCAGAAACGATTCTCTTTGCTTCGAATGGAAAGAGTACTACCTTTCTTGATGGCCGCATCTACTTCAAGCAGTTCCCCTCCACTCCAAATATATGTATGATCTCTAAGTGTAATTGCCATTTTACTAAAGATGAGGCAATATTTCTCATCTATTTCAGCTCTTAGTTTTTGAATAGAATGATCATCTTTAGGCATGTACACCATATTAATAACAGTGGCTGAACCGAGGCCAACTAACAATAAACATATCTCATTCCAAATTAGTGCTGGGGTAACCTCTCCAAACGTATATAAATGGAAGACAATAACACAACTCGTCACAATTCCATCCTTCAAGTTGAAACGTGACAGTATCGGGAATGAAATAAGAATAAATATGGCTACTGTCCAATAATAAAAACCTAATATGACGAAAACAAGCGATGCTAAGCCAAGTCCAAGGACAGAAGCTAGAAAACGTTCTGCCGTCTTCTTAATCCCCTTCATCCTAGTCACTTCAACACCTAGTATTGCTAAAATACCAGCTGATAATGCTGGTTTTAGATCAAAGTAACTCGCCAAATAAATAGCTATAATCGTTGCGATTGCTGTTTTAATAATACGTATACCCATCTGAATGCTCCGTTTCTCTGCTAAAAAATGTTCAAAAAGCTCGACGATCAAGAGGAAATTCCGAAATATGAATTTTCCATTTTAGATAAATCATTCGAACTTTTTGAACGATCATTGATTAATTCTATGTTACTAGTATAACTATTGGTCACCGTTCTTTCCACCCAGAAGTTATTTTTCGTTCTACAATACTAACAACTTGGTACATAAACGTAGCAACGACAGCAATAACAACTAGAGTAGATAATACTAACGTGAAATTGAAAACTTGAAAACCATAAATTATTAAATATCCTAATCCAGCGCGGGCAACTAAAAATTCACCTACGATAACGCCAATCCATGACAATCCAACATTCACTTTCAGCGTCGAAATAATAACAGGAAACGACGAAGGTAAAATTACATAATAAAAGCTTTGAAAGCGATTAGCCCCAAATAAAGCTACAACTTTCAAGTAACCTTGTTCCGTTTCGCGAAATCTGTTATAAATGTTGATCGTTGTTATAATTACCGTTACTAACAAAGTAATCGCGACGATAGAATCAAAACCAGGTCCTAACCCTACAATGAGTAGCGGTCCAAGTGCTACCTTTGGCATACTGTTGAGTACAACGAGAATCGGATCTACTACTCTGGCCACGAATGGAAACCACCATAGCAATGCAGCCATAATTGTACCAAGTAATGTCCCTAATAAAAAACCAGCTATCGTTTCTGCAACGGTAATTCCGATATGCGGTAATATAGAACCATCAGAAATTGTAGTATATAAATGTAACGCAATTTTACTTGGTGAACTGAAAATGAGAGGGTCTACGAGTTTGGCTTTACTAGCAAGTTCCCAACATACAATGAAAGATATTACAAGAAGGAATTGTGTTAGTAGAACAAGTAATGTTTTCAGCTTTTTATTACGTTTATATATGAGATATAATTGCTTATGCTCTCCAACATACTTATCCATCTAATCATTTCCTCCTCTTTCCATTTCTTCTTCAAGCTCATTCCATATTTCATCGAAATACGACTGGTATTTAGGATGTTTTCTAGCCTCAATCGGACCAGCTGCTCTTATATCTCTTGGAATCGTAACAATTTTTCGTATATGACCTGGATTTCTCCCCAGCACTACAATTCGATCACTAATAGCTACCGCTTCTGCAAGATCATGAGTAACAAGGACAGCTGTTTTCCCCATGCGATCAAGAGTTGACTGTACAAGCTCCTCAAGTTGCATTTTGATATGCAGATCTAGAGCAGAAAATGGTTCATCAAGCAACAATATTTCAGGGTCTGTTATTAGTGTTCTCGCTAAAGCTACACGTTGGCGCATTCCGCCAGATAATTGATGTGGATATTTATGAGCGGTATCTTCAAGTCCAAGTTCAAATAGTAACTGCTCCGTTTTCTCTTCTAACACCTTCGTACGTTGTTTACGAATATCGAGGCCAATCATTGCGTTTCGTTGGATACTCAACCAAGGAAACAAATAATCTTGCTGTTGCATATAACCAAGCTTCGGAGTGGGGGAGAGTATTTTCTCCCCCATCACCTTTAGCTCACCATAAGTGGGTTTAATTAAACCGGCTATAATATTGAGGATTGTTGTCTTTCCACAACCACTAGGTCCAACAAGACTTATAAATTCTCCCTTATGCACTACTAGATTAACATGATCAACTGCTAATGCGGCTCCTGCATCATTGACATAAATATGGGAGAGATCTTTAAGTTCTAATATTACCTCTTTGTTCATGACAGTCTCTCCTATAACGAATTATTGATCAATTGCAGCTTGAGCGAACGTTGTATTTACAATTTCACTGTGCTCAGTACGTGCTTTCAATTCGCCCGCACTTGTCATTACATCAAGTAAATTATTCCATTCTTGTTCATCAACAATCGGATCCGTTGCATAAGAACCTTGTTGCTTATAGCGCTCAATAGAACTAACCATAATCTCACGATCAACATTCTCAAAATATGGAGCAACTACTTCAGCAATTTCAGCTGCTGTATGCTCATTGACCCATAGTTGCGCTTTATAAACTGCATCAGTAAATGATTGAACGATATCTTTGTTTTTGTCGATATAGCTTTGTTTCGTCATAAATACGGTATATGGCAAAAGTCCACTTTCTACTCCGAAAGATGCTACAACATGACCAATACCTTCTTTTTCAAAAATAGATGCCGTTGGTTCAAATAATTGAACATACTCACCGGTACCCGATGAAAATGCAGGAGCAATATTTGCAAAGTCTACATTTTGAATTAATTCAAGGTCATTTTGCGGATCAATATTATACTTTTTCAACGTAAATTCGCCTGCCATTTGTGGCATGCCACCTTTCCTTTGACCAAGGAAAGTACTATCTCGTAATGACTCCCAGCTGAAGTTATCATCTTTTTCACGAGCAACTAGGAAAGTACCGTCCGTTTGTGTAAGTTGTGCAAAGTTGATGATCGCATCATCCGTACCTTGTTGCGTAACGTAGATTGATGTCTCTGATCCAACTAGAGCTACATCGATAACGTTAGATAGCAGCGAAGTCATTGTTTTGTCGCCACCAGGTGTTGTTGTCAGTTCAATCGTTATACCTTCTGATTCAAAAAATCCTTTTTCAATCGCTACGTATTGTGGAGCATAGAACAGTGATCTCGTTACTTCGCCAATTCGGACAACTGTTGATTCCTTCTCACCCTTGCTACAACCACTTAATATTGCTGTTGCAGCAACGATCACCGCAATCAACATCAGTAAAGTTCTGCTACGTTTCATAGCAATCACTCCCTTTCTTTAATGTGCTATAGCCTATTCAGTGAAATGTCACATGGTGAAAAAGTTGTTCAAGATTTTAATATAAGCAGTGTTTACTGTAGCGAAGTAGCTTTTTGTTGAAGCGCTGTGTAAGCCAATTGATATCTTAACCACAGTATTTGCAACAATAATTGAGCTTGTTTCGTTATATAGATAGCAAACGATATGTGGATAGAATGTCTGCCATGAAAATTTTGCAATTCTCTTATCGTCTAATAAATGTCATTGAGAGAGGGTGAAATTTTGACTGAAAACGATATAGATTTTAAGAAGCAAGGCTATAAAAACGCACTAAAAATTTCTCTGTTTGTTGGTTTATTATTCTTGAGCCTGTTAGGATATGGAGTTTATTGGTTATTCTTTGATATGAACAGATTGCCAACAGGAGATTATATTACAGAAGAAACTTCGCAAGATGGAACCTATACTGTAAAGGCATATCTTTCAAATGGAGGAGCCACAACTTCTTTTTCTGTTCGAGGAGAATTAGTGTATAACCATCGCAAAGGTAAGACCAAAAATATATATTGGAATTATCGTGAAGACAGTGCTTACATTGAATGGATCGATAAAGATACGGTAGTAATTAATGGACATTCCCTTAATGTACCAAATGAAAAGTTCGACTTTAGAAATCAATAATTATCGTTAAAAAAGCGTTGAAACACAGCATACACTGTGTTTCAACGCTTTTATTGTACAACATCACACTTCTTCCAAGCGGTAAATATCTTTGTACTTTTTCTTCAAATACTCAACTAAATACTGTGGATTTAGCGCTTCATTCGTAATGTCCTGAACAAGTTCACTCGGCGACTTCATCTTACCGAATTGATAAATTCGCTCCGCTAACCAATCCCTAATTGGGTGAAGATTCCCTGCTTCTACCTTAGCCCATACATCTGGCATATCCTGCTCTAACGTATTCATAAATTGTGCTGCATACATGTTTCCAAGTGAATAAGAAGGGAAATATCCAAACGCACCGCCAGACCAATGCACGTCTTGTAGTACACCTTCAGCATTATTAGGAGGCGTCACACCTAAATATTGCTCATACTTTTCATTCCACACTTTTGGTAGATCTTTCGCTTGCAATCCTTCATTGAAGATCATCTTCTCAATTTCGTAACGAATGATGATGTGTAAGTTATATGTCAATTCATCCGCCTCAATACGAATCAATTGTGGTTTAACAACATTGTTACCACGATAGAATGTATCCATATCAATTGAAGCTAACTGCGGGAATTTAGATTGTAACTCCGCATAATAGGCATTCCAGAACGGTCTACTACGTCCAATTACATTTTCCCAAAATCTTGATTGTGATTCATGAATTCCCATTGATGTACCTGTACATAGCGTAGTGCCAATTAACTCTTCCGCTATATTCTGTTCATACATCGCATGGCCACCTTCATGAATAGTACCGAAAAGTGCACTCGTTACATCATTAGGAAGGTATCTCGTTGTAATTCGAACATCACCAGGATTTAGTCCTGTTGCAAAGGGATGGACGCTTTCATCCAATCTTCCCGCTTCAAAGTCAAATCCCATTTGCTCAAGAATAAATTTGCTATATACTTTCTGCTGCTCTACATCAAAGCTTTGCTCTAAGAAATCTGTTCGTGGCTGATAAGGACTTGCAGCAATCTTCTCTGCTAACGGTACAAGTTGATCACGCAAATCTCCAAAAATCTGATCAAGTTCAGCAACGGTCATACCTGGCTCATACTGATCAAGCAATGTATCATAACGCGTCGCTTTAACTCCCCATAGATCAATCATTTCATTTGTAATTGTAATAATTTCATTTAATAACGGTTGAAAACTATCGTAATCGTTCTCTTCCTTGCAAATTTCCCATTTAGATTCCGCTTGCGCAGTAAGAACAACATACTTCTGATACAAAGCAGGAGGAATTTTAACACTGCGATCGTAGTCTAGGCGAGATTCCTTCACCAAACTTTGATCTAGCGGACTTAATTCGTTCCAAACTTCTTCGCTTTCAAGCTCTGTCAATAAAGTACCTAGCTGTTGAGAAGTGGAGCGAGCAAACATTTCTGAAGATAATGTTCCGATGACTTGTGAGCGCGTATCCATTCCTTTACGAGGTGCTCCAGTACGCAAATCCCAATATAGAACAGCAAGTGCTTCCTCATACTGTTTAATTTCTGTATTAATGTGTCGGAATTGTTCAAGTGGTTTCATACATTATCATCCTTTCCTATGTAAACTATTAATGAATCCATTTCAGTAATAACCTTAACCTTGTTGCCATTTCACTCAAATAAACTCTATAATCAACTATACTATATTCATTAATCTAATGCCAAAGGTGAGGTTAAATATGAAAATCACATTTACACCATTAGCTCAAGAACAATTAATACCCATTTTAGCTTCTACACATAAAAAACTAAAATTTCTTCATGATTCAAAAGGTAGCGGATGTGCTGACAATGGAGTTGCTACTATTGAATTTATAGAAGAACCTACCGCAGACGATGTTGAAGGAATTGCTGATCCGTTCCCTTTCTATTATGAGCCTAGACATAAAGTCTATTATGAAGATCATATGAGAATGGACTTCAACACTAATACGCGAAGCTTTGTATTAAAGAGTGACAGTCAAATTTATAATAGCCATGTACGAATCAATCGATAAAAACAACACAGGACGCTATAACCACTAATTATCATTCAAAGTGGTTATAACGTCCTGTTTATTACATAACGAATTTAAGATTCTTTATATTACATAACAATTAATACTTAATACATGCTTTAAGTTAGATCTGTCTAATCTTTTCTAGTCGTTACTACGCCCGGCTGCCTTTTTCTGTAGTGCTGTTTGCCTAGCAGATACAACGTCACTGCGATCTCGCAACTTATGTCGATGTATAATGTGTTCCGTTGTCTCTTCACTAGATATTCCCCAGCGCAAACTACGCAAAGCAGACCCCTGCTCACATTGCGCACGCAATTGATCATCCACAATATTGAAGAACATATCTTCATAAGGCGATTGGATTTGACAAGCTTTCACTCGCTCATCCAATTGTATAAGTAGATTTTCAAGATCAACTCCTAATATAACTTGAGGTAACGAGGATAATTTGTGAATAGCGGACTCATACATTAGCCGTGCTCCCCGCAAATTAAGTCTTCGCTCGTGATATTGACCTACTGCTACTTGAATACAACCTACCCAGAACGTTTCATAGCCGTCTTGGGGATGCTCTTTCCAGTATTCCTCTAACAATTCATGACATTCGAAATAATCTCGTGTTGCATGAAATTCAATTAAATAGTTAATATATTCCACGGGGTAGATCATTTTTTATCACCTACAAAATAATTATTAGATAAAAGTGAAACCAATGTATATAATAGACGTATTGCTTTACGATAGCAACTTTAAGCTACTTTTCAGGAGGGACTTATTTTGAAGAAAAAAGGATTTATCACAATGCTTGTTCTTACCGTGTTTCTAACTTTGAGCCTTGGCTTTGGTGACACAGCTGATGCAAAAAGAGGCGGCGGTGGCGGATTCAAATCTAACAAGCAAAGCTACACACAAAAGAGTGATAGCACTACACAATCAGGCAGTTCTTCCAGCACAACATCAGGCACAAAATCAACTACTGGTGCAGCAACTACAGCTAAATCAGGCGGTTTATTCGGTGGTAGTTCCCTTATGAAGGGCATGATGATTGGTGGATTAGCAGGTATGTTATTCGGCGGCATGTTCGCAAACATGGGTGGATTTGGAGAAATTCTTGGTTTACTAATTAACATCGCTGCAATTCTAGCTATCTTCATGATTATTCGCGCAGCATGGACATACATTCGCAATAACAAAAAACCAGCTGCTGCTGGACACTATCAAGATCGTAATCGTCGTGATGACGAAGATGATCGTAATCAAAGAGGTCCTTTCTAATCATGAGAATATACACTAATGAGATTATTAATGCTATTTGTGTAAATATAGCGGATCGTCGTGGTGTAAAACCTAACGATGTAGAAGTTCAACTTGCTTGGGATGAAGAGTATGGATATACAGCTGAGATCTGGGTAACTGGTCGTTCTCAATATATTATTCAATCTAATATTCTTGAAGCACTTGAACAATATTTCTACAGCGAATACCAAATGCGTGTATTCCGTACAGACATTACGCTTGGTATTGACGAAGAATCAGAACAATTTTGGGCTGAGACACGTTCGTAAGGTCTCTCCTCTCAAAAGGCGCAACATAGTCAGAAATGGCCATGTTGCGCCTTTTCTTTGATTTTTTTCGAGACCCATCTGTTTTCAATCGTCTGACGTCTGACAGTCCTATTAACTTTCTTTATTTGAAAAGTTATGTACATATTTTATTGTTTTCTGCAATTCTCATAATATACCAAGTAACATTTCATAGTTTTTGACGTTATACTAGTTGTATACGGCTAAATTTGTAGTTAGATAGTTTATAAGTTTACTAGAAAAGTATTAGTCTATGCTTCCGTTGTTACTTTTACGTTGCTAGGGAGTATAACCGATTCTACGAAAAGTTTTAGTCCATGCTTCCGTTGCTACTTTTCTTTACCTGGAAGTTTATTTGATTAATAGAAAAGTTTTAGGAGAGTGATTAATTCGTGAAGAAAAAGTTTTTATCGTTTTTAGCATTTATTCTTTTTATTACCCCACTTATGGCGTTGCCCGCTACTGTTGATGCAGCAAGCAATACGACACTATATCGTGTCTATCAAAATGAAAAGTTATTGAAAGAGTTTCCTACTGCTCAGAAAGCGATAGCGTACGCGAAATACTATAATTATAGTCATGTAGAGAAAATTAGTAATCGTGAATGGGTATGGAATAACATCCCTAAGTACAAAGTATACATAGACGGGAAATCTACTACAAAATTAGAATATAGTTCGTTAACAGGAGCATCAAAATATGCTGCTACACAAATTAACTCCTATGTGCGTGATCTTGAAAATGTTGGTTGGGCATATGAAAATTATGCAAACTACCAACTGTATCAAGGTGATAAAACGTATAGTAAATGGAGTTTCTACAGTCTAAATGATGCTAAGAAAGAAGCTGCCAAATGGACTAACTCGCATATTATTGATCTGAATAGCAATGATTGGATTTGGGATAATATTAGCGAAGCAACACGCAAAACAATTAAGTCATCTACGCCAATTTATATGATCACAGTAAATGGTGAGCAAGTTGCTCAAAGTAAAACGTATGCTTTCTTAAAAGAAGCTATTACTGCTAGTAATAAAGTTAGTAACAGCGAAGTTTATAACACTGCGACAGAAAAAATAGTTCATAGCAATATTGCTAAGTATAACGTATTTACGCAAGGTAAATTGTCATCCTCCTTCGTATCTCTAGATTCAGCAGTAGCTTCAGCTAAAAAACTTTATGCTGCAGAAGTAAAATTAGCAGATTCAGTTTTATGGACCAATATTTCGTATTACACAGTAAATCAAGGCGAAAAAGCAGTAAAATCATTCCATGCTTTGAAATCAGCTTTAACATATTCAAAATCATTAAGTAACAGTACCGTTATCAATCAAGACGGCAGAAAATTGTTTACTACTGTGAAAGATTTCTTGTATATCGGATGGAACGGCTCTAGTTCTGTTAATACGATTAACCAACATGTAGCTAATACACAAGGTTTGGATATCGATTCACCGACATGGTATTACTTAGATGATGCAACTGGTAAGCTGATCGATAATTCTAATGCACAACTTGTAAATTCAATGGCAGATCAAGGTATCGATATTATTCCACTTGTTCATAATCAATTTGATAAAGCGTTGACTACAGCATTTTTGAAAGATGTTACTGCACAAGATAAGTTCATCACGTCACTAATCAAGAGCTTAAAAGCCATTAATGTAAAAGGTTTAAATCTCGACTTTGAAAGCATTGCCGCAACAGATCGCAATGCCTTCACTACTTTTGTCAAGAAATTAACCGAGGCTGCGCATAAGCAGAAACTAACCGTTTCTATCGACTTAATGCGTGGTGATGTACTGTGGAATCATAATACTGCATACGATCAAGAAGCTATTGGTAAGATCGTAGATTACGTAATCATTATGGCATATGACGAACATTGGACAGGTTCTAGTGAGGCTGGTTCGGTTGCAAGTCTTAGCTGGGTTGAAGAAGGTATTAAACAATATCTTAATTACGGCATCCCTCGTAATAAGCTTATACTTGGTATACCTTTCTATGTGCGTGAATGGCGTCTGGATGCAAAAGGTAATCTAGTAGATAATAGATCGATAACGATGAAGAACATAGCTCAAGTAATTGAACAAAACAATGCTAAAGGCGTTTTGGATGCCAAGACCGGGCAATATAAGTATACCTATCAATTAGATGGATACACACATGTCTTCTGGGCTGAGACAGAACAGACTGTCATTAGTCGTATTAAATTAGCTAAAAAATATGAATTAGCAGGGATTGCGGCGTGGCGTCTAGGTAATGAAGATGCAACGCTATGGGAAGCAATATTGAAATACAAATCACAGTAGAGGTAGTTCAAAAAGCGGACTTTGATAACGATGAGTAGCTTCGTAGATTAATCGACTTCGAATATGCCATTCATCAGTTGTTCCAGTGCTCACGTACCGGACACGTACGTTGTGCGCTTCACTTCCTTAGCTTCTTGGCATCTTCTCGGTTCTTAAATCCCACTTTTTGAACCTTCATTATTTGAGGTAGTTCAAAAAGCGGACTTTGATAACGATGAGTAGCTTCGTAGATTAATCGACTTCGAATATGCCATTCATCAGTTGTTCCAGTGCTCACGTACCAGACATGTACGTTGTGCGCTTCACTTCCTTAGCTTCTTGGCATCTTCTTGGTTCTTAAATCCCGCTTTTTGAACCTTCATTATTTGAGGTATTTCAAAAAGTGGGCTTTGATAACGATGGTGACTTCGTTGGCATTCGACATTAATTATGAACGTCAGAACAGTCACTTGTGATCAGACGGCAACTAGCTGTAGCTTACTCAGCGGCGAAGAAGTCATTCATCAGACTCATGAGATTCTAAGTAGACGTGATGTTCCATTACCATTATAATAATAACTACTCCTATGATGAGATAACAGCTAAGAAATGAGGAATTATCAATGATACAAAAAGCAACTTTTGCTGGTGGATGCTTCTGGTGTATGGTTACACCATTTGAAGATCAACCAGGAATTCACGGTATTATCTCAGGTTATATGGGCGGAGATGTGGTCAACCCTACTTATGAGCAAGTACTGACTGGAGAAACAGGACATCATGAAGTTGTTCAAATTACATTCGACTCTTCTATTTTCCCTTATGAAAGATTGTTAGAGTTATATTGGCCTCAGATTGATCCTACTGATCCGAATGGACAAGGAAATGATCAGAAGAGTCAATATAAAACAGCTATCTTCTTCCACAATGAAGAACAGCGTCTTTTAGCTGAAGAGACTAAAGCTGCTCTAGGCAACAGTGGTCGTTTCGATAAACCAATCGCTACAGAAGTTAAAGAAGCGGTTGAATTCTACCCTGCTGAAGAATATCACCAAGACTTCCATCGTAAAGACCCGAAATATTACAAAGAATCTCGCGTATATTCTGGTCGTGACGTTACGCTCGAAAAGGTCTGGGGAAATGAAGAATAAGAAGTAATACATAAGAGAGCTAACTTTTCACTAAAAGTTAGCTCTCTTTGATCTAATTAGCACTCTTCAGACGCTAGTAACCGAATTCGTTTAACTCCAACCTTTTTACTCTCATCAATACAATGTTGAAGCAATTGCACACTATCGGAAACAGCATGAAAAGGAGTATTCTACTTATCACACAAGTGATTATAGAATACTCCTTTTTGATGACTATTATATTTTGAATGACTATTCAATTAAAGCAGCTGAAACATAATCATTCATTTAGATACATCCTATTATCTTACGCGGTAGCTTAGATCGTTCCAACGAAGTTCGTTCAAGAAGTTACGAATCGTTGTTTGTTGATCAATTACTACGCACTCGATACCTACCATTGCAGCCCAATCAACTAGTTGTTGAGTAGTTACAACGTAAGAGAATACAGTGTGATGAGCGCCACCAGCGTAGATCCAAGCTTCCGTAGAATCTCTCAAAGAAGGTTCTGGTTTCCACAATACTCGTGCTACCGGAAGGTTAGGCATAGCTTCTGTTGGAGTTACAGCATCGATTTGGTTAACGATTAGACGGAAACGATTGCCTAAGTCAACGATAGAAGCAACGATTGCTTTACCACTTTGTCCGTTGAACACTAGACGAGCAGGATCAGCTTTACCACCGATACCTAGTGGGTGAACTTCAATCGATGGACGTTGCTCAGCAATTGTAGGACAAATCTCTAACATATGAGATCCTAGAATCATTTCATTCGCTGGATCAAGGTGATACGTATAATCTTCCATGAAGCTAGTACCTTTGTTGTTAGCAATTAATTTCATTAGACGTGTCAGGGCAGATGTTTTCCAATCGCCTTCGCCACCGAAACCATAACCTTGCTCCATCAAACGTTGAACAGCTAGACCAGGAAGTTGCTTCATACCATGTAGATCTTCAAATGTCGTTGTAAATGCACCGAAACCACCTTCAACTAAGAAGTTTTTCAATGCGATTTCAATTTTTGCTTGTTCAGCAATGGAATCCCATTTACCGCTATCATTACGAGTGGCATCGCTAATTGTATATGTCGTGCTATATTCATCTAATAGTGCTTTCACTTGTTGATCAGATACATCGTTCATGCGTGCAACAAGATCGCCAATTCCATAACCATTAATTGACCAGCCAAGTTTCAACTGAGCTTCTACTTTATCGCCTTCAGTTACTGAAACTTCACGCATATTATCGCCAAAGCGAGCTACTTTCAAGTTTTTGCTTTCTGAGTAAGCAATTGCAGAACCCATCCACTCAGCAATACGTGAGCGAGTATCTTCATGCTCCCAGTAGCCCGTAATAACTTTACGTTCCATACCAAGACGCGAGAAAATATGTCCGAATTCACGGTCACCATGTGCAGACTGATTCGTATTCATAAAGTCCATATCAATGCTATCCCAAGGAATATCGCGATTGAACTGTGTATGTAAATGTAATAATGGTTTTCTAAGTTCACTCAGACCATGAATCCACATTTTTGCAGGTGAGAAAGTGTGCATCCAAGTAATAACACCAGCACAAGAATCGTCAGAGCTTGCTTCAACACATACACGACGAATTTCATCTGGAGTAGTAACTAGACGTTTGAATACAACTGGAAACGGAATTGAGGCAGCTTCATCAAGTGCTTTCGCAATAATTTGAGAATGATCTGCTACTTCCTCTAATGTTTCAGGACCATATAAGTGCTGACTACCTGTAATAAACCAAAATTGATATGCTTTTGTTGTTAGCATAAATTCCATCCCCCTTAGGTTGTACGTACAATAACATGATTATTATGAACTAGATCTTTGAACTTGTACATACAAGTATATGTATATCATACTCCGCAACGTCCACTTTTTCAATAATTAAGTTAGTATATTTTCAAATATTTTTGAGACTGTTCTAGCTTATATGTGTAGAAATCCTGTTAGATTAACAGTTTAAAATATCGATCCGAGGTTGTACGTACAATTGAGATATCATTCATCGTTTCTGCTAATATTAGTGATCCTTCCAAAGCAGACACGAACAAATAAGCACATTCACTTGCACTTATACCCGCACGGAATTCCCCAGTCGCAATACCTTGCTCTAGTAATTTATTAATTAATTCATGTAACATTTTGAAAAACTGTTGAATCCGATCATGTACATCCTTCGCATCTACAGGGCTTTGCTGATACATCGCGATAAAAGGACAAGTCCCCTTGTTTCCTCTAGCATCAATTTCTTGTAGCAGCAATTCTATAAAACTTTCAATTCTACGCTTAGCAGAAATCTGTTGTTGTCCAAGCGAAATTTCTAAAGCCGACTCGTATCTATTCCCCCAAAAGCTCACAACAGCAAACAATAATTCTTCTTTGCTCTTGAAGTGATAATACAGATTCGATCTAGAAATCCCGCTCCGTACACATACATCCTCGATACTTGTATATTTATAACCTTTGCTCAAAAATAAACGGGCAGCAATATGGATCAGTTGTTCTCGATTTCTCGCGACCATTCCTCTACACCCTTTCATAATTAGGACTGAACAGTCCTAATTTATTTTAGAGATTATCATGTTGTTATTTTAGCGTTATTCATATTGTTACTTTAGAAATTGTCATATCTTTTTAATTCATAGCGTTTTCCACAAAATTTGCATTTCAAAGTGATCCGATCTTCACTAATAATATAACTTACTGCATCGTCATCTTCCATATCTAAACTTTCTATTCCTCGCTCATCAATGTCACCTGTAGCAAAAAAAGAAGTTTTATTACCGCATTCGCATTCAAAATGTAACATATTGTTCAAGCCCTTCTATATAAAATATGTGTCCCTACGTTGATAAGATTGCTTTCCTTCGTTATAATAAGCGATGATAACATATCTAGACAAGACTTACGATTAGGAAGGAATTAATTGAATGTATATAGCAGATCAATGGACTGATTTTGAAGTAATAGACACTGGTGAAGGTGATAAGCTAGAACGTTGGGGTAATTATGTACTCCGTCGCCCAGATCCACAAATTATTTGGCCGATCCAAGAACTAGACGAGCAATGGCGTAAAGCAGACGCTCACTACTACCGTAGTAATTCTGGTGGCGGCGAATGGAAAGTTATAAACCCTAAATTACCGGAGCGTTGGACGATAAGCTATAAAGAGCTTCGTTTCCATATTAAACCAACTAGTTTCAAACATACTGGATTATTCCCTGAGCAAGCTGCGAACTGGAGCTGGATGATGGACAAAATCCGTCAAGCTAACCGACCGATTCGCGTATTGAATTTATTTGCCTATTCTGGTGGAGCTACAGTGGCATGTGCTGCTGCAGGTGCGGAAGTATGCCATGTTGATGCATCAAAAGGTATGGTGCAGTGGGCGAAAGAAAATGCTCAATTATCTGGACTAGAAGATGCACCCATTCGCTACATTACCGATGATGTTTTCAAATTTGTACAACGTGAGCAACGTCGTGGTCGCACTTACGATGCTATTATTATGGACCCTCCGTCATATGGTCGTGGACCAAAAGGTGAAACATGGAAACTAGAAGAAAACCTATACCCATTCTTACAGTCTTGTACAAGTATTCTTAGTGATAATCCTTTATTCCTATTAATTAATTCGTACACAACTGGACTTTCTCCAACCGTGTTAGAACATTTGCTAACGATGAGCATGCAGAAAAAATATGGTGGAGAAATTAACTGCGGAGAAATCGGCTTGCCAATTACTAAGTCTGGTTTAGCGCTTCCTTGCGGTATTTTGGGTCGTTGGGAGTCCAACTAATGCAGATCCCTATCATTTATGAGGATAATCATATCATTGTTGTACAAAAACCGCCTGGCATTCCATCTCAAGAAGACGAAACAGGCGATGCTGATATGCTTACTTTAATTAAAGAAGATATTAAGATCCGCTTTGATAAGCCAGGAAATGTATACTTAGGACTTGTGCATCGACTTGATCGCCCCGTTGGTGGTGCTATGTTGTTTGCCAAGACCTCTAAGGCCGCTTCTCGCATGTCTGAGGCAGTACGTAGCCGTTCATTCGATAAAACTTATATGTGTGTCGTAGAAGGCGTTCCATCGATGCTAGAAGGCGATCTATTGCATTATATCGTCAAAGACACTCGGATTAATCAAGTGACGGTCTACAATAAACCTACAACAGATAGCAAAGATGCTAAGCTAAGCTATAAAGTGCTACATCAAGCTAATGGACGCAGTCTTGTTGCTATCAAATTATATACTGGAAGATCCCATCAGATTAGAGCTCAAATGGCGCATATTGGTTGTCCACTTGTCGGCGATCAGAAATACGGAAAAGTAGTTAACAAGCGTTATTCTCAAATCGCGCTCTGGTCAACTTCCATTACTGTAGCTCATCCTACAACGAAGGAATTGATGACTTTCCAGTCTATACCTCAAGAACAGCAAGATCCTTGGTCATTATTCAGTGGCCAGCAATTGACGCAAGCTGCCAATTGGTTTATCTAAACTTTCCGTTCGATCGTACTTATGATTCGGTCGAACGGTTTTTTATTTCTAAATATTAGTAAAGAAGGTGAACCGATGAGTTCGCGATCATCATTACCTAAGCGAAGGTTACTCTGGTTAATAAATGGTATACTTTTAGTTCTTATTTCAATTGCTATTATTGCTTTTTTCGTAATTGTTAATTCCGATGAGTCAGATGTTCCTACTAATACGAATATTCCAATTGGTCAAATTGGTAATGGAACAACGGATGAACCTACAATTACAATGACACCATCGCCATCACCTACTCCTGAACCTACTCCTACACTTCCTGAATATACTGATGCGGTTTGGATCGGCGTTGGCGACATTATGAGTCATACTCCACAACTACCTGGTGCCTATAATAAAACAACAGACACTTACGACTTCAATCCATTTTTCGAACCTATTACAAGTTTACTTGAAGATGGTAACTGGATTATGGCAAACCTAGAGACGCCGATTGCAGGTAGCGATATTGGTTATAGTGGTTACCCTACGTTCAATGCGCCTACTGAGTTAGCAGAAGCTTTATGGAACGCAGGCTTTAACGTGCTGTCTACTGCGAATAATCATTCGCTTGATAAAGGCGAAAAAGGCGTACTCCGTACACTAGAAAACGTACATGAAATCGGATTTACAACGGTAGGCACAGCCGCGTCGATTGAAGAATCTACTGCTTCTACCATTATTGAACATAATGATATATCGATGGGTTTCTTATCGTATACATACGGGACGAATGGCATCCCTATTCCTTCAGGTAAAGATTATCTCGTTAATTTAATAGATAAGGATGCTATTATTGCAGATATGAACAAATTAAGAGAAGATGGTGCTGAAGTAATTACTGTAGCGCTGCACTTCGGCAATGAATATCAACCACAGCCAAGTGAGGAACAAAAGAAGTTAGCACGAGAGCTTATTGCTGCTGGTGCAGACATTATTGCAGGTTCTCATCCACATGTCCTTCAACCGTATGAGATGTTATCAACGTTTGATGAGAATGGTAATGAACGACAAGGGTTAATCATATACTCGATGGGGAATTTCATCTCGAACCAACGTGGTGAGTCCAAAGATTATGGAGCAATTTACAAAGTAAATATTCGGAAACATTATGATACTGGAGCAATTGAGTTAACGAATGTAGAGGTAACACCAACATGGGTACATCGCTACAAACCGGACACTGCATACCGCTATCGTATTCTACCCGTTGCTGCAACAATAGAATCTCGTGATGACCCGCTACTGAACGAAAAGGATTATAACGCGTTAGAGAGCAGTCTAGCGATGCTTAACAAGCGATTGACATCGATGGAAAGTACAGAGCAATAATATATTTCATAACAAAAAAGATATGTTAGCGTTCTCTCCTTATTCACTTTCGAATAGATAGATTCTTCGCTAAGATATCTTTTTAATTTTTAAGCTATGGGTCATTTTATGTAATATATAGGTTACCTATGAAGTACTAGCAACTTTTCCAAGTAAGTATACAAGTAGTTGTTGATTATGAGCAGAAATTCGATCCAACGATTGTTCAATAATATCTCGCCGAATCTTCGATCCTCTTTCTGTCTCAGCTTGTCCTTTATGTGTTACTTCAATCCAAACAACACGACGATCTTTTTCGTCACGTACTCTAATAATTAGCTCATTGCGTTCCATACGATCCAGAATTGTTGTAATCGCTGCTGGAGTCGTTGATAAATGTTGTAGTAAATCAGATGGTTTCATCGGTGAGCACTCTAGCAGTAGCTCTAAAATATTAAGTTGTCCTTCTGTTAATGGTGATAGTTCTTGTTCCAGTGTCAATTTCCAATCTCTTGAAAGCTTATTCCATAATTTCGAGAAATCTTCTGATACCATATCTCACACCTACTTCCTGACAATATTATCTAATACTTATTATACTGATTATATTTGTCGAAAGAAAGATTAACGCGATTAATAGTTTACGATAAAAACTGCTAGTTTATACAATGCTATTACATCAAGCAACAGTTTGTACGAGAACAATGTAGCAATTTGCTAGTTTACGATAAGAAAACCGTTATCTCCTTCTAGCGAAAAGAGATAACGGTTTTCTCATTCTAACGATATTCTTCATCTATCAGTTAGATTTCTTTCTCCATCTCTGTATAGTTAGAACTATAGCAATAAGGAATAAGAAAACAGCTAATACAAAGGCGGTATTTGCAACAGCAGGTGTTGCTTGTTGCTTTACACCAATACCTATAAATGCCCATACAAATACTAATACAGCGATGGGATCAATATTGCGAATTCCTATACCTAGAGCAAGTAATGTAGCTACAACGAGCATAATGATTGTCCACCCTATTTCACTTACTCCCCAACCTTCCCACTGGTTTGCATATAAAGCTATAGAGATATTTACGATTGTCGCTACACATATCCATCCAAGGTATAAACTAAAAGGTACGGAAACTAACCAATAATTTAGTTTGTTTTTATGAGATACGACATTCTTTTGAGTCGTTATGTATATCACAATTAATGTTATTAGTAACGCTAACATAATAAATACGCTACTATTTATCTTTTCATATTGCCATAAAATTATCCAAGTACTATTAAACACACAACTAAGGAAAAAATACGGACCAATTGTTTCACTAACTTTACTTTCCTTACCTTTTCTTGTGAATGAGTAGATGACAAACCCGATCAGAAATGCATAGATCAGTAGCCAAATCATAAAAGTATATCCTGCAGGTGTAATTAGAACCGGATACTTAGCTGACACTTCTGCAGTTGTCTGACCTCCAATGCTGCCTCGCTGAGCTGCAAAGTTAATAACAAGCATTGCAATAAGCCCAATTAGGTTTATCCATTTATAGTTGTGTTTCATCTTACCCCTCCTATCTCTATTGTTACAATATTAATATATATTCTACTTTACCCATTATTATTATATTTAACGCTAATTATATAAACTAGTTGAAAACTTAATTTTATCATTATTAGATTGATTAAAAGACTAAATCTTACTCTTATTTACAACAAAAAACACCTTCAAGTTTGTCTCTCATATCTTACGACATGAAATACATTTCTTAAAGGTGTCATTATTCATTTTAGTTTTTAGAGGCATTATTTTTCCTATTAGAGAGAATAAAACTTTTATTAAGACTAGCTATTCATTAGAAACCTCTGCATATTTTTTACCTTGGCTTAAGCCATACTTTGCAGCAATGGCAACAAGCTCATTGTACTCATCCTCGGTTAGCTTTTCTAGCATTAAGTCTCTTGCTTGTTTTTTCTCATCAACAGATAACCCACCACTTGCCAGTGACTGCATCGTGGCGATATCTGAAGTAGATAATCGTTTCGTAAGTGTTGTAACTACTTTAGCCTTCTCGCCTAACGTTACTTTATCTTCGAGTTCTTTGGCCGTATCTGTAGTAACTGAAGGATCGTAACCACCTGTATCTGAGTTCCCCTCTGAAGATTGGTTCCCACTAGAATTAGGATCAGTTACTTTAGTTCCAGTATTTCCTCCACCATCACCTTGAGCATTACTCTGGTTGGATGAAGAAGAATCGTTGCCAACAGGCGTATCCCCTGCAACAACATCATTACCACCCTTCGGAACTTCAGGTTTATCACTATTTGATTCGCCTTCACCTTCAGTATTCTCTAGTATCTCTGTACTTAGTCCACTCATTGAACCTAGCATCTTATCAATTGCATAATTCGCTGCAAATGCACCACCTATGGCAACTACTATTAGAATTGAAGCAACCCATAACACTACCTTTTTCCATCTCTTCATCATTTCCATCTCCTACTAACTATCAATATAATCGTGATGCCAAGGATAACACCCAAGCTGTCTATCCCAACATCTCGTACACTCGCTCCTCTACCATCTACAAAAAGCTGATGTAATTCATCTATGCTCGCATATATAATTCCAGCAACCATCGTTATTACGATAGATCTCATCTTACGTACGCCACTTATACGGCATAAAGACATTATAAAAATGCCGAGTAGAGAATAGATCGAGAAATGTGCAGCTTTACGCAACTTATGATCCCACTGCTTTATCGTAATATCCGTTCCCGTCAACTTCTCATAGATATGAATCGTATGTTCCGCAATATTCGTGCTGAGTTTAGCAGAACTTGTAGCTGGTTGATTGGATAGTAAATATATAGAGATTAGTAGAGCAATAACTAGTCCCCACAATATTAAACGGAGAATTCTTCTATTATGTTGCATAATTTATCCTTTTTCGTTCACAATAGATTTCAGATATGTCATAAATGGTTCACGAAGCTCTTCTCTTCTTAATGCGTATTCAACCGTTGCTTCTAAAAAACCTTGCTTATCTCCAACATCATAACGACGCCCTTCAAATTCGTATGCATAAACCGCTTCGCTTCGAGATAATTGATTCAGCGCATCTGTAAGTTGAATCTCGCCATTAGCACCAGGTGCAGTATTCTCAAGAATCTTGAAGATTTCAGGGGTAATAATGTAACGTCCTAGAATAGCAATATTAGAAGGTGCATCCTCAGTCTTAGGTTTCTCTACCAATTGATTAACACGAGATACAGAATGTTCAATTTTCTGTCCATCAACTATTCCATACTTATGTACATCTTTCTGATCAACTTGTTGTACTCCTAGTACAGAACTATTATAGTATTCATACACATCTATTAGTTGTTTCAAACATGGCTTCTCACTATGAACAATATCGTCTCCTAGTAAGACTGCAAATGGCTCATTACCAATGAAGCTTTTAGCACAATAAATTGCGTGTCCGAGTCCTTTAGGTTCCTTCTGACGAATATAATGAATATTAACCATATTGGAAATCTCTCGAACCTCTTCTAATAAATCTAGCTTGCCTTTAGCCTCAAGTTCAAGCTCCAGTTCGACTGATTTATCAAAATGATCCTCGATTGACTTCTTATTGCGTCCTGTAATAATAAGAATTTCTTCAATTCCCGATGCAACCGCTTCTTCAATAATATATTGTAGGGTAGGCTTGTCCACAATAGGAAGCATCTCTTTCGGCTGTGCCTTAGTTGCTGGTAAGAAGCGAGTACCAAGTCCAGCAGCTGGAATGATTGCTTTGCGAATTGTCATTTAAGAATTACCCCCTTTAGACATTTTCATTTTTATCACACTAACAAAGCTCAACAAAATATTCATTAATTGTTTGAACTCTGGAGATTTATTAAAAAACAATGTGAACAAAATTAACACTACGGTTGTTGAAACTATTAACTTGATTACCATAGAAAAAAAGCTTTCTGATAATGCATTAGTTAATATAGATACTATTAACAAAGAAAGTACGGATACTGAGAAATACCTTAGTTGTTTGCTCCAGTATACTTTGCTGGATTTCCCAAATTTTTTTCTATATAGCATTCTAGGCTCATACCAGACTGTTGTCACAATTCGAGCAATTAATGTTGCAAATAATATCCCAAATAACCCCATAATAAAACCGAAAACTATCGACAATAGTATATTAACAACAGATGCCAATAACATTACATATTTTATTTCATTAAATAGCCCCATTGTTTCTCTATACATCCAAACTGGATTAATAATATTTTGCAGATAGAAATTGGCTATTATTAATAAAACTATTTTAATATCAAGAATGTACTCTTGACCAATCCATATAATAATAAAATTGTCTAGAGCCACATAGAGACAAATAGAGCACCATGCTGTTATCAGATGAAATGTAAACAATAAAAAATTAAATGTTTGATATGATCTTTTTATTTCATCATTTGCATTTAAATTACCTACACTTGCTATAATTGATTGAATAAAGATTGACATTAATGTAATAACAGCTCCGATTATCAAGCTGTAATTGGAATAATACCCAACCATAATTACACCTAATAAAGATGAAATTATTATATAATCCGTATTATTAAACAAAACTACTCCAAATTTATATAGAAATATTGAATGAATTTGTTTTTTTATTTCAGTCTTATTAATTGGAACGTATTCTTTATTCTTTAAGTAAGGATAGAGTTTATTTGCGATTAAGTTTAAAACTAAATTAGTTACTATTGTGCTAAGTAGTAATATTAAAAGATACAAAATGTAGTTACTTGTTAATACCAACAATAATATTTGAATCAATTCTTTACCAATTAGTATACATGTTGTTACTAACTTTACTACATAAAACTTTTGGTCAGCATTAATCAATGTTATTTTATGAACAACAAAATATGAGCTTATCGTGTTTAATAAAAATAACAAATAATATATGATAACAGTTACAATATCAATTTCAGTTTGAATAAAATAATGAAGAAAAGGTATACAACAAACACCTAACAATAAAATAATACTAGCTATCAATTTAAATACCTTATTAAAATACTTCATTAAAGATGAAATTAATACATAATTAGCATCTTTCAATGGTCTATACAAACTATATAGAAAAATGTTTGTTATTCCCAATTCAGCCATTGACAGTACAGTTATTACGTTAGTAAAGAAACTATGTAGACCTAGATACTCAACGCCTAATTTATCCAAAAAAATGGATCTACTAATAAATAACATTAGTAAAGTTATCAATTGTGATATAATTCCAATTATTATATTTTTTATAGAATTTGAAGTGCGAGAATCATTTTTCATTTTTTCATCCCTTAATATTGCGATATACTTTCCTTACCCAATTAAAAATACCGAAGAATTTCAGTACATCAATAATTTTACTTCTTATTCGTTGTGTAATGTTTCTCATATATATTTTTATTTTAACTTTCAATTTCAGAAACATATTATATAAACCTGAATGCATATATAATGAATCAATCAATTTAATATCTTCTCGATCTTTCTCTTCGTTTCTATTTTTTTTGAATTTCTTTAATTTATCTATTGCTATAAACTTCAAATCACTATAGTAAAAATAATTTTGAGGGTCATACACAAGCTCTACAATAGATAACTTATCATTTTCAAAATACTTATTATGATTATCAATTTCATTATCTTCTAGTTTAGCTATTTTTATGTCTTCATAAATGATATCAAAATCTCCATTTTCTCTTAATCCGTATGCTGCCAACACACTGCTTGATGTTAATATAAAATCGTTATACTCTATCCCCAAAGAACTAGCCTTTTTTTTCATATCAATTAAATTATTATGAAATTTCTTAAATTGATAGGGCTTTGCTACATTAGTGAATTCGATCGAATTTTTATTGAAAAGTATCTTAGATAATTGTACAGTTTCTTTTTGATTATCTGTTATATGTACTGCATGTTTATCGATATTATAAATACTTCTGATTTTCTCTTTCAGTAGTAAAACTTTATCTAGGTTACTCGCCTTAAATAGTACCACAGTCAAATTTTCATTTTCCTTATAACATGCATCTACTTTTTTAGAAGCTCCGCTAAATTTACTGTCTATTGTACCAATCCAATCTTGGAAATTATATGCTTGAGTTATGAAGTTAAATAATCCATTATAATTAAAAGATACCTCTTTAATAGCTATAACTTCTGAAAGTTCTCCAAACATGGTATCTATTTCAAAGATTGTATCTTTTGTTTTTGAAATTGGCCACAAACATGCTAAATAAGTATCATCTGAGATATTGCAATACTCATTTATCAAATAATCAATATATTTTTCATCTAATAATCTGGATTTGAAAAAATCAATTCCATATTCTACGCTCAAATTTTCAAATCTAATTATCGGTACTTCAAGATCATAATAAGCTGCAACTGAAACACGATGTCCACCATCTAAAATTGTATTATTTTTTCCCACTGGTATTATTGAGGTATTACTGTCGAATCCATTTTCTTTCATGCTTTTAATAATACTATCAAATTCCATAGTATATTTATTTAACGAATCTTTCCATTCTTTTCCTGGTTCTGTGTAAGTACCGTTTGAAAATGCTTCAATATGACTTCGGTAAAGTTCAGAGATAAATCTATTCTCCCTTTTTAACTCTTTGAACTCAACATACTTCATTTTTGCAATAAGATCGATTCGATTCGGAACAATAAGATCTTTTGCATTAACATATTCAATTTGAAATTCGTCAACATACCCTGTAATATTATTATTTTCACAAAAATATTCTGATAGCAATTCTTTAATTTCCATAATAGTTCCTTTCAAATAATCTATATATTTACTCAAAATTTTTATTAGAAGAATATATCTAATAAATAAAATATAAGTTCTGTCTTGATAGATGATAATAAACAAGTTTTTATTCATAAATTTGTAATCATCGACTTATAAGGTATCATTTTCATTTAACATCTATTTTATCACAGTAATAATTCATACATCCTAGTAATCTTACTACTCATGATAATTTTTCTGAAACTGCCAAGCGTCTCGACACATAGAGAAAACATCCCTTTTAGCAGACCAACCTAGTTCCCGCTTAGCTTTAGTAGGATCCGCGTAGCATGAAGCAATATCACCAGGTCTGGGTTCTACGATCTCGTAAGGTATTACAACTCCATTTGCTTTTTCAAAGGCTGAAATTAATTCGATTACACTTATACCTTTTCCAGTACCTAAATTATAGATTTGAACCCCTTCAGTGAGATTATTTAATGCAACTACATGACCATCAGCTATATCTAAAACATGTATATAATCACGAACTCCCGTGCCGTCTGTGGTAGGGTAGTTATTTCCAAATACTCGAACTTTTTCTATTTTCCCGTTAGCTACTTCGCATATATATGGCATGAGATTATTAGGAATTCCATTAGGTGCTTCACCAATTAAACCACTCTCGTGTGCTCCAACTGGATTAAAATATCTAAGAATTGACACTGAAAAAGCAGGATTTGCATTAGCGATATCAGTTAATATTCTCTCACATATAACTTTCGTTTCACCATATGGATTAGTAGTTGGTAATAGATCCATAGACTCTACAAATGGCACTTTATTGTCTCCATACACTGTTGCAGAAGAACTAAAGACAAATCGTGTTACATCATATTTCTGACAAGCACTTGAGAGAATAATAGTACTTAAAATATTGTTGTAATAATAATCTAATGGTTTTAAAACTGATTCACCGACCGCTTTAAATCCTGCAAAATGAATAACACCATCAATATTATAACTTTTAAAAATTATATCTACTGCCTGTGCATCAGTTACATCAATCTCATGAAAATTAATTTTATTATCTGTTAATTGAATAATTTTCTGAAAAGTGTCGAGCTTACTGTTACAAAGATTGTCTACAACAATTACTGAATGCCCCGCCTCCAGTAAAGCAACACAGGTGTGTGAGCCTATATATCCAGCCCCACCTGTAACTAATATGTTCACAGGTAAGTCCTCCTTAGTAATAGAGTGAAGATAGTAATTTATGATTTTCCATCTGAATGAAGTTAAAAATTCTTAATTTAACTCTCTGCAAAAATTTCAGAAAAATAGTTATTCATTTCTTAAGTTAATGTCAGCCTAAGAGGATTCTTTTTTAAAGATAGCTAAAATACTTATTAAAATACTTATAGTTCTTATTCCAAATACATTGAGAAACACATTAAAAACAACATATTTTTTATTTTTACTTAGTTTGAAAATAGATTGTTTAGAATGTAATTCATCTATTAATAAATTGAACTCTTCCAAATTCGACTTATATTGGCTAGATCGAACTAATACTCCCCAATATAAATCTGATGCCCTTTCCAATAAGGCAACGCTACTAGATTGAGAGTAAGTGTTGCTCTTTCTTTCGTTATACAAACTTTCCACAATCCATAATTTATCTAATTCACGTCGTATATTTTTCATTTGGGTTATTGAACCAGTCCGACCTTGCCGGTATAGATATAAACAACTATTATTAAATGCTATAGATTTCGCCTTTAGAATTGTTCTTGGAGTCCATTGCTCATCTTCATGAAGGAGTCCTTTAACAAAAAACAATTCATTAGTAATGATATGTTTTCTTTTTGTAACTAGTGTCCAAGCACCTGGAACGTAATCGTCTAGTCTTATTAGTTGTTGAAATATTCCAGAAACAGATTTTTCTTTTAATTCTTCAGTGAACTTATACTTGCACTCGATACCTAATTTATTTTCGTTAGAAAAAAGCTTTATTCTATTTAAGACAACATCAGGGTCGTTATTATTTCTAATTAAATTATGTAATTCTTCTAAGGCATTAGTGTTAAGTTTGTCATCGGAATCTAGTAATATTACATAACTACCTCTAGCAATATTTATACCAACATTTCGGGCATCAGATAATCCACCATTTAACTTATGTATTGTAGATGCATTTGTAAATTTTCTACAAATCGCATCACATATTTCACCAGAAGAATCTGTTGAACCATCATTAATGAATATAATTTCATAATCATTAAAACTCTGCTTTGCTATACTTAAAAAACATTCTTCTAAAAAACTTTCTACATTATATACCGGAACTATTATACTGAAAAAAACACTCATATTTTCAACTCATTTCTATTGATTTAGACTAGTTTTCTTGCTAAAATAAACCGCTGCAAAAGAAATTGATAATGTGATTGCCATTCCAACATTATAATTAATCATATAACCTTTTACATTTGTGGCAATAAAAGCAAAAAACAAGAAGAAAAGTAAGTATTTTATTTCTTTTTGTGTTTCTTTCAAGGCTGTTTTTATCAATAGAATAAATAAAGGGAAATATAATAGAAATAAACCCACTAAGCCACCTAGCCATATATCGTTAATATATCCCACATCAGAATGATCAAAACCATTTGCCTGATATACATTATGTCCTGTTCCAAATATCAAACCAATATTATTAGGTACGTACCAGAAACTAGCACTAAACAAGTTGTTAGTTGATTCAGTGTAACCAATATCTACTGTTCCATTATCTATACCGAATAGCGATAAAAAACTAGAAATTCCATTCTCAATCCAAATAGTAGTTAGTGGATTGACTTCCTGCATTATCTTATATCCAATGTTCAAGAAGAATAATAACACCCCTGCAACAAAGACTGTCTTAAATAGTTTAATAAACTTAATCTTAAACAAATACAATGGTATGACTGTAATGACGCCTATAAAAAAAACAATTAAGCCCGTCCTAGAATTAAGTAAAGGTACAACTAATAACATCGGAACATAAATTAGATAAATTATTCTCTTCTTAATAGCTAAGAAAAATGGTAATACAGCGATAATACCAGTACCGTAACCAAAAGAGTCTAAAACACTATTTGAAAAAGCATATAGTCTTCTTTGATATACCCATAAATTCTGCGTTAAACTATCTCCTGTATTTGCAAACATAATATCAACTAATACTTGTTTAATACTTGGACTTAAAAACATTAAAATAGAAATAATTGCTTGAATTGATCCAGCCTTGATAATAGCATGTAAAAAATCATAAAAATCATATTTCAGTTCTTTCATTCTAATAATAATATACAATACGCAGGTTACTGTAACAGGAATTAATAATAAAAAACGATAAAAAGTTTTAATATAGTTTATTCCACCTACATCTTGAACATGTACTCCAATCCACATAACAAATACTATGTAAGTAAAAGCAAAAAACATAAAGTAGCAGTACTTTTTAATTCCACTCTCAAAAAGTATACTATTTATTAATCTTCCCTCACGTTTAATTAGTTGTAAAATTGTGTAAGCAAATACAATGAAGATTAAATTGATTTTAGGAATTATTGGCGGTGCGAAAATAAAACAAAAGAGGTATAAAATGAAGCCTATCTCGCTAAAACTAGATTTTCTTATTTTCAAGACTTCAAGCCCTTTCTTGACAAAATTTTAAATATATATCTCATTTTGGTGAATAGAGAAACGATTTGATAAGATCTCGTTTTTAAAACTAGAGCATATATAAAACTTTCAAAACTTTTAGTTGCTTGAGCTTGACTAGCATTTAATGTCTCTTCACAACATAGAATAGCTTTTATTTTTTCCTTTTTCCCCTTAACAGTTAGTTCATTTTCAACAAAAAGCGTCTGTTCAAAAGTAATAAAACAGCTTCTCATATAAATTCGAGCAACACTATGCTCACATAATCTAAGTATATTCATTTTTTTCAAATAACTTAAAGTGATATTATATAAATGCTTATCATTATATTCTTTTTCAGCATTAAATTTTGTAGTCAATGATTCTTTTTCAGTACATTCATAAATATATAATGGCTCATTAACAATTGATACCTTATGGATTTGACTAAAAACATCTAAATTAAATAGTAAATCTTCTCCACAATCTAAATTCTCATCAAAACAAATATTCTTTTTTTCTATGTAATCCATCTTGTATAATTTTCCCCAAGGAGCATTAAATAGTGACTTGGAATATAAATTACTCCAATTCATTTTGAATTGTTCAATAGTATTAATTGAGCTCACTTCTGGGAGTATTAAGACTGATTTTGTAATAATATTATTGAACACAAAATTTCTAATAAAGCCACAAATTACAACTTCATAATTTGTATTATCTATAGAATGGTATAATATCTCACACATATTTGTTTTAATATAATCATCACTATCAACAAACATAATGTAATCTGATTTCACACTTTTGATACCTGTGTTTCTGGCTTTCGATACTCCTTCATTTTTTTTATGGATGACATGAATGCGATTATCTTTTTTTGCATAAAAATCACATATTTCCCCGCTGTTATCGTTCGAACCATCATTTATTAAAATTATTTCAATCTCTTTATAAGTTTGATTCAGCAAACTTTCTATACAGCGACCGATTGTCTTTTCAGCATTATAAACAGGAACTACTATACTGATCTGACTCATTAAATCCCACCTCTTAGTTTTACTATTTTCTCAATATCTTTTTATACGCAAATTCTTTTAGCCCCACTGGCATGTAGATAAACCCCACTATACTAGCCATGTTAAATACAACATCAATACTGTTAACCTCGCCCATCGTTTTCATCTTTCTCTGTAATGTGTACCAACCATGGATATATTCTTTATTTCCCCTACGCTTATACATCTCTTTTCCTGTTCGAACATACACTAAAGTATTATCTAGATTAGCCATTATACATTTAGACTCCAACATTCTCACCCAGAGGTAGTAGTCCTCCAAATAGGGTAAATGCTTATATCCTCCTGCCTTAAATACAGCAGTTTTCTTAAACATGACCGAAACATGATTCATTGGATTTCTACGCTTCATCATTTTAATAATATCATTCATATTTAGTGGAACTCTTCTCTCGGCTATTGGAGTAAATTGAGTTTCATAGAATTCTGTTATGTATCCACCTACAATATCCAAACTTTCATTCTCTATAAAACACTTAATCTGAGTTTCGAACCTATTTGCAGCACAAATGTCATCCGAGTCCATTCTTGCGACTAATTCGTATTTACAATTTTCAAGACCTATATTGAGAGCTTTTCCTAAACCTATATTTTCATTTAGAGCAACCACTTTTAATCGATTTGAAAATTGCATCTTAAATTTTCCTATTATTGATTCGAGTTCTTCAGTTAATGGACCATCTTTCACTAAAATTACCTCTGTTGGTTTTAAAGTCTGCTTGATCATTACACTCTCTAAAGACTGAAATAGAAATTCAGGCGATTCTTTTATATATACTGACATCAACACAGAAAAATCCACAATTAAACCCCTCTACTTATTCTTATTTATTTCACTTGTAGTGCCTTCAACAACACCATCACTTTTTACTACACTTACAAAAGTTCCAATTAAACACTTAATATCAAATCTTAAACTGATCTTCCTAACATATTCACCATCTAATCTAGCTTTCACATCAATCGGAAGCTCATCTCTACCGTTAATTTGCGCCCAACCTGATAATCCAGGTAGAATGTCGTTGGCTCTATACTTGTCTCGTTCTTCAATTAGGTCATATTGATTCCATAGTGCCGGACGAGGCCCAATAATACTCATATCACCTTTGATAATATTTATTAATTGTGGTAATTCATCTAGACTCGTCTTCCTTAATATTATTCCCGTCTTAGTTATGTATCTAGTTGGGTCCGATAACAAATGAGTAGGAGCATCTTTGGGAGCATCTATATACATCGTTCGGAATTTTAATATTTGGAAATGTTCCTTGTTCTTCGTTACACGTTTTTGACTAAAGAAAACTGGTCCTTTTGATTCCAGTTTAATAATTACTGCAATAACTATTAATAATGGACTCAATATTACTAGACTGATAAGAGATAATAGAAAATCGAACGATCTCTTCACGTAAACATACATTTCATTTCACCCTAGCTTTTATATAATTAATAACTTATACATGAATTTCCCCCACAAAAAGGGAGGCCGCATTTTATTGCAACCCCCCCCATCATGAACTACTTACGCAATATGAACTAATTACATTTTATGAACTCGTAACAAGAACTCTAGTATCTACCTTTTTTTCAATCACATAGGTAGGAACAATTCGAGATAACAAATCTTGAATAATTGCACGATCTTCACCCAATATACGTTCTAAGCGTCTTAATTCTAGTTCAATATCTTCACGATTGAAGGATGCTGGTCTGCCAATAAATATACGACTATGTTGTGTATCGGTCATTCCTTCTTCTTGCAGCAACAATTCCTCATATAGCTTCTCACCTGCACGAATACCCGAATACTGGATCTGGATATCAACGCCTGGTTCATACCCAGATAGACGAATCAAGTCTCTAGCTAGATCTGAGATATTCACTGGTTCACCCATATCAAGGATGAAGATTTCCCCACCATTGGCATAAGCTCCTGCTTGAATAACAAGTCTGGAAGCCTCAGGTATTGTCATGAAATATCTAACCATCTCGGGGTGAGTTACGGTAACTGGACCACCAGCAGCAATTTGTTCTTTGAATAATGGAATAACGCTGCCTCTACTTCCTAGTACATTACCAAAGCGAACGGCACTGAATTTCGTTCTGCTTTGCTTCGCTAGACATTGAATAAACATTTCAGCTATCCGCTTTGTTGTCCCCATAATACTCGTAGGGTTAACAGCTTTATCAGTTGAGATCAATACAAAGCGCTCTGCACCATAAATATCTGCACATTCAGCAACATTACGTGTACCGAATACATTGTTTTTTATGGATTCGGAGGGGTTTTCTTCCATCAAAGGCACGTGCTTATGAGCGGCCGCATGGAAAACGACATGTGGCTTGTGCTGCTCGAATATTTGTTCCATTCTTTTACGATCCTGAACATCTGCAATGATTGGCACCAGATGCTCAACTTTATCTTTCAACTCACGATGAATTTGATAGATACTATTTTCCCCATGACCAAGCAATAATAGCTTGCTTGGTTTGAAGTGTATAATTTGCCTACAAAGTTCAGAACCAATAGAGCCACCTGCACCAGTTACTAGTACAACTTTATTAGTTACATATTCATCAATTCCATCGTTTTCAAGGACAACCGGTTCACGACCGAGTAAATCTTCAACCCCGACATCACGAAGCATGCTTAGTTCCACTTTTCCTTCAAGTAATTCATTAATTGGAGGAACGATCTTCAACTTCGCATTCGTCTGCTTGCAAATGGAAAGAATATCTGAAATTTGTGTACGGGATGCTGATGGCAAAGCAACAATAATGTCGTCTATTTGCTGTTCTTTACATATGTTGATAATATGTTCTCTTCCCCCAATTACAAGAAGACCGAACACTTCTTGCCCCCACTTTCTCGGATCATCGTCAATAAATCCGATTGCTTCTTGGCTAGAAGCAGCGTTCATCTTAAGTTCGCGATAAACTAGTACGCCGCATTGACCTGCACCAATAATTAAAGATTGTCGTTGCTTATTAGGAGTCTTGATGTAATTGTCTTTTATTATGCGAAGCATAAACCGCGATCCGCCAATTAGTAATAGACAAAGCTCATACGTACGAAATCCGATTGCAATGGGTACTCGACCTGGAATGACTAGTGAAGTAATCGTATAAGCTAATACAATTCCTATTGTTACAGCTTTAAAGATGATTATTACCTCGCCAATGCTGGCAAATTGCCACGCGCGACGATATAGTCCATAATTGTAAAGTACGATTAAACCAATTACGATAGCAATACCACTATATATAGCAGCTTGTCGGATTTCTGCTGAAGAAAGATCAGCATTATAACGAAATAAATAAGCTACAATTATGCAACCTAATATAATACTACAATCAATTGCCATTAGTACTAACGTTCGCATTCGAGAGTAGCTCATTTCTTGCCTCCATCATCTCTACTAATCTTCTTTCTCTCCGTAATAATAATAGTAGTAGTCATCATTTTTCTTTTTCTTAACGTTATTAAGCACTACACCGAGTATCTTAGCGTTTACTCTATCTAACTTTAATTTGGCATCAATTGCAGCAGTACGCTTCACTTGGCCAGAATCGACAACAAGAATTACACCATCACAAATAGTAGCAACCAATTGAGCATCAGTTACAGCTAGTAGAGGTGGCGTATCTATAATGATAATGTCATATATTTGTTTTAGCCCGTTAATTACTTTAACTAATTGGTTAGAACCTAATAATTCCGCAGGATTCGGTGGTATTGGACCAGAACTTATAACATCAATATTGGGAATATCCGTTGCTCTAATAACTTCTTCTAAGTTCGCCTGATTAGTTAGGACATGTGTAATGCCCGCACGATTCGTTACGTTAAATGTTTTATGTACTGTTGGCTTACGCAAATCTAACTCCATGACTAAGACGCTATAATTAGATTGTGCATACGTTACTGCAATATTAGCAGCTGTTGTTGATTTCCCTTCCCCCGGGCTAGCAGAGGTCACCATAATAACCTTCAAGTCAGTATCTACAGCTGAAAAGCTAATATTCGTTCTTAACGTACGATACGACTCACTGATTGGTGATTTAGGATTACTAAGCGAAATTATCGTTCGTTTCGCGTTATTCGTTGATTGTGACATTTTTCTTCGCCTCCACTCTAGCAGACCTCGTTGCTCGCGAAGCTGATCTAATAGCTCCTACTTTAAAATCTTCGGATGATAATTTCGGAATACTAACTAGAACAGGTAAATCCAAATATTGCGCAACGTCCTGTGGATTTTTAATCGTGTCATCCATATATTCTAATAATAACGCAATACCAACGCCCAGCATTAAGCCAATGACTATGCTTATTGCAATATTAAGCATTGGATTAGGTTGTACTTGTGATGGATTTTCTCTAAGCTTCGCTTCATTTAGAATTGAGACATTATTAACAGTCATTATGGTAGGAATTTGTTGAACGAATACTGCCGCCACTTCATTCACAAGTTTAACCGTTGTTTCATAATCATGATGACGTGCAGAAATAGTTAATACTTGTGTATTATTTACTGATGAAACGGTAATTAATTCAATTATCTGTTCTCCAGTCAACTGCAGTTCTGGATTACGTGACGCTACTTCATCTGTAATCGCTGTTGTTTTAATAATTTGTTTGTATGTATCTATTAATCTCAGATCAAGATTGACACTATTTAGATCAAGTCCAGTAGCTACTTGGCTATTATTGTTAACGATTAATGATGTGGTAGATTGATATTCAGGTTTAATAAAAAAATAACTAACAATTGCAGTTACTATTGCTAGTGTTGCAACAATTGCTACGATTATCCTGAGTCTTTTCTTTATTATTTCCACATAATCTCTTAATTCCAATTCCATTATATGAATGTGCTCCCGTCTATACATATTCTAGTTGTTCGTGTTGTTAGGGGTCTTATCTGTATAATACCTCAAAAAAAATTCCTCCCCCCAAAGAAGCAGAGGAGGAACTCTTACTATTATCTTAAGCTTAGTAATTTGTTAATAACGACAGCTGCTTCAGCACGAGTAAACGTTCCTTGCGGATCATAAACACCTAATCCTTTACCTTGAACAATTCCCTCTTGTGCAACTAGTGCAACACCTGCACGATGAGCTGGTACAACATTAGATTGATCTGTAAATACATCCAATGCACTATTCGCATCACTAACTGGTTTGTAGCCTAATACTTTCACAAGTACGTTGGAAGTGATTGTGGCCATTTCACTTCTAGTAATTGGTGAATCAGGATCAAACGTAGTGCTTGTACGTCCATTAATAAATCCATAAGCTGCTGCTGTTGCAACAACGGAATGGTACCACTCATTCTCGTTTACATCTGTAAATGATTCAGTATGACTAACAGCTTCGATGCCAAGAGTTCTTACCAGTAAAGCCGTAAACTCAGCACGAGTAATTTCAGCACGTGGAGCGAATACTCCTTCAGCGCGTCCGATAATAATACCTTTAGCTGCTGCTTTTAGAATATCATCCTCTGCCCAAGCAAGTTCACTAATATCCTTGAACGCTACTGGATTTTCAATAACAACATAAGAAGAGAAAGTGTTACGCATTGCAGAGAATTGCGTTCTAGTTGAATTATAGTTACCACCCAAATTAATTAATTTATTACCTTCGATTTTTGCAAGTGTAAGGAATTGTTGATTATTAACACTTCCGCTATTCACCGGTAGAACAATACGTGCTTGAGATAGGAATTCATGTTTCTCTTTACCATCAGCGCCAATTACTACAACAGTGTATACATCTGATACTTGCTTCATGCCAGCTTTTAATTCTGGAGTAATTCCAGTAGCCTTTGTAATTTGCAGTGCACCATTAGCTTCAAGCTCCGTAAGCGGAACTTCGATTAATGCGCTATTAGAAGTTACTCCAACTGCGTAAATACCTTTTGCTTTAAGAGCGTCAAGTAGTTCACTACTAATTACAACTTTAACACCATCATGATTTCCAACAGATAGATTAAGAACTGCATTAACAGGGGCAGCATCTGGAACAACTGCTTGAAGTGCTTCATTAGCCTTTTTCATTACTGATTCCAATTGGCTAAATACATTACTTAAGTCAGCTGCTGTTAACTTCAATTCACTAGTACCATTATTCGTAGTCACTCTACTACCAGCGTTTACTGTTAGTGCTGCTCTTATTTCGTCTTCAACAATCGCGCGAAGAGCAAATATATCTTTATTTGTAGTGAGCTCCCCGATATCTGCTAGTGCAGCAGCTAGTTTGTCACTTATGTTTTGAGCAATTGTATCTGCGTTTGGTACTAGACTTAGACCAGCGTCAATGAACTCACCATCGCCAGAATTTGAGCTAGGTCTAAATGTTACTGTTTGAGTAAATACTACTTCATTATCCAAGTAGCTAGGAACTAGAGCACCTGGCTTCAACGTAGCTGTTATTGTAAAAGGTGTGGGTGATGTAATCGGAGCTAGCGTTTTTGCAACCAGGAAACCATCATCACTTATATCAAAATCAGCTGCATTTGCACCTGTCGCTTCAAAGTCGAATGCTGTGAACGGAACTGAATTAATTCCTAAAATTTTGAATTGTCTAAACTCGTAAGTATTAGAATTAATTCGTTGTGCACTACCAAGAGCACCTTCGGTTACAAGACTAGCTTTTACATAAGCAAGACCAAGTGCCGCACCAGCTTTCTTGTATACCAGTGGATTAGAAGCGAAAATGTCTGTTTCCACAGCATTTCTAATAGTTGCGAAATCATCTTTCAAAGCATCCAAATTACCGTTATATAATTTCTTCAATAGCGTTACTACTTTTAAGTTGCTGCTATCCCAGTGTTGGTCAACTAACACATCAAACTGACCTGTAACTAGAGCATTAATTTCTTCAAGGCTATCGATTGCTGTAAATGGTTTATTTTTAATTGCTGATAGAGCAAGTCTTTCAAGTTCATTAACAAAACTATCAATATCTGTCTTGTCAACAGAAGTTAAATCAGCATTGTCTAATAGTGCAGAAAGTCTAACTAAGCTCTCATTAAGTTCTGTTGATGGTACTGTATTGTTCGGATAAAGCTGTATAATCGCTAATTCCGCAATTAATGTTAGTTCGCCCTTAACTTCATCTTCGATTGTTGTGTCTAAATCAAGTTCTTCCAATAGTTTAGGAAGCAATGTTGCTACATCAGCAGTTTCCAAATAACTCTTAACTTCATCCAAAGCAGGAGTAACCAAATTTTGTAAATTTGGAGTTAATTGTGCATATACATTGTTCAATTTACTAACTGAACTAACAACTACTGGATCTGCTGCACTCACTTTATATGAAACTGGGCCGAAAGTTAAAGCATTTGCTGCAATTAGTGCAACAGCAGATAACATAATCGTTTTTTTAGTCATTTTCTTCATCTCATTATCACCTCATATATTATTTTGACGAATACGTCATCTGAAACTAGCTACCTAGAAACTTCGCATACATTGCAGCTTTCGTGTCATCATACTGTTTTTGGAATTCATTAGCTTCTTCACCGATTTCATAACCATGTAGCTCCAACTGTGCGTTCATATTACTAATCAATGCTCCAAATTTCGTATTGCAATCTTCAACTGCTGCGAATCCTTGATTAATGTAGCTTTCCTTTTCACTATCAGCTGCTGATAAAAACTTGTTATACAGTGTATAAGCTTTTGTAGAACAAGCCGTTTGAAGCTCTTCTAGCTTAGTCTGAGTTGCAGCTACGATACTTGCTCTTGTGGGTTTAGTTGGATCTACTTCTCCCGATCCTGAACCAGTGCCT